>Ga0114922_10000361_pt1 | contig 44274 bp, 31 predicted proteins | sample AartaG_FD_100975 | JGI IMG/M metagenome (GOLD analysis project Ga0114922, IMG submission 100975) | Deep subsurface microbial communities from Aarhus Bay to uncover new lineages of life (NeLLi) - Aarhus_00045 metaG | ecosystem: Environmental > Aquatic > Marine > Oceanic > Sediment | place... | reverse complement strand
GCGAGATGTTCTTGCGTAGCGCGACAATCTGGTAGACCTGCGAACGTTTCGTTGGTTGGTGCGCGAAATCGCTCACATCCTCGCTGCGCAACCGCAGGTTCAGCAGCGCCTTGGCTTTCACGACGGGGGGCCCACCTCCTTTAGGGGTGGGGGATACTATGATCGAGCATCAAGGGTACCCTGTGATGTACGATCTTAGGAGCCGCGCAAGAACAAGTTCCACAGATTCCTTGCGAAACGAGCCTGTTTGAGAGGCTTCCGCAATGCGAATTGTGTACATTATTCATGCTCGCGTCTTTACTCATGGATTTCGTCCAATCATCGATTCCCCCATGTCTGAAGACATGGGCCACCCGCCACAGGACACCATTGACGCTCGATCATAAGGATACCATTGACGCTCGATCATCGCATCCCCCACCTCGTTTCGAGGTGGGGGAGATGATGACCGACGCGCGAATATCAAACGAAAGGCCATCATCGACTCCCCCACCTTCAAAGAAGGCGGGCCCGTCGGCAGAATTCCGCTTGGGGCTTATTTCACCGGCATCCCGAAGACCTCAACCTCGGTGTAGTGGTTCTGGTCGTCGGCGATGCTGCCGTTGCTGTAAAGCCGCACGTAGCGGGCGATGACGCCCTTGGCGTCGATGAGTCTGCCCTCATACGTGTCCCAGTATTCTCTGTCCTCGCCCAGCCCCAGGCCTGACGAGTTATCGTGGTCGTTGTTGAACAGCGTACGGACGTTCGTAATGAAATCGCGATCGTCGGCGACCTGCACCACCACGTCGTGATAAACGCGGGCGTCGATGTGATAGTGCCACATCAGGACCGCATGAACCTTGCACGTGGCCTTAAGATCGATCTGGACATACTGCGAACCCGGCCCCAACTCGACGTAGCCGCCTTCGTTAGCCTCCTTGTCGCCGTCGGTGACCAGCTCGATCTCGCCTATGATGGGGTCGTCGTCGCTGCTGACGACCGGCTTGCCGCGACCGAGGTTCTTCGTCCCCTTGGGCACCATCAGCGGCGGACGCGGGCCTTTGCGCGGTTTCTCGAGGTTGGTCCCCGGCGGGACGTTCTTCGGCGTGCCCTTGAACGCCGGTTTGGGAAGCTTGATATCGAGTTTCTCAACGTCCGACTTCTCCTTCTGCGCGGATTTGTCGTCTTTCTGCCCCGGTCTCGGCGGGTCATTCGCCTTGTTTTCCTGACTCAAGCCAGTGACCGGAGCCGCGCCCAACACAAGCAAGCCACAAACAAACGACAGCCAAGTCTTCATGTTCCATTCACTCCGTTTTGCCCGGTCTTGGCGGCAACGTCAGACACGCATGGACGACGGCGACGGCCACCAAACCGAGCGCGTTGTAGCGATGAACCGCACACAATGTCTGCTGCCAATCATACCCGAAAACCGGGAGCATCGCCGCCAGCATCGAGACGATGGCGACGAATCCCAGCAGCAGGAACGCCCAGAATGCGGCCTTTTGACCGCTGGAGAAACCGCCTGGGGCCGAGTCTGCGAACCGGCTTTTCTCCGCCCACACCACAGCCAGTATCGTCAGCCCGATCACAAACACCGGCGTACCCAGCACATGAACGAAAAGGAGCCACCCGCCCAGACGCCCAAACGCAAACCATCCGACAAAACCCGTCAACGCCAGAACACACAGGCCGAACATGGTGACGGCGTAGATAATCATGGCCGGGCGATGTAAGCTTCCGATCGCCGGCTTAGCCGGTGCCCGCGTGCCGGAGTCCGTCAGACGCGCGCACATCACGAGCACAGCGGCGCTACACCCCAAGATGGCGAAGATCCCAAACATCCTTCATCCGGCACGGTCCCGCGCGAACGGTTGAACGCAACGTTCACTTCCGACCGTCCACGCTGGACTGCACACTTACCTAGAGCATCTAACAATACCTGTGGCACCGGGTTCCACCAGGTCAAACGCCAGGTTGGAAAACCTGTCTTTTGGTTTCTCCCCAGCATTGAAATGCCGGACTGCTTTCGACCACACGTAGGGGGCGTGACAAATGCTTTCGCACCGGCCGCATCCCCGGCGTGAACGACACTACGACTTGGCCCGCGAGGGGACCCGGCCGACAGTGATCCTACTTGCCGAAAGCCTTCTCCAGGCGATCCACGTTACGGTTCATCACCGAAAGGAAGTCTTCGCCGTGTTCGATCTGGTCGGCGTCTAACACCTCGCAAGGTGAGAAAACGAGGCTTTCCAGGCCGAGAGTCTTTCGCATCTTGGCGGCGATTTCCTTGGCGGGCTGTGATTCCCACAGCACGTACGTGGCCGGTTTTTTCTCGAGAAAGACCTTTATTTCAGCGAATGTTGCTTCGTCCGGCATCGTCTCCGGGTCCAGATGGAGGTTCTTCAACTGCCAGCCGTAACGCCGCCCGATGTAATTGTACGCCGGGTGGGAGCAGACCAGACGTTGATCGCTCATCCGCTCGCGCAGCCCCTTCAGACGTGCGTCGAGGGCGCCAAGGTCCCGGGCAAGCGCGTCGTAGTTCTTGTCGAACAACTCCGCATGAGCGGGAAAACGCTTGCTGAAGGCTTTGTGAATCTGAGCCGCCTGGGTCTTGGCGTTGACCGGGTCAAGCCAGGTGTGCCCATCGATGCCGCCGTGCGTGTGCACTCCTCCGGGCCCGTGGCTGTGGGTGACCGTCTTTTCGAGTTTGATCAACTCGTCGGCCAGGGGCTTGGCGGTATCGATGATTCGCGACGGCGGTAGCGTGACCTTGCGGATCCACTTCTCGAATGACGCTCCGTTGATGATGATCACGTCCGCTCGTTGGAATGCCTGGATTGTCTTGGCGTTTGGCATCCAAAACGCCGGATCCGCGGTGGCGGGGACCGGGCAAACGACCTTCACCTTGTCCCCCCCGATCCGCTCGGCGAAATACTTCACGGGATAGAACGATGTGTAGATGACAGGCGTGTCGCCGCCGGCCTCGGGTTCCTGCGAGGCGATCGCCATATCTTGCCCCCAGGTGTATCCTGCCAGGGCGAACACAAGACTCAACACAATGCAGAGGTTCCTTTTCATAGGTCAGCTCCTTTTACACAAATGAAACCGGTGACCGGTTGCTTGAACCAGTCGAATCAGTCGAACGTTGCGTTTGGCAGGAGCGCGGTCACAGAATCCTGTGCACGGATCGGAAGGCATAGAACAGAATCCCGGACAACACTCCTGCCGCCGCCACACTCATTAGTAAAACGATGCCGAGCTCCACCGCCTGCAGCGAGAAGACCATACCCCGGCTGCAGCCGATCTTGTACATCGTCTCCATTTCCCGCTTGCGAATGCGCCGCGACAGCATAACCACCAGAATAATGAACAATATCGTCGACAACGTGACCAGAGCAAAGTTGGCGTCGAAGAACTGCTTGGCCCTGAAGACCACGCCCATCAACTCCTCGACCACCGAGGTCGGCACCAGCATCTGAGTCGTTTTTGAAGCGTTGTAGCGGGCGGTCAGCAGCGTGGCCGACTTGTCGTCGTGCGGCAGCACCAGAACCGCCGTCACCGGGAAATCCTGCGGACCGCCGTGGGGATGGAATGAATCAATGTTCTCCGGCGTAACCTCGTTGTATTCGATGATAGAATCGTCGGTGACAACGTTCTTGTCCGATTGCTCCAGCACAAATCTGGGATCCGGATCGGCGACCACGTCGCGATGCCCGTGGATGACCCCGTCAATGATCCAGGCGGTCTTGATGTCGACGAACACCGCGTCGTCGTCGGGTGAGCGGGCTTCCTGCAACACGCCGACCACGTGTATTTTCAAAGGATACGTCTTGGAAATGTCGTACAGGCTTCGTTGATCGGAAAACAGCGTGTCGCCGGGCTGCATGTCCAGTGCCTGGGCGACGTTGGCGCCGAGCACCGCCTGGCCCAACATCAGCGGCAGCGTCCCTTCCCGCACCTGTAGCCCGCGGAACTCGAAATACTCCAGGCTCGTGCCCACCAGCGGAAACTGCCGGGCCGTGTAACGCAGGTGCAGCGGAATCGGCAGGCCCAACTCGCTGTCGCGGACATGGTCCACCTCCAGCTTGGATACGCAGTCCACATCGCCTGGGCGGAAGGAGAGCGACTTGAGCACTAAATCGTAGCGGTTCCCCTTGGCCCCTAGGACCAGCGGCGTCACTCGCGCCCGGGCGGTCAAGGCGTCACCGTAGTGCACCACCAGCATGTGAACGGCCAGCGGCAGTGCAAGGGTCAGCGCGATGCACGCGGTCATGATCGTGGTCTTGATCTTGTTGAAGGCGATATACCGCCAGGCCAAAAGTAAGACACGCTTCATTCGTCCGCCCCGCTCGTCAGTTCCTGCATATCGACCACCCGGTCGAACGATTCGAGCAACGCATGATTGTGCGTTACCGTGATCAGTGTAACTCCCAGCCGATCAACCTCGCGAAAAAGAAGGTCAATGATCGACCGGGCCGTCGGAGGGTCGAGGTTGCCCGTCGGCTCGTCGGCGATGAGCAATTCCGGGTGAGTGATCATCGCCCGGCAGATGGCGACCCGCTGCCGCTCGCCCTGCGACATGACCCCCGGCCTGCGGTCCACTTGCTCCGTCAACCTCATGGCGGCTGCCAGGCGTTGGGCATCTGCTCGGACCTGGGGCGTCAGTTGCAGCGAACGATTCAGATAGAATGGCAGCAGGATGTTCTCGCGCGCGACCAAGTAATCGAGCAGCTCGAATTCCTGAAAAATGAACCCGATCTTCGATATCCGAAAATCCCGCCGCTGCTCGTCGCTACGGTTTGACAGCTCGGCGCCGTTTACGCGGATGGTACCGGCCTGTGGGGTCAGAATCCCCGCTATCAAGAAGACCAGCGTGGTTTTACCCGAGCCGCTGGGGCCGATGAACGCGACTGTCTCACCCCGATTGATCGTCAGCTCCTCGATGCGAAGGCAAAAGGGAAACCCCCCTTCACCGTAGCGGAACCGTAACCCCTTGATCTCGATCACGGCGTCGCCTCATTCCTTGTCCTTGAGGAAAGCCTTCGAGGCCGTCTTGTCCCGGTTATCGTCATCCGGCTCGACTCGTCCATGCCGCAAGACCTCAACCCCGGTTATTTTCCACTTTGCGTCGCGCTGAGCCACCGTGTGCAGGGCCTTGTACTCATTCGTGCGGAAATGGGAATGCCCCCAGTGTGAGACGGCCCCGTGCACGCGCCAGCGAGCCTCGACCTGAAACCCGAACTGGCCGCTGTCCGGCATCACTCCACGATGCTCGACGCGGCTGTCAAGAACATCAACCGACTGAATCCCGCACACGGCCCCGCCCTCATCCCGCAGGATCAGGCTCTGGTAGACCTCGTTGTAGATCTGATCGAGCAGGTTTCCATCGACACTCTGGGCCAGGGCGTCGTAGATGTCGCTCTCCGACTCGTAGTCGAAGGCCCGGTAGATATTCCGGTGCAGCGACTCGAAGATATCCCTGGCTTCCTGTTCGCTGGGCGGGCGGGGCGAACGATCCCACGGAGCCTCCATTTGCACCGCCCCCACGCCGCGCAGACAGACGGCAACTCCTACCAGCAGCAGGAAGGCAAACAGCGTGAGCCTGCGCGCCGCCGACCAGGCGGAGTGTCGAAGCAGCCCCACCGTGATCAGCCCCGCGCCGATGAGGATCACCGACACAAGCGGCAAGGAAAACGTGGCGGGATCGCTAGGCCGAGGCGGTGGAACGGCTGTATACGAAGGCCGCTCCCACGGGGCGTGCCAGATCACCTCGGGGTCGTTCTTCTTGAACACGACCACGTGCCGCTGCCCGTACGCTTTCAGTTCCACCGCGATATCCGGATAAGGCTGCGTTCCCATGAGCCGGGCCTGTGAGTCCTTCGGAAACACCTCCCAAACCATCGAGACCTGTTTGGGCCGCCCCTTGATTGGATACTCCAGGGTGATGTTTACATGCGGCGCGACACGGGCGACGGAAGGGAACCAGGTGAGTTGTACATCAGGCAGAATCGGCTTGACCCAGAGGCCGTCGATGGTGACTGGATTTGAGTTTTTGAAGTATTGATCGACAGCCTCGTGCAGCCGCGTCCGTTCCTCAAGATCGAACGAGTAACGGTCCTTTCGCTCGACCCGGACCAGGCGGTCCACGACCTCCAGTTCGACCTCCATCGCGTAGCGAACCTGCTCGTCGGTGATGGTGATCCGCAGATCGATGAACGGATGTCCGGCTCCCGGAGGATGGCCCGTGGCCGTAGGCACCGCAGCCAACCCACAGGCCGCGGCGACCGCAAAGGACAACGACCGCCTCCTGCCGTTGATCCGATTCATCGAACATACCCCTGCAAAGCACGCCGACGGGCTTCATCAGCCGAATTACATCGGCCAGGCACACACAAACGTGTCTGGAGCTTCGGGCTGTGCATTTGGTGAACTGTATCTTGCGAAGCGTGGGTCGTGAAGTGTGAAGCGTATCTAGTGAGGCGTGAAGCGTGAATTGTGAAACGTGAAGCGCGAAGTGTTGGTCGTGAATCGCAGCGCTTGGCGTGTCTTCGCCGATTAAGCCTAGCGAGTCGAACCGCAAACCCTTGTGACACAAGCGTTTACGCCTCACTCGTGCGATGCTGAGACCCTGTCATGGTCGTTAGCATTATGAGACTACCTCAGAAGTGTGGGATGAGACTACCTCAAGAAGCGTGGGACGGGGTCTCCAACCCGTAGCTCGCCCGGCTGGAAGGGAAGGATGTGTCACCTCTTCTGATGTGCTTGCGTGCCGTGCCGTAAATACGGAACATGATGGCCGCCGGAGAGGAGGAAGGCGTCATTCATGCAGGACGGCCATAGATTCAGTTCTCGCTTTGATCGCCGCGTTCGCGAGCTCGGGCATGAAATCTTTGAGCGTGCGGCAGCCGCGACGCCGAGGGTCTGGCAACGCGAATGGTGGCTCGAGCGGATGACCCAGCTTGTCGACGCGGACGAGCGACTCAAAGCCGGGGCGTTTCAGTTCGTGGACTGCCTGCCGTCCCTGACGGATGATGACGATATCGTTCGCCATCTGGCCCAGTACATGGAGGTGCACGACGTCGAGTTGCCACCTATTGGCCGCTGGGCCCTTGCCCGGCGACCGTCGGGTTCGGCGGTTGCGGGTTTGATCGGGCGGGCGGCGCGGATGGGGGCGGGGCAGATGGCGGGCCGGTTCATCACCGGGCACGATTTCGACAGCGCCGTAAGGACCATCGAAGGTTTTCGCCGCCGGAAGATGGCCTTTACATTGGATGTCCTTGGCGAAGCGACCACCAGCAACACCGCGGCCGATCGCTACCTGAGCATCTACTTTGACCTGATCGAGCACCTGTGCCCCAGATCGCGCGGCTGGGCGACGGTTCCGATGATTGACCGGACCGATCGCGGGCCTCAGCCGCGAGTGAACATTTCGATCAAGCTTACCGGCCTGGACCCACACTTTGACCCCATCGACCCCGCCCGGTCGATCCGAACGGTGTGCGGCAGGATTCGACCGCTGCTGCTGCGGGCGCGCGAACTGGGCGCCTTCGTCAATGTCGACATGGAATCGTTCAAGCACCGCGATCTGACCCTCGATTTGTTTGAATCGCTGCTGATGGAGGACGAGTTCCGCGATTGGGAGGACGTGGGCATCGCCGTTCAGGCGTACCTGACGGACGGTGAGCGCGACTTGGCCCGGCTGCTCGAGTGGGGGCGTAAGCGCGGTCGGCGTTTTGCGATTCGGTTGGTCAAGGGGGCGTACTGGGATGCCGAGGTCGCGGCGGCGGTGCGGGCGGGTTCGACCCCGCCGGTATGGACGCAGAAGTGGCAGTCGGACGCCTGCTACGAGCGCATGACCCGCGCCATGCTTCAAAACACCGATCTTGCTCGTCCCTGTTTCGCCAGCCACAATGTGCGCTCCTTGGCGCATGTGCTGGCCACCGCGGAGGAACTGGGCTTGCCGTGCTCGGCATTTGAGCTGCAAACGTTGTTCGGCATGGGAGACCCGCTCAAGTCGGCCATGACCCAGATGGGGCAATGCGTTCGCGTCTACTCACCCTACGGCGACACGATCCCAGGGATGGCCTACTTGATCCGCCGGCTTTTGGAGAATACGTCCAACGATTCGTTTCTCAAACAGGGGTTCAGTGATCGTGCGGGGCACCACCGGCTCTTGGCAGATCCGGCCGTCGCCCGGCCTCCCAGCGAGCCGCTGCCCCAAGTTCACTACCTCGATGTTGATCCGGAGCAACCGATGTCTGAATTCCGCCACGCGCCCAACACCAACTTTGGCCTGGAGAAAAACCGCTCGGACATGGTTGCGGCCATCCAGTACGTTCGCGGCGAACTCGGTCAGGAATACCCGCTGGTCATTGACGGCAAGCCTGTGCCCACCGCTTCTTCGATCGATTCCACGAATCCGGCCCGGCCCGAGGAGGTGATCGGCAGTGTGGCGCAAGCAAGCGTTGCCGACGCCGAGATTGCGGTGGCGACGGCCCGCAAGGCGTTTGCCGACTGGCGCGATACCGAAGTGTCAACTCGGTGTCACCTCATTCGGTCCGTCGCTGAAAGGCTGGAGGCGCGGCGGTTCGAACTGGCAGCCGGTTTGATCCTGGAAGCGGGCAAGCCGTGGCGCGAGGCGGACGCCGAGATCAGCGAGGCTGTCGATCTTTGCCGATTCTACGCCGACCGTATGGAAATGCTCGAAACCCACCCGCGAATCCGCCACGTGCCAGGTGAGGACAACGTCGTTGTCTACGGGCCGCAGGGAGTGTGCGCGGCTGTGGGGCCGTGGAATTTCCCACTCTCCGTTCTAACCGGCATAACCGCGTCGGCGTTGGCGGCGGGCAACACGGTCGTGATGAAACCTCACAACCGCACGCCGGTCATCGCGGCCAAGCTGATGCGGATCTTTCTGGACGCCGGGCTGCCGCCGGGCGTGGTTTCGTTGTTGCCAGGCCCGGACCCGCTCGTCGCCAAATACCTGGCGGCGCATCTGGACGTCAACATCGTCGCATACACCGGGCACCGCGAGACCGGGCTGGAGGTCTTACACGAGGGGGCGCGCCTTCGTCACGGGCAAGGTCATTTCAAGCAGTTGATCGCGGAGCTGGGCGGCAAAAACGCTATAATCGTGGATCACGACGCTGATCTCGACGCGGCCATTGCCGGCGTGGTCGAATCGGCGCTGAGCTATTCAGGGCAGAAGTGCAGCGCCGCCAGCCGCATAATCGTGATGGACGCCGTCAGCGAGGCGTTTTGTGAGAGGCTGGCTGAGGCGGTCAACAGCGTGGTAATTGGCCCGCCGGAGCAACCATCCACGCTGGTGGGGCCGGTGATCGACGAGCAGGCCCGCCTGGCGATCCTCGAGCACATCGAGATCGGCTCGACCGAGGCCCGACCTCTTGTCAAACGTGATGTATCCGGCTTGTGTGGGGTCGGGCACTACGTCGGCCCGGTGGTGTTCCGGGATGTGCCGCCCGAGTCAAAGCTGGGGCAGGAGGAGATCTTCGGTCCGGTGGTCGCCGTGATGCGGGCGGGAGATTTCGACGAAGCGTTGCGAATCGCCAATAACACCTGCTATGCCCTGACCGGCGGGCTTTATTCACGCAGTCCCGCTCATATCAGGCGTGCATACCGTGAATTCGCCGTGGGAAATCTGTATATTAACCGCAAGATTACTGGGGCGATGGTGGATTTACACCCCTTCGGCGGATTCAAGCTTAGCGGCGTTGGGGAGAAGCTCGGCGGGCTGGAATACCTGATGCAGTTCCTCAACACTCGCACGATCAGCGAGTACACCCTTCGCCACGGTTACGCACCCAGCAATGAAGAACAGGCGGTATCGGCATCTTGACGCACCGGCCAATCGGAACCTACCGGCGATTCCGACGGCGATTTCCGCCGGTTCACTTGCCCGACGTTGGCCGCACCGCTGAACCGGACGCGGACGGGCGAGGCAGCGTCCACAGCGACGGCACCTTCGTGTCCGGGGCTGCTTCACGGTGGATGTTTTTCCGGACGCCTCGCGTTGGTGGCGACGGCCCGGTGGAATGCTCTGCTGTTTGACGATCGTTGGGACCGGCCTGGAGGCTTCTCGTCGATGCTGCTCCCAGGCCGACCGGTAACGACCGGGTAACAAAAGCACAGGGATGGTTGATCCGAATGACTTGGTGCGTATATAGTGGCCGATGCTTAAGGACGGTGCGGGGGGTGTGAGGCGTGCGGGCGTCCGCGTGTCTGGCATCGAATGAACACCGGGTTGAAGGCGGCGTGACGCGCGCCGAGATTCCAAGAGTTTTCTTTGTTCGAAGAAGGAAGAAGTCATGATCGCAACGAAAGTCAATCCTGCAGGCCGCACGCCAACGAGCGGGTTCAAGCGCAACGCTGCGTGGAATCGGCTGGCGTTTGTTTTGACGCTCGCGGCCGCGTTCCTGTTCGCTGCCTCGGCCTCGTTCGCCCAGGAGAAACCTACCGGCGGTGAACCGCCCAAGGCTAAAAAGAAGAAAGCCGACGACGCCAAAGACAAGAAGGCGGACAAGAAGAAGGACAGGAAGAAGAAAAAGGAGGCCGGTGAGCGCGGCGCCAAGTCCGATGAAAAGGGCGAAGTAGAAGACCTTGGCGGCACGCCGGTTGCTAAAGTGGCCGAGCCCAAGTTCGACTTCGGCACCATCTGGGCTGGCCCCGAGCTGAGACACGCCTTCCAGATCAAGAATGAGGGGGACGGCGTTCTGAAGATTCTTAATGTCAAACCTAGCTGAGGATGCGCAACTGCCGGTCAGTATGACCGGATCGTGCAGCCGGGCAAAAGCACCAAGATTGAGTTCAAGATGAAGAGCCTCTACCTGGCCAGGGCCACGGGGGGCAAGTTTTCCAAGTCTATTACCATTACCACCAACGACAAGGTGAACCCCACGACGAAACTGTGGCTCACAGGTGTGGCCCGGCACCGCGTGGCTGCGCCCGCGGCGATTCCTTTTGCTTCTGTCAAAGCCGACGTGGAAACCGTAAAGACGGTCACGATTACGAACAACACTGAGACGTCTCTGAAACTCACCATGCCTGAAACGAAGGTGGATTCCAAGAATCCCTTCAAATACGAACTGACAGAAAAGGAGCCTGGCAAGACGTTTGAGTTGAAGGTGACCACCGTTCCGCCGCTCGCTGAAGGGCGCGTCAGCTCCGAGCTGGTTATTGGAACAAACATCAAGGAGCAGCCGGAGGTCAAGATACGGCTCTCTCTCAATGTCCCGCCCCGAATTCAGGTCAAGCCCTCCCTGATCGCCTACAATCCCAGGCGCACGACCGTGCCGGTCACCGTGACCAACAACGGGCTGACCGATGTGAAGGTGGTCGGAGCCGAGACGGATGACCCGGCGCTGGACGTGTCGGTCCACGAGGTGGAGGAAGGAAAGAGATACACGCTCAAGGTGACGTTCCCGGAGAACTACAAACCCCCGAAAGACAACGCCAATCGGAAGCTGACGATCAAGACCGATGATCCGGAGAAGGGCGAGATCGTCGTGCCGATTAGAACTGCGTATCGAGCCCCGAAGCCGCGTCCGGCTGAGCAGTTAAAGGGCAAGCCTGCGCCTGAATTCGAGATGAAGACCACAGAGGGCAAAACGCTGAACAATGGCGAACTGGCGAAGTCCAAGGCTGTTGTCATGACCTTCTGGGCGGCTGACTGCCCGTACTGCAGGAAGGCCCTGCCGCGTATCGAGACGGTGCGAAAGGGGTTTGCCGGCAAGGATGTGCGCTTCGTCAACGTCACCGAAAAGATGCGCAAGACCTACACGGAGGATCAGCTCAAGGCGCTCCTCAAGACCCTCAAGGTTGAGGCGGAACTTGTAGTCGACCAGAGCAACAAGATCGGCCCGAAGTTCAAGGCCAGCGGCTTCCCCACGCTGTTCGTGCTCGGCAAGACCGGCAATGTGGAGATGGTCACCATCGGCAACGTGGCAAACCTCGAGTCGTCTTTGACCAAAAAACTCAATCAACTGCTTGGGATCAAGATAACGGCGGACAAGAAGGATGAAGCCGCCAAGACCAAGGCGGAGACCGGGACCACCCCGTCCACCGCCACATCCTACGACGGGATGACGAAGACGAAGACACCAGATAAACCTGATAAATAGGAACCGGGCACAGGTGACCGTCACGATCGTGGGCGGGGGGCGGTTTGTCAGGGCCAGCTTACCCCGATTGGCCACGGGTGAAGTGTAAAACCCGGTGAGCATTCACGGCAGAGCCGCCGGCCTTTGGGGCCGTGCGGCTCTGTCGCTGCGCCGAGGTCGCCCATGGACCCCCTGGCGGCCACGATTTGGGCAATAGACCTTCAAATTCGTCGATGTTTGCCCGGGTTAACTGCGCGCAACGGGCGAGCGTCCGATAATGCAAAAAGAGGAAAAAGACCCATATCCTACTTGACTCCGTTCGGCAAATTCCGGTAGGATAACAACTTGGGTCTGTTCTCAAGCAACCCCAGAGGGGCCCAAGGAAACGGGCAACACGGGTTTCAAGGACGATTGATACAGGTGAACGTTCCGGTTGGTGCTCGCCCTTTTGTCGGCGGCCGAACGCAGGGGTTGACAATGTTCCTGCCCTGCCCGTGAACGTTTTGTTCGATGCGCGGAATCAGGGGTCACACCCGGTTCTGCCGGTCAATGCCGGGTTAGGTGACGCGCGTATGTCACTGTCTGCCGACAGGAGGGGGACTGTGGCCGGGAATGAGGCTCTCGAGCGATTTCATCGCTGGTGCGATGCACGGGCTGTAAGTGCGTCCGACCGGCGGTATAGAGCGTGTATCGGCTGAATGAGTAGTTCAGCTTTTTGTCTACGTAAGGACTTTTTTGTTTACCGTCTTCAAAGAGGAGGAAAAACCATGAGAAGACAACTGTTTGTCTCGCTGTGTGTGGTCCCGCTGTTGATGCTGGCGACCCAAGCCTGGGGAGGTCCGCTGCAATTCTTTGCGGCCTCACCGGCCTCACCGGCCGGCTGCCCGGATGGGAAGCTAACGCTCATCCCGGACGCTGAGAAGTGCTATAAGGTTGGCGACATATTCGAGGTGGCCATCCGCATGTCGGACATTGAATGGTGTCTGGGGGATGGCCCGGTCGTCGGCGGGCAGTTCTTCCTCCGGTACAACCCCGACGTGCTACGTCCATGCCAGGACCCCGCGAGGCCAGGAGACCCTCCGTTCCTCGAGGAGGACCATGAGAACATCGGCAATGGTCTGATCGACTACGCGGTCGGCATAGAGTTCGGCGACAAGGGGACCAACGAAGACACCAACATGGCGTACCTCTGTTTCGAGGCCCTCACAGAGTGGTGCGGCAATATTGAGCTCGCGCTATGGTGGCGGGACCACGTGCCGCCGACCAGGCTCACTGACGACATGGCCAACTCCCTGGAGCCGCCCGCGCTGGTTTTGGACGACAAATCGTCCCCCATCATTATCGACGAAACGCCGCCGGTGTTTCAAGTCGACTGTAAGAACCTCGAGCCGATTGAGGTCGAATGTGACGAGATCGAGTTCCATTGCCCGCCGGTTAAGGACAACTGTGATCCGGACCCGAAGTGTAGATTTGAGGAGGATCACCGGGAGCCGGGACGCTGCCTGCAAGAGTACACCGTGTGGGGAACCTGGATCGCCACAGACTTCTGCGGGAACGAAGCGCGTTGCGGGCCGCAGATTATTTACGTTGTGGACACGACCGCGCCGGAGTTCGTTGAGTTTCCGCCTGACTTTCCACCTGATGACCCCCTCGAGTGCGACGAGAGCACCCATCCAGACCGCACGGGTTGGCCGAAAGTCGAGGACAACTGCGATCCGAACCTGGATCTTCCGACGTGGGACGACGAAGACAACCAGGATCCGGACCCCAAGAACTGTGGCCATTACCGCTACACCATCTGGCGAACCTGGTGCACTAAAGACGATTGCGACAACGAAAACTGTCGCATTCAGACCATCAACGTCGACGACACGAAGGCGCCGGAGTGGACCTACTTCCCACCTACCCCGCTGCCCATCGAGTGTGACTATTGTCCCGGATATCCCACTCCGCAGTGCACGGGTCGCCCCACGGCCGAGGACAACTGTGATCCGAAGCCTAAAATCACATACGACGACGAGGTTATCCGCGATCCCGGTTGTCCGGAGCAGCAATACACTGTTGAGCGCACCTGGTGCGTTGAGGACGCCTGCGGCAACGAGAACTGTCGCGTTCAGACCATCGAGGTTAAGGACACGACGGCCCCGGAGATCGACTGTGACCTCACCGAGTTGTGGTTTGAATGTGACGAGCCACTCATCATCCCACCGCCAGAGGCAGTGGACAACTGCGATCCGGCCCCGAAGGTCTGGCCCGAGGACGAGATTATCCCCGGGAAGTGTCCACAAGAGTATGACATCCACCGAACCTGGTGCGCAAAAGACGCCTGCGGGAACAAATTCTGTTGCCCGAATCTCCAGATTATTCACGTTGTGGACACCACGGCGCCGGTGTTTACGGAATTCCCGGAGGATGTCACCATCGAGTGCGACTACTGCGACCCGCCCTATCCGGAACCCGAGTGCACCGGTGCGCCCAAGGCCGAGGACAACTGCGATCCGGACCCCAAGATCACGTACGAGGACGAGGTAAGGCACGACCACTGCCCGCAGTCCTACTTCGTCACTCGGACCTGGAAGGCCTGTGACGCATGCGGCAACTGCGTAGAGGACGTGCAGCGGATCGAAGTACAGGACACCACCGCACCCGAGATTACGGAGCGACCGGCGCATATCTTCGTCAACGCAGACGCGGGAAAGTGCGAGGCGGCAGTATTACTGTGCGAGGTCCTCGAGGCGGAGGACAACTGCGATCCGGACGTCGATATCGTGGGGGTGCGCACCGACAACAACTGTGTATACAAAGTAGGAGACCCGCTCCCCGATTGTTGGTGTGAGCCGTTCCCGGTAGCTGACTGCAATTTCATCAACTGGACGGCAACGGATGACTGCGGGAATGTCGCGGGCTACCGGCAGAAGGTCTGCGTCGCACCGTTCAACGAAGTGGTGGTGGACGTGGAGCTTTCCCCGCACCTCGATCCCGGAGATTACCTTGAGCGGTGCATCAGGTTCGAGTTCTGGAAGTGCCCGAGCCCGAGCGGGCAGCCGGACGACACTGTTGATCAGACCATCGCGTTCCCCGTGGACGCTGCGCCTCACCTGGCAAAAGACGTGGTGGTCCTGGTGGAATGCGGGCTCTACAACTGTGTTACCGCGCGTGACATCAATCACACGTTACGCAGTACCGCCCCGTCGTTGGACATCGTTGGGAAACAGTACAAGGCCCAATTCGTGGGCGAGCGCCCCGACGGACACTACCTGGTCAACGGGAACCTTAACGGAGACGAGTACATCGACGTATTGGACTTCGGCGTGTTTGTGGCGGAGTATGACTGCCTCGGCGGACGCGGCTGCTGTTATCCCACTAAAGACTGGCCCTGCGGCTCCGAGGGGTGCGCCAGGCCCGAGTGGCACGCCGACATCAGCGGCGACACGATTGTGTTCACCGGCGATCGCGAGTTCTACAAGGTTAACTTCCTTATGTGGAGTGAGCCGAATTGCTGTGATGCCGGAGGAGACTCCGGCGGACAAGGACCGATCACACGCATCTCCGTGAGAGCGTTGTACGAGATGGGGCTGCCAGAACTGGTAGTCGCGGACCTGAACGGTGACGGCTGGCTCGACGAGGCGGATGTGGACGCGTTCGACCGGGGTGTGCGACCGAAGCCCAAGGTGTTCGTTCCGTGGAGGTAGGCTCGTACGCGTTACCGGTAGTCGTCGCGCTTCCCGGGCTGGCGGCACACGGTTGACGTAGAACGTAGTGTGTAACCATGTTGGGCGGCGTACAACCTGTGCGGGCTGTACGCCGCCTGTTCCCGAACTTCGACGTATAACTTGACACCTCGGCAGGTGTTTCTCTTTGAGACCCTGTCGAGCGGAACGTCCTCTATCACCGTGGAGACCCGATAAGAAGCCCCGAACTAAGCTGAACAGGCCTGAGAATCCGCAAGGACTATTGGATTTACCCATCTTTGCGAAGTTCTCCACAGTTCCCGGCTTGCCTCTTCCGCCTTTTCTTCGTAGACTTCCATCATGGAGTCTAACGAGGCACTCCATTCCGGAACGGCCGAGCTGGGGATATCGGTCACCACGTCAGGGATCGACACGTCAAGTTACGCAGATGCATAGGGGGTAATGTAATGCGAGTACAAGATCGCCCGATTCGGATAGGGTCGATACTACTGACGGGTCTGGTTCTGGTGTCGGCGTTGCTTATCATGGCATCACCGGCCCAAGGCAACATCAACCTTGAATGGAGGCCGGACCAGCAGGTCGTTCAGGTCGGGCAAACCGTGAAGATCGGTCTATACGCTGTCTCCGACAGTCAGGAGGATCAGTATCTCGGTGCGTTGGATGTGATTATCACGTGGGAACCGGAGTACATGCGTCTTCTGGGGGTCGACGACACGGGCGGGCCGGATTGGGCCCTCTCGGGGTTTATACTGGACCCGTACTGGCTCAACGAAGTGATTCCGCCCGCCGACGGCGACGGGCTGTATACTGCCTGGGGCAGGGTCGGCGTACCGGTGGTGGCTGCCCCCGAAGGGTCGCTGATGACGACCTTCCGCTTCGAGGCTCTGCGGGAAACACCGCTGACGGAATTGAGAATCCCAGAACAAATGCGTATCCCCCCTTCCCCGACAGCGCACACCAAGGTGTACGATTGGGAGATTCCCAACAAGAATGTCACAGGCACGCTCGGTTTCGCAACCGTGACCATCGGCGAGCCCCGTTGCACGGGCAATGAGAAGATCAAGGCCAAGTGCAAGAGCAAGGCCGGCAAGAACCTGTTGTCTGTCAAGCTGCTGGGTGGCGTCGCCGGCGATACGTTCGAGGTCGAGCTGGCCAGCGGTGAAAAGAAGGACGGCGAACTGAATAGCAAAGGCAAGGCCAAGGCCAAGTTCAAGAAACAGCCTTCCGGCCCGGGGTCTGCAACCGCCAGATGGGGATGCGGGGCCGAGGCGATGAAGGACTACTCCTGCCCGTAGCCGACCCGGTCGAGAGAATATCAAACACACAAACCCGCCCACAGCGGCGGGTTTTTTTGATGCGCCGCGCTATCGCCCGTTTCCAAGCCCGCGTTGGTCAGCAAAGACGTGCCGGCCTTGCCGCACATTCTTGCACGGTCATCTGGCATTTCCGCGAGAATTCTTGTATAATGGACCGCTGAGGCGGGGTCGAAGCGCTCGCCTGCTCGGTCTTGCCGGTGGCAAGCCGGGATCGCAACGGTTTCCTTTTTTTGAGGAGGATCATGTCATGAAGCGACATCAGAGTTGGATTGGGATCGGCGCGGCGGCGTGTCTGGTGATGACGGCGCTCGCGGTGCCTGTGGTGGGTGAAACGGTCTGGGGTGGTATTTGGCAGGACGCGATAATGCTGGATGAGATGCAGGCCCAGCGTTTCAATGATTACGGCGACCCGGATCTGATACTCGGCAACAACTTCGACACCTTCGGGTTTCACTGGAACCTGGCCGTGTCAGGCGCCACCCTTTATAGCGGCGTGAATTACGCCATACATCAATGGGACGCCAACACCGGAGAGGAGATCGGTCCGTTGCAGTTGGATGAACCGCTGGAGAATCACCTGGAGGATTTTCTGTCCGGTATCGGCAGCGCCGACAACGGGGACTTGTTGTTTGGGGCGGCCGGGATGTCCACCCAGCAGCGCACCCTGGCCCGGTACACGGCCGACGGCCACTGGGTTCGCGATTACAGCGCGCCCGAGCTTCAGCACCGGCAGGGCAGCGCCGCGGCCGACAGCGACGCGGTATTCATCGCCTCGCGGCACAATATGGGGGGGGGCTGGCTCGAACGTATCCTGATGTTCAAGACGGACGGCACGTATGTGGGCGCGTTTGGAGAGGAACTGGGCAACGACGTGGGGGACGTGGCTCTTATGGGCGATTCCCTGTACTCCATGAACTACATCGACGGCATCTATGTCTACGATTTGAACGGTGTGCTGATTCCCACGTTTTCCCACAAGATCCCCTTTCCCCCGGGGGTCAACCCCGATGCGTTTGCCCTGGATTCGCTGGGGGCGGCGGGCGGCTTTCTTTATGTTGGCGATTCACCCACGCCGATCGACCCCGACGCCGTTTGGTTCAAGATCGATCTGCTGGGAGAAATCGTCGGGCAGTACGACGCGAAAATTCTCGTCCCCAACCCGATGCTGGGCAACTTCCTGGGCAGCGTGGTGGTGGTCCCCGAGGCGGGCGTGGAGTGTGACAAGATCAAGAAACTCAAGGCCAAATGCGTAGGCAAGCACCACAAAGTCAAAGCCAAGGTCAAATCCAGCCTGGAGGAAGGCACGGCCCTGACGCTGACGCTTGATGACGAGAAGTCCGCGAAGGTAAACGTCAACGCCAAAGGCAAGGCCAAGGCCAAATGGAGGAATGAGGGGCTCGGCGAGCACGAGGTTTGTATCGACGAGTGCCCGGACATCTGTGCCAAGACGATCTGCGAGTAGTAACACACGACGCAGCGACCATCGGCAAGATGCCATCACGCGCCACTGTGCACATTTTTGCAGCGCCATAGTAGCCGGAGCCGGGCTGAGGGCGCGTGTACAGTGTTCGTGCGGAATTCGTCCCGCAGGGGCGACGTGAAAGTCGCCCCTGCGGGGCACGGCTACTACCTTCGCATTCGACACACGCCAGACACATGCAGTCTCGGAGGAGATGGGCCATCATGCCTCCCTTCCAGCTTCGTGCCCACGTGCGCTGTATCCCCCGACCAGACCACGCTATTCAACCCGTCGGCGACCGATTATGATCCCGCACTGAGGATTCAAGGCCGTTGTGATACCAGAGCAAGCTTCGTTCTCATGCGGCGGACGTAGCGCCGCTCCTTGTGGGTGGTGTTCTGCGGATCATTGCGCCACCCACCAGGGGTGACGCTACGCGACGACGAAGAACGCTGTAGCCCAAGGCGCGAATGACCGAATGATCGCTTCCAGTCACGCACACCCCAGCCCGCCTGGCAACCTGTTTCTTAACCGGAACTTCATACTGCTTTGGGGCGCCTACACCGTCAGCGCCCTGGGCGACCATCTGTCGGAGATGGCAATCCTCAAATCGCAGAATGCCCTGGAGGGCGGTGTTGACCTGACCGCTCTTACCGCCCGGATGTCGTTCGTGTTTTTCCTGCCTTTCTTCCTGCTGGGGCCGGTCGCCGGGCTGCTGGCCGATCGCCTGCCCCGACGCGCGCTAATGGTTTTTGCCGACGGCGTGCGCTGCGCGATTTTTTTGGGATTCGGCGCGTTGATGGCATGGACCACACCGTGGGGGCGCTGGGGTCCGGTGGCGCCGTTGCTGCTGGTCGGGTTGTTCGCGGCCACGTTTTCGCCCGCGCGCTCGGCGCTGCTGCCCACCATCATCCGCCGGGGACAACTAGTACGAGCCAACGGCATGATGGCAGGCATGGGTGTGATCGCGGCCATGACGGCCTATAAGATCGGTGGGATGCTGGCGGGTCGGTACGATGCCAGTGTGGCGTTTCATCTTGATGCCGCCACGTTCGCCGGCAGTGGAATCCTCCTGCTACTTTTGCGACCCCCGCGCCAGCACTCACTTGACCTGGGGGCGACGAACCTGCAGGCCGTGGCTGGCAAACTGCGCGACGGGGTACGCTATGTCCGAACCCATCGGTCCGTGCGTGAGATGCTCGCGATCGCAGCCGTCGTATGGTTTTGTGGGGCGTTGATTCGGAGCGTGGTCCCGGCTGTGGTTCGAGACGTCTATGGCGGCGGCTACGAAGACATCGGCAACTACCTGGCGTTTTTGGGCGCGGGGATGATCATCGGCGCTGGCGCCATAACCGTTTTAGGCAATACCCTGCGAAGCGAAATCGCGATCACCTGGGGGTTGTTGGGCATCGGGGCGTCGATGGCCCTGTTCACTCTGTCCGTTTTCCTGCCGTTGTCACCGGCGACCCTGGGACGGATCGGGGCGGCGGGCATCTTGGGCGGCGGCTTCTTCGGCGTGGCCGCGATGGCCAGCTTTAACGCACTCCTACAACGGATCGTGCCGGACCGTTTTCGCGGTCGAGTCTTCGGCGTCAGAGACCTGTGCACCACCGCCGCCCTGCTGGCCGCCACCGGTGCCTTGGGCGTGCCTGCCTGGACCAACGTGGACCGATGGGTGGGCTATATTCTCGCCGGTGTCACCATTATGACACTCGGTACCGGACTGGCAACGTTGGAGGTGCGGTTTTGCCGCTCGCCACATACCCGTATCTTCATGCTGCTCGAACACGTTACCGAGTTCGTTGCCAAGTTCTGGTGGCGGTTGACGGTCGGCGGTCCGCGCGTCCCGCGCCGCGGCCCGGTATTGATTACCTCGAACCATACCTGCTATGCCGATCCACTGTTGTTCTGCGCCGCCGCCACCTACCGGAAGATAAGCTTCATGGTGGCCGCGGAGTACTGCCGCCTGCCGATCGTGCGCTTTTTTCTCACTCAGGCAGAGTGCATCCCTGTCAAGCGCGACGGCCAGGACACCGCCCCCACGCGGGAGGTTATCCGCCGCTTGCGGGCAGGCAAGGCCGTCGGAATCTTCATTGAAGGGCGCATCGTTCCCCCAGGGGAAACCCACGAACCCAGAGACGGACTGGCCATGCTCGCCCTGCGAACCGGGACACCCGTCATCCCGGCCCACATCAGTGGAACACGCTATTCCCGCAGATTGGTGATGGCCTTTCTCGGTCGCCACCGGGCCCATGTCCAATTCGGTCGGCCAGTGGATTTGTCAGAATTCAAAGGAAGATCAAAAGATCGACAAGCCGTCAAAGCCGCCACGGAAAAGATATACGATGCCATCAAGGCCCTGGCCCCGGGCGAATACTCCGATTTCCCGTAGCGTCACCCCTCGTGGGTGACGTAATGATCTTCGCCTTCGTGTAGCGTCACCCCTGGTGGGTGACGTAATGATCCGCCCCGCGCCACCCACGAGGGGTGACGCTACACCTGTCATTTGACCGACTGGAAAGCCGGTCCCACATCCGGGTAGGGGCCGCCCCCCCCGGCAGACGGTCGCCGCGTCAACCCACCAGTTGCCGTGCTTCCTGCGTGGGGACCGGGGCGTATCGCGAGGGGCTCATGGCCGAGGTTGCCCGACCGCTGGAAAGCGTTCGCAGACGTGTCACGTAGCCGAACATCTCACGCAGCGGCACCTCAGCCCGAATCACCTGGTCTTGGCCGCGGATCAGTGTCTCGTGGATAACCGCCCGCCGGCCGTTCAGATCATTCACGATCGCCCCGAAGTAGTCGTTCGGCGTGACCACCTCAACGCTCATGATCGGCTCCAAAAGCACCGGCCCGGCCGCATCAACCGCGTTCTCGAACGCCAGCCGACCGGCGTTCTCGAAGGCCATCTCAGAGCTGTCCGTCTCGTGCTGGCGGGCATCGATCACAATCGCCTGCCAGTCGATCATCGGATAACCGCCGAGCCTGCCGCTCTGTGCCGCCTCGTTGATCCCGGCCTCCGTGGCCGCGCGGTATACGTCCTCGATGTAGTCGGCTCGAAGTTGATTCACGATGGCGAAGCTCGGCTGGTCGTGGACCGTTGGGCGGTGCTCGACCCGCACTCGCACGACGGCGAAATGATCTCGCCCGCCCGTTCGGCGCACGAATCGTCCCTCACCCTCGCCGACGCCGCTGACGGTTTCCCGATACGAGACCCTCGGTCGGCCCACGTTCACGTCGACGTTCATGTCCCGGCGCAGACGCTCGACCAGCACTTCCAGGTGGAGTTCCCCCATCCCGGAAATCAGTGTTTGCCCCGTCTCGGGGTTCGCGGTCACCAGTACGGTCGGATCCTGCCTTTCCAGAGAGCGAAGCGCCTCATTGAGCTTGTCTCGATCCCTGGCGGACTTCGGCTCCACCGAAATGCTGATCACCGTCTGGGGAAACTCAATGGACTCCAGAACCAGTGGTCGGCGCGTTTCACATAGCGTGTGGCCGGTTCCGGTGCTCCGCAATCCGACCAGGGCGACGATCTCACCGGCGCAGGCCCGGTCGGTTTGATCGCGCCGGCGGGCGAACATCCGAAACACCTGGGTGACGTTTTCCTTTTTCCCGATCGAAGCGTTCAAAACGCGCGACCCTGCCCGCAGCGTGCCGGAGTAGATCCGAACGTAATAGAGATCCACCGGTTTGTCGGCGACGACCTTGAAAACCAGCCCCGCCAGGGGGCCCTGCGGGTCGGTGGGCAGGCTGTGCTCGACATCAGGGCGATTGGCGTCTTTGGCCGCCACCGGCGGAAGATCCAGCGGGTTGGGAAGGTATTCGCACACCGCGTCGAGCATCCGCTGAACGCCGACGTAACGCAGGGCGCTGCCGCAAAGGACCGGGTGCATCGTGCCGTCAATTGTGGCCTTGCGAATGGCCGAGCGCATCTCCGACTTGGTGAACGGTTTGTCGGTCAGAAACTTCTCCGTCAGCGTGTCGGACGTTTCGGCTACCGCTTCCTCCAAATTGTGGCGCCACCGCTGGGCTTCATCGAGGATGTGGGGTGGAATGTCGCGCTCCTGGAATTTCGAGCCTAACTCCTCCGGCTGATAGAAGACCGCCCGCATCGTCACAAGATCGATCAAACCCTCGAACGTCGGACCCTCGCCGATGGGGATCTGTAAGGCCACCGGCCGGGCATCCTTGAGTCGATCGCCGATCGATGCGAAGGCGCGATCGAAGTCCGCACCGATCTTGTCCATCTTGTTGATGAAGCACAGCCGAGGCACACCGTACCTGTCGCATTGTCTCCACACGGTCTCCGACTGCGGCTCGACGCCCTCCTTGGCGTCAAAGATGGCGACCGCGCCGTCAAGGACGCGCAGCGATCGCTCCACCTCGGCGGTGAAATCAACGTGGCCCGGCGTGTCGATCAGGTTGATCGTGCTTCCTCGCCAGGGGCAGCTCACGGCGGCGGAGTAGATGGTAATACCGCGTTGCTGCTCCTGCTCATCGAAGTCTGTGGTGGTGGTGCCGTCGTCCACCTCACCCATGCGGTGCGTTCGGCGCGTGTAGTACAGGATCCGCTCGGTGGTGGTGGTCTTGCCCGCGTCGATGTGGGCCGCGATGCCGATGTTCCGAATTGTCGACAAGTCCGGCGTCATACACAAACTGATCCGGGGAGTTTGTCCAACGCGCGGAATGTCTAACCGGGTTGTCGACAAACCGGCTCCAAGGCCGCGCGGCTCGCGGAAAAAAAGCCCACCCGGCGTGTCGGATGGGCTGGTATATCGGCTGATCCTCTCCGTCACCTACCATGCAAAATGGGCAAAGGCCTTGTTGGCATCAGCCATGCGATGGACGTTTTCCCTCGTGGTCATGGCCGTACCTTCGCCCTTGTACGCGTCAACAATCTCCTGGGCCAGCGATTCGCGGATTGGTCGTCCCTTCTTGGCCCGAGCGGCCTCGCGAATCCAGCGGAACGCCAGCGACTGCTGCCGCTTGAAGTTGACCTGCATCGGTACCTGATAGTTGCTGCCGCCGACGCGCTTGGACCGGACCTCCACGTTGGGCTTCACGTTGCTGACCGCCGTCTCAAACACCTCCAGCGGCGCGGCGTCTTTCACACGCTCGGAAATAATGTCCATTGCGTTGTACATGACGCGTACTGCGGTGCTTTTTTTGCCGTCGTGCATCAGGCTGTTGATGAACTTCGAGACGAGTTTGCTCTGGTACCGCGTGTCAGGTTCCAACTGCTCCGCTGATTTCGTAAATCGTTTGTAAGCCATAACCGCGTTAAACCCAAAAGCCGACCGCCACCGCTGGCGGAGCAATGAAGGAATCACCTGTATCCGTCAGACCGTCCCATAAACCAACCGCCAAGCCGTCGGCCGCAAACCACCACGGTCACGGCGAGCGCCAGCTTGATGGCCGCCTGCGGCATGAACGGCATCACACCCACGGCGATCGCACTACCGACGCCGCCGGGCATCGCCTGCCACAGCCAAAGCGTCCCAAACAGGAAGACGGCGGCCGTTCCGGCGATACCCGCCGCCGTTATACGAAGTACACCGGCGCGATGATGCCGGCACAACAAACTCACAAGCGGGGCTGCGACAAGAAACCCCAGCAGATACCCCCCCGTAAGTCCCAAGGGATTCAGCGTGAACGCCGCGAAGAACGAAAGCCCGCCGGGATCCACAAGCAGCAACATCCAGCCTGCCAGCATGTACAACAACATCGCCGCAGCCGCCCGCAGCGGCGGCAGGGCAAATCCGGCCAGCAGAACCGCCAGCGTCTGCAATGTCATCGGCACGGGCGTCCCGGGAACGGGTATACGCACCTGGGCCAACGCCGCAGTCAACAAACAGAACCCGACGACCTGGACCGGGGCCCACACCCACCAGGAGGCGGCGTACGCCAACCGGCCAATGGGCCTCCCTGTTACAGGCGGTGCAGCACGGAGACGCTCACTTGCATCAGCCAATTCGTTGCGGCTCATAGCTACTTCGTCTGCTTGCGACGCTTGACACCATATTTGCTACGACCTCGATTACGCTGTGCGCCTTCCTTGTCCGCGGAAACCGCCGCACAATCCAAGGACCCGCGTATGATGTGAAAACGGACACCGGGCAAATCACGAACACGCCCGCCCCGAACCAGCACGATAGAGTGCTCCTGAAGATTGTGGTCGACGCCGCCGATGTAGGCGCTGATTTCCCGACCGTTTGTCAGGCGCACGCGGGCCACCTTCCGCAGGGCGGAGTTGGGCTTCTTGGGCGTCTGCGTCTTGACGATCAGGCACACGCCCTGGCGCTGCGGACAGCCTTCCAGGTCGCGAACCTTCGACTTCTTCAAGACCTTACGCCGTTTCCGGCGAATGAGCTGGTTGATCGTTGGCATCGCGCCGACCTTACCTCCGTTGACAATTCACGTCATACATTAACCGGGAAACGAACCACGCCGAAGCGTCGGCCTGATCAAATAATCAAACGTCCTCGCACCGCCGGACCGCGCCGGCGGCGAGTATACACGCCCGGCCCGAGGTTGAACAGAGCGTCGCTGAGCTTCGCCTCGCCGTGCGACTATGAATCCTGCGGCGTGGGTTCCTCCTGTGCCACGGCATCTGGAGATTCGCTCGCCCCAAAACCGCGCGATCTGAACGACGGCGGGAGCGGCAACGGAAGCCTTTGCACTTCGGAATCTGGAATGGAGGCCGCCGGGGCGACACCCGCGCCGATCGTCCTAAGCCTCGGCGGCGCGGCCGGGCCCGCCTCCGCGAACTCGGCAAGCTCGCCAGGCACCTCGGTCGGTTGCTCCAGCGGCTCCCCGACATGCTCCACACTGATCCCCAGGTACCGCTTAAAGCCGGTGCCCGCCGGAATCAGATGCCCCAGTATGACGTTTTCCTTCAGACCTTTCAACGTATCGATCGATCCGCCCAGCGAGGCCTCCGTGAGCACCTTCGTCGTCTCCTGAAAGGAAGCGGCCGAGATGAATGACTCGCTCTGAAGACTCGCCTTGGTGATCCCCAAAAGCTGAGTCGTCGCCGAGGCGGGCTTGCACTTCTTACCTTTGGCCGGCTCGCCGCCCTCACTTTCGACCTCGTCGTTGACTGCCGCCAGTTCATCCTTAGCGATGATCCGGCCGACCAGTAGGTCCGCGTCTCCTGCGTTGTTGATTCTCACGCTCTTGGCCAGACGCTCGTTCTCGGCCCGGAAGCGGAACTTGTCGACCAGTTCGCCGGGCAGGAAAACCGCATCGTTGGGCGCCTCGATGCGCACCTTGCGGAGCATCTGGCTGACGATGACCTCGATGTGCTTATCGTTGATGGTGACGTTCTGGCTTCGGTAAACCGCCTGGACCTCAGCCAGCAGGTAAACCCACAACGCCTCTTCGCCCTTGATCCGCAGGATGTCATGCGGGATCAGCGGGCCGTCAATCAACGGATCACCCGCTTCCACGCGGTCCCCGGCGTGCACCAACAGATGCCTGTCCTGGGGCACGTGGTGTTCCTTCTCCATGCCACTTTCACCGCTGACAATGATGGTCATCTTGCCGCGACGTTTGTCGCCGCGAATCTCGACCAGGCCTGAGATTTCGGCCATCATTGCCGGCTCCTTCGGGCGACGAGCCTCAAAAATCTCCGTCACTCGCGGCAGGCCGCCGGTGATGTCCTGCGTCCCGGTCATCTCGCGGGGCTGGCGGGCCAGCAGCATGCCGGGCTTGATCTGTTGACCTTCCTCCACCTCGATCCGAGCCTTGGCGGGCAGGTAGTGGTAGTCGAGCACGTTGCCGTTTTTGTCCTCGATCACAATCTGCGGATGTTTCTCGCCCTTGTGCTCGATGACGACGTACTTCGAGCCGGCTCGCTCCTCTTCTGTGCGAACCGTTTCACCTTCGGAGATGTCCTGAAAACGGACAAAACCCGCGATCTCCGCCAGAATCGGCGTCAGATGAGGATCCCACTCACACAGGGCCTGGTGGCGACTTATCGCTTGCCCCTCTTCAACGTGCAGGATCGCACCGTACGGCACCTTGTGTCGCTCGAGTTCACGCCCTTTCCGGTCGTTGATCAGTATCTCGCCGTTGCGCTTGAGCACCACCGTCTGCGCCCCGCCGTGCGGCTGTTTGACCTCCACAGGTTCTAGATCCTGAAACGCAACAACCCCCTCTTGCGAGGCGCGCAATTCCTTCTCCAAAGCCGCCTTGTGAGCCACACCCCCGGTGTGGAACGTCCGCATCGTCAACTGCGTGCCCGGCTCGCCGATCGACTGGGCGGCGATAATCCCCACGGCCATCCCCTGCTCGACAACCTGCCCCGTGGACATATCAACCCCGTAACAGGTCGCGCAGAGGCCCAAGGGGCTTTCACACGTCAACGGACTTCGCACGCGAATCTGGTCCAGCCCCAATTCCTCGATGGCCAGTGCGATTTCCTTTGTGATGACCTGGTTTTCGGCAACGATGAGTTTGTCGGTAACGGGGTTGCGAATGGCATCGCGGGCGACACGGTGGACAATGCTGTCTCGCAGCGGGATGTCCACCTCCTCGCCCTTGTAAATCGCGCTTTTCGTGATGCCGTTGATCGTCCCGCAGTCGTCCACACGGATAATGACGTTCTGTGCCACGTCGGCCAGCTTACGCGTCAGATAACCTGAGTCGGCTGTCTTCAGGGCGGTGTCAGCCAGCCCCTTCCGGGCGCCGTGGGTGGAGCTGAAGTACTCCAGGACCGACAGGCCCTCGCGAAAGTTGGCTTTAATCGGCGTTTCGATAATCTCCCCGGAGGGCTTGGCCATCAGTGCCCGCATCCCCGCCAACTGGCGGATTTGGTCCACGCTACCCCGGGCACCTGATTCAGTCATAAGGAAGATCGGGTTCAGGTACGGCCTGGCACCCGCATCATCCGGCCCGGCGTACGAGCCGTCGTCATGGCGGTAATCCTGCCTGAGCTCCTTCATCATGGCCTCGGTGACGCGTTCGCGGGCATGAATCCAGCAGTCAATGACCTGGTTGTATCGTTCCATACGCGTCAAGGCCCCGCGCCTGAAGTTGTCCCCAAGTTTGTCCACAGCCGTCTGTGCGGTGGAGATGATGCCAGGCTTGGCCGCCGGAATCCGCATGTCCGTCACGCCGAACGACAACCCCGCCAACGTGCTGGAGGTGAAACCGATGCGCTTAATCTCGTCCAGCAGATCGATCGTGGCCGCCCGCCCCAGCGAGGCGTGGCAATCGGCAATGACCCTAGCAGCCCCCTTCTGCGACAGCGAGTAGTTGTAAAACGGCATGCGCTCGGGCAGAATATCGGCGAACAACAACCGCCCCACCGTCGTGATCACACGGCGGTCTGCCGGCAGCGGCGCCGGCTCCGCCCCAGCGCCTGTGACCGCCTGATCGCGAGATATCCGGACCCCAATCCACTCGTGAACCCCGATCTTTCCCAGCGAATAGGCCAGCATGGCCGCATACTCATCAAAGAAGCTGTGCATCTTGGCGGGATCGGGCCGGCCGCTGACATGGTCCGTGGTCAGGTAGAAAATACCCAGGACGATATCCTGCGACGGCGACATGATCGGGCTGCCGTTGGACGGGCTGAAGATGTTGTTGATGGACAACATCAGCACGTGGGACTCCGCCTGGGCTTCGATCGACAGCGGCAGATGAACGGCCATCTGATCTCCGTCGAAGTCGGCATTGAACCCCCGGCACACCAGCGGGTGAATCTTGATCGCGTTGCCCTCGACCAGGATCGGCTCGAAGGCCTGGATGCCCATCCGGTGCAACGTCGGTGCCCGGTTGAGCAGAACGGGATGCTTGTCGATGACCTCCTCGAGGATGTCCCAAATCTCCTGATCGCGGCGTTCCAGCATGCGCTTGGCGCTTTTGATGGTGTCCGCCAGACCTCGCTCTTTCAACTTGCGAATGATGAAGGGCTGAAACAGTTCCAGCGCGATCTTCTTGGGCAGGCCGCACTGATGCAGTCGAAGCTCAGGACCGACCACGATCACCGACCGGGCCGAGTAGTCCACCCGCTTGCCCAGCAGGTTTTCACGGAAACGCCCCTGCTTGCCTTTGATCATGTCGGTCAGAGACTTCAGCGGACGGTTGCTCGATCCCAGCACCGGACGACGGCATCGGTTGTTGTCGAACAACGCGTCAACCGCCTGCTGAAGCATGCGTTTTTCGTTCTGGATGATGACCTCGGGGGCGTTCAGATCGACGAGCTTCTTGAGCCGGTTGTTGCGGTTGATGATCCGGCGGTAAAGGTCATTCAGATCGCTGGTCGCGAAGTTGCCGCTTTCCAAAAGAACCAGCGGTCGAAGATCGGGTGGGATCACCGGGATAACGTCAAGCACCATCCAACCAGGATCGTTGGGGGAATTCCTCAGCGCCTCGACAATCTTGAGACGCTTGGTCAATTCCAGTATCTTCTGCTGGCTGCCGGTCTTAGAGAGCTTCTCACGCAGCTCCACCGACAGTTCATCCAGAACCAGGCGTGCCAGCAGGTCCTTGATCGCCTCGGCCCCCATCATCGCCGTAAATGCGCTTCCGTAATCTTCCTGGGCTCTGCGGTATTCCTCCTCCGTCAGCAGTTGCCGTTCCTTGAGAGGCGTGTCGCCCGGATCAACGACCACGTAATCCTGGAAATAGATGATTCGCTCCAGATCGGCCGTCTTGACGTCCAGAAGGGCGCCAAGGCGCGAGGGCATCGACTTGAAGAACCAGATGTGAACCACCGGGGCGGCCAGGTTGATGTGCCCCATCCGTTTGCGCCGCACGCGCGAGTGCGTCACCTTGACCCCGCAGCGGTCACAGATGATCCCCTTGTGTTTGGTGCCCTTGAACTTTCCGCACGCGCACTCCCAGTCGCGTTCCGGCCCGAAGATGCGCTCGCAGAACAGACCGTCCTTCTCCGGCCGGTACGTTCGATAGTTGATCGTCTCGGGCTTTTTCACCTCACCGTAGGACCACGCCCGAATGTCGTTGGGTGAAGCCAGAGTGATCCGAACACTTGCGTAGTCATTAACACGGTCGTAAATGCTGTCCGCCATCGCTCGATGCGTCCTTTCAACAGAGTAAGACCGTCTGACAGAATGCGGGGCGCCGCTTTTTCACCGGTGCGCGCCACCGATCAAGAACCCGTACAAGATTTCATCATCATCGTTTTCGGCGCTGTCAAAGGCACGCGCCGCGCCGGTTACGGCACCTTGGCCGCTTCCTGAGGTTGGGCGTACGCCGGGGCGGAATCCGTCTGGCACGGCAATCCCATCGCCACCATCCCGGGCATTTTTCTAAAACCCAGTTCCTCGCAGAAATCGACTTCCGTCCCGTACGCGGTCACGTCGATGCGCGCAGCGCCGTACTCGCGCAGCGACTCGATGACGCGCTGCGCCATCTGACGGGCGATGCCTGAGTCGTCGTGTTCGATTCGTCCGTCCATCTTCGTCACGCACGCCGGACCCTGATACATCGGGTCCAGCTTGCACTCGACCAGCCGGCCAACCATCCCATCGGTCACGCCACGGGCGAAGCCGATCAACCCTCCACCGCGCCGGGCGGTGACGAAGCAAAACGTGTCGTCCAACATTCTGACCAGGTGATCGCGCGTCGGGACGGTCGGGTGATGGTGACTTCGATAGAACGCCAGCAATTCGTCCGGATCCGGTTTTTGCCCGATGTCGTAAACAATGCCTTCATACATAGCCAATCCGCCTTTCCAAACCGACGGTCGCCGCCCACGGAGCGGAAACCCGTCCAGTCCTAACAGTCACAACACCGACCGTTTTTCCAAATGGATATTCATACACAGACCGCGAATCTCGTTACACAGCACATCGAACGAGACTGGCGTACCCGCCTCCAAAGTGTTCTGTCCCTTGACCATGGCTTCATATATCTTTGTTCGACCCTCCACGTCGTCGCTCTTTACGGTCAGAAGCTCCTGAAGAATGTAGGCGGCACCGTAGGCCTCGAGCCCCCACACCTCCATCTCCCCGAAGCGTTGACCGCCGGTGCGAGCCTTGCCGCCCAGGGGTTGCTGCGTGATCAGGCTATACGGGCCTGTCGACCGAACATGAATCTTGTCGTCCACCAGATGGTGAAGCTTCAGCATGTAGAGGTAGCCGATGGTCACCGCCTGATCGAAGTGCTCTCCCGTTCGCCCGTCCCGCAACCTCATCTTGCCCCCCTCCGGCATCAGGGCCAGATGCGTGTTGTCCATGGCGGCGCGGGCCACTTGTGCCGGATCCGTTGAACGGCGATTCACACATTCGTTGGCCTCTTTTACCAGCGCATGAATCTCGCCTTCCTTTGCCCCGTCGAACACCGGCGACACGGCCCGAAAGCCCAGCAGCTTCGCTGTCCAGCCCAGATACGTCTCCAATATCTGCCCCACGTTCATGCGCGAGGGAACCCCCAACGGATTGAGGACAACGTCCACCGTCGTTCCGTCGTCGAGGAACGGCATATCCTCCTCCGGCATGATGCGGGCAATGACGCCCTTGTTGCCGTGTCGACCGGCCATCTTGTCGCCCACCGAAAGCGTACGCTTGGTGGCCACATAGACTTTGACCATCTCCAGCACACCCGAAGGAAGCTCATCCCCCCGTTTCATTTGAGCGGATTTCCGATCACGTTCTTCCCAGATTTCCTCGATCCGGCCCCAGAATCGGTCCACGATCACCAGCGCCTCTTCTCGCCTGGCGGCGGGCTTGACCCATTTCAAGTCCCGGGACCGCACATGCTCGCGGAAGACGTCGATCTGCTCGATGATGACTTCATCCAGCGTGCTGTGCCCGACTTTCTGACGGGTGTTGGGGTCAACCATAGGGCCGCCGACAAGAGCCTCGATCTGTTGACACATCTGCCTGAAAACGGCAATCATCTTCGCGTTCTGGGCGATGACGTATTGATCGATCTCCTGCTGCAACGCACGCTTCTCTTCGTCCGTCATGTGCATCCGGCGCGAGAACTTCTTGGCCCCAATGACGATGCCCTCTTCCCCGGCGGGAAGCTCCAACGAATCGTTCTTGACGTCTTCCCCGGCCCGGCCGAAGATCGCGTGAAGCAATTTCTCTTCCGGGCTCAATTCGCTCTTGGATTTGGGGCTGACCTTGCCCACAAGGATGTCGCCCGGGCCCACACGCGTGCCCGTGTGCACCACGCCGTCCGCGCCGAGATTTCGCAAAGCCCGCTCCGAAACGTTGGGGATGTCCGCGGTGAATTCTTCCTTCCCAAGCTTCGTCTCACGAATCTCCACGTCGTATTCATCTATGTGGATGCTGGTAAAGGTGTCGTCCTTGACGAGTTTCTGGCTGATCAGGATGGCGTCTTCGAAGTTGTATCCGTCGAACGTCATGAACGCGACCAGGATGTTCTTGCCCAACGCAAGCACGCCGTCGGCGGTCGCTGCGCCGTCCGCGATGATCTGCCCTTTCTTGACACTCTGCCCCACGTGCACGAGCGGGCTCTGATTCAGACAGGTTCGCTCGTTGAGACCCTGAAACTTGCGAAGAACATACTCCTCCGTGTCGTTGAGAACGATGCGAAGGGCGTCAACGTAGGTCACCACGCCTGCGCTGCGCGCTTGGACCACCATCCCACTGTTGGCCGGAACGACCGTCTCCATGCCGGTCGACACCAGCGGCGGTTGAGTCCGCAGGAGCGGCACGGCCTGACGCTGCATGTTCGACCCCATCAGTGCACGGTTGGCATCGTCGTGTTCCAGGAAGGGAATCAGCGCCGCCGACACGCCCACCGTCTGCTTGGGAGAAATGTCAACGAAATCAACATCCTTGCTTTCCGTCTGCGACAACTCCCCGTGCGCCCGGACGACAAGCCCCCCCTCGCGCAGGCGGGACTCAGTCGGATCCAGAGCCTCGGGGGGGGCGAGGATGTGTCGCATTTCCTCGTCCGCCCGCAGGCTCACCACCTCACCGTTGACCCGGCCCTTCTTGTCCACAGGCCTGTACGGCGTCAGCAGGAACCCGTACTCGTCCACCTGGCTGTAAATCGCCAGCGACGCGATCAGGCCGATGTTGGTGCCCTCCGGGGTCTCGATGGGGCAGATCCGTCCGTAATGGCTGATGTGCACGTCGCGAACCTCGAAGCCGGCACGCTTGCGGTTCAACCCGCCCGGGCCCAAGGCCGAAAGACGACGCTCGTGCGTCAACTGCGACAACGGGTTGGTCTGATCCACCACCTGCGAAAGCTCGCTGCGCCCGAAGAAGAACTCGATGCTCGAACTGATGGACTTGCTGTTGATCAGTTGGGCGATGCGGCTGATCTCATCGGGGTTCTTCATACTCATACGCTCTTGCACAGTGCGCCGCAGTTTCAAGAAGCCCTTCCGCATTTCCTCCCCGGCCAGCTCATCGAGCGTGCGCAGGCGACGGTTGCCCAGATGATCGATGTCGTCCACCGTGTATCGACCCTCACCGGACCGCAGCAGCAGGAGGTACATAAGACAACTGATGAAATCCTGCACTCCCAGAATCATCGGGGCATCATTACTCTCGATGTCGAGTTTGCGGTTTATGCGGAATCTGCCCACCTTCCCCAGACGGTAACGATTCACGTCGGTGAATTTCTCTCCAAACAGTTTCTTGGCCTTGTCAAGCTGGGCGGGGTTCCCGGGACGAAGCCGGGCGTAGATCTTCAGAAGCGCTTCCTCGTGGGAATGCGTGCTGTCCTCCGCCAGCGTGTTGAGAATCAGCGGATCAACCACCTCCGAGATGACCTCGATCTGCTTGATCGGCAACTCCTGCACGCGGGCCACCACGTCGCCGATCTGACAACCCGATCCCACCAGAACGTCGCCGGACTCCTCATCCACGATCGGCGATACAACATACATGTCCGGGGCAAGCGCCGCGGCACGCACCTTCTTCGTCTTGTAGAACTCACGAATGATCGACTCGTCGGCCGAGTAGGTCTTCGACATCGCCCGTATAAAAATCGTCGCGGCGAGCTTGCTGGACTGGTCGATCCGAACGGCCAAGACGTCCTTCTTGGTCACGTTGATCTCGATCCAACTGCCACGCTCCGGAATGATGCGGCAGGCGTGCAACGCCCGGTCGCCCTCCGTCTGTTCCTTGACGAAGTCCACGCCGGGGCTGCGGTGGAGCTGCGAGACAATGACCCGCTCGGCGCCGTTGATGATGAACTCGCCGCCGCCCATCATGATCGGCAGCTCGCCCACGTAGATCAGATCCTCCAGGATTTCATCCGAGTCCTTGCGCTCCAGTCGCAGCCGTATCCTAAACGGCATGCCGTACGTCAGGCGCAGCTCGCGACACTCGTCAGGCGAGTATCGAGGCTTGCCCAACTCGTAGCTTATGTACTTCAAGGAAAGGTTCCCGTCATAGCTCTCGATCGGGAACACCTCGCGCAACAACCCTTCCAAACCCGACGGCTTGCGAGAACGAGGGCTCGCTTCCTCTTGGAGAAAACGCGCATAGGAACGGGTCTGGATGTCAATCAGATTCGGTACGGGCAACGCATCGCCCACTTTGGCGAAGTTGCGCGTCGGCAGGGCCGTCGTCGTCATACGTCTATACCCTTTCGATGCTCGTGCGCGGGTCCACCGCAAAAACACGGCGCAGCACCACAACCGGACGGTCGCGCATCCGGCCATGTCTCTAAGGAACTCTGACAAAACAGGTGCGGCACGGGTTTTCAATCCGTGTTATTCACCGGCTGGAAACCGGTGCCACAGGTGTTGTTGGAGTCTCCAAGAACCGTTTGTTTTTTCCAGGGACTTCATCATCCGGCGGGGCTTCTGTTCCTCCGATCGTCCCTTACGCATCGGACTGTCCCGCCCCACGGCGGACTTGTCGCATCAAATTGCGCGAAATGGGTGGGCCTGGAACCGAACACGCGGAACCTGCCCAAACCTGCGCTATTGTGATCCACACCAAACGCGCCCGCACCGGCACCCGTCTCGCTCGCACGCCAAGCACCCGATCTACTTGATCGTGACGGCGCCGCCGGCTTCCTCAATATCCTTCTTAATCTTCTCCGCTTCTTCCTTGTCAATGCCCTCCTTCAGCGGTTTGGGGCAACTCTCGACCAAGTCTTTGGCCTCCTTGAGACCCAAACTGGTGATCGTCCGGACAACCTTGATGACTTGTATCTTCTTGTCGCCGAACCCGGCCAGGATCGCGTCGAACGAGACCTGTTCGGCTTCAGCTTCCTCCGCAGCAGCGCCGAGGGCGCCCGGGGCCACCGCGACCACACCGCCGCCAGCCGGTTCAATCCCGTGCTCCTCCTTCAGGCAGTCCACAAGCTCCTGAGCATCCTTGATCGACAGATTTACGAGTTTCTCCGCCAGCTCCTTGGTGGCGTCTGAGAACTCCTTCGCCGGTGCCTCTGCCATAGTCAATCCACTCCCACTCTAAATGCACACTTGTCCGAACGGCGAACCACCCACTGCGGTTCATTTGATTCGCTGGCCGCGAACCGGCCGGATCAAGTCTATAACCTCTTATAACCCAAAAGGTAAGCCCTCGTCAAGCGGCCTTGTCGAGAACCGTCTTCAAACAGCCGGCGATATTCGCACCAGGCGAGCATAGACAACCTGCCAGCGACCGGCTGGGAGATACCAGAAGACCCATCAGCTCACCGATCAGCTCATTGTGGCTCTTCATTTTCGCCAGTTCCACTACAGTGACCAGGCTCGGGTCACCCTCGATCATTGCCTGCTTGAGCTCAAGCTTCTCGAACTCCTTGGCCGCCTGAACCAGCTCCCTGGCCACCTCAGAGATCGAATCCCCGCCGGTCACCAGAGCACACGGGCCGGCCAGGGCATCCCCGATCGGCTCAAGGGCGGTGCCCAAGAAGGCACGCCGCGCCAGGCTGTTCTTGACAACGTGAAACTCGATACCCTTTGCCTGGAAATCCGCCCGCACGCGTGTCACCGATCCGACGTCAAGACGGGTGACGTCCACGACACACACGTCCGCCACATCGGCGTACCGTTTTTGATAGGACGCGGTCACGAGTTCCTTCACGGCTTTACTCATTCGCTGTCTCGCTACTTGATGCCGATAATCCTAAACTCCAAGGATGCCCCATTCGCCTAAACGCCCACATTGATGGTCACGGATGGTGTGTGAGTGGCAGAAATGCAGATTCGCTTGAGAAACTGCCCCTTCGCCGCCGCCGGCTTCGACTTGGCGATATGTTCGACCGCCGCCTCGATGTTCTCTTTTAGGTCTTCCATCGGGAACTCGGCCTTGCCGACCGGCAGATGAATGTTGCCACCCGAATCGTTGCGGTACTCCACACGACCGGCTGTGAACTCCGCAACAGCCTTGACGACGTCTGTTGTCACGGTTCCCGCCTTGGGCGTCGGCATCTTGCCGTGCGGACCGAGTATCCGCCCCAGTTTACCCACTTTACTCATCATTGAAGGGTGGGCGACGGCTACGTCGAAGTCCAGCCACCCTTTGGAGATTCGATCCACGAGTTCCTCGCCGCCGGCTTCGATGGCACCCGCCGCCGTCAGTTCGTCAACGAGCGACTCGTCGCAAAACGCGATCACTCGCCGCGTCTTGCCGATGCCCTTCGGCAGCGAGATGGCACCGCGCAGGTTCTGATCCGCCTGACGCGAGTCGATCCCCAGGTGCATCACCAACTCGACCGTCTGATCAAACCCTTTGCGCTTCTTGCCGTTTTTGTACGATCGGTCAGCGCTGATCCGGGCCATCTCCTTGACCTTGGCGATGCCCGTTTCCAGGTCGAAGGCCTCCGACGCCGCCCCGCCGAGAACGGCCAGCTTCTTCTGATACGCAACTGTCTGATTTGCCATGATCCGTTCCTGCGCCCCCGTTGGGAGAGCGCGTCTGAAAGACCAGCCGGCCTGGTACCCACCCTCAAACTGCGTCGCAAGCATCTTGCCTGCGGATTCCACGCGCGGCCTACACGATCCAGTGTTGCAGTGTTAATCGACTATCTCAATACCCATCGACCGGGCGGTTCCGGCGACGATCCGCTCAGCGGCCTCGATACTCCTGGTGTTTAGATCCGGCAGCTTGCGCTCGGCTATCTCCCGCAACTGGGCCGCCGTCACCGTTCCGACTGTGTCCTTGTTCGGGACCCCGCTGCCCTTCTCGATCTTGGCGGCATCCTTCAACAACACAGCCGCCGGCGGGCTCTTGACCACGTACGTGAACGACTTGTCGGCGTAGACGGAAATTTCCACCGTTACGGTCATGCCGTTCAGGGCGGCGGTGGCCGCGTTGAACTGCTGCACGAACTGCCCGATGTTGACGCCGTGCTGACCCAAAGCCGGTCCGATCGGCGGCGCCGGCGTCGCCTGACCGCCGGGGGCCTGCAACTTGATTTTGACTGCCACCTCTTTTTTGGCCACTGTTTCTTCCCTCTGTTGGATGAGGTCGCGCCCGTCTTTCCCCTGGCAGGTGAACGTGCAAGACGTCGCTACCCGGGGCGGACGCTAATCGGCGTTGACCTTCTCCAACTGCCAGTACTCGACATCCAGCTGCGTTGCCCGCCCGAAGACCGTCACCACGACGGTGACTATCCCCTTGCGCTCATCGGCCGAGTCCACTTCACCCTCGTAATTCTCAAAAGCTCCTTCGGTGATCTTGACCAGATCCCCCTTGCGGAAGTCAAGGCCCGTCAGGCCCGGCTCTTCCGGCTTCTCCGCAGCAGCCAGCATCGACACAACGTCATGCTCGGGCATGGGGGTGGGCTTGCCGCCCGAGCCGATGAAATCACCGACGCCCGTAGTCTCCTTCACCATGAACCAGACATGCTCGCTGATGGATCCGTCCGGTTCGCAGGCCATCTCGACAAACACGTATCCCGGATAGAGCTTGCGTTCATAATACTTCAGAACGCCGGCCTTCATCCGCTTTTCCTTGAGCGTGGGGACCAGAATGCGCCCGATCCGGTCCTCCAGACCCTCGATCTTGACCTTCCTCTCCAACGCCTCGCAGACCTTGTCTTCCTTGTTCGAGGCGACCCGAAGGACGTACCAGTTCATCCCGGGCCTGGAAAGCTCCGATGGAACCGTTTCGCTCATCCACCAGTCTCACCTAGCAGGCCGCCTGACGTCTTCAAAACCCCGATCCATTGGAAAAAGAGCATGAACAGCAGGTCCACTACGCCCAGCACCAAGGCCAGCAACAGTGTGAACGCGATGACAACCTTGGTCGCCCCGAGTATCTCGCGCCGGCTCGACCAGCTCACCTTCTTCATCTCACCCTCGGTGGCGATCAAGAAGTCGCTGCTGCCTCGCTTGCGATACACGATCCAATAAACGAACAAGGCGAACACCACGGCCAGCAGCACGGGAATGCCGTATACGATGAACAACGTCCACGCCTCTTGCGTGCGATATACCGCCAGCCGCTCGTAGATGAACTTCACCGCCCACGCGGCCAGAATACCCGCGCCGATCGCCGAGCCGTTACGAACCCGCGTACCCTGCTCAGGCTTATAGCGGTCGAAGAACCCCTTGCCGGAACGGGCTTTGACACCCGCCTGCCGGGGGAGGGGTCCACTTGCTTCATTCATGGCGTTCCCTTTAGCTTTCAGGGTGCGTCTGCCCCGCCCTGCCGACCGCCCGGGACTCGTGGCGGCCTCCCGACGTCCGTCGTCTCATCCGGTCCTGCCAGTGGCGGACGCTGCAGCGACGGAGCCTGTCGTTGAAGCGTCGCCCATCGATCATCTCAGCGCCCGTGAAAACGCCGCTTGCCCAATCGGATTACCCAAACGGCTACACGCGAGGAGGTGCCGACCGTCGCATTCACAATGCAGGAGCGGAGGGACTCGAACCCCCAACCGCCGGTTTTGGAAACCGGTGCTCTACCAATTGAGCTACGCTCCTTGCCGCGAGCCGCTCAACCCGCACGCACCGGCCCGGGCTACTTCCGCTTGATCTTGTGGACGGTGTGTCGCCGCAAGCGCTTGCAGTACTTCTTGAGCTTCAGTTTGGGCACGCCGCCTTGCACGTTCACCGAAGTGCGGTAGTTCAGATCACCGGTCTCAGTGCACTGAAGCCAGACGTACTCGCGTTTCGCCGCTTTGGCCATTGCTCGCCGCTCTGTTCAAAACACCAACAAAAGGCCGGGGACCGCAGCCTGGAATTACTCCATGACCTTGGCAACGACGCCCGAGCCGACCGTTCGGCCGCCCTCCCGAACGGCAAAGCGCAGTCCCTGCTCCATGGCGATCGGCTTGCCCAGTTCGACGGTCAACGAAACGTTGTCGCCGGGCATGCACATTTCGGCGCCGCCCAACAACTGCAAACCTCCGGTCACGTCGGTTGTGCGGAAATAGAACTGCGGACGATAACCGTTGAAGAAGGGCGTATGCCTCCCGCCCTCCTCCTGCGTCAGTACGTACACCTCACCCTCGAACTTCGTGTGCGGCGTGATCGAGCTCGGTTTGGCCAGCACTTGGCCTCGCTGGACCTCGTCCTTTTTGACCCCGCGCAAAAGGCAGCCCGCGTTGTCGCCCGCTTGGCCCTCCGGCAAGGTCTTGTTGAACATCTCGACGCCGGTGCAGACGGTCTTCTGATTCTCGCGCAACCCAATGATCTCGACCTCGTCTCCCATCCTGACGACGCCGCGCTCGATTCGCCCTGTCACCACCGTGCCGCGACCCTTGATGCTGAAGACGTCCTCAATGGCCATCAAAAACGGCTTGTCGCGTTCGCGCTCAGGCTCTGGGATGTACTCATCCAGGGCGTCCATCAATTCGTGGATGGGCTTGGCCAGTTCCTCATCATCAGGCTTCTGCAGCAGAGGCAGCGCCGAACCGCGGATCACCGGAGTGTCGTCACCGGGAAACTCGTACTTGGTCAGAAGCTCGCGCACCTCCAACTCAACCAGATCGAGCAACTCGGGGTCGTCCACCAGGTCGACCTTGTTGAGGAAAACCACAATGGAAGGCACGTTGACCTGGCGAGCGAGCAGAATGTGCTCGCGCGTCTGAGGCATCGGGCCGTCCGCCGCCGACACCACCAGGATGGCTCCGTCCATCTGAGCGGCCCCGGTGATCATGTTCTTCACGTAGTCGGCGTGGCCCGGGCAATCCACGTGGGCGTAATGGCGAGCCTTGGTCTCATACTCCACATGCGACGTGGCAATCGTAAGAATCTTCGTGGCATCACGACGCCCTTGGGATTCCGAAGCCCTGGCAATGTCGTCGTAACTCCTGTACTTCGCCAGACCCTTTACCTCCTGGATCATGGTCATGGCGGCGGTCAGGGTTGTCTTGCCGTGGTCCACATGGCCGATGGTTCCCACGTTCACGTGGGGCTTGGTCCGTTCAAAAGTATCCTTCGCCATCAGATCCTATTCCTCCAATGTCGTTTCAGCCAAAACCGAGAAGCGTCGAGATCGGCATCACAATGATGTCCGTATCGCCGGCCCACTCACACCGCGCCACTCGGCCGAACGCGCCGGTGGGCATTGGCGATGCGCCACACGCGTTTCCCGGCACCGCCGGGATTCCAACAGCGCTCCCAAGAGCTGCTGACGGGACTCGAACCCGTGACCTCGTCCTTACCAAGGACGCGCTCTACCAACTGAGCTACAGCAGCGGCATCTGTGGCACCGGTTCCTAACCGGTGAATAACGGGTTGACAACCCCTACCACACCTGCACGAATCCGCCGCTGCCTTTTACCACGATCCAGCCGAAAGTAAAGCATACTACAACGGCCGACCCAGGCGAAAGGGCCGACCGTCGAACCGTATGAATATACGGCTCCCCACGGCATTGTCAATCGAGAAAATCAGCAGCGATCATTTAGAAAAAACGGGGTTCGGGCCGAAATGCTCCACAAACCCGCTGTTCCACTAACCGCGCCGTTGGCGCGATTTCCGCGTCATCGGTTGCCCGGCACAACAAACAGACTTGACAACCCACGACGATTAACAGCCGCCCGTACAACAAGAGTACAACAAACAAAGCACGAATGGATATCGGCCGGGCTCTGTGCTCCGCGCGACGTCGCCACGCCAACAATGTAAGGAGGGAATTTGCCGGGGCTCGCTCGTGCGCTTTGGGGGCGTGGGCACAGTCCAGCGATGGCTGGATCCTGGAAGGCGCTCCCAGGCAGAGCCCGAGCCATGTGAGCGCACAGCCAAACAGTGATGATGCCTGGTGGGATTCACAGGCACGACTTCCTTTGGCAGGGATGACGTGTCTGGAATGCGGCCCCGACCTGCGTCTGAGTACATACATCGCTTGACAACGCCACCCACCCCCGCATGTCGGCCACCATCGACCCGCGAGGCGGTAAGGTGTGCTTCTGCGATGTCGGCTCAGACGCCCACCACGAAGACGGGGGTGAGCGTCAAGTTGGGGCGTGCGTGGGAGGGCAAAGATCCTCTTTGCCCGCCGGCACCCGCTTGGACGTCGCTGAGCAAGGTGGCACTTTGCTCTATCCGCAACCGTGACGCCCGCTCCGAAGGCGGCACGGAGTGGACAATAGCTTGTCATTCCCGTCGCGTTTGGCTATGATTCGTGGTGTACACTCAACAGGGATGAGGAAAACGTCAATCCAACCGCCTCCCCTGGCACCGACCAACGGAGCTGTCCCGTTCATGCTGCTAAGACCACTCGGAAACAGCGGTCTTGATGTCTCCGCGATTGCCTTAGGCGCTTGGGCTTTCGGGGCGACGGTGGAAACGTGGGGGCACGTGGACGACAACGAATCGATCGCCGCGATCAACCAGGCGATCGATTCGGGAATTACTCTGATCGATACGGCGCCCATCTACGGTCTGGGCCATAGCGAAGAGATCGTGGGTAAGGCGCTTCGCGCTCGCCGTGACGAGGTGGCTTTGGCGACGAAATGCGGCCTGCTGTTTCCCTCGTCGAAGGACGAGCTTCCGGGCCGACGCTTGACTCGCGACAGCGTGCTCGAGGAATGTGATCAGAGCCTGCGCCGGCTTCAAACGGACGTTATCGACCTGTACCAATGCCACTGGCCTGACCCCGAGACTCCGATCTCGGAGACGATGGAAGCGCTGACGCTTCTGCGCGAGCAGGGCAAGATCAGGGCGATCGGCGTCTCGAACTTCAGTTGCGAGCGGATCGCCGCGGCGCTGGAATTCGGTCCGGTACACAGCCTGCAACCGCCTTTTTCCATGTTGCAGCGCCGGGCGGCGGATGATTTGTTGCCATATTGCCTCGAGCATGAGATAGGTGTCATCGTTTACAGCCCGCTGGTCAAAGGACTGCTCACGGGCAAGTTCAACGCCAGGAGCGAGTTCTCGGACGTCCGCGCCAACGACCCGGCGTACTCGGCCGATCACTTTCGGCGGAATCTCCAGGTCGTGGAATCGTTGAAGACGATCGCTACGGGCTACGGCAAAACCGTGGGGCAGTTGGCGATCAACTGGGTTATCACCCACCCGGGCGTAACCGCAGCTATCGTTGGCGCCAAGCGCGTATCGCAAGTGCTCGAGAACGTCGGCGGTGTCGGTTGGTCGATCACGGAGGAGGACCGGCGTCGGATTGGTCGGATATTGGAAGGTTCTTCCCGTGACTCGTAGTGCGACCCCGCGCGGCGCGGTTGCTTCGGGCTCACCGTCATCGACCCGGGCCTCGCAGGTGGCTCGTGATCCGGTCTCGCATACTCCGCTACAGGCCCTGTCGGCTGCGACCCGCACACACCGTGACCTGGCGCCGCGACCACGATCACCTCATCGGGCGCTGAGCATCCTCTTTTCATGTCTGGTCGCTGTCGCAGCGGGTACAGCCTTCGTGCTGGCGGGCGGATTCAAGTACCGCTGCACGGCGCTGGTGCAGATACTGAACGATAGCGACGCGGAATCCTGCGAGGTGTATCGTCGGCGGTTCACCGATCACGCATCGCGGTTCTTCGAGCGCCAAGGGGCGGAAACGCCGGCTACGTCCTGGGTCGAGGCCCCAGCGCCGGATTTGTTGCGGCTCAACATCTTCACGCCTGATCGTGACGCGGGGATCGCACAGGCTCGATCGATCGCCGAGGCGTTCATCGCCTCAGTTGATGTCGCCGCCCAGCCTCCCAGTGAGCGCGAGCGCTGGCTGGAAAACAGGCTGACAGAGTTGCGGGAGAGGCTTGACGAGGCCGAGGGCAGAGTGATCGAGTCCATCGCCAAAACGCCGTCCTTTAACCCGGAGAACCGCCGCAGCGAACTGATCGACAACTGGCGGCAGCGGCGCGAGCGGTTTGAGCTGGCCACAACGCACCTTCATCAGGCTTCGACAGCCCTGGAGAAGCTGCGCCACACGCCGGTGCCGACACGGGCGCCCGTGCCGGCCGAGGTCCGCCGGGCCGCACTTCAGGCGAACGTCGCGCTGCAGCAGGATCTGGCCCATCTGGCGGGTGAGCTTGCTGATCTGAAACTGGCGCTGCTCGATGTCTGGCGCGAAGCTTCGCCACTGGCCCATAGCCTGGCAACCGCGACGCGCAACATACGTGACGTGATCGACGCCGCACTTACGCGTTCGGCCCAGCCGGCTGTCCAGGCGACGGTCGAGCGCGTGCAGACGGAAGCCGAATCCTACGCAAACCGGCTGGAGTCGTTTAATCAAGAGTGGACCAAGCGGTTTGCGACGCTCGAACAGTTGCAGCCGGACCCGCTGTCAACCGAGGTTTTCGCCGTGTTGGACAAGATCGAGTCGGTGCAGGAGGACTTCTTCTTCCATGCGGAAAAACCACTTGCGGCGATCCAGCGACAGATTCGCACGGTGAGCGACGGCGGGCCCGACGACGCCCGCCACCACGTGATCGCCTCCGATCTGTTGCGGGCGTTTGCCGTCTTGCGACAAGACCACGACCGTTTGAGCCTGACGGTCGCCAAGAAGCGGCCGGTGCGCGTCGAGGCGTCCCTGAAGACCAGCCGGGCTCTGTACCGTCGCACTCGACAAGCCGTGCAGCGAATCGATCAGCGATTGGCGCAGGAAGCGCTGGAGCAAGCCAGCCGGGATCGTCTGGCGGCGATTGATCGGGCACAACGGCAACTCGAAGACGCTCAAGACGAACACGACCGGGGCGCGCACGAGCTAATCCAACTCCAAGACAAACTCAACGTTACCAGTGACCTGACGGCTGAGTTCCTACGGGCCGGCTTGCGCGCCGAGTTTGCGTCGCTGGAACTTCGGAGTGTGGTCAACAGACTGGATAAGACGCAGCGCGAGCTGTCGGCCCTGACCAGTTCGCGAGAATCAGACACCGGGCAGACAGAGCTTCGCCTTCGCCGGGTCGTCGCAGGTGATACGCCCAGCAACTTGGTGGAACGGCTCAAGCTCGGCGGGCTGGGGGCGATCATTACCTTTGTCGTCTCACTCCTATCGCAGTGGCGCCTGCTGCGGCGCAGGAACGGTGAGTAATGCCAGAACAAGCGGTAACACTTCAGTCGTCTGCAATGTCCGTGTCGGGTAGCGGGGGGAGTTGCGGGTGCCCCGTCCATCGCGTAGCGATGGGTGGGGGACGGATGTGGGAATAGCGAATAGCGAATGGGGAATGTCGAATTCAGAATGAACTGACCACTCCCACCGTGAGGGTTCATCTGCCATACTTCATCCTTCCGCTTTCATCCTTCATCCCTCCGTGCGTTCCGTCCCCCGCCCTTTCCATGAAAAGTATTCTCCCGTCAAGTGTGCACGTCCCGCGCCGAAAGATTTTTCCCTTCCGTTTTTCAGGAAGACTGTTCCTTCCCTTAGCTGCTTGGCGCCGGGTCTCGTTGCCGTGCACCGGCTTGGGCT
>Ga0114922_10000360_pt1 | contig 44300 bp, 33 predicted proteins | sample AartaG_FD_100975 | JGI IMG/M metagenome (GOLD analysis project Ga0114922, IMG submission 100975) | Deep subsurface microbial communities from Aarhus Bay to uncover new lineages of life (NeLLi) - Aarhus_00045 metaG | ecosystem: Environmental > Aquatic > Marine > Oceanic > Sediment | place... | reverse complement strand
GAAATTCGTTTGATCGGTTTCGCTCGTTTCGGCCATTGTTACTATAGGAAATGGACCTCGGGGCAGTCGGAAACCTGCGTGGGAGGAGTACACCGTGAAAGCGCGCTGGCTAGTTGTTGTTGCTGCCGTGACTGTAGGCCTTGTCGTGACCGGTCTCCTCCCTCCAGCGGTAAAAATGCCGGCGGATTATGACCCTTCCTTCATCGAGCCCAGGATAGGCTGGCGCGACGTAGTATCCTCCCTCCCGACCGAACCGGGCAACGCGGCGGAACAGTATGTCGAGATTCTCCGCGAGTACTACCCGCCCGGTGGTCGCGGGGTGCGTTGGCCTGAGGGCGAGGTGCTGCCGCCGCTGCTCGAGCTGGCTAAGGAAGGTGCGCGGCGGAAAGAGTGCGACTTCGGTACGGAAGTCTTCATGCTGGAGCTGACTGGCAAGCAACAAAGGCTGCTTCCTTTAACCGCGTACGACGACGAGCTCGGCCATCTCAGCCCTTTCCGCAACGTTGGTCGTGCCCTAAGGGCTGAAGGTGACAGGCTTTACGCTGAAGGAAAGGTTGAGGAGGCCGTTCGGGCTTATGAAGCGGCAGTGATTCTCGGTGCGCGAATGGCGGAGGGCCGCGAGTCTACGTTGCAAGCACTCGTAGGACACGCGATACAGAGCGGCTACGAGAGTCGAGACAAACGGTTTCTTGAGAGGGCCATCACTTCGCTATATCTCGCGGAAGATGATGATAGGAAGTACCGGCGATGGGTAGACTACTACGTTTCATTGGAGGAATTCGTGGATAAGTTCGGGGATAAGTTGAGGAGAATTGATGCTGTGGTCGAGGAAACGTGGCCGGGCAGGGTTTCGGACGACAAGAAGGCCAAACCTGAGGATATCGAATTCGCACTTGCCGTGGCGCTCCACGACGAGGACCCGTTGATGAGACGCGAGGCCATCCTCGGTTTAGCTACTCTCAAAGAGCCGTCACGACGCGTCAAAGCCGTCATCCGCCGCGCCGAGAAGAAAGACACAGACCCCTACGTCCGGGAGGCAGCGAGTAACGCCCTGAAGCGGCTCGAATCCGCCTCCTGATACCTCCCCATACATACCCCCGCCCCGTCTCCGGGGCGGGGGCCCCCGTTTCATGGCAGCGAGCTTACAAACGCGCTTCGTCGAATCATTAGACACCGCCTCCTTGAAGCCCGCTCAACCTAATCTTCGCCCAGCAACGCTCTTACCGCTTCCCCCACCGCTTCCAGCGGGATGTCCTGGTACCTTACCCTGCCTTCGGCGTCCATAACATACAATGAGGGAATTCTCTTCACCTTGTACTTCTCGAACGTCGCACCTCTGTATCTCTCCACAGGCTTGTCGAGCGCCACACGGTACTTGACGGACCGGTCGAAGACGAACCGCCTTAGCGCATCCGCTTCCGCGTCAGAAGCGAGTACCACGATAATCTCCACCTCTGATTCTGAGTACTCGTCTATCAGCTTGTTGAGTGAAGATACCAGATGGGCATGCTTCTCACGTGCGCCTTCGCAAAATGCCAGCACAACTATCCTGCCTCGCAACGGCGCCAGACTAACTGGCTCACCTCTCACCCAATGCGCTACGTCAAGTTCGGGTGCCTGTTTCCCGACGAGCCGTCTCGCTTCGCGCTCTTCATCGCTGAGACCGCTGACCATTTCCTCGAGAACAGTGTCCAAGTGTTGCTCTCCCGCCCTCGCTGTTACATGACGAGCACCGCGATAGCCGTCCAGACTGTTGTAGTGAAAGTACACCTCAAGCTGCTCATCCGCCAGCTCCTCCAACCTGTAGCGTCCCGCCTTGTCTGCCGTTGTCGAGCGGTATCCGGTCGCCGGGCCGCTGCAACTGACGCGTGCGCCGACTGCGGGCTGTCCGTCTGTCTCTGTGACCTTCCCCTCAATAGAGGAATCGGCGAGGCCTGCCAGCGCGTTCTGGGCGTCCTCTCCTTCGTCGCGGACTGGTCCCTCGACCGTAAAGCTGGTACCCAGGATACGATCGAGCACGCGAGCACCTCGTGGGAATTCGATCTCGAAGTTGTCGTCAGTAAGCACACAGTTCAGTTCAAGGGTCTCCGGGTCTATCACGACAGTCCATACCGTGAAGAGCGTCTCGGGAACCTTTGTGAACTGCTGCACACGCATCTCAAGGGCATCAATCTCTCCCGCTTTCAACTGCTCTACCAGACGAGCCATCATCGCGGGAGCAGGGCCGTGCGCGGTGCTATATGTCCTGCTGACCGCCTTCAACGGGAAATCGATGCCGCCCATGTTCCTGTAGTTACTCAACTCCAGCGTTTTGTAAACGTCATACAAGTCGAGGATATCACCGTCTCGGCGCGTCAGGTACTGCTGCATGATTTCACGGGAGGGCAGTACCCCCTTATCCATGCGCGTAATCCTGTACTGGCTATCCAGGTACAGGTCCATCCGTTCGCCCCTATCCAGGTCAACGTGGCACAGCACCTTCTGCCCATTGCGTTCCCGCAAGTAGACGGCGCCGGAAGATAGTCTTTCTGACAACGGTATCCCCCTGTAGTAACCCAAGACATGCAAGGGATGGAACTCACCATCAGCAACAAGCAGCTGCTCCTGGAAGCCCATAATACCTCCTGAGAGCCGATCAGGTGCGTCGCCGCCCTCAAGGGCGGTGACGACTCCGTTGAGGAACGCCACCGCGTGCAGCCGATGCTCATTGTTGTCCAGTTCCGAGTCCTGGAAGAAATAACAGTTGCGATCAGAGAACCGAAAGTCGCATGCGTGATCGTTCTTCGGACCCCTTAGCGTGTATTGGAGCCTCAGACTGTTGATCTGCTCTGTCCGGACTATGAGGGTATCTCGCACCTGCTCTGCGTCATCGGAGGGTTCCGCGAACACCGGTGACAATAAGAGAATTCCCCACACACAGTAGCTGGCAACACCGCGAAGTACTCTGCTTTTCATCTTAGTTCTCCTATGCGCCTTGCACGATTGCGCTTGACTGAAGAATCACCCTAACCTATCGGTCTGTCCCCTGTGCCACAGCGCTATTCTAGTGGAGTCAGCCACCGGAAAGGTGCCCGCCCGGAGCATCAGGAGCGACAGGATAACCAACGGCGTTTCCTTCATCTTTCTGGCTTCCACCGTCTCAGCCTAACGTTATCGAGCTCACCAGCGGGCATCAGTCCGTCTGGTGCAGCGAGCGGTTAGGCGTTCGCTTGTCCTCCCGCCCGACGACAAATCCTATCTGCCGTATATCGTCCCAAACCGCGCAACCAGGCGGATATTGCACGGTGAATACAGCATCATCAATGTCAGGAGGCGTGCGCCATTTCCTTACACTAATCCGCTGATGCGCTATAACTCCAATTTGAGGTTCATCAGAAGTATCATCTTTATCTATCCGGCCGTACCACTTCTGTTCGGCCGCAACCGGGAGCCAAACACCATTGATATGTTCCAGCTTATTCTCAATCACAGAGTGCAGTTTTTCTGCTTTGTCGTCTCGATATTGCTCGATTCGTAGCGGGCGGTATTGGCGGTCCGGGTCGAGCCACAGTTTGACAGGAAGACGAAGGGACTCCTGACTGCCTATAATGCCTACCGGAGCTTTCCCCGCCACTTGCACGCACCAGTGACCGTCGATTTCTCTATCCCGTTTGACAACTGCCACATCGTCCAAGATTTCAATCACCTCGGGCAATGTGTATGAGCCTTCGGTGATTACCGAACGACCGAGGAGGGCGTGCGGACTGAGGTCAGCAGCGATTGAAGTGCCCACTTCCCGCTGAATAGTCCCCGACAGACGATCGGTGTCCCCGTCGCGCATGAGAGTGCGATAGATTTCGCCGTCAAACGCCTTCTTACTCCACCATGATGTCGGCTTTCTATCATCCGTCATAGCATACGAATCGCCTTCGAACACGGCCTTTCCATCTTCAAAACGATAGGTTCCCTCGTAACTCGTCATGCCGACGGTGTCGTTGTGGTTGAGCTCATAGACCCAAGTGACAACAAAATCGGCCTCTACTGTAGAGACCAACTTAGCGTTGTCGCTGATTTTGGCGAGTTCTGCCGATATGAGATCAGCGTTGCTCTTGTCCTCAATGACTTTGGCCTTATCCCCTACCGGCGCACAGCCCAAGGGAATCAGAAGCATACAGACGAGTGTCCAACATAACCCTGTCATCCGCATGATCACACGTCCTGTGGGTGCCGCCAACTCTCCGTCTCCCGTGGTGCCCGTATGCGCGTTTACATACAAGCGCGCGCTCTCCTTGGCTTCCAGCCTAACGATCAAAGCTCAGCGGCGTTAGTCCGCTGGAGCGCTTGGTTAGGCGTTCGCCTTTCCTCTGTCTGTAACTAATCTGCTTCTTCGTCAGGGTGCATCCCTTCATCTCGTCAGGGTGCTGAGCATGCGCCTCCACAAGCTGCGCCGCGGTGATATCCTGTTGTCGACTTTTGTACCTTCGGGAAACTCGATATCGACGTCAGCTTCAAGTATATCGGTATTGACGTGTTCAAGTATATCGGTATTGACGTGCATTTCGTCCACCACGTACCGACTGAATTCCCCTTCCCCCCAGCCCGAAGGGCCAGGAGGGCCATTGGAACGCAGCTCTTTGGTAAACCTGAAAGGCAGCCAGATACCATCCGTAATCTCACGGAGATCACTGCACTTCACGGCGCCGAGGAGCCTCCCATCCGTGTGGGTCACACGGCTCTCGATTGGAATGTATCCTCTCGTGGGATCAACGGTAAACGTCAACACAGTATCCGGGGCTTCGCGAGGCGTGTTCTTGAGAATGTAGTACCCACGGTCGTCTCGGGTGATTGTGGCTGTCTCCTGGAGCACCCATCCGCGGTACATGTTCTTGTCTCCATAGAGGGCCGTAACCGGCGTTGTCGCCGGACCGCTTGGTTCCGCTTTGATGATCGCGTGAGGCCGATGGCTGGGATCAGCGCACAGCCACTTGGACCATTTGGGGGAGTCTACATAAGCCCTATCTGTGACAGATTCGTCAAGTACCTTGTCGCCAACTTTCCTGTTGTATTCTGTCCTGACACTTCGCACGTAGACGCGATCCCCTGCCATTCGGGCCGTTCTCTGCACCCGTACCGAAGGCTCGGGCTCTGGCGCACCATTGATGATCTTGAAGCTAGTGATATTGATTCTGGCCTCAAACGTCTTGATTCGTTCCTCACTCGCGTCAATGAGCGCCATCAACTCCTCGGGTGTGGGTAAATTCATCTCACTTCCCGACTCAGCCGCCCAAGCTCTCGCGGAGTCCCCGATGCCTGCCGTGCACAAAGAAGCGCCAAGAATAGTGAGCGCTGCGAAAAGCACTGCAACTAGAAACTGTGCCCTCGTCCATTCCTGTCGCCGGAGCAAACAACGGTATAGAAACAACTCTATGATAACTCGTCTCTTTCTCATCTGTCGATCCTCCTGGACCACCGGCCATATCTAGAAACACCCTCTTATAGAGGTATATGACGGCTAATGCAGAAATCGATCAGTTTGAACTGCTTTTGCTTTGGCTTGCGCTTGCCAAAATGCCCTTTAGGTCGCAATGTATCTAGCTAAGAGGATGGAATTAGGTGGGCCAGAGTCGCGCAAAGCGGTGCGGAAGGGTCAGGCCGTCAGCCTATAATCCCATCGTGCACGCGTTGGAGTTCGGCTTCGGTTTCCTGCACGAGTTCCTCTATGATGTCCTTGATGGGCATAACTCTGTCGACCAGCCCGACGGACTGGCCCGCCATGAGGGAACCTGCCGATATGTCGCCGTCGATAACGGCGCTGCGCAACGCGCCTATCCAGAACTCCTCGACCTGCTGCTGCGCATCGGGGCGGTGGATGGTTCCCTCGTCGAGTTGCTTGATGAGTTCGAGCTGAAGTCGGCCGAACTCGTCAATGCCCTTGTTGCGTAAGGCGCGAACCGCCACCACCGGCAGTCGGCTATCGAACGCCGGGGTGGATACCGCGTCGCGGGCTTTGGCGCGAAGAAACGCCTTCTTGAAATCGGGATGCGCACAGCTTTCCTCGGCGACGGCGAACAGAGTGCCCATCTGCACTCCCGCAGCGCCCATGAGGAACAGGTGCGCGCACATCCTTCCTGCGGCGATACCGCCGGCAACGAATACCGGCACGTCGGGGATCTCGAACAGCACCTGCTGAAGGAGCACGATGAGGCTGACGTGGCCGACGTGCCCGCCGGCTTCCATACCCTCGAGAATCAGCGCGTCCACGCCGTAGCGCAACATACGCTTCGCGATAGAATAGGTCGATGCGAAACAGAGGACTTTTGCCCCCGCCTCCTTGGCGACCTTTATCTCCCTTTCGCGAGCTATGCTGCCTGCAAAAATCACGAACGGCGGAGTCACCTTCTTGACAAGCTCGACCTGCTGTTTATATGCGGGTGCAATTGTGATGAGGTTCACGCCGAACGGTTTGTCCGTGAGACCGCGTGTCTCAGCGATCTGCTGCTCCAGAATATCCACGGGCATGTTGCCGCCGGCGAGACAGCCGAACCCGCCCGCGTTACCCACCGCTGCAACAAGCGTCGGGTCGCTGACCCACGTCATCGCACCGCACATGAACGGGTATCGGACACCGAGAAACTCCCGGCCGCGCGCAAAGAACCTGTCAGATAAACACATCTCAGTACCCATATCGGTATCCCTGTTCGTGCCGCTGCTGGAACATCCTCTCTCCGCAAGGGGATGGTATCAGGGTGTGGATGCACGGATCAAGGCGCACGTGCCGCTGGTGCAGTATTCTTGATGGCACAGGATTGGCCCTGCGTCTGCACGGCTGTCACGAATAGTACGTGTGGGATGCGGGAAAGACGCGGCCTATCGCCGTCCGCCTACTGTTCACTCTCCTCGAGCTCTGCCGCCCTTCTCTCAAGCTCTTCAGCCCGCTCGGAAAGATGCCTCTCCATCTCATTGAGCTGTTCAGCGCGCATCTCCATCTCTCTCATGCGCTCCTCGAGATGTGCCTCCTGCTCACCGGGGAACTCCCCTTCATGCATTTCAAGCTCTTCGAAACCCTCGTGCTGATCCTCAAACGGGCAGGAATATTGCTTTGTGCCAAGAGCTACCACGCATCCGGAAAGCACCAACCCGCACAACATCACACATACCAACGTTTGCCACTTCATGCGTCACCCTCCTTCAACCATTATGGAACCGTCCCCAACAGACTACCACACAGCGCTGCTTCGGTCAACACTGAGCAGGCCACAAAACGCCCCGTTTCACATGGAACCACCACCTACACTATCGCCACGAGAGCGCAAGAGGTTCCATCACGACATCCGCCGTCGGCTCTCATACCTATGTCTATTGGGCCGCTTTCCTGGCCGATACCTCCTCCAACCTCTCCATAAACCGCACGGTCATGGGGAACTCGCCGGGATACCTGACGAACTCGACGTGACCGTCCATGTACAGCACGTTCGCGCCGCCCGGCAAATGGTGTCCGGGCCGGTCCCACATGATAGGAATACTGCTCTGCATCACTGCGGAACCTGCCGGGTTGTTAATGTCCGTTATGAAGAACCGTTCTATCCCCTCGCGCAACCGGAAGATCACGTCGCCGCCAACGCTGCCTTTCCCAGCGGCCACCTCGATATCCTCGTCGCGCTGCGTGAGGTCGAGAGACTCGTACGCGTCCAGCAGCGCCAACCCTTCTTCCTCCGTCGTGACTACCCAACCGAGGTAGAAGTAGCTCTCGTCGTTGATCTCGTCCGGTGTCTGAGGCCTTCTGATAGGCTGAGACTCAGGGTCGGAAGGACAACGCAGGACATTGAGATCGGTCAGATATTCCGGGAAGATCGCGTCACCTTCCGGCGCGAGATTACCTCGCTTGTCGTCTATCACCGGGAACTTCTCGCCTTTGCTCTCGTTGGCGTACATCTTGAACACGAGCCCCATCTGTTTGAGGTTGTTTTGGCAGGAGGCGCGTTGCGCAGCCTCTCTCGCCCTGCCTAGTGCAGGCAGCATGATAGCTGCGCCAACGCCCGCCGCGGCGGGGCCAGTCGGACCAACGCCAAGCAACGACGCTCCGCCGAACGGACCGTATGAGGTGCTCCGAATTCCCTCGGCGTCAACTGTCGTGCTCGATACCGCCGGGAAAAGGTGCCTGCTGATATCCTGTGCCGGCGGGAGCTCAGCCAAGTTTATCGGTATCTTCTCCTGCGCCGCGTGCAACAGCGGCATAAATCCCATATACATTGTCGTGAAACCGGTCGCGATATCCGAGTAGCTGAACGCGGTATCCGGTCTCGGGACGTGCCCGAGAGCCTCTTTCACACTGCGGTTGTCGGCGGCCGACCGCGACTGCGACGTGAGCTGTGACAACGTTGACTGGAGGACCTGTGGGCTGATCGAGACCAGCAGACAATCCTGGTAGACCGTGTAACTCGGCATGATAGGAGCTCCGGGCATAGATATGGAGAATATCCGGTGTCCCGAGTATTCCGTCTCCGTGGGAGGTGGCGCTCCCGAGAGGCTCAGCAGTTTCCCGATCATCTCCTCGGCCCGAGCGCCCTCACGCACCTTCGCGGCAACGAGAATCTGTGGGAGTGGTATTGGTGCACCGGACATCCCGACCGCGATCGGTCCGCTGAACATGCCGAAAATGTCTCTCTCGACGCTCAACTCCAACTCGCGCTCGAATTCGGCGACGACTTCCGCAATATCCTCGGCCCCAGCCGGATCCATCTGTCTTACGGTAGACAGGAATTCCTGCCACAATCCTGCGAAATCGAGCGTGAATGAGCTTACCGAAGAAACGTTTTCCGGGAAGTATCGCAGCATTTCCGTCACGTTCGATCGGGTCCCGAAGAGTTTCATCACCCCTCGACGCTCGCCCGGCACGTGAATGTACATGACGTCCCTGAACCCCTTATCGACAATTGCCGAGCTTAACCCAGCTGATTTCAGGCCCATCAGACCCAGCGCGTTGATTATCTGCGGCACATCCTCATTCGGTGAAGACTTGATGATGAGATCCATCAACTTCTCTAGATTGAAGAAACTGAAACTCTCGCTCCCCGCGCCTATCTTTGCAGAGATAGCGCGAAACTCAGGCGAAGTCGCGAGAGAGGCGCGCGGCGGACTGGCCAGGTTGTCCAATAACGACTGCATTGCCTCGCGTCCGGAAGTGCCGGCGCTCAGCACGAACTTGTCTCTCGGGAAGCAATAGCAGACCTGCATGCCGTCGACGGCATACATCGTGATCTCCAGCCCGCTATAGGTGCTGGTTTGCTTCTCGCTCAGCGGCATTTGCCCACGGAGCCTCACCTCGATTGCGGGCAGCAGCTTCTTCAGCGTTTCCGCTTTGTCCGGTTCAATATCCGCAACTAGGACAGCGCCAATCTTCTCCGCTTCGATGTCCAGTTGCGTGAGGGCAAATACTATTTGGCCGGAGAAGATGCTGCCGATCTTCTCCAGGGACAGCCCGAGTTCCTGCTCGGCTCTCTCCCTCCCCTGTTCCTTGATACCGTCAATTACCCGCCTGACAGACGGCTCCTGCCCAATGTCGTACAGAGCTGTCCCCTCGAACTTCTGACGGTACGACGGCAGATCGTTAGCGGAAATGTACACGAACGTATCTTCCGGCAAGTATTGTTCCAGACCGCCGCGCGCGGAAGCATCAGCGGCACCGAGAAGACACGTTGTCGCTACCAAAAACCACGCAACACACCGGACACCTCGTCTTGTCTTGCTCATCTTTCGCTTCTCCTCTCTCAACTCCGTCCCACCTCACAAAACGAACATTACCCGTAGCCTGTCAGGCTCTCACCGAGACTTCTGCCCTTCTATGATCTGGAGCGCCCTCCGCGACGTTGCAGATGTGGCGGGCTCTCCACTCGAACAATGGCACTGTCCATAGATGGAAGACTCAACTGCGTGGACCTGACACTCGTTATACATACACCGAATTCGTGCATTTTATTCGGAAAAGCAACCAATCAACATCTTCTTCAGCCGTGCGATATTGCTTGCTCAGGTCTGGCAAGAGAAGGCGATTGCCCCAAATCCGTTGGCAGTATATCACATTGTACTCTGGACCCGCTAGAACAAAGTGTGGTCTTGCACGATTGCGATACTGATGCGCTTGTAATGTTCGAGCATCGATTCACTCCACAACAAGTTGTCGACAAGGAACGCCGCGCGGCAACTTCCTGGTCTTCTAGGATTTGACATCACTTCTGTCTTGGTGTTAGAATGAGTCTCGAAACGGTTGAGCCGTATCCCGTTGTAAACACGGCGGTTCCCGCGAATTCCGTGGGTTGTGGTGAGGAACGGTATTCAGGTCGCCGTTCTTACGGACGCTTTTTCAGGTGGGGTCGTGCATTACTTCCAGTATTCTAACAGCATGCTATTCTGCGAAGATGCCCCGGTCACAAGGATAGCTGACGAGGTAGGCACCCCGCTCTATCTCTACAGTCAGGGCACATTCCTGCGGCACTACCGTCGTCTGGACGAAGCGTTGAGCGAAATCGAACATATCATCTGTTTCGCGCTGAAGGCCAATCCCAACGTGGCCGTGAGCCGAGTCCTGGCGCGCGAGGGCGCAGGCGCAGAGGTGGTTTCGGGAGGTGAACTGTACCGCGCTCTCACGGCGGGCGTTCCCGGCGACAAAATAGTGTTCAATGGAAACGGGAAGACCGAGGCTGAACTCGACTACGCTCTCGACAGCGACATTCTCATGTTCTGCGTGGATTCCGAGCAGGAACTCGATCTGCTCAACGCGGTCGCACAACGCGCCGGGCGAAAAGCGCCAATAGCGGTAAGGCTGAACCCGGACATACCGGTCGAGACGCACCCGTACGTGGCAACGGGCTTGAAGGAGAGCAAATTCGGCCTTCAGATAGACCGTGCGATGGCGTGTTACGAGTTTGCCGCACGCGCGGACAACCTCGAGGTGGTCGGAATTCACGCGCATCTGGGCTCGCAGCTGCTGGATGTTGCCCCGTTTGAGGAGTGCGTCTCGAGGCTCGCCGGAGCGGTTAGAGAACTGAAAGAACGGAGTATTGATATTCGCTACATTGATCTGGGCGGCGGGCTCGGCATCAGGTACAACGACGAGGAACCCCTCTCTTACGAGAAGTATGCTGACACCGTAGCCCCCTATGCACGGGATGCAGGCTGCACCATACTGTTGGAGCCCGGCAGATCCATTGTCGGGAACGCAGGCATTCTGCTGACCCGCGTGCTCTACGTCAAACAAAGCTATGAGAAAACGTTCGTGGTGGTAGATGCCGCGATGAACGATCTCGTAAGGCCGGCCATGTACGGCTCGTACCACGAGATTGTTCCCGTCGCCGAACCGAATCATGGGCATGAGAAAACGCGGGCCGACGTCGTCGGCGGAATATGCGAATCGGGCGATTTTCTTGCGCGCGACAGAGATATCGCCCCGGTCAAAGCGGGCGATCTGCTCGCCGTGATGAGTGCCGGGGCGTACGGTGCCGCTATGAGTTCGACGTACAATTCGCGGCCGCTTGTTCCGGAGGTGCTCGTTTCTGGCGACACGTTCAAGGTTATCAGAAGGCGCCAGTCTTACGAGGAGATGATCTCGCTCGAAGTCGAGGACGAGGTCGATGACTGACCGCGTGCGGAGGAGACTCAATGAAACTTGAAGTCCGAGTCGGACTGCTTGTGGCGGTTGCGCTGGCCGTCGCCATGACGATGGTACTCCTCATAGGGCAGTTCTCATGGTTCCAACGGTTCTATACGATATACGCCGATTTCACGGATATTGAGACCCTCAACGCGGATTCGCCCGTTCGGCTGGCGGGCCTGAAAGTCGGGCGGGTACGCGACGTACAGCTGAGCGGCGATAAGGTGCGTGTGGCGATGCTGATTAAGGAAGGCGTTCCCATACGAGCGGACTCTCCAATAACGATAACTACCGGTTTGATACTCGGCGAAACCTACGTGCGGATAAGTATTGGGTCCCCGACAGCTCTGCTCCTTGAAGATGGAGCGATTGTGCAGGGAACGGATCCCGTCTCCACGGACAGATTGGTCGAAACGGTGCAGGGCGTCGCGGAGCGAATAGATACCTTGACGACGTCGGTCAGCGAGGTCCTCGGCGAAAGCGAGAAAGCCGACCTTAGAGAAGTAGTTGCCGCGATGCGCAGGATAACGGATAATCTGGACAGAATAACCGGCGACAATGAAGACGATGTGCGCGAAACCATACTCGCCTACAAGCAGGTTGCGTCGGATCTATCGGAGAATCTCAACAGGCTGTCGGAGAATACTCTCGAGCTCGTCGATAAACTCAACGATGTGGTGGACGAGAACAGATCTGATGTCAGGGAGGCGACCGACGCGCTGAGTCGCGTCGGACCGCAGCTCGACGAGACGATCGGCAAGCTGGACGGAATCGTAGACAAGATCCAGGCGGGGGAAGGCACCATTGGCAAGCTCGTTGCCGAGGAGACAATATACGACGATGCCAGACTCGCCCTGGGAGACGCACGCGACGCGTTTGTCTCAGTTGAGCAGGCTGCCAAGGGGGCGGAAGAGTTTCTCGCTCCAGTTGCGGGAGCCGCCCGTAAGGCTGAGGAGATCAGATTGCTGTGGCTTGTCGGGCTTGACAGAGACGTCACTCAATCTTTCGGACGAGCTGACGGCGGTATCAAGATACAAACCTCGGACAAGAAATACTACGTGCTCGGAGGTAATCATCTCAACGCCGACGACGAGGAGGACGAGGATAAGGACGACGAGAGAGATCAGATAAGCTATGACGGATACATGGGGTACAGTTTCGGATTGCCCAACACCTATTTCCGGTTCGGCATGATGGAAGGCGGCGGGGGCATCGGTGTTGAGCATTACCTGGCCTCAGATAAACTCAGATTGACCCTGGACGGTTTTGTCAACGAGGGTGGTACTCAGGCCAAGATGGGGGCCGAATACTGGTTTAACGACAATCTGGCGATGCGAGTGGGGCTGCATAGAGTGCCGGATGAGCCGGCGGTCAGGCTGGGATTGCGTGTCGAGTTCCAGGACGACGACCTGAAGAATCTGCTCAGGACGTTCAGGTAGCAGAAGACCGGTCACCACGCGTGCGCCGGCCAGACGCCTTTGGCGGAAGCTGAGTTATCGACCGGAAGGCAGGACATGAAAGTCAGCTACGTGTGTCAGGAGTGCGGGTTCACGGCGCCGAAATGGCTGGGCAAGTGTCCGGACTGCAGCGCGTGGAACACCATGGTGGAGGAGGTGACGCAGGCACGCGCAGGATTTGATCGGTCGCGGTCGGCGACAGTAAACAAGCCGTTAGCCTTGACACACGATTCTGGCCGGACGGACGCGCGCATCTTCACAGGCATTGGAGAACTCGACAGGGTCCTTGGCGGCGGCATAGTGCCCGGCTCTGTTGTTCTGGTGGGAGGCGACCCCGGTATCGGAAAGTCTACCTTGATGCTTCAAACTTGCCACCGTGCTGAGAAGAACGGTGCGCCCGTGCTGTACGTGTCCGGGGAGGAATCCTTCGATCAGACAAGAATGCGGGCCAGAAGGCTCGGGACGATGACGGACGAGCTGATGATCCTCACGGAAACGCAGGTTGACGCCATCCGAGATGAGATAGAGCGAGGTCAATATGTCCTTGTCGTGATAGATTCGATCCAGTCGCTGTACACTCCCAGGCTGCCCAGCACCCCGGGAAGTGTCGCGCAGGTGCGCGAGTGCGCCAACGAACTTATCAGCACCGTGAAGGCCCTCAACGTGGCGGCCTTTTTCGTGGGTCATGTCACGAAACAGGGAGCCATTGCGGGACCGCGCGTGCTCGAGCATATGGTCGATACGGTGCTCTATTTCGAAGGGGAAGGGCACAAGGACTTGCGGATATTGCGCGCCGTCAAGAACCGGTTCGGGTCGACAAACGAGATCGGCGTGTTCGAGATGACCGATCACGGTCTTGAGGAGATACGCAACGCCAGTCGCGCGCTCCTTGACGAACGGCCACGCGGGACGTCCGGGTCGGTCGTAGCGTCAGTAATGGAAGGCACCAGATCGCTTCTGGTAGAGTTACAGGCGCTCGTTAGCAAGTCCGCGCTGGCGGTTCCGAGAAGAACCGTAACCGGGGTTAATGTCAACAGAGTCAACCTGATCCTGGCCATCCTCGAGAAACGGGCGGGGTTGAACCTCTCGGACAAAGACGTCTTCATAAACGTGGCGGGCGGCATTCGAGTCAACGAGCCTGCCGCGGATCTGGCAATAGCTGTCGCCGTCGCGTCAAGTTTCTTCGACGTTCCCGTCGATCCGGACCTGACAGTGTTCGGCGAGATAGGTCTCGCGGGAGAGGTCAGGTCGGTCAGTCATGCTGGAAAACGCGTGGCGGAAGCTGGTAAACTGGGATTCAAGAGGTGCGCTCTACCGAGGAGCGGCACGCCGAAAGAGGTCTCGAACGGAATCAAGACGCTGCCGGTGTCACGCCTGCGCGACGCTCTCGAGGTAGCGCTGGAGAGGTGAAAATGGCAAAGAAAAGCGATGAGCAGCGAATCCGGGAAAAGTACAACGCAGCGCTTAAGCTAGTAGCGCCTGGCTCCCCGTTGCGCGAAGGCCTTTCATACATACTGCAAAGCGGCACGGGAGGACTGCTCGTGCTGGACGATTCCAGAAAGGCGGAAAGGCTGTGCGAAGGAGGAGTGAACATCGACAGGCCGTTCAGTCCTACATTGCTCTACGAGCTGTCCAAAATGGATGGCGCAATTGTACTGAACGTTGATGCGACACGAATCGATTCCGCAAACGTATTCCTTGCGCCGAGCAGGTCGGTCTCCAGCATGGAGACCGGAACAAGGCACAGAGCTGCTGAACGATTGGCAAAACAGGCGGTTGCGGCGGTGATTGCCATATCGCAGAGGAGAAACTCTGTGACGCTGTACGTAGGTACCATGAAACATGTGCTTGAGAGCATACCGACTTTGCTGAACAAGGCCAGCCAGGCGTTACAGACCCTCGAGAAGTACTGTAACACCTTACAGGAGCAGCTCGAGGAACTCAGCATTCGCGAGTTTCAGGATATGGTCACTGTCTTCGACGTATGCGAAGCCATACAGAGAGCCGAGAGGATCAGACGCATCGGCGAGGAGATAAAACCGTACATCATGGAGCTGGGCATCGAGGGCCGGTTAGTCGATCTGCAGCTCAGGGAGCTGATAGGCGTGTACGAGCAAGGCTTCCTGGTGATTCAGGATTTCCACAAGGAACGCGACTCAAATACCGCTGAAAAGGTCCAGGACACGATAGCTGAGATGGCCGACAAGGAGTTGCTCAACCTCAATAACATATGTAACGCGCTCGGATACGGTCCGAACATGCGCGTCGTGGATACGTACCTGGGCTCGCGTGGTTACCGAATTCTGACTCAGACCCACCGGTTGTCACAAAGAAATATCGAGAACCTCGTACGGGCTTTCGGCAGCCTTCAGGAAATCCTGCGTGCGCCGCGCGAGCAGCTCGTCGCTGTGGAGGGAGTCGGTGAGATTCTGGCGGAACGCATCCGCGTTAGTCTCGACCTTCTGAGAAACCAGCTTGCCCTCGAAGTGCGGTGACAAAGCCTGCCTGGCGGTCACCCAAATCATTGCAGAGGCTCATAGGCAATTCCGGGAGGGGTGCCGGTGCACGGAGCTTGACATCACACGCCCAATATGTTACAATCCCGATTGATTTAGTCGACAAGGAGCTCGCCCTGTTGGTGGCGCAGATATAGTCCGTCAATGTCCGGAGTTCCGTCTGAACCGGCCCAGGGCTGTGATGAAGGCCTGATGAAGTCCCGTTGCGTGCAGGACGCAAGCCAGCAAAGCAGATTATCCTCGTCTGAGCAGCTGAGTTGACTTTGCCGTGCGTCCATATTATCATTCTTTCGGGACGCGAAAGGGTACCGCCTCGGTGGCGGGGTCTCAAAGATGAGAAGACACGTCATTCTGTCCGTGTTGAGCTTGGCAGGAACGCTTGTTATCGGCTGCGCATCTCTTGAAGAGCGCAAGGCTTTCGAGGAGCATGCCGCAGCAGCGCGAACCTCGTACGTTTCCGCTGACCGCTCATACGGCCGCCAGGACTTACCTGTTCTCAACGAGGAATCCGCGCTTTCAGACTACCTGGCGTACGCCGCCTTGAACAACCCGGGGTTGGAGGCGACGTTCAATCGCTGGAAAGCGGCCCTCGAGAGGATTCCTCAAGCGCGTTCCTTGCCGGACCCCAGGTTCAACTACGCGTACTTCATCCGTGAGGTGGAAACCCGCGTCGGTCCGCAAGAGCAGAAGGTTGGTATCGCGCAGATGTTCCCCTGGTTCGGTAAGCTGGAGTTACGCGGGGATATCGCCCTTGAGGCCGCGAACGCCGAAAGACAACGATACGAGGCGGCTAAACTCAAGCTGTTCCACAGGGTGAAGAAAGCTTATTACGAGTACTACTACTTTGGCCGCGCTATGTCAATCACTGAAGAGAACGTGCAGTTGTTGAGCGATCTCGAGGCGGTCGCGCGTACCAAGTATACAGCCGGCGCGCCGACGTATGCTGCGATGATAAAGGCACAGGTGGAGCTCGGCAAGTTGGAGGACCGGCTGCTGACGCTCCGCGACATCGTAAGCCCGGTAGTCGCCGAGTTGAACGCTGCGATGAACAGACGCTCGAACGCTCCCATACCTGTCCCTCAAGCCATTCCCGAAGACGATGTTGCTTTCTCGAACGAGCAACTCTTTGCCTCGCTCAAGGAAGGCAATCCAGAACTGAGGGCGGCGGACTTCATGGCGGCAAAGGATAAGGCTGCGATTGACCTGGCGAAGAAGGACCGCTTCCCGGACATCACCGTCGGGTTGGAGTACATAGATACCGACAGTGCGCTGATGCCGGATACGAGAGACAGCAGCAAGGACCCTGTCGTCGGCATGCTCTCGATCAACTTACCCATCTGGCGCGACAAGTACCGTGCGGCAGAGAGAGAAGCCAGAGCGCGCTACGAAGCAGCGTTGACAGAGCGGGAAGATCGGGAGAATAACCTTGTCGCCAAGCTGCAAATGGCGCTGTACGGTTTCCGGGAGGCCGAGAGGAAGATCGATCTGTATAGAGACGCTCTGATCCCAAAAGCTAACCAGTCTTTCGAAGTAACCCAACAAGCGTACGAGACGGGCAAGGCGGATTTCCTCGACCTGATTGACGCCCAGAGAGTTCTGCTGGAATTCAAGCTATCACACGAAAGGGCTCTCTCCAATCGGGCTCAGAAACTGGCTGAGATAGAGATGCTGGTTGGAAGAGAGGTTCCAAGGATTGTGGAGGCAGATTCAGCCACCGACGGATAGAAAAGACAACCGTGAGATTAAAGTCTATCTTATTGGCATTCAGCGCTGCCATCGTATTGATCAGTATCGTTCCGGCAGTACCGGCCCAGGAAGAGATTGAGCAGGAGGCAACAGGATCGGCAGACGTACTGCCAAAGCCGCGCTTTGCGTGGTACAGGCTGACAATCCCGTTTGGAATCACAACGTTTTCACTTCTGGTTCTGACCTTGCTCGCGGGCTGGTTCATGCGGTTAAAGAGAAAACTCCTGTTCAAATGGCACAGACGTCTCGCCATTACGACACTTATCGCGGCATTATGCCATCTACTCGTGGTGATTCTATCCCGCTCATAAATCGAAAACCGAATTCTGGCAAGAGGGGTGTCTAGTGATGAAAGCGTTTCGGAAGAGATTTCAGCAGCCCCGCTACAAGACGGGGCTGGTTGTCGTTCTTGTAGCCGCTGCCTTTGTGTTGGGCCGCTCGTGCAGCGGCAGAGCGCCGCAGGTGCCCGCAGGAGGCGGCGAGGAGCCATCCGTTCAAGCAGAGGCGCAGGTCTGGACGTGCGCGATGCACCCGCATTATACCCAGGAGAAACCGGGCACGTGCCCTTTCTGCGGGATGGAGCTGATACCGGCAACCAGCGGAGAGTTGGACGGAGAGGGTCTCGGTCCGCGTGAGCTCAAATTGAGCCCCGCAGCTATCGCTTTGGCAAATATCGAGGTCGCGCCGGTGGAACGGAAGCCGGTGTCAGCGGAAATCAGGATGGTCGGCAAGATCGATTACGATGAGACACGCCTCGCCTACATTACAGCACGGTTTCCGGGTCGCCTCGATCGGCTCTACGTGGATTACACGGGAATACCGGTCACGAAAGGCGACCACATGGCGGAGGTTTACAGCCCGGAACTTCTGACTGCCCAGGAGGAGCTTTTGCAGGCTTTGCGGACCGTCAAGGAGCTTGAGCGGAGCAAGCTCACGAGTATGAAGGAAACCGCACTACGAACCGTGGAAGCCGCACGCGAGAAGCTCCGCCTGTGGGAACTGACAGGGGAACAGGTCGACGCGATCGAGAAACGCGGCGTGACGATTGACCGCATGACCATCTACGCGTCGATGGGCGGCATCGTCATCCACAAGTACGCGCTCGAGGGGACGTACGTCAATACCGGTGACCGCATCTACACTATAGCCGACCTCACCCAGGTCTGGGCAAAACTTGATGCGTACGAGTCGGACATCACTTGGCTGACGATTGGGCAGGAGGTGGAGTTTGAATCGGAATCGTACCCGGGCGTCGTTTTCAGAGGTAAGATAGCCTTCATCGACCCGGTTCTCGACGCGAAGACCCACACGGTCAAGGTGCGCGTCAACGTGCCAAACGCAGATGGCAGGCTCAAGCCGGAGATGTTCGTTCGCGCAGTGGTTCGCTCCAAGGTTGCGGCAGGCGGCAAGGTGGTGGCGCCGTACATGATCGGGAAGTGGATGTGTCCGATGCACCCGGAGATCGTCAAGGACGGCGCCGGCAGCTGCGATATCTGTGGAATGCCGTTGAAGACGACGGAATCGCTCGGGTATGTCTCGGCTGACGCCGCCGCCCAGGACGTACCGCTTGTCATTCCCGCATCCGCGCCGCTCATCACGGGCAAGCGCGCGGTGGTTTATGTCAAGGTTCCAGACAAAGAGGGCGTGTTCGAGGGGCGCGAGGTCGTGCTCGGTCCGCGCGCAGGTGACTACTACCTCGTGAAAGAGGGTCTGCAGGAGGGCGAGTTGGTCGTCGTTAACGGAAACTTCAAGATCGACAGCGCGCTGCAGATTATGGCCAAACCGAGCATGATGAGTCCCGAAGGAGGCGCGCCTGCTCCGGGACATCAGCACGGCGCTATGCCGGCAGCGGCCGTTGCGGAAAAGATCGAAGTGCCGGAAGCGTTCCAGACCCAGTTGCACAACCTGTACCAGGCGTATCTCAAGATTCAGGACGCGCTCGCAAGCGACGATAATGACAACGCGGTCAGCGCTGTCAAAGCGGCCGGCGACGCGCTCGATGCAGTGGACATGAAGCTTCTCGAGGGCGAAGCTCATATGAAATGGATGAAACACCAGGCGAACCTAGGCAAAGCGATCAAGGACATGACTGACGCGGGCAATATCGAAGGAATTCGCGCTGGGTTTGCACTAATATCGGAGGAACTCCCCAGAGCGATCCGCGCCTTCGGTTTAGGCGTTGACGAACCGATCTATATTCTCAAGTGCCCGATGGCGTTCGACGGGCGCGGCGCGACGTGGCTGCAAGCTGCTCGCGATACGCGCAACCCGTATTTCGGAGCGGTAATGCTTAAGTGCGGCGAGGTGATTGAGACCCTGCCCCCAAGCGCCTCTCACGGGACCGGAGAAGATCAGCATGAGTGACGATCGGGCAGGTTCTTCCAGCGGCGGCACCACGAACATGTCTTTCCTCGACAAAATCATACGGTTCTGTCTCGAGAACAAGCTAATTGTCGTGCTGGCGGCGCTTGCCATCTTTGCAGCAGGCGTGATGGTCGCGCCATTTGATTGGGAAGTAGGCGGTCTGCCGCGCAGCCCCGTCCCTGTGGACGCCATACCCGACATCGGCGAGAACCAGCAGATCGTGTTCACCGAATGGATGGGACGGTCGCCGCAGGACGTCCAGGATCAGATAACTTATCCTCTCACCAACTCGTTGCTGGGGATTCCGCGCATCAAGACAGTACGGGCCATTTCGATGTTCGGTTTCTCAACGATCTACATTATCTTCCAGGATAACGCTGAGTTCTACTGGTCGCGCAGCCGCGTGCTTGAGAAGCTAAACAGCTTGCCTGCGGGGACGCTGCCGGAAGGCGTCCAGCCGGCTCTAGGACCTGACGCGACAGCGCTCGGACAGGTATTCTGGTACACGCTCGAGGGCCTTGATGAGGACGGAAATCCGACAGGCGGCTGGGATTTGCACGAGCTGCGCTCGACCCAGGACTGGTACGTCCGATACCAGCTTCTGTCCGCAGGCGGGATCAGTGAGGTCGCGTCCGTCGGCGGCTTTGTCCGGGAGTACCAGGTCGATGTTGATCCCGACGCGATGCGCGCTTACCGCGTGACGCTTGACGAGGTGTTCATGGCGGTCAGAATGTCGAACGTTGACGTCGGCGCTCGGACCATCGAGGTCAACAAGGTCGAGTATGTGATCCGGGGCCTGGGTTTCATCGAGAGCGTAAGCGATATCGAGAACAGCGTCATCAAGGTAAACGAGAACGTGCCGATTTTCGTCAAGAACGTGGCGAAAGTAACCCTCGGACCGGGGCTCAGGCGCGGTGCACTCGACAAAGGTGGCGCGGAGGCTGTCGGCGGCGTGGTAGTCGTGCGTTACGGCGAAAACCCGCTTGCCGCCATACAAAACGTGAAGGATAAGATCGCTGATATTGCTCCCGGCCTTCCGGCAAAAGCCGTCATCGACTTCGAGAAGGTCTCCAAAGCCGACGTGGAAAGGTTCGCGGAAGAGCAGGGGTTCGAGGCGTTCACGAGCACCCGCGTTAACCAGGACGCCTGGTTGAAATGGCTGCAGTCGACTCCACGCGAAGAACGCCCGGACTGGGCCACGTTGAGCCGGGTCACCATCGTGCCGTTTTACGACCGCACCGGCTTGATACACGAGACCCTAGGAACGCTCAACAAGGCGCTCGTCGAGGAGATTCTCGTCACGATTATCGTCGTGATCGTTATGCTCATACACTTACGCAGCTCGATACTCGTGAGCGGTCTTCTACCCCTTGCGGTGCTCATGTGTTTCATCGCGATGAGACTTTTCCACGTTGACGCCAACATCGTCGCGCTGTCGGGTATCGCCATCGCGATAGGAACCATGGTGGATATGGGCATCATCGTCTGCGAGAACATCCTCAAGCGTTTGGATGAAGCCGGTCCCGACGAGAAAAACACGCTCGAGATCGTGTTTCGCGCAACCAGCGAAGTCGGCGGCGCCGTCCTCACCGCAATCGCTACAACGGTGGTGAGCTTTCTACCCGTGTTCACGATGACAGCCGCTGAGGGCAAACTGTTCAAGCCGCTGGCGTTCACGAAAACATTCGCGCTGCTTGCCTCAGTGATCATCGCGTTGACGATAATCCCTGCCCTCGCACACGTCCTGTTCACCTGGAAGCTCCCGCGGCGCAAACTGAAGAATGTGCTCATGGGACTCCTGGTCGTGGTTGGCGTGGTGAGTTTGGTCGCCGGCTGGCGGATGATCGGCATTATCCTGGCTGCATTCGGTCTTTACCACCTTTTCGCGGAACGCATACCGGAAAAGCTGCGCAGGTTTGGGCCGTGGACCGCGAGCATCGTGGCGGTCCTTTGGGTCGCCATTCTACTAACGAACCACTGGCAACCGTTAGGTCCCGCTACGGGATTCGTGCGCAATTTCATCGTTGTCATCGCTCCCATTGGAGGCCTACTGGGGCTCTTCCGGCTGTTCCAACACTTCTACGGGCCGATACTGCGGTGGTGTCTGGCGCACAAGCTGCTATTCCTCTCCATTCCTGTTGTACTCGTATTGATGGGCGGTACTGTCTGGATGGGATTCGACCGGATCTTCGGATGGGTGCCCCGCCCGATCCGCGTGAGCCGACCGGTTTCGTACGTGGCGCACAAGTTTCCCGGGCTGGGCAAGGAGTTCATGCCCCCGTTGGACGAGGGTTCGTTCCTGTACATGCCGACGACGATGACGCACGCCTCGATCGGCGAAGCGTTGGACGTGCTGCAGAAGATGGATATGGCGTTCAACACCATCCCTGAGATAGAGTCGGTTGTGGGCAAGATCGGCCGTGCGGACACGCCGCTTGATCCGGCGCCGGTCTCGATGATAGAGACCGTCATCAATTACAAATCCGAGTATATCATCGACAGGCACGGGCACCGCATCAGCTTTGCGTATGACCGAGAAGGCCGCGAGTTCGTCAGGGATGGAAACGGCGAACTGATCGCCGATCGGCGCGGGCGGCCATTCCGGCAGTGGCGCGACCACATCAGGAGCCCGGACGACATATGGGATGAGATTACGAAGGCCGCACAGATACCGGGTACAACCGGCGCACCGCCACTTCAGCCCATAATGGCCCGAATCGTCATGCTGCAAAGCGGTATGCGCGCGCCGATGGGTGTGAAAGTCAAAGGTCCTGACCTGGATACCATCGAGCAAGTTGGCCTGCAAATTGAGCGGCTGCTTAAGGAGGTGCCCAGCGTTGAGCCATCCATGGTCTTCGCCGACCGCATCGTCGGTAAACCGTATCTCGAGATCGACATTGACCGTGACGCAATAGCCCGCTACGGCATAAAGATACGGCACGTGCAGGACGTCATCGAGGTAGCAATTGGCGGACGCAGAATCACCACCACCGTGGAGGGACGCGAGCGGTACCCCGTTCGCGTGCGATACATGCGCGAACTTCGCGACCAGATTGAAACGCTCCCTAGAGTGCTGGTGCCTGCTCCTGACGGAACGCAAATCCCTCTCGAACAGTTGTCGGAAATAAGGTACGTGCGCGGGCCGCAGGCTATTAAGAGCGAGGATACCTTCTTACTCGGATACGTCTTGTTCGACAAGAAACCCGGCCGCGCAGAGGTGGACGTGGTCGAGGATTGCCAGCGCTACCTGCAAGCAAAGATCGACAGCGGCGAGCTTGTCCTGCCCACGGGGGTGAGCTACACGTTCGCCGGCAGCTATGAAAACCAGGTCCGGTCGCAGAAAACGCTGTCGATCGTCTTGCCGCTCGCGCTGTTCATCATATTCATGATACTCTACTTACAATTCCGGTCGGTTCCGACCTCACTTCTGGTTTTTTCCGGCATCATCGTAGCGTGGGCGGGCGGGTTCATCCTGATTTGGCTTTACGCACAGCCATGGTTCATGAACTTCAGCCTTTTCGGGACCAGCATGCGCGACCTGTTCCAGGTGCACACGATACACATGAGCGTTGCGATCTGGGTAGGGTTCCTGGCGCTGTTCGGTATAGCCTCGGATGACGGCGTAGTGATGGCTACGTATCTGAGACAGAGCCTTGCGTCACGTCAGACCAAGACGGTTGCGGACGTCCGCGAGGCCGTTCTCGCTGCCGGTCTTCGCCGCATCCGACCCTGCCTGATGACAACAGCGACCACCATCTTGGCCCTGACACCGGTGCTGACATCCACTGGTCGGGGCTCTGATATCATGGTGCCGATGGCTATTCCTTCCTTTGGGGGAATGCTGATCGAACTCGTAACTCTGTTCGTCGTGCCCGTGCTATACTGTGTCATCGAGGAGTTCAGGTTGAAGATTAGGCCTGAGCCTGGGAATGTCAACGATGGAGAATAGCGGCGCGTCTGACAGACGCAGCCCAGGATGTGAAAGGAGGTGAACAACTATGAAGAAGATGCTGACTATTGCCGTTCTGGTAGCGCTGGTTGCGGTGACAATCTTTGCCATTTCCGGCTGCGGAAAGAGCCAAGAGACCACAACCGTCGAGAAGCCGGCGGAACAGTCCGCCGCGCAGTATGCGTGTTCCATGAAATGGGAGGGCGAGAAAACGTATGCGAGCCCCGGCAAATGTCCCAAGTGCGGGATGGCATTGACGAAAACGGAGTAAGCCACGACTTGCTTGCCATGGCGTAATTCTGGTTGGCACCCTCGCCGACAAGAGGTCGCGGCCACAGCCGCAGTGCCATAGTCCGGCGCGTTCGTCTGGCACTCCTTTCCTCCAGACACGCTTGACCGGAACAGCCTTTTCAGGTACAATAGACTATGGTGGTCCAATTGCATATGGAAGGGCTGTTGAAGTGGGGAAGAAAACCAAAGAGCGCCGAAAACATCCAAGAGCTCTCAGGCACGTTGAACTCTCGCTCGTTGGCGAGGAACCGGGCATACTTAACCACGTAGACAACATAAGTTGCTCGGGCGTTCTGTGTCATACGGCCAAGAAGCTGCCGATGATGAGCAAGGTGGCTATGGAGGTCGCCCTCGACACCCCTCGCGGCTCCTCACACGAGATCGAGCATTTAGAGTGTCAAGGTGTCGTGGTCAGATGCGAGCCGCATCTTGACGAGGAAACGGGCGGGTACGGAATCGCGATCTTCTTCACCAGGATGTCCGAGGAAGACCGGGCAAGACTGACGAGTTTCGTTGATCGGCACATCGCGAAAGAGGTCGCCGACGCATAATTCTCGTACCTGGCCGGCTTGATCTCAGCCGATATCCATCACGGGGCGCTTTAGAGCGCGCCGCCAAACGGCACACGTGCCTGACTCCGCTATGAGTCACTGCTGGTCGGGACCTGTCAAGTGGTATACTGTTTCCCCATCCTTGACGAGGCCGATCTTCTGTCGCGCAGCCTTCTCGAAGTGAAGTGGGTTATCGGCGGGAGTTGAGAGTACGCGGATTCTCGCCCCTAGCTCGTCGTTCTCAGCCTCAATCCGCTCGACGCTTGAGCGCTTGCTTTCGACTTGCCGGTCTATTTCCCGAAGCCTCTGATAGCCCGGGTAGTAAAAGCAATATAGTCCGGCTATGAGGGCGAGGCAACAGACGAGCCCGAACAGCGTTACAGCCAGTCTACGCAATATTGTAAAAGACTTCCGGTCCCCTGAAGATCGCATCCCTGCCAAGTTCCTCCTCAATCCGCAACAGTTGGTTGTACTTCGCCACACGTTCGCTCCTTGATATGGAGCCGGTTTTGATCTGTCCGGTGTTCATCGCAACTGCGAGATCGGCGATAGTTGTATCCTCGGTCTCGCCGCTTCGATGCGAGATAACCGCAGTGTACCCGGCGCTTTTCGCCATCTCGATCGCGTCCAGGGTCTCGGTCAGCGTACCGATCTGGTTCAACTTGATGAGAATCGAGTTCGCGACACCTTCCTTGATCCCTCTTGCCAGCCTGTCCGTGTTGGTGACGAACAGGTCGTCGCCGACAATCTGTATTCTGTCCCCAAGGCGCACCGTCAGCTCGGACCAACCGTCCCAGTCGTCCTCCGCGAGCCCGTCCTCTATCGAGACTATCGGGTACTTGTCAACCCAGTTCGCGTAAAATTCCACCATCTCCTCGACGGATTTGAGCGGTTGGGCTTCGGCGGACAGATTGTACTTCCCATTCTCGTAGAACGAGCTTGCCGCCGGATCAAGCGCTAAGGAGATATCTTTCCCCGCCTCGTAACCGGCCTCCGTAATCGCCTTGAGTATCACCTCAATAGCTTCCTCGTTAGAGCCGAGGTTGGGAGCGAACCCGCCCTCGTCTCCGACGGCCGTGTTCAACCCTTTCGACTTGAGCACCTTCTTGAGGCTGTGAAACACCTCCGCGCCCATCTGGACCGCACGCTTCAAGGAGCCGGCCCCGAGAGGCATTATCATGAACTCCTGAAGATCCACGTTGTTGTCCGCATGCAGACCGCCATTTACTATGTTCATCATCGGCACGGGCAACTCGACGGCGCGCGTGCCGCCGATGTAACGGTACAGCGGGAGTCCCGTGGCCGCTGCGGCCGCCTTGGCGGTAGCAAGGGATACGCCCAACACGGCGTTGGCCCCAAGATGCCCCTTGTTCTTCGTGCCGTCCAGACGTATCATCGTACGGTCTATGCCGACTTGATCGAGCGCGTCCATCCCAACGAGCGCCGACGATATGGTGCCGCTAACGTTCTCAACCGCCCGCGATACCCCTTTACCGCAGTAGCGCGACTCGTCACCGTCCCTCAGCTCCACAGCTTCGTGTTCGCCGGTCGAGGCTCCGGACGGAACAGCCGCCCGTCCCATGGCGCCGCATTCGAGGTAGACGTCAACCTCGACGGTCGGATTACCTCTAGAATCCACGATCTCCCTTGCAATCAACTCGCTGATCTTCGTTGTCATAGTCGCGTCTCCCACCTCTTAATTGGAAAACCAAGCCCACCTTGCTCCGATAAGTTTACCACTAATCGTCACACAATATCCAGAAGAATCTTCCGAACCTCATCCGCTCAGGATGTCCCTCCAGCGAAAGTATTGCTGGACCTGCGCATTTTCACGAAGGTTGTCGAGCCAATCGTTGAACTTTTCCTGTTCGCGCATCCGCCTCAGTCCCGACTCGATCTGAGCGCGCACATCTGATATCGGCGGAGCTGCCTGCGACGCGGCGCGTACAACCTTGGCTATGTAGAAGCCCTCGTCCGACCCCACTACGTCGGTCACCTGTCCCTCGCGCATGGAGAACACCGCCTGCTCAACTTCGGAAGGAAGCTCCCCTAGACCTACCTCCACGGGTGCCCACGCGTCGCCATCGGATAGCCTTTCCGCAACTTGCTCAAAGTCGACACCCCCCTTGATCTCGGCCAACGCCTCTTCGAGCAGGGTTTTCTTCTCGGACCGCTCTGTCGGGGACATGTCCTTGTCGGCAGCCACAAGTATCTTCATCAGGGAGACTTTCAGCCCGGGCCCAAGCTCCTTCCCATGCTTCTCATAATAGTCCTGGATATCCTGCTCGGCGATGGTCACTTGCTGCCGAAACCCGCGGCGTTTGAGCGCGGTGGTCTTCCTCACAAGAAGGCTTTCCTTCTGCCTTTCGCGCCAGGTAACCACTGTCTCCCCTCTTTCCGCAAGGGCGCTATGGAACTCCTCCTCGGAGCCAAACTTCGCTTGGTCCTCCTTCATAGCTTCATCCACCCGCGACTCCTCGATCTCGACACTCGTCTTCCTCGCCTCCTGAAGAATGAGCTTGCCCGCAATAACTTCTTCCACGAGCATTCTCGCTTGTGCCAGGAAGGCGCCGTCCGTGAGCCGGCGCCCGGATTCGCTCAGATAAACTTTCTTGAACGGTTCGATGAGTCCGATCAGTTCGCTCCGCAGTATGACGTCGTCGTTCACTACCACGGCGACCTCGTCAATGATCTCCGACCGGGCACTCCCGGGAAACAACACCAGCAATGGGAGAAAAAACCCAACGAAAAGCAGTCTGTAGCGCGAAATCATGAAGAAAACCCTCCTTTGATGTCCTTGGCTGACGAGGCGCGTCTCCTCAACTTGCGGCACCAATTTCCTCAAGCACGTCTCGTGCAGTTGACAACATCCCCTCTTCTTGATTATCTGTCAGTTTGACTGTGAATCGCAGACCGCGATCAGAGTCCAGCTCGGCTCTCCGTCCGTATCTGCCCAAGAGCCGGCGCAAAACGCTTCCGTCCGGCTCAATCCCGCTCCGGAACCTGAACAGCAGCGTGCTTTTGACGCGACCTACAAGCTCGATACCTGTGTCAGCTCCCATCAGCCTCAGCGACATCGTGGCCATCAGCATCTTCGTCTGCTGCGGCAAAGGTCCGTACCTGTCAGCAAGCTCCCGGCCGATCTCGCCCAGCTGCGCCTCGGTTTGCGCTCCGCTGATCCGTTTGTAAAAGGCTATCTTTTGTGCCGGCGATGGGACATATTCGTCGGGAAGGTGTGCATCAATGCCGAGATCCACGACCGGGAGGATCCGGCGTTTGACCTTCTCGCCTCTAAACTCCCTGGCTGCTTCCTCAACGAGCTCGGAGTACAGCTCGAACCCCACGGCTGCAACATGCCCGTGTTGTTCAACACCGAGTATGTTGCCCGCACCGCGTATTTCGAGATCTCGAAGCGCTATCTTGTATCCTGAGCCGAGGTCCGAGAAATCCTGCAGAGTCTTCAGCCGTTTTCTGGCAATCTCGGTCAGCGCCCGCTCTTCCGGAACGAGCAGGTATGCATACGCTCTATGTTTGTACCGGCCGACCCTGCCTCGCAGCTGGTAAAGGTCTGCAAGCCCGAAACAGTCCGCTCGGTTGATCAGTATTGTGTTTACGTTCGGTATGTCAAGTCCGGACTCGATGATCGTCGTCGACACAAGGACATCGATTCGCCTGTTGACGAAATCGACCATGCCCCGCTCCAGATCGCGTTCCGGCATCCTTCCATGAGCGACCGCAATCTGCGCTTTCGGCACCAGCTTCTGCAGTCGCGCCGCCTCAGAGTATATCGTATCGATCCGGTTGTGGACGAAGAACACCTGCCCGTCGCGGGCAAGCTCGCGCAAGATGGCTTCCCTGATAATGTTTTCGTCGTAGCCGATCACAGTGGTATGGATGGGAATTCGGTCTTCCGGCGCGGTGTTGATCACGCTCATGTCGCGAATACCCATCAGCGACAGATGAAGCGTACGAGGTATTGGCGTGGCGCTCAGGGTGATCACGTCAACCTGCTTGCGCAGTTGTTTCAATCGCTCCTTATGAGCCACTCCGAACCGCTGTTCCTCGTCTATGACCACGAGTCCGAGGTCACGGAACCGCACATCTTTCGACAACAACCTGTGTGTGCCGATGACTATGTCGACCGTCCCCTTTTCGAGCCGAGCCAGTATCTCCCGCTGTTCCGCGCGGCTCCTGAACCTGCTGAGCATCTCGATTATGACGGGGTAATCGGCAAACCGTTCCTTGAACGTATTGTAGTGTTGCTGAGCCAGTATGGTCGTCGGGGCCAGCACGACGGCCTGTTTGTCTTCCATTGTTACCTTGAACGCAGCCCTCATGGCAACCTCTGTCTTGCCATATCCGACGTCGCCGCAGATCAGTCGATCCATAGGTCTGGCCTGCCCCATGTCGTTCTTCACATCCTGAATGGCCTTCTCCTGGTCGGGGGTTTCCTGGTACGGGAAGGCATCTTCAAACTCCTTCTGCCAGACAGTGTCTGCAGAAAAGAGGAATCCTTCCAACGCCTGCCGTGCGGCGTACAGCTCCAGCAGATCCGCCGTCATATCCCTTACGGCGCGGCTGACCTTGTCCTTTGTTCTCCCCCACGCAGTGCCGCCGATCTTGTCAAGCGGCGGCGTGCCACTGTCCGCTCCCACATACTTCTGCACCAGGCTGATCTGCGTTATGGGCACGTACAACTTGTCACCCCGCCGGTATCCAATGCTGAGAAAATCGCCTTTCTTGTCCTCCAACCTTGTCAGACCGAGGTATTTTCCTATCCCATGCTCAAGGTGCACGACATAATCGCCTGTCCGCAAGTCCTCCAGGGCGTAAATGGGTGCTCCAGAACTGAATCGCCGTCTCGGGCGACGCCAGTAGTGCCTGCCGAAGAGTTCCTTGCCGCTGAGTATGGCGAGCCGCTGGTCCGGAACCGAGAACCCACCTCGAAGCCGTCCTATCGTCGTTGTCAGCCGCGACTCCGCCTCGTCAACCTCGTAACCTTTGTCGGCCAGCAGTTCCTTGAGTCTCCTTCGTTCCCCATCGTTGTTGCAGACAAATACGACCTCATACCCGTCATCCCACCAGTGGCGCAACTGGTCCCAGAAAAGCTCGAGATTACCCTCCCAGCCCGCCATGGACCGCGTTTCGGTAAACACTCTCTCTCCGCGTGGCTCGCCCTGGGCTACATGGCCGACGACGAGCTGGCGGAACCCGCCGAGCCTTTCGGTCAGGCTGGACCACGAGAGCGTTCCGGGATCGTCCGCGAACTCGCGGTCCACCTCCTGCGCCTCGGTTGCCACTGAGACCGGCTCGTCGATTACCACGAGAGTGTCAGCCGGAAGGTAGTCGCTGATCGCGGTGGACAGCTTCTTGTCACGCAGCAGGGTTTCGTTCAGTTGTTTCTCCGACCGGGGTAAGACCCGTACGCTTTCCACGCGTTCCACGGATCTCTGCGTCGCGGGATCGAATGTGCGTATGGAATCGATTTCGTCACCCAGAAACTCGAGCCTGTAAGGCATCTCGCCGGATATTGTATAAATGTCGAATATGCCGCCGCGCACACTCATCTCACCGGGCCTGTCCACCATCGTCGTCCTGTCATAGCCCAGCTCAGACAGGCGGCGGTTGAGCTCCGAGATGGATAGCTCGTCGCCTCGATTGACGAGAACCGTGCGGCTGGCGAGCAAATCCTTCGGCACTACGAGCTGCATCACCGACCGTACAGTAGCTATAACGTGGGCGGGCGCCGTCTCGGCGGGAGGAAAGACCAGCCGTTCAAGCGCCGCCAGCCGTTCCGCCATTATCTCGTCGGAAGGGCCAACGTCGTCGCCGGGAAGAACTTGCCATGAAGGGAAAAACACCGCGCACGACGGGTCGGCGAACGTGCAGATATCGTCGTGAATATCCTCGGATTCGCTCCTGCCGGCGGCAACGATGAGAAGATTACAGCCAAGCCTCTTGGCAACGCCCACGGCCAGATGCGCCCTTGCGGACGCCCACAGACCGTATACCTCGATACAGGTACGCCGGGACGCCTCAAGCGCCTCTACAACCCTGTCCTCTACTTGGTTTCCTTGAACCGTGGTAATCATCCGTTCATGCCGGGTAGTGCGCCCGGCGCGCCTGCGCACGTTCAGAGAACCGCACACGACATTTCCCGCAATGCGCACTCTAATCGTGCCGCGCTCAGGCAGGGCGCTGGATAAGAGACCTGACTTGCTCCGCGATCGCCGCCGCGGTGAGCCCGCACAAGTCGAGTAATTTGGAACGCGCACCGTGCTCCACGAAGGCCGACGGCAGCCCCAACCCGCGTAGCACCACTTTCTGCAGGCACCCTTCCCTTTCAGCAAACTCCATTACCGCACTTCCGAAACCACCGTCAAGAACGTGTTCCTCAACCGTGACCATGCACGGAACGTCCGAGAAGAGCCGTCTGAGCAGCTCGGCGTCCAGCGGCTTAGCAAAACGCGCGTCCGCGACGGCGACGTTCATACCCTCGTTTTCAAGCATTCTTGCGGCTTCCAGAGAAGGATGGACCATGCTGCCCAGCGCCACTATGGCCGCGTCCTTCCCTTCCCTGAGAAGTTCTCCGACGCCGCGACGGATGGGTTCCCCGGCTTCGCAAACGGGGGCAGGAGCAGCGTCGCGAGGATACCGGATAGCCACCGGTCCCCGCGCGATTCCATCATCGCTCATCGCCCACGAAAGCATCAGCCTGAGCTGTTCCGCGTCACGCGGCGCCGCAACGGTCATGTTGGGTATCGCGCGCAGATAAGCTATGTCGAACAGCCCGTGATGAGTCGGACCGTCCCGACCAACCAAACCGGCCCTGTCCAAGGCGAACAGAACAGGCAGGTTCTGTATGCAAACGTCGTGGACAATCTGATCGTATGCTCGCTGCAAGAACGTCGAGTAGATCGCTACCACAGGCAATACGCCCTGGACGGCAAGTCCCGCCGCGAAGGTCACCGCATGCTGCTCAGCTATACCCACGTCGAAGAACCGTTCCGGAAGCGCTTCCGCAAACTTGTCCAGACCGGTCCCCGGGGCCATAGCGGCGGTAATTGCGACGATCCGATCGTCCTTTTCCGCTAAAGACAGGATTGTCTCGGCAAACACGTCGGTGTACGCCTTCGATACGATGCCATTTGGCCCCTCATCCTTCTCTAGAACCTTCTTGCCTTTCGCGTTGCCGGTTTCCACGTCGAATGGGCTGGCACCGTGGAATCCCGCAGGGTCTTGTTCCGCCGGACCGTACCCGCTGCCCTTCTTCGTCACGGCGTGCAACAGGATCGGCCCTTTGAGGTGACGTATGTTCTCGAGAGTGCGGGTCAGAACTGCCAGATTATGCCCATCAACCGGGCCGACATATCTGAACCCCAACTCCTCAAAAATCGCTCCGGGGGTAACGAAATTCTTTATTGTCTCCTCAAGTCGCCTCGCTGCCTTGAACACTTTTGTGCCGATGCCGGGGATCTTTTTCAGAATCAGCTCAATATCGGTCTTGGCCCGGTTGTAAACCGTAGCGGTGATTATCCTGGTCAGATACGCCGAGAGAGCGCCGACGCTCGGCGATATTGCCATCTCATTATCGTTGAGCACGACGATGATGTCGAGACCCGCATGACCGGCGTGATTAAGAGCCTCAAACGCCATGCCAGCCGTCAAAGCGCCGTCACCAATGAATGCTACCGCCTTGTAATCCTCTCCCCGCAGCTCCCTGGCGTACGCCATGCCGAGCGCCGCCGACACGCTCGTCGAACTGTGGCCAGCGCCAAAACAGTCGTACGGACTTTCCGCGCGGCTCGGAAAACCGCTCAGACCGCCGTGGTCACGAAGCGTCGAGAACCTGTCGCGCCTGCCCGTGATGAGCTTGTGCGCGTAAGCCTGGTGTCCGACGTCCCAGACGATCTTGTCGCGCGGCGTATCGAACACCTTATGCAGCGCTAGAATGAGCTCCACCGCGCCAAGATTCGAAGCGAGGTGTCCTCCCTTGGCCGAGACAACCTCGATGATTCTTTCCCGAATCTCGCCGGCGAGCTGTTCCAGCTCCTCCAGCGTCATATCCCGAATGTCCGCAGGGCTATTCACCCTGTCTAGTAATCGCTCCACGTTCCCTCCCTCTTGATTAGCAGCGTGTCTGACCATCACGATTCCCTGTTGACCACGAGGTCAGCTAAGTTCTCCAACATCAGTGCCTTATCGCCAAACGGCTCCAAGGCGCGTTTCGCTTCTCCTATGTATTGCGCGGCGCGTTCACGAGCACCATCCAGACCCAGCGCACGCACCAGCGAGTTCTTCTCGCTCTCCTCGTCCTTTCGCAGACGTTTGCCCATCTTTGATTCATCGCCGACCGCGTCAAGCACGTCGTCACTTATCTGAAACGCCGTCCCGAGACACTGACCGTACCTCGTCATACTGTCAACGTCAGTCTTCGACGCTCCTGCGAGTATGGCGCCGATCCTCGCCGAGACGCCTATAAGGGCGCCGGTTTTCAGCCGGTCGAGGGTCTCTATTTGCTCCGAATCCAGCTCGACGCCGGTGCCCTCGATATCTATCGCCTGTCCGCCAACCATTCCCGCCGCACCGCACGCGCCCGCTACATCGGAAACCACGTCAAGGACCTGCGAGTCCGTCACGCCCGGCACCTCGCGGTTGCGCGCCAGCAGGTCGAACGCCGCAGTCAGCAACGCGTCTCCAGCCAATATGGCTATCGCCTCACCGAACACCTTGTGCGATGTCGGCTTACCGCGCCTGAAATCGTCGTCGTCCATACTCGGCAGGTCGTCGTGTACCAGCGAGTACGTGTGAATCAACTCGAGCGCGCAAGCCGCAGGCATCACGGTCTCCATACCCTTGTCGAAAACCTCCGCAGCAGCTATCGCAAGTGTCGGGCGAAAACGTTTCCCGCCGCTGAACAGCGTGTGCTTCATGGCCTTATGAAGCGTGTCGTTGCCTATCTCGCTGCGCTCCATATAATCCGCGAGATAACTCTCGACCGCCGCCCTTCTTGTCGCGAAATACTCCTTGAACTCCATTGTCACCCGCCTGCACCGTGCTCAGAAAAGCAGGTCTTCTTCTTCTTCTTCCTCTTCTTCCTCCGCTCCCGGCTGCTCGGGTCGCTCCGCGTCGAAAGGTTTGGCCTCCAACTTACCCTCGGTGGTCTTGGCCAGCGTCTCGATCTTCTTTTCCGCTTCTTTCAGCTTCTTGGAGCAGAACCGCGAGAGCTTTACTCCCTCCTCGAACTTCTTGAGCGAGTCCTCCAGCGGTAGTCCCCCTTCCTCGAGCTCTTCGACGATCTTTTCGAGTTCCTCCATCGCTTTTTCGAATTTCATTTCAGCCATTGCTCTTATCTCCGGTCCGCCGCGGCGGATCTTCGACTTTCTCCGACGCGTCCTCGGCAGGCTGCACCTCATCCACGCTCAGCTTAGCGCTCCCCCTGTGTAGCTGTAAACGTACCGCATCGCCGGGCGACAACGCGCCCGCATCTCTGAGCAGGAGGTTCTCCGGCAGTTTCCACGCCAACGCGTATCCGCGAGAGAGGACTGCCAGCGGGCTCAGCGAATCGAGTTTACCCACAACCGTTTCCAGCTGCCCCCGCAACATCTCCATCCGATGTATGCAACCGACCCTCAGCCTCGAGACCGCGTCCTGAAGAAGCTCACACCCACGCGCCACCTGCACTCCAGGGCTTAAGAGCATGACGGCGGTGCCTGCCCTCTCGACGCGCGACCGCACCTGCTGCACAGCCGTTCGCGCGGTCTGTTCCGCTCGCATCGTCAGCTCGTCCACACGCTGGGCAAGCTGCCTGAGCGGCTCGGTCGGCCGCTGAAACACATATGATTCCGTGCAAAGCTCCAGTCTGTGACGCAGCGAGTCCAGATGCTGCCGCAACCGCCCCTCGAGCTGCTTCTCGAGCGCCTCGACGTGCCCAATCAACGTCTCGCGCTCCTGCACGACGAGTTCCGCCGCCGCAGAAGGTGTCGGCGCGCGCACGTCGCTCACGAAATCCGCTATTGTGAAATCTATCTCATGTCCGACGGCGGATATGACCGGCGTCTCGCACTCGTAGATCGCCCGCGCGACAACCTCCTCATTGAACGCCCAGAGGTCCTCGAGCGACCCGCCGCCTCTGCTGACGATGATCACGTCCACGTTGGCGAGCCGGTCAACATCCCTTATCGCATCGGCGATCTGGCCCGCCGCCGCGTCGCCCTGAACCAGCACCGGCCGAATCAGTATATGCACGTTCGAGAACCGCCGCTCGATTACGTTCAGTATATCACGTATCGCCGCGCCGGTAGGCGACGTCACGACACCTATCCGCTGCGGCAACATCGGCAGCGGTTTCTTATGTTCCGGGTCGAACAGCCCCTCCTTCTCGAGTTTCTCCTTGAGCTGCTCGAAAGCGAGCTGTAACGCGCCGACGCCCCTAGGTTCGAGCTGTTCGGCGATTAGCTGGTAGTTGCCCCGGCGCTCGTAAACACTCACCAGCCCGCCGGCTATCACCTCCATACCGTCCTCGAGCCGGAACTTGAGCCGTGCGTTCCTGCCCTTGAACATCACGATTGCCAACTGGCTGTCCGCATCTTTCAGAGTGAAATACCAATGCCCCGAGGTGGGGCGGCGAAGGTTGGAAACCTCGCCGACGACCCAGACGAAACCTACCGCATCTTCCAGCAGCGACTTTATCCGCCGGGTCAGCTCCGTTACGGTGAGCACCAGTTTCGTGCTCTCGACCTCGTCGCGGGTTTCAGGTAAGTTCACGGCGTCCATTTCCGGCACTCACGCACAAAATAAAAAACGCCCCCCTTCCGCCCAGGCAAAAAGGGGCAGGCCTATAATAACACTCTCTTATCTGCGCAAATTATAGCAAGATCACGGACTTAAGACAAGAATAAACTCGCAGCAAGGGTCTGGCGAGATTGGATTCTCATCAGGTAGGGTGGGCGTCTTGTCGAAGATCCGCCGTGGCGGGCCCGCCAATGTAGGGGCGCCGCTTGCTGCGCCCACGTAGGGCAGCCCCTCGCGGGCTCCCCTTCGGTGTCGGCGCCGTTATCGCCCGTGTCATCGTTCGGGTCGAGACCGTTGTCCACCTCCCATCCGTCGGGCAGGGTACCGTCGTCGCTATCCGGATCGTCCGGATCTGTCCCAGTATCCGTCTCGTCTACATGGATGCCTCTATTAGCCTCCACCTCGTTCCAGCTTCGACACGAAGATGTCAGCACTACCGGCTGAAGTGAGGTTGTAGGTCCCCGTCCCGAGGTCGAAATCTATCGTCTCCCAGAAATACCCCGTGGTATGGACGTTGGCGGCACTGTCCACCGCGATGCCATACCCCCTGTCGCTGCCCGTCCCGCCCATGCTCTTCGCCCAGACGAAGTTGCCGCTGGAATCCAGCTTCGACACGAAGATGTCCCAGCGACCGGCTGAAGTGAGGTTGTAAGTGCCCGCCCCTGGATCGAAATCCATCGCGCCCCGGAACTCCCCCGTGGTGTAGACGTTGTCAGCGCTATCCACGGCGAGCGTACCGCAGGAATGTCCGCCCCACCAACACCGGATGCACGGCGGGCGAGACGCCCGCCCCACCTATCGGAAGATGATCCTGCCACCGGTTGAGTTTTCGCGAGTTTGATGGTAAAATTGCGTGCGTTTGGGCTATGAACCGACAGCAATACACGTGGGAGAACTGAATATGGCGAAATATCGTATAGCTGCGTTACCGGGAGACGGTACGGGACCTGAAGTGCTGGTCGAAGGGCTGAAGGTGCTCGAAGCCGCCGCGAAGAAGACCGCTTTCACTTACGACCTCGAGACGTACGATCTCGGCGGCGACAGGTACCTGCGAACCGGCGAGACGCTGCCGGATTCCGTGCTGGAAGAGCTGCGTTCGTTCGACGCGATATACCTCGCGGCAATAGGTCATCCGGACGTCCAGCCGGGCATCCTCGAACGCGGCATACTGTTGAAGATCAGGTTCGAGTTCGACCAGTACATCAACCTGAGACCTGTCAAGCTCTACCCGAACGTGTACACGCCTATCAAGGACAAGACGGAAGCCGATATAGACTTCGTCGTTGTGAGAGAGAACTGCGGCGGACTGTACCGGGGCAAAGGCGCCGCGCACGACAAGGGTACTCATGACGAGGTCGCGACGCAGGAGATGATATATTCTCGCGGCGAGGTCGACAGATGTCTCAGTTACGCCTTCGAGTACACGAAACGGCGCAACAAGACCAACACGTTGACGCTGTGCGGCAAGACCAACGTGCTCACGCACGTGTACGAGCTGTGGGAACGCGCGTTCCACGAGATGGGCGACCGCCGCTACCGCGACATCAAACGCGAGTACGCTCACGTTGACGCGATATGCATGTGGATGGTGAAGAATCCCGAGTGGTTCGACGTGATAGTCACCGGCAACATGTTCGGCGATATCATAACGGACCTGGGCGCGATGGTTCAGGGCGGGATGGGCCTGGCGGCCGGCGCCAATATCAACCCGAAAAGCACCTCCATGTTCGAGCCGATAGGCGGATCGGCGCCGAAGTACACCGGTCAGGGTACTATCAACCCGATAGCCTGCATTGCCGCCGGCCAGATGATGCTCGACCACCTGGGCGAGGAGGTGGCTGCCGAGTTGGTCGAGGATGCGATCATAAAGTTCCTCGCTTCGGGCAAGCTGAAAGGTATGTCGCCCGCCGAGATCAAGGCGAGCGGATTCAGTACCGCCAAGATAGGCGATGCGGTTGCCGAAATTGTCGCGTCAGCGTAAGCTTGCTTTTCCCCGCCGCCTCAAGGCGGGATCTGCTTCAGGATCACAGCCAGCACCCTGAACTTGTCCGTGACGAACTGGCTGAACGTCAGGTAGTCGCCCCGTGGAATCGTGCCCGCATAGTACTGTATCAAGAAGAGTTCGTTCCATATTATGGGCACGACAGTTATCATCACGAGGTAGCGAAACGGGATGCGCTCTTTCGCTTTCGCCAGTAGCGCGGCGAGGCCCAGAGCGAACATCGCGGAACAGTTCAAGCACCTGCGCATGCCGAACGACCAGCCCACGTACACCGCCACGCTGTTCACGTAAAGCTGCAGCACAAGCGGCACGACCAGCATGTATCCGAGGCGGCGCTTGCCTGCCGGAAACATGAACAGCCCGATAATGGCCGGTAGGATGACCGGCGTCCAGCTGATAAGCCCGTGACGCGTCGAGAAAAGCGTGTCAAACAGCGCTGGTTTGAACCAGCTAAGGAATCCTGAGCCCTGCGGTACCGTCACGAACCCGCCGTACAGGACTTTCCAGACGATCAGCTGCGGCGAGAACACAGCCAGAAAAGCTGCGCCCGACAGGAACATGCGCATCGCGGTCTGGCGCAATTCCTGTTGGCCGGGACGATCGCGTCGCAGCGCCTCGACAATATCGACCGCGGGCAGCACGAGGAAAAGCGCATTCTGCCATCTGACCAGCGCGGCGAGCCCGCCCAATGCGCCCAGCGCGACGTAGCCTCGGAGGTCCTTCTTCTCGCGCCACACGAGCCACGCCGTAATGAACAGCGCCACGGCGAACATCGACGGCATGTGCGACATCGGCCGAAGCGGGAAAAGGTAGTACAGTACGCCCGACGCAAACCAGATCAGCACCGTCGCCAGAAACGCGACGTCCCGCTCGAACAACCGTTCCACCAGCCGGTAGATCACCACGATACCGGCAAAACCATAAAACGCATTCGCCACGTATATGGCAATGTGGTACGGCGCGGAGAAACCGTCGGTGGCGAAGTCCGTCATCAGCGCGGCAACGTGCCCCAGGAGGAAGAACGGCAACCACAGTATGGCGACGCCGACCGAGAACGGGTTGGGCATCTTGCCGGTAACCGTGCGCGGGCGGTCCGGGCTGACGTCGCCCCTCCCGCGCAGCCGCTCATACTCATCCGCAAAGTCCAGGTCCCGGTCGAACATCAGCGACGGCAGGTAGGAATAGTAGCCGACCGGGTCAACTCCTACAACACGCATGTCCTTGAAGCGCAACGCCCCCACCCATCCCAGCCATAGCACTTGAAACACAAGCAGCGCGACGAGCAGAATGTAGACCCAATGGCGTTTCATAACCGGCGGCGGCTCTTTGCGCTTCTCGTTTCCCTTCATTCGGGACCAGTCTCCAGCCTACCCGGGCGGCCAGGTCATCTGGCGTCCGCCGAGCACGTGCAAGTGGACGTGGAACACCGCCTGCCCACCATGCTCGTTGCAGTTGAGCACGTACCTGAACCCATTCTCGACCAGCCCTTCGGATTCGGCTATCTTATTGGCGGCAAGAATCATCCTGCCCATCAGTCCAGCATCCTGCTCGGTGAAATCCACGATTAGCTCGATATGCTTGCGCGGCACGATGAGCACGTGCACCGGCGCCTGCGGATTGACGTCCCTAAACGCAAACAGCTCGTCGTCCGAGTAGACCTCATCCGATGGAATCTCGCCGCTGATTATCTTGCAGAAGATACAGTCTGGCATCTCTTCACCTCCTTTGATGTTGATGAGCGCTACCGGTAGCGCTCACCTACCACACTTGTCATTCTGAGCGAAGCGAAGAATCTCGAAACCGAGTCACACAGGAGACCCTTCGCTGCGCTCAGGGTGACACCGTGGCCTGTCTTACGCGAACATCTCAGGGCGAGGCATGCCTCGCCCCTACTTGCACCGTTCCTGTTGCCTTTGCTCCGGCCACATCGTCAACAGCCACCTCAGCAATCGTATTGACAATATCGGCGGTAGCGTCACGCACCGCCACGCGCACGTAATTCGATGCGAACCCGCTCAGCCACCCCGTCTGCGGATCGCGTTTGCTCTCTATCAGAACCTCCAGCGTCTTCCCGACGAACCGTTTCGCGAACTGCCCCGACAACCGCGCACCGAGCTCTATCATGCGGTCGCTGCGGCGCTTGGCAACATTCGGCGGGATGCCCCCCTCGAGTTTCGCCGCGGCGGTCCCCGGACGCGGCGAGTACTTGAACACATGCAGCCGGCTGAAATCCAGATCTTCGACGAGACGCAACGTCGTCTCGAATGCTTCCTCCGTCTCTGTCGGAAATCCTACCATGACATCCGTAGAGATTCCCGTGTCGGCATCAACTTGTCTGATTCGCCGGATAAAATCCCGGAAATTGTCCGCGGTATAGTGCCGGTTCATGCTGCGGAGCACCGCGTCGTCCCCGCTCTGCAGCGGTACGTGAAAATGACGCTGCATCCGGGTCGTCGAACCGAACAGAGCAAGCAGTTCGTCCGTAACCTCGTTTACCTCGATCGAGCTCAACCGCAGTCGGGCGATATCCGTCCTTTCAAGCAGCGTTTGAACGAGAGTCGCGAGATTGACGTCGGATGAGATGTCCTTTCCGTAAAGTCCGAGATGAATACCCGTCAGCACGACCTCTTTCGCACCGATCTCGACAAGCCTGGCAACCTTGTCGCACACCTGTTCAAGCGGCACGCTTCGCGGTTTGCCGCGTATGGGCGGAAGAACGCAGTACGAGCAGAACGAGTCGCATCCGTCCTGTACCTTGACAAAAGCGCGCGTTCGCCCTGTCGGGTGAGGCGTTTCGGTCGCGGCGGGCGCCGGTACCCCGTTAACCATGCCCCTTTCCGTGAGAAAACTCAGCCAACCGTCCGCATCCTCGATGTCGAGCACCTCGTCCACGCACGCGGTTGACAGGATCTTGTCGCGATCGCGCCGCGCAAGGCATCCCGTCACAGCGATAATCGCGTCGGGATTGGCTCTTCTGGTCGCACGTATAGCTTTCAAGCCTTTGCTGTCGCTCACAGCTGTTACGGTACACGTGCTCACTATGCAGAGTGATGCAACGCGCGGATCATCCGTCGGAGCCATACCCCACGATTCGAGACGCGACGCAAGACCTTCAGAATCGCACTGGTTAACCTTGCACCCGTGAGTCTTTATGTAGAATCCCGGCATTTCCTTCAACCAAGCTCCCCGAATTCATATAAGATCAGAGACGCGCCCACTATTCCCGCAAGCTCCGACCGTAGGATCAGTTTCCCGAGTGAGCAGACCTTCGCACCACGCTCCTCAGCGAGGCTAACCTCCCGCTCCTCGAACCCTCCCTCAGGACCGACTATCAGCGCAACACGCTCGACGTTACCGGCACCCTTCAAGACCTCGCGGAGACGCGTACCTTCTGCATCCTCCCAGGCCATAACGACCAGGTCATGGTTTTCGCAGTGATCGAGGACCTCCTCGAGACCCTCGAACAGACCGACTTCCGGCAAGGTCGCTCGCCGACACTGTTTCGCCGCCTCCGTGACAACACGTTGCCAACGCGTCAGCTTCTCCTCGCTCCGTTTCGGTCCGCGTATCATTGGCACGGACCGCGCCGAACTGAAAAACCCTATCCCGCTAAGACCTACTTCCGTACCTCGCCGCAGCACGAAGTTCACTTTCTCCGCCCCCTTCGGCAGCGCCTGGTACAACGCGATCTGCACCTTCACGTCCTGCTTGCACTTGCGACTGGCCACGATTTTGCCTTTCACCGCGCGACGTGAGACCTCCTCCAACATCACGTCATACTCCATCCCACTGCCGTCCAGGACCAGGATCGTGTCGCCGGCTTTCAGACGAAGGCTCTCGCGAATATGCACGGCGTCCTGCCCCGATACCGACACCTGACCGCCCGATACATCGTCCTTATTCACAAAAAAGCGTCTGATATGCATTGAAGAATCCCGAATACGGTGTCCGGCGCTCGTGAATGGCGGGCGAGACGCCCGCCCTACCTCAGGTTAATTCCGCCGTGTCAAAGCCGTCTTTGGTAGTAGAGTATCACGGCATAGAAGGAGTGGTCAACGGCGCGATGTATCGTTAAGGAGGCCCCTCTGTGTCAGCTTCACTAATTCGGCCGATCGGAAGGTCGGCCCTCCCGGCACGGCACAACAACAACCATTTCCACGCAGTCCGTCGGTGGCCTGTATCCGCCGATTATCATTCCTCTTCCTTTGTCAGTTCCGGTCTGCCGATGAGCCGAGGCGTTGTCTGAATCGGCTCAACCTCAGGTATCTCACTGCCTGACACAACCCCCAGATCCTGGAAGCGACGGGCTGCAGGAAAAATCTTGGCTTCTATTGACCCGACTGCCTTGTTGTACGCTGTATTGGCTCTTTCCAGGCCTTTGCCCACGTCTTTCAGATGGTCGGCCAAAACTCTCATCCGATCGAACAGCTGCTTGCCCAGATTGCTGATTTTCCTTGCCTCCTTGGCGATCTGTTCCTGCCGCCAGCCGTAGGCGATAGCACGCAACAGAGCGATGAAGGTGGTTGGCGTAGCCGGTACAACCCCTTTCTCTATACCATCTTCTATGAGAGCGTGGTCGCGATCAACCGCTGCTGCGAAGAACGACTCGCCCGGAATGAACATTACAACGAATTCCGGTGCAGTGTCGAATTGGTTCCCGTACGATTTTGCTGCAAGACCCTTCATGTGTGTCCGAAGCTGGCGCGCGTGGTCCTTGAGCAAGCTTTCGCGCTCCTGATCTGTTTCCGCGGATAGCGCCTTCAGGTAGGCATCGAGCGACACCTTTGCATCAACGACGATCTGGCGGCCTGCCGGTAGATGGACAACAAGGTCCGGACGAAGACGGCCCTCGTCGGATTCAACAGTGACCTGTTCTGTGAAATCGCAGTGTTCCGACATACCGGCCAGTTCCGCAACTCGTTTCAACGTCATTTCCCCCCAGCGGCCACGAACCTGTGGTGTGCGTAATGCGGTGACGAGGTTCCCTGTTTCCTTCCGGAGTTCTTGGTGGGTTGTAGCAAGGTTTTTCACCTGCTCCTCAATGCTCGTGTAGGCTTTTTGGCGGCTCGTCTCAAGAGCGCTGACATGCGCTTCATATTGCTTCAGTGTTTCTGCGAGCGGTTTTACGAGACCGTCTATGGCTTCCTGACGCTTGCCTAGATCGCCCTTTGCTTCTGCTAAAACTGTCTCGAGCGATTTCTTCGCCAATGTCAAGAAAGCCTCATTGCTGCTTTTCAGCGCATCACTAGAAAGCGCCTTAAACGCGTCGGTGAGCTTGTTCTTCGCGTCCTCCAGTAACTTCTTCTCTTCCTCCAGGCGCTGTACGGATTCCTTCCGCTCCGTCTCCGCTCTGACTTTAGCCTCCCGTTCCTCGTTCAAGGTCTCTCTAAGCGTCTCGAAATCCGCAGCAGCTTTCTCCACCTGAGCGTGGAGCTCAACAATAGAACCCTCCGCGGTGTTCGCCCGACGTTCGGCTTCAGACAGCTTCGACGAGTAAACGCTCCTATAGCGGCCAGATGCTATCAACCAGGCCACTATACATCCGACAGCTATCCCCGCTATTGCCCAGATTGCATATATCATTTGCCCTCACTCCTCACACACTCGCGCGGGCTAGGTCAATATCGTCCACCGCAGCCAGCCGCTTGGGTTCTGTGAGCACTGTCATGTTGTAGTCTTCCTTACCGGTTCGCCCGCGACGTAACAAACAGCACCTACGCCTTTGAATTCCTTTTGTTCAAGCCGCGTATCAACGAGTTGAAGCAGGCCAGCTTGTGGCATTATGTTGAGCCACGATTCGAGCTCCCTTTTGAAATATGGTTTTTCATCCTCAATAGCTCCAAGCATGAACCAGTGGGCACTCCTGGATTCTGATGCATCTTCAGATGGCCGGGTGCACTGAAGGCGCTTGCTGGCGTTTACACAGTTGCCGTAGAATGTCCATTCGGTGAATCCAGAGCAACCGACTTGGTCGAGGATTAGGTGTCCTAGCGCAAACGAAGCTGAGAACCGTAACTGTCTTGCGGTGCTGTCGAGCGCATCGATGAGATCCACAACGAATCTTTCGAGCGCAGTTACCCAGCAGTCTCAAGTGGGCAGATCTACATCCGCAAGTTGGACATCAATTCCCACGAAGGGCATCACAATCATCACCTCATCGCCGATGGTCTTATCGATGAACCATTGATGTTTGCGTGCCACACCTATTACCGACTCGATGAAGGGCGCAGCAAGATTTCGCACTTCCCTTGGCCGTTTGCCTTTCACCAGATTGCTGAATCCTTGCATATCAACGAAACCGACAAGAGCTGAAAACTCCTTCTTGCCGAACGTGGATATTATCTCATTTGCCCTGTCATCTAATTTGACCGCTTCTCTTAAACGGATCCTGCCAGGTTTTGGATGGAGTTGTTGTTCGCCGGATATATGCAATAACCATTTCAACATTGCGTCTGAGGTCGGAATCATGCGCCACCTCCGTAGGGTGGCTGAGCTTCTCTCACTTGCATCGGTTGTCTCACTGCGTTCACCGACAGGTAATAATGTTCGACTTTCTTGACTTCGTGCCATTTCAGACGCGCTGGATGCTTAAGCAGCTCCTGGAGCTGCGCAGTCGTGTTACAGTTTGTGACCAACGTACAGCCAGTAGCCGTCGCGTCGGTCCTCGGCCACGCGCCTCTCATTCGGCGTGAGGAGAATTGTGCCGGTTCCTTCTCCAACCCCCTCGGGAATTGAGAGCAGGCACCCATTTCCTCGTTGGGCACTGACCCCGCCACCCTCGATCGGACATTGTCGTACGTGAACCGCACTACCATTATATACCAAATCCCGGTAGATTATTCAATGATTCTCGGCAGAAGTTGTCAGAAAAGGTCTTTAATCTTGCCGAAAAACTTCTTCCTGATGGGATGGGAGTTGTCGCCGGTAACCTCATCGAACTCTTTGAGGAGGTTCTTCTGCTTATCGTTGAGGCGGGTCGGCGTTTCGACGATGACGCGGACGAG
>Ga0114922_10000359_pt1 | contig 44345 bp, 32 predicted proteins | sample AartaG_FD_100975 | JGI IMG/M metagenome (GOLD analysis project Ga0114922, IMG submission 100975) | Deep subsurface microbial communities from Aarhus Bay to uncover new lineages of life (NeLLi) - Aarhus_00045 metaG | ecosystem: Environmental > Aquatic > Marine > Oceanic > Sediment | place... | reverse complement strand
TTCGTCGGGCCTGCTGTGCCATAACTTTATCCATGTCGATTCTGCCCGGCTCGGCGAATGCCTTTGTTACAGCGGCTTTGGTTATGGCGTTGAAAATCACGCGGTATGTTTTTTCCTGCGGCACATCGAGAACTTCCGCCAGGTGCCAGGCAATTGCTTCGCCTTCACGGTCGAGGTCTGTGGCGAGGAAGAGTTTATCACATTTTTTTGCCGCTGCCTTTAAGCTTGTTACGATGCGTTTTCTGTTGGGCGTTACCTCATAGGTCGGCTCGAAATTGTTTTCTATATCAACGTTGAGGCCCTTCGAAGGCAAATCGCGGACGTGGCCTATCGAAGCCTTTACTTCAAAGTCTGGGCCGAGATATTTGTTTATCGTCTTGGCCTTGGCAGACGATTCGACAATCACCAAAGATTTTTTAGAATTTGATTTTGCCATTTTAGTTTTTACCGCAGTCCCTGGGACTCCTTACGCAGGGACCGCAGAAAAATCCAAATATCAAAACTCGTTTCTCTAACGAGTATCGAGCGCCAAGCTCACGACTACCTAATCGGCACTTTTCACGATAAAATTTAGAAATGCACAAATATAAGTAATCTAAAGAAATGTCAAGGAAAAACAATTTTGCGCAAATCCCGTTTTTTCTTGAATTAGAATGGTTTTTCACCTATAATTATGGTTTGATTTCTTAACAATCAATTTTATATGCAATTCAAAAAAGGAGGCGGATTATGTTTAGAAAAGTGAGTCAATTCAAGTTTGGAGATAGGGCAATAAAAAAAATAAAATTCACTCTTTTACTTCTGACGATTATCCTGGCAGGTGCGAATCAGGCCGATTCGGCGGATTTTGGCAGCAATACCGACATTATTACGAACCCCTGGCTGGGACTGACTAATGTTGGCGACGGCTATACCCTTGCAGGATACGGGGACTTTGAAGGCGCTATTAGAACCTTTTCATTGATTGGCAACGAAAGGGTTTTGGGAGTCAAATGCCTGATTCTTCGAATATACGGTCATGGGAACAATCCTGTAACAGAATATTATGACGTTAGAATTGCGCAAGATACAACGGCCAATATTCGGTTCCTCAAGGCCACCGGTGTCGATGGAGATGGCAACAATGTCGACTTTGATGTTAATTCTCCCGATGAGGCGCTGATTTATCTACCCGCCACACCAATAGTGGGGCAGCGATTTGACCACTTGCCTGGTGCATACTCCGAGATTATAGCCGTCAACCAGACAGTACCGAAGATGTCAACCGGCGCGGGGCCCTACTATGATTGTATGTTAAGGCGTTGGGGAGGCGAAACGGGCGACACCGACGACAAGTGGAATTGTCGGTATGTTGGCGTGGTCAAAGAGGACTGGGCTGATGAGGTCGGTGAAGTACGTGGGTGGTGGCGAGTCCCTGACCAGATTCCCGACATGAACCTAAACGGCGAATACTGGTTTGGTTCTTTAAGTGCGGATGCAAATAGCTGGGTGCCGTGGGGTAAAATTGGCACAGTTATTATAAACGGTAACAACTGGTATCAGGAGTGGGAGGATTACGACGGCCATCACAGTTTTTCCGGCACTTTCACAACCAGCGTTCAGTCTGACGGCTCAATCAATATCAACCACGCGTGGGGCTCTTACAATGTCGCCTGGAACGGCAGCATAATGATAAACGCCGATACTGCACCTGATGCAGAAAACCGCCTCGGCTTCGACATAATAGCACGAAAGGCAACCAATATCGATGTCAATGATGTGATTGGCAATTATAGCTTTTTCGCCCACTGGTCGGACTGGTATGAACGGGATGCGAGCGTAGGATGGGGAACTGTAGAGTTCCTTGCTGATGGTAATGGCGTCGCGACATGGGTGTATCAAGATGGTCGTGAGGAGATCAAAACGGGCGACTGGACACTTGATGATGTAAATGGAATCATGCATATAATGGACTTCCGTGATTTTTTCTTGTGTGAAGAAGGAATTATTTTTTCGTTCACGAGCGAGCCGGGAATTAAGGGCGATTTCGGCTACCACTTCTTTGTCAAAGAAAGTAACGAGCCGATAACACCCGATGACATAGCAGGAACGTACATTGTTCGTTTTTTAGAGACTTCCGTATTTGGTCAGCCGTTTACCTGCGGCAAAGGTACCGCCGTTATCAGGCCCGATGGAACGCTTGAGTGGGACGCTTATTACAGTTACGGTGAGCATGATGTTGGCGAGATGACTTATGCCTTGGGCCCAGGCAATAAGATTAGTTTCCCTGGTAGCGCACATGAAGAAGAAGGTATAATCAGCCCCGATAAAAGTTTCATCTTCGCACCTGAATTACAAGTGCCGACAGAACCGCAATGGTGGAACTGGATTGGCGGGATTTTTCTTGTCAGAACCACGTGCAATATTGCTGATTTGAATGTTGATAGGCGTGTTAATTTTGCGGATTACGCCACGTTTGGCAACCAGTGGCTAGCGGCTGAGCCCGGCTTATCTGCGAACTTCAATCGTGACAGCCGGGTCGATTGGCTCGACCTTAAGACCTTTGCAGAAAATTGGCTGTGGCAGGCAATATGGCTGCACTAACCGTGCGCGGCGGTAACATCCTGTTCGACAAAAACAGACTGCTAAAACCGTCAAACTCTTTTTAAGAGCTTGTTGAGGAGGGGATTTAATTTTCTGATGGCCCTGCCGCGGTGCGAGATTGCGTTTTTTTCCTCAGGGGTAAGCTGGGCGATGGTCTTGCCTAATCGCGGGACAAAGAAAATCGGGTCGTAGCCGAAGCCATTTTCCCCGATTGGTCTATCGATTATAAAGCCTTCCAATGTTCCCTGAGTCTGGACCAGGATTTCTTCAGGACTTGCCAGACACAGACAGCAGACAAATCTTGCCGTTCTTATTTTAGGAGGCACACCTTCAAGAAGTGTCAAGACCTTTTCAATGTTCTGACGGTCTATTAGCTTTTTATTTTTACTTTTGCTGCCGCAGAATCTCGCCGATTCGATGCCTGGACCGCCCTGGAGGGCGTCGATTGCCAGGCCTGAATCATCGGCGATGGTCCACAGGCCGGTCGCTTTGGCGTAGCCGACACATTTTTTGCAGGCATTTGCGGTAAAAGTGAAGCCGTCCTCTTTGACTTCGGCAATGCCGGGGAAACGGGCCAGGCTAAGCCACTTGACGTCGGCGTCGAGACAAGCCCGCAATTCGGCGATTTTGCCGGGATTAGTGGTGGCAACCAAAATCTTTTTATTTTCGGTACCCATATATTCTCTAAGCTCCAAGTCACACCACTCTTCGTATATCAAGAACGTCATAATTCGGAGGTGTGTAATCGAAACGAATCAATCTGATGTTGTTTCCGGTTGTATTGAAATTTGCTACAAAATTAGTGCAGTCTTCGTCAAAACTTTTCGCTATTATTGCAGCCTCGACGGATTTATAGTCTCCTGAGGCAATATTTTGTGTGACCCAGTTGGTATACCCAATAAGTTGGTTAATATCGTCAGGGAAGGAACATTCATCTTTTTTGATTTCAACGACTTTATATATCTTCATGCCGGTGCTTAATTGTTGATAACCAAATATATCCATGAACTTTAGATATCCTGCGGGCATATTATTTCCAAAAGAACTGAACGGGCCAAAAGCATCATCTAAATCAGAATTTCTTCCTATATTTTCGAGAACCCAGCCTTCTATTATCTTTTCATTAGTTACAATACGGTCGTCTAAAATAAACTGGATTGGTAAATAGTCTTCGAAATTTGCGGGTTCTACAGTCAATCTATCTGGATTATCTGCATTTGCCCTATGAATAATTTTAAGTAGTTCAAAAGCTTCATCCGCCATCAAAGGGCGAACAGTTCGTGCAGCATCAGTATATTTCCAACGTTCCGGAATCGACCAAATTTTCTTTCTTCGTTTAATTTCGAAAACTTCTGTAGACTGGATACCATTTTCAAAGCACAAGTTATTTCCCTGATTATCGACAAAGTGTGTTATTGCAATGTGGCGGTAATAACCGGTGGCATTGGGTCTGATGGAATCATTGTCTCTCCAGCCACTATTTGGGTTATTCGGATTTGGATAATAATGAATATTCCTACTCAAAAAATATGTAGGTGTATCTGGAGTCTCATGAAACTCAGACGCAGCTTTAAAAGCACCGTAAATCTTTTGTCCTGCGTGAACAAATATGATATCGCCCACGCGAATTGTTTTCATATCAGCCTGCATACTGTAGATTGTTCGGCAACTTTTTGAAAGCGCCTGGGGAGTTGTGCCCCCCACCCCAACTTTAACTCCCAGATATCCACTAGGTCGGAATGAATCAAAAAAATCAGTTTCATTGCAATTAATAATATGAGCATTCATATTTTTCTCTATTTGACAGAATAGTCTTTCGCTCTTTTATATTTATGATTGGTAATTTTGGAGCCGAATTGCAGCTCCCTTGGGTCAACTTTCTTGTCGAATTTGACAGGGTCTTTGAAAACATAGGGCAGTTGTTTAGCAACTTCCTTATAATCTACATTTGGTTTACTCTGTCTGATTATCTCGAAATCGGCATCTTCGAAAATCAGCTTTTGGTTTATACTCAGCTTGTCTTTTATCAATGGCAGAAATCCGGGATTTATCTCATATCCGATAGAGTTTCTCTCCAGTTTTCTGGCGGCCAAAGAAGTCGTGCCGCTTCCGAGGAACGGGTCGAGAACCGTATCATTTACAAAACTGAACATTTTGATTAACCGGCGGGGTATCTCTTCAGGGAACACCGCCAAATGCTTATCTTGTTTTTCACCCGGAATATTCCAATGGCCGGCAAAAAATTGGTTCCATTCTTCTATAGTCATTTTCGATTTTTCTTTAATTTCTTTGCTGACCTTCGGCGAGGTACCATGCTTTTTGAAAATCAGAATAAATTCATAATCAATTTTGAGAATTCCATTTCTTGGAAATGGGAACGAGCCCATTATTGTCGCCCCGCCAGTAGTATTACAGGTCGTAACTTTTTGCCAGATAACTGCTCCCATATAGTCAAAACCTATGGTTTCGCAAAACTTTATGATTTCAGTTCTTATAGGAATGACTTTGTATCTTCCATAATAAACAGACCGAGCAAATTGGTCGCCGATATTCACACACAAACGACAACCCTTATTTAAGACTCTGTGGCATTGGCCCCAGACAATATTGAGATTATTGATATAATCTTCATAACTATCATTGAAACCTATTTGCTCGCCACTTCCATAATCCTTTAGTTGCCAATATGGCGGGGATGTAATAACAAGATGGATAGATTCACCAGGTACCTCTGTCATCCGTCTTGAATCACCAATAATTATTTTATGATGTGTCATTTTTAGCTCAATAGTTTTTTTAATAAGGCCCTCTGGAAGTGGAGTCGGTTTTCGGCCTGGTCGAACATAATCGAATTGGGCGACTCTACAACATCATCGGTAATTTCGAGGCCGCGATTAGCGGGCAAACAGTGCATAATTTTGGCGTCAGGCGGCGCGGATTCGAGCAGCTCGGCGTTTACCTGAAAGCCTGTAAAGTCGGCGCAGCGTTTCTGCTTTTCGGCCTCCTGGCCCATACTGACAGGTGTCGGTATAAACGATATTGGCATCAGCAACAGCCCGGGTCGGTTCGTTTATCCGGGTGACAGTGTTGGTGGCAATTTTGTTTGCCTTCTTGATAGAGTCGGCATCAAGCTCGTAACCGGCTGGGGAAGCGACGACCATTTTCATACCCAGCTTTGCGCAGGCAAATGCGAGGGAGCGAGCAACGTTATTGCCATCACCGATGAATGCGATTTTGACGCCTTGCAAGTCTTCACAGTGCTCCTGAATGGTGAGTACGTCGGCCATTGCCTGGCAGGGGTGCAGCCAGTCGGTCAGTGCATTTATTACCGGCACGGTTGCGAACTGAGCTAATTCGGTGATGGTAGAATGCTCGAAGGTCCGTGCCATTATTCCGTCGACGTATCGGCTCATGACCCTTGCCATATCTTTTATCGGCTCGCGTTTTCCGATGCCGCCGATGTCTTCGGGCTTGACGTAAATGGCACTTCCGCCGAGGTCGGTCATAGCGACCTGGAAGCTGATTCTGGTTCGCAGACTCGGCTTTTCGAAGAGCATTGCGAGGACTTTGCCGGGAATGCATAAGTCTGTACCGCCGACGCTGTATAAACTCTTCAGTCTGGCGCTTGTCCGCAGCAGGTCTTTGAGCCTCTCGGTGGTATAATCACTAATAGAGAGAAAATCTTTCATTTTTGACCCTCCGTCAAAACATTATCAAGGATGTCAATGGCCTGGTCAATCTGGCTTTTGTTTACAATCATCGGGGGCATAAGCCGCAGGACCGTACCCTGTGTGCAGTTTATCCGCAGGCCATTCTGCAGGCATTTATCGACTATCTCGGCGCCGGGCGTGTTTAATTGAAGGCCAATCATCAAGCCGACGCCGCGAACATGGTCAATAATGGAATGTTTTTGCTTCAACTGGTCGAGTTTGTCTTTAGCATATTGGCCGATGTTTATGGCGTTTTCCAGGAGCTTTTCTTCTTCTATTGCTTCAATTACCGCGACTGCCGCCGCACAGACCAAAGCGCTGCCGCCAAATGTAGTGGCGTGTTTGCCGGGGACCAGCGAGGCGGCGACTTCTTCTTTGGCCATCATGGCGCCAATAGCGACGCCGCCGCCGAGTGCCTTTGCCATCGTCATAATGTCCGGCTCAATTCCGAAATGCTGATATGCGAACCATTTGCCGGTCCTGCCTATTCCCGTTTGGACTTCGTCGAAAATCACGAGCGCTCCATTTTCATCGCAGAGGCGCCGGATTGCCTGTAAATATTCTTTCGTTGCGATGTTTATTCCGCCCTCACCCTGGATTGGCTCAACCATAACGGCTGCGACTTCATCGGTGAATGCGGCTTCGAGTGCCTGAATATTATTAAACGGTACATAAACAAAGCCCGGCAACAGCGGCAGCAGACCTTCGTGATGCTTTGGCTGCGCGGTTGCCGTCAAGGTGGCAAAAGTTCGGCCGTGGAAGCTGCCCTCGGCGGTTATGAACTTATACTTTTGCTGTGATGTGTGCAGGCGAGCCAGCTTGAGTGCCGCCTCGTTTGCCGCGGCGCCGCTGTTGCAGAAAAAGGATTTGCCGCCGAACGCGCGTTCGCTTAAAAGCTTCGCTAATCTGCCCTGCGGCCCGGAGTAGAATGTATTGTCGATGTGCAGAAGCTCACCGGCCTGGGTGCGGATTGCTTCGACGACTTTGGGGTGGCAGTGACCTATGGCGCTGACCGCCCAGCCGGGAAACATATCGAGTATCCTGTTGCCGTCGGCGTCGAACATGTAGCAGCCTTCGCCTTTGACGATGACTCGCGGCAGGCGGGTATAGTTGCCGATAACGTATTTATCAAATAAATCTATCGTTTCTTCAGTAGTCATAACTTTTTTCTCGTACTTATCTATTCTTGCTGTTGCTTCAACCTGGCAACTTCTTCAGTAAGTTCCTGCACCTGTCTGTGAAGTTCTTTTCTTTCCTTGTCTTTTCTGGCAAGGATTAACAAACCTAAGGCAATCAAGCCAACAGCGGGGGCCACATAGCTATAAAAGAATACAAAAAACACAACTATCAACTCCAATGGCCCCGGGGTCCAGAAGGCCAAAATTTCATTTGTCATATTTGCCCCTTTCTACCTGTGTTCTGTTAATTTTTAACTATCTGTGTCCCTATTCCTTTGTCGGTATAAATTTCCAAGAGCAGCGAATGCTGTATTCGGCCGTCGATAATATGCGCCTTTTTGACGCCTGCGTCCAGGGCCGTCAGGCAGGCACCGACCTTGGGCAGCATTGCGCCGGTGATTGTGCCTGATTCAATCATTTCCTTAATCTGCGTTTCGTCTGCGCTCGAGACCCTGCTGTCCGGGTCCTCGAGGTCTGTCAGTATTCCGTGTGTGTCACTTACGACGACGAGCTTTTCAGCTACGACTGCGGCGGCGACCTTTCCGGCGGCGCTGTCGGCGTTTACATTCAACTTGCCGCCCGCCCTGTCTTTGGCTACGGAGGCAATCACGGGTATAGTGCCGTCGGCGCAGAGGGTCTTTAACAATTTCGCGTTGACATCGACGACTTGTCCAACCAATCCGAGGTCGAGCTTTCGTCCATCTTCGCCGGCCAGTCTCAGGGGCTCGGCAAACAAAACGCAACTGCTGAGCGAATGCAGTCCCATAGGCCGGCAGTCCAGCTCCGAGAGGGTCTCGCAGATGGGCGTATTGATTGTTTGTACCAGCGTATGCTCTGCTATCGTCAGTGTCCGCTGGTCGGTATATCGCCGGCCCTGTACCCAGACGGGCTCGAGGCCCGCCTCGTTCATTGCCCTTGTGATGGCCTTTCCGCCGCCGTGGACGATGATGGGCTGCATACCGACTGTGGCCATAAAGGCGATGTCGGTCAGCAGCTTTTTGCGCAGGGATGTGTCGTCGAGGACGCTTCCGCCGAGCTTTACGACCACGATTCGGCCGCGAAAGCTGCGGATATACTCCATCGCCTCGATGAGCGCGCCAGCTTTTGCAATAGCTTCCTGCACTGCTTAACCCTTGAAAACAGCAATTAAACAAAGAAGTGAGTCTATGAATACCGGGATAATTCGTCAAGCCAAATTTGCTGCTGATAACTGTTAAAACAAGCGGGAGCTGTCGAGGAGGAATGTTACGGGGCCGTCGTTGGTGCTGGTTACGTGCATATATTCGCCGAAGACGCCTTTCTCGACGGCAACGCCGTGCTCGATAATAAGGTCGGCAACTTTTTCGTAGAGCTGGTTGGCTAAGTTCGGTTCGGCGGCGGCATCAAAGCCGGGGCGGCGTCCCTTTCGGCAATCGCCGTGTAAGGTGAAATTACTGATGAGCAGAATTTTGCCGCCGACATCGAGCAGGCTTCGATTCATTTTGCCGGCTTCATCAGGGAAGATACGCAGGTTCACGAGCTTTTCAGCTAAAAATTCAGCATCTTTTATAGTGTCCTCTTTACCGACGCCGAGATAGACCAGGAAGCCTTTGTCGATTCGGCCAACCATCCGGCCATTCACTTCAACCTGTGCCTGCAAAACTCTCTGTATTACGACCCGCATCTTTATCCTTTAATATAATGTGGGGGAATTCTAAAACCACGGCGTTGAGGCCGCCCTTCGGATGTGCAGCTCATCAATGACGGCGTTTCCTTTGTGGGTGACAAGGTACAGGACCAATTCTGCGATTTCTTCCGGTTGCATAAGGTCCTGCTTTTTTATGTCCGGGCGAACTTTTTGCACCAAGTCGGTATCCACCCCGCCGGGACAGAGCAAATGCACGCGAATATTCGAGCCTTTCAGCTCCTCAGATAACGATATCGTCATTCCGCGAAGGGCGTGCTTGGAAGCGGTATATGCGCTTTGACTCGGATAACCCTTTACGCCTACAACGGAGGCGATGTTGATAATGTATGCCGCCTCCGATTTTTTTAACAGCGGCAGAGCCTCCCTGCAAAGAATGAACGGTGCGCGTGCATTTACGTTGTGGCAGCGGTCCCAGTCTTCGGTTGCGGTCTCTTCCAGCTTTGATGAGTGAGTGATGCCTGCGTTGTTGACCAATATATCAAGCCGGCTGAACCTTTCGCCGGTTGCTCTGACGAGGTCCTTGATGGACTGCTCATCGGTCAGTTCGGCGGGGATGATGTGTGCTTTTCCGCCAACTGCTGTAACCTGCTCGGCGGTTTCTTTGAGCTTATCTATCGCTCGCGCGGTCAGGACGATTGTTGCGGCCTCTTTTGCCAATGCGACGCTGATAGCTCTGCCGATACCCCTGCTGGCCCCTGTTACTATTGCGACTTTTCCCGTTAAGCGTTTTTCCATTTTGCGGCCCTTGCCAAAATTGCGCAGGGATTATAACCGAAAGCTCTGAAAAACAAAAGGGCCTCTTTGCCGGATGCCGGCAGGAGGTGTCGCTACTTAGCGGGTTTTCGGCTGGCTTTATTTATCACTTTGATTAAATCTGTGCCCTCGAAAACGGTCCCGTCTGTAAGTTGGCCGGCGATTGTCAGTTCGACCTCGCCAATGTCGAGAATTCCCTGAACCTCTGAGCGGCTGAACCTGAGTACTGCGACTTGTCTTTGTTCATTGACCGAAAACTCGTCAGGTTCAATTCCATTCTCAAGAAGAACGCTGTTGGGCTCGATGTCGGTAACATTGTAATCTTCGGGTAACCAGATATAGCACGTAATTGATTTGCCTTTGCTTGCCAAATTTATAGTACGAGGGAGGATTCTTGCCTCGGCGAATATTGGCGCCTCGTAAGCCCCCATATCGATTCGGCCGCCGATTATACGGGATTTACCATCGAGGCCTGTTTCATTCGGCTCGGCCACATAATTCGGGTCACCGGCATCGATGCACGGCGAATCTGGCAGCAAATGATAGTCGCCGTCAATCCAGAAATAATCATCCTCCCCAACCGCCCAATAGCCCGGCTCAACAAACAAGGGGTCCGCATTGATGTTGCCCTCGCCGGGCCAGCTGCTTTGGATGTCGCTGTAGGTGATTGTGATAGTTGAATTGTCGTTGTTCCATATTTCATCGCCGCCGTCCCAGAGGATACAGTTTGCCATTAAGATTGTACTCCGGTATTCATTTTTCTGAGAATCGCAAGCAAGAGTGGTTCCGCTGTTTGCAGAATTTTGAGTAAAAGTGCAATTAGTAAACTTTGGTCCAGTTAGATAGTATCTGGAACCGTTATTGTATAGGCCACCTCCATACTTGGCGGTGTTAGCACTATACAAGCAATTTATTAAGACTGGGGAGGCGGTCCAATCATCCGCCATTCCTCCACCGAAGATGGCTGTATTAGTGATAAAGCTACAATTGGTTATTGTTGGATCGCAATAACCATAATTGTACAGCCCACCACCGCGAGAACAGGCCGAATTATGGCTAAATATACAGTTGTTCAGACTTGGGTAGCACTCGTATTCGGGATCTCCCCAGTTATACATACCACCACCCGAACCTGCTAAATTAGCTATGAATTTGCAATTTATTATCTTTGTATCACAAGCCCCATCGTTGCATAGTCCTCCTCCAGCTTTTAGTGCTGAATTATTGATGAAAATACAGTCGGTAAGTGTTGGGCTGCAATCCCAGTTGCACATACTCCCTCCATTATGCTCTGTTGAGTTTTCACTAAAGATACAATTGACGAGTTTCGGATAAGGTCCTCTGCGATAATAACCGTAATTTCCGTAATTATACATCGCGCCGCCACCTCCATCGTGAGCGTAGTTACCGAAAAATGTACATTCCTTCAGTAATGGATTGCATGGGCCGTCCATATTACTATTGTACATACCACCGCCAAATCTCGCCGAATTCTTTCTAAAAGTACACTCAATCAAAGTCGCACTACTGGATTCATTGTACATCCCGCCACCGCAATTGCCTGCATGTCGTGGCGGCCAGCCTAAAGTATAGTTTGCATTGCCGCCGCTTATGGTTAGACCGTCTAATGTGGCCATCGAGTAAATTTCAAAACCTGTTACTACATGATAACTGTTCTCGTTTCTACTCGTATGGGTCAAAAGCTCGCAAGGGTCCTCCACAGCCATGTCGTTGCCATTTAGGTCTCCACTCAGAATAGTCTCATATTTTTCTACGTCTCTTGCATCGGGATCCGACTCACACAAGCCGCCATAACCGCCCGTGATAGTTACGCCACTGTCTATCCGAAATGCGGCCCACCTGTCACCCGGTGCGAATTCCTCCCCTTGGTCAGGCTTGTAAATGCCCTGGGCGACGCGGATTTCATCGCCGCTCCAGACGGCGGCGAGGGCGTCTTGCAGATAGTTAAAGGCATCGGCCCAGGATGAGCCATCATTTGCACCGGTGGCATCGTCGTCGACGTAAATTATTTTAGGCGGGACCGGGGTCATAAGGATCGCGTGAGCTTTACCTGCGATGGTTACGCCCGAACCCACGATCTGGCCGCGGTTGTTGATGCCGTGAGCTCTCAGCTCCGTCAAAGCGGAATCAGCGGGCAGCAGCTCATCAAGTCTGACCATGCCGTTGTTACTGTCCCATAAGAAAGGACGAATGCTGTCGTAATCGTTGTCTATGGTATATGAATGTCCGACCACCTGACCGTGATCATTAATGGCGTAGGCCTCGCTTATGTTACCGCCGAGGGTACCCAGGTCACGCATGCCGCTGATACTATCCCAGAGAAAGGCATGCATGCTACTGTACTTATCATCGACACTATATGAATTCCCGACTATGTGCCCATCGTTATTGATGGAACTAGCCCAGCTTCGGGTGCCGCCGAGTGTGCCCAGGTCGCGCATGCCGTTGGTACTATCCCAGAGGAAAGCGTGTACCTCACCACTGCTGGTGGATGAAGAACCAACCACTTGGCCAGCATCATTGATGCCAATAGCGCGGCTGTAATCGGGGCATGTAGAATCAGGACAAGGACTGCCAAGTGTGCCCAGGTCAATCATGCCATTGATACCATCCCAGATACAGGCGTGAGACCTGAAACCGTGAATGAGCGGGTCATAGACGGTAGGAAAGCTGCCGACTACCTGTCCAGCGTCGTTGATGCTGCAAGCACCGCCAGCGCCCAGTTCGACCATTCCGGCGGCACTGTCCCAAATGAAGGCACGAGGTATACCTCCGGGGATAGATAAAGCCCCTACTACCTGCTCGTTGTTATTGATTCCCCCGGCAATACTCGCAAGGTTGCCGATGGTACCAAGGTCGATCATCCCGATGGCATTGTCCCAAAGAAAAGCATGAACTTGCTGGTCAGCGGTAAGCGACTGCCCGACCACTTGCCCAGCGTCGTTGATAGCGTGTGCCCAACTGGAGTACCCGCCGAGAGTGCCGAGGTCGGTGATTTCGTATCTGGGCAGTGCGGCGAAAGTAAGGTTTACGAGGAAAAGTGATATTGAAGCGATTACGATTGGGGTGATATTGTGCCGTTTCATTTTGTTTCTCCTATTCTGTCAAAATCTACAGAAAAACTTTGTAAAAGTATTATAACATTTTTTAAGTGGAATTCGTAAAAATCAGGACACTTTTTTTCGGACGAAAGGTATTTTTTGCGTTTTGTAGTGGTTTTTAACGATGTTCTGGATGGGAATCACGCAATGACAGGCAAAAACACACAAAAAAGCCCGCATTTGCTCACGAGTAGCGAATATCCAGCACCCAGCATCCAGCCCCCTTTGTGAGTTTTAATCTGTAATTGGGATTTTTCATTTTTTCTCTGCGTCCTCGGTGTCCTCTGTGGCAAAGTACAGTTTCCCCATCCTGCGCAGATTAACAAAATGTTAAAATACAAAAAGGGCAATTATTTGCTCATTTTTGGTTAAAAAGCGCGCATTTTTGCAATTTCCTATTAACTTTTGGACAATTTTTGCGCATTTTTCACCGTTTTATTCTTGCCTGTTTTGCCCAAGCTCTGCATATTGACACACCCACCCCCATTTTTAGCCTAAAAACTAAAATCCTCAAGGAAATGAACCTAAAAAAACCTGGAAAACCCCAATTTCCCCAAATCACAACAATCTCACTTTTCAGTGCTGTTAATCTGCGTAAGGAATTCAGGCAACTGTGGTTCCGATATCGTTCGGCGTTCTTGTTTTACGCGATACGCGTCTTATCTACTTCACCTTGCAGCCCCAGAGGCAAATGCCGTCATAGCTCCCGGGTGTTGGGCAGACTGTCGGCTTCCATAAAGCCGGCTTTATTCGGTTATCGTCGGGTACCGATTCTGCCCGGTCGGCGCTCTACGCGGCGTAGGTTTCTTTTTTCCTCGAGCATTATTCTGACAAGTCTTCCGAAGCGCTCTTGTCTGCTTACCAGCAGGCCGTCGATTGCCACTGCCGTCTTTGCCGCTTTTTCTTCAATGGCGAGCTTTCTGGTGAACTTAAGCTCTGCTGCGACCTGCGTATATACGGTCTTTGCCAGAATTGGTGTGGCTTCGCTCTGGGTGCGCATCCACTCTCGTACCTCCCTTGCACCGGTTCTGTCCACTGTTTTTAGTGCGATTTGGAGACCTTGAAAGTCCTTGAGCCTGATTTTAACGTCGTTCGGGTCGTTAAACGGGAGCTTTAAACTCACATTGGTCCACGGTTGACTGACGGTTGTATACTGCGGAGAACCTCTGCGGTCCTGCCTCATAGTATCAGTGTACCTTCCTCTGTTATAGCCGCTGTCCATAGTTCCCGTTCGGCCCCTGGTGCTCCTTCGCGAACTTCTCGTTCTCCTTGACTCCCGCTGCTCTCGGCGTTTCTTTTCTTCCTGCATTCTCTCGACAATTCTGTCGAACCTTTCCTTCCTGCTCACCAGCAGCCCATCGATTGCGGCTGTCATCTTTTCGGCGGCTTCTTCAACAGTCTGCTTTCGTACGAACTCAAACTCTGCGCCGACCTGCTCATAAACTGCCTTGATGAGGGTAGGCGTACTTCCCTTTAGCCCGCGAACCCATTCGGTTGTTACCTTTTGGCTTTCCTTTTCGACGTTTTTTAACCCCTCTTCGAGACCTTCAAACTTCCTGAGTCTTGCTTTTGCAGCGTTCGGGTCATCAAGCGGGTCTATATTTGCTATTGAGCTTATGTCGATTATCTGTTTGGGCGCCTGTTTTTTATTTTCAGCAGGCGGCAAACTCTTATCTGCTATCTTGATAGAGGCATCACCTTTGGCGCCGTGCTTTAGCAAAAGCTCGACAACCCGGCGATGCCCCTGCTCTTTTGCCCGCCGCAAGGGGGTCCAGCCGGTCTTGTCTTTGGCATTGATGTCTGCACCTTTTGCAATGAGTAGTTCGGCTACATCTCCGCGGCCTCCAACGGCAGCCTCGTGCAGCGGCGTCCAGCCATCGCTGTGCTTTGCGTTGACATCTGCACCCTTGTCGGCAAGTAGCTCTACCATAGCCTTATGTCCACTGCGGGCAGCGAGGTGAAGGGGCGTAATGTCCCCTATCTGCTTTGCGTTTACATCAGCACCCTTTGCGATAAGGAGCCGGCCGACACTGCTGTTGCCTCCAAGCGCTGCGCTGTGCAGGGGGGTAAGTCCGAGCCTGTCCTTGACGTTGACATCTGTGACTTTTGCGAGAAGCAGCTCGACCACGTTTGCATGTCCGTGTCTGGCTGCGAGGTGAAGGGCTGTCTGTCCGAAGCTGTCCTTTATATTGATATCGATGCCCTTTGAAATAAGCAGCTCTGCTACATCCTTGTGGCCTGCATCGGCGGCACTGTGCAGGAGCGTGCGGCCATGGTCTTGCGTTGCATTGACATCGGCCCCCTTTGCGATAAGCATTTCGACTATGTCCCTATGGTTGCCCTCGGCTGCAAGGCGCAGGGGCGTACGCTGTTTGTTGTCCTTTGCATTGACATTAGCGCCTTTGTCGATGAGAAGTTGCACTACGTCCTTGTGGCCTTTGCCGGCGGCGTGATGCAGCGGGGTACTCCTGAACTTCCGGCTACTGGCATTTACGTTGGCGCCGCTGGCAATAAGCATTTCTGCGACGCCCTTGTGGCCTCTGGAGGCAGCAAGGTGCAGAGGTGTAAAGCCGTCCTCATCATTTTCATCGATATTGGCGCCTTTTAGAAAGTGCGACTGGACCTGTGCGATGTCGCCGTCACGCGCAGCTTCGTGGAGCGACTTGGTTGTATTCTGTGCAGAAACTGCGGTAAAGACTAACAACAGAACCAGGCAGAATATTATTGTCGGCTTCATTTTTGTTTTCCTCCTTTGAATCCACAACCGGTTTCCAGGGGTCTTTTTCCGGTCATTTAGCAAATAATATATATTATACACGAAAATGTCGGCACTCCATTACTAAAAACGGCTGATTTTTGATTTTTTGGCGATTTTTAGACCTGCTCCATTGTTGCCAGGCCAAGCGTTTCTGCGATTCTATCAAATTCGTCGAGAGAGTGAAATTCAACGATTATCCTTCCTCTTGTTCCATTTTTTCGTGTTTCAATGAGTACCTTTGTTCCAAGCTGAGTACCGAGTTTTGTTTCGAGGTCAATTATATGAGGCGGTTTTGCGTGTGTTGTTCTTGTATGGCCAATGCCTGTAAGGTATCTGCGGACCAATCTTTCGACTTCGCGGACACTAAGCCGACCTGCCATCGCTCGGTTGGCAAGCTTTCGGCGAAGCTCATCGGTGGGCAGGGCAAGTATCGCGCGAGCGTGGCCCATAGTTAGCTGCCGCTCGGCCAACAGTTGCTTGATTTCTTCCGGTAAGTCGAGCAGACGCAAGTGGTTAGCGATAACGGAGCGGTCTTCACCAAGTCTTTCGGCTGCCCCTGCCTGGGTCAGAGAAAATGTGCTTAGATAGTTTTGATATGCCTTTGCCCGTTCTATAGGATTTAGGTTAGCCCTGTGTATATTCTCAATCAACGCCAATTCGAGCAGTTGCTGATCGGTTGCCTGTCGTATGAGAGCTGGTATTTTCGTCAGAGAAGCTAATTTTGATGCCCTGAATCGTCGTTCACCGGCAATAAGCTGGAACCCTGTCCCTGCCCTGCGAACGATAATCGGCTGAATTACTCCGTTGGCCTTTATGGACTCGGCTAAATCTGCCAACTCCTGCTGGTCCCAGACGGTTCGGGCCTGATAGGGATTCGGAGCTATGTCATAAATGCTGATTTCTTGTAGAGAATCTTGTAACTCTTTGTCTGGTGGGTAGTTAGAGGTTCTTGGGGTATTAGACATTACCTGATTTGCTTCTGCGTCGGCGGCAGATATTATCGGACATATAAGTGACGCGAGTCCCCTTCCGAGATGTTTTGGTTTTTCTCTTTTTTTGTTAGTCATAGAAAAGCTCCTTTACAACTATACGCGATTTTGTGAGGGCACCCAAATTACGTCTATCGGGGCGGATAATTCTGAACCACCGCAGGCAGACAAATTGTTAAGGCCGTAATAAGTTTCAAAATGAAATTCCTTAGTATTAGCAATACTGCCTGGCTTGGCTTTTGTTTTGCCCACTTTATCCGGCGTTTAGACGTGGGCCTAAATGATATTTCGGAATTTTTGCCTGAAATTCTGCAACTTTGTACACACAAAAAGTTTTTTAGTATAAAAAAAACGTTCCACGTGAAACAATGATAAGGAAAAAACAGAAGATAACAACAAAGAATTAGGTGCAAGAAGGCAATGAGAACGACCATACTGACAGGTAGAGACTTTCAGCAGACGTCGTAGAGACACGGGAAATAGGTGCGAACGAACGATTCCATCCAAAACAGCAGGCTTTCAAAGTGTGCGCGTGGACGGCAGCTTGTTACGAGCTTTTTTAGCGTTCAGTTATACACCAGTGGGCGTTAGAAGATTGTTGCGAGAACACAATAACCGGTCTATGGCTACAATCATTATGTGTATCGAAGGCTTGCATTTTAGAGGACAGAACAACAATCGTTTATTCCGGTGTTGCCTGGAATGTGAAATTAAAGATGGCAAAATGTTTCACGTGGAACATAAAAGTAAAGTAACTTAAACTAACTGATATGGATTGGATATTTATTATAACTGTTTTATTGACAATAGGATAACCCAATTCGTCATTCTGAACGAAGTGAAGAATCCCGTGCAGCGAAATGTTCTTTTATCTTCATTTTTAGGCCGGATGCTTCTCTTTGCTCGGTATGACAGCATGAAATAGGTCAGTTTGAGTAAAGTAAGAATTCACAATTTGAAGGTGACGAGAAAAGAAGGCTTTGGATATTGGTATAAAGTCGATAGGGGGGTGAAAGAAGTTACAACGCAAGATAATATAAAGAAGCTAATAGGCAGCAGATTGGGAGTTAGTTGTATATGCAACGAACTTTTGCACTTTAATTAATGAGGCATTCAGATAACTGAGTTAAGTTCAAAAGTCCTTCCGGTGAAATTGCATTGAAAGAATTTCCTGAAAACAGAAAATCTGTAAAAAATCAGTTGACTTTCAGCAGTTAATGTCTATGATTATAGATAATAGAGGACTTGAGCACCTTGGGAGTATTTGCACCACCAGAGGAATAGTCCGAGGCGAACCTTTCCGCTTGTTTTGGTTTGCCCTAATTGAGCGGAGCATGAATTAAAAGAGGTGAATTTAATTGGTGGTAGAAATTATGAAAGCGAAAATGATTTTTGTGGCGATGGTCGGTCTGTTGGCTCTGTGTGGACCAGTTTTGGCGGATGAATTACTTGTACCGGACGAATACGTTACGATTCAGGCCGCTATTGACGCCGCTGTTGATGGTGATGTTATTATTGTCGCCGACGGCACCTATACCGGCACGGGTAACAAAAACCTCGATTTGGGCGGGCGTGCAATAACCGTTCGCTCACAAAACGGGCCGCAGTTTGCTACCATCGATTGCGAAAAAGATGGACGTGCGTTCTTTTTCCACACTGGCGAAGACCAGAGCGCAATCGTTGAGGGATTCGCCATTACTAACGGCTCCGCTGATTATGGCGCTGGAATACGCTGTGATTATAGCAGTCCTACCATCAACAACTGTATGTTCACCAGTAACTCAGCCAAAATCTTAGGTGGTGGAATTCACGCTGGAAATTCATCGCCGATAGTTACTAACTGCACCTTTGAGGAAAACCGAGCGGGGGACCACGCTGGGGGTATACGCCTCACACACAGCAACGCGCTTATCAGCGGATGCGTATTCATAAGAAATGTTTGTGATAATTACTCCGCCGACGGAGGCGCCATATTGAATGCAGGTGAAACCTCATCAACGATAGTGAATTGCCTTTTTGTGGGGAATACAGCCACCGAGTCAGGCGGAGCAATCAGAAACGACCGCAGCTCGCCGAGTATCATTAACTGTACCTTCAATGGAAACTCAACTCGTTACGGAGGTGCGATTCATAACGCCCCGTACGCTTCGCCGATTATCACTAAGTGTATTTTCTGGGGGAATTCCGCCTCTTCAGGAGGTGAAATAGACAATAACGGTGACTGTCATCCCACGATCATTTATTGCGATATCGAGGGTGGCTGGAACGGCCCTAAAGTGGTTAACCGACGTGGCAGTTCTACTATCGATGGTGGTGGAAACATCGATGCTGACCCGTTGTTTGTCGATGCCTCAAATCCCGACCTGTATGCACGCGATTATTATTTGTCTGATGAGTCACCGTGTATCGACGCCGGTATGGATGCGGGTGTTTATACTGATATCGAAGGCCAAATACGCCCAATTGATGTTCCGGACGTGGACAACAACGGTGAATTGCCGGAGTTCGATATTGGGGCATACGAAATTATACCCCCGACACCAGATGAAATTGCTGTTGCGAGGATTGAGGCGGCGATTACTGATAAGTTTGGGACACTGGAAAGAATAGATGCTGCGCTGGAGAAAGAGTGTGGGGCGTACAAAGCACTTGGGGCATTGCTTGAAAGTGGAGATTATGGTGATTTGAAGAAAGGTGACATAATCAAAGCGATGCAGACAATTCATTCGGCCATTCAGCATGGGGAGCTTTCGAAGAAGGCGCTGGAGAGAAGCATTGAAAAGCTGCTCTATTCGCTAAGCGCATTAGGCTATGGTCCTCAACCGCCTGGGTCGAACTGGCCGCCCAACGTAACTATTACCAAGCCGCAGAATGGAGCCGAGTTCAATCCTGACCAGACGATAGAAATCGAGGCCGATGCGTGGGACTATGACGGTTCAGTGGTGAGTGTGGAATTCTTCGCCGATGGCAGCAAAATCGGTGAGGATAACGATGGGGCTGATGGTTGGACAACCGGCTGGTACGAGCACCCGGAAGGTACCTATAACATTACAGCCAGGGCCACCGACGATGATGGAGCAGCGACGGACCTCGGCGGCAGTGAGAATTAGGGTGGTCGCAGTACCACCACCGCCACCATGGCCACCATGGTCTCCGCCTCCGGTCCCATAGTGAATCCGAAAGATAAGTGGATGGAGATTACCATCCCCCTAAGGTACATCAGGTACAGGCAAGCTGCTCTTTCGACTTCGTTCGGAACAGGGCTTGAGGCTGCCACCCGTCGCCCCTTCGGCAGGCTCAAGGCAGGCTTGCCGGCGACGGCTAAACAAATAAGAACGCCGAGTTAAACTGAGAAGTAAATAATTTTGAGTCGGAAAGATGGTACCCCTCCCTTACGGTCGGGGCTCTGTGGGATGGCTTTCGCGGGGACAAGAGGGCAACGGAGCAGCACTGTATTTCACATTTTTTTCATTCCTGTGGGCAGCTCTATTCCGACCGGTCCCTCTGCTTCCTTGAAATCCATAATAACCTTAACGGCGGCCTGGGGGGCATCGAGGACGGTGAAGACATCCATATCTTCCGGGGCAATATACCCGTGTTCTTTCAGCATCTTTTCCTCCATCCAATTAACTAATCCTTCCCAGTAGTCACTTCCCATCAAAATCACGGGAAAAGATGCCTGCTTTAAGGTCTGAATCAGTACGAGGGATTCGAAAAACTCATCCATAGTGCCGTAGCCGCCGGGGAAGACTACAAAGCCGTGAGCGTATTTCAAGAACATCACCTTACGACAGAAGAAATACTTGAAATGCAATGATAGATTCTGGTACTTGTTCGGTATTTGCTCCATCGGCAGCTCGATATTGAGGCCGATGCTTCTGCCGCCCACTTCGGCCGCTCCCTTATTTGCCGCCTCCATGATTCCGCCTCCGCCGCCGGTTATCACAGCAAATCCTGCCTTCGCTACCTCACAGGCGGTCTTTTGTGCGAGTTTATAGTATTTTTCGTCCGGCTTCGCCCTCGCAGAGCCAAAGAAAGAAACGGCGGGGCCGACCGTACCAAGCTCATCAAAGCCCTCTACAAACTCAGCCATTACCCTGAATATGCGCCAGAGGTCTCTGACGGGATTTTCAAGAACATCCATCATATCTCGTACCTCGATTCTCGATGCTCGTGTTGCGAATATCGAGTATCCCATTTTCTATTTTGCAGTTTTTCTACCATAAATCCGAATTGTTGGCAGCAGGACAATATTTTGAAATCGGACAATTCCGACAATCAGGCTTCCGGGCGCGGCAATACCTTCGGCCATGCAGAATTAACGCATGACTGAAGACAGTCCAGATTCTCTCTGGCAGTATTTCGGCTAAATCAAATTCCAACTTTACCGGGTCGCTGTTCGGGGAAAGCCCCAGGCGGCGGGAAAGGCGAATAACGTGGGTGTCACAAGCGATTGCGGGCTTTCCGAAAGCGCTGCCGAGGACGACATTTGCCGTCTTTCTGCCCACGCCCGGCAGCGTCACGAGCTCTTCCATCGTATCAGGGACCCTGCCGTCGAACCGCTCGATTATCGCCTTGGAGGCATTTTTGATACTGACTGCCTTATTGTGGTAAAAGCCCGTGCTTTTTATATCGGACTCGATTTGTTTAAGGTCAGCTTTTGCCCAATCGGCGGCTGATTTGTACTTTTCGAACACAACTTTGGTGACCATATTGATCCTTGCGTCCGTGCACTGGGCCGACAAAATTGTTGCAATAAGCATCTGGAACGGGTTCCTGAAGTTGAGCGCACTTTTGGCATGCGGGTATGTCTTTTCCAGTATCGGCCAAATCTTCTTTACGCGCTTTTCCACCTCGGCCTTATCGACCCTTCGGCTTCGCTCAGGGCGTACCCTTATTTTTAATGCTTTCTTTGCCATAGCTACTTTTCGGAAGGGAGCTTTTCTAAAATCTGTTTTAGTTTTTTGGTAAAAAATATCTGACGCAATCTCACCGGCTCTTTTTCGCCGGGTATATGCAATATGGTTACGGGAACGCCGGGTTCCTTGTATTTGTTTTTCAAAGCAATAGCCGCGGGATGATTTTTTTCAGTGGTGTCGGCTTTAATTGCCAGAACATTTTTTTGTTCGATTAGTCCGGCAATATCTTTTCGTCGGTACACCACCTTCTCGACCACTCCACAGTTCCAGCACCAGTCCGCGGTAAACTTAATCAGGACGGGTCTTGCCTCGGCGTTAGCCGTCTCTATTGCGGCGGCATCGTACTTTTGCCATTGAATAAGCTCTTCAGCCGGTGCAGGTAAAAACGCCCATCCTGCGATAACAGCCAAGACGACGGCGATGATTCTTGCAAACCACTTTCGTGAAGTTTTAGTGTTGTAAGTTATCCACCCACTCCACATCCAAACACAAAAAGCAAGGACGACCGCAAAATATAACACGCTTATCCTGCGGACTTCCGGAAGCGCAGCAATAAGTTTTACAGCGATAATGAGCAGAAGAAATCCAACGGCCTGCTTAAATAATTCCATCCATCGTCCGGCCTTGGGCAGGCGATTCAACAAAGCCGGCATTGAAGTTAGTATTGCGTAGGGCGCAGCCATGCCAATTCCTATCACCATTATTGCAAAAGTACCCAAAGGTAAAGGCTGTAGCTGTGCCCAGGCAAATGCGGCCGCCAAAATTGCAAAGCTGCAAGGCGTGCTCAAAACGGCAGCCAGCAAACCCATCCCTACGGCTCCGGAATAGCCTTTGCCGGAGCCGGATTTACCTGCAATCGAAGACGGGACCGTTACAGTAAAAAGCCCGAACATAAATAGCGCCAGCACGACGAGCAAAAGCGCCATGCCGGCAACAAATGGCGGACTGCGGAATTGGTCTCCCCACTGCAATACCGTTCCATAAAAGAGCTGCAAAATAATATTCGCCCCGGCAAGGCATGCGAAGAACAATAATATCCCAAGACAGAAAGCAAGACCTAACGCCGCCGATTGTTTTCTGCCCTGCCTTGCCTGCTCGACAATGCGCATCACGATAAGAGGGAGAACCGGCCAGACACACGGCATAATATTGAGCGACAGGCCCGCCAAAAGCGCCAAACCAAGCGCAAACCAGGCCGAATAACCAGGCCCTGCAGCGGGATGGTCTGTGTCGGAAGCCGTTTCAAAACTAATCTGTTTCCAGGAATCCCGCTGACCCCAATTAATCCTGGTCCGCAACGTTTTCTCGAACGGCAGCAGGCAAAGCACATCTGTACAAGCTTGGGCGGAAATCTTGACGTCAACATCAGCCTGGCTCAAATCAACCTTTGTTTTAGCCGAAACTGCTGTGATTGGCACAAAAACGGTGAAATGACCGGCGTAAACCTCAATATTCTTGCCCAGTGCCCCGTCGAAAAAGGTACTCCATTTCGGGAAGATTGCTTCGCCGAAATCAAAATCAGCGGATTCAGCTTCGACCTTCAGCTTGGACATGGCGGCAGGTGCGGTCTCTGCCTTTGCGTAATAGTGAAGGTCATCGGTCCCTTCAAATATGACCGCTACTCCAGGCCTGGCGTCCATTCGAGCAGGGACAAGAAACGCGGAGGAGTACTCATTTTCGTGTCTGGCCAGCTCGACCGCGGCTCTAACAACATCGGTGGAACCGGCAGGGCCTGTTGAATTCGGCCCGTCTGGGATTTGAGCGCAGGCACGCCCAGCGACTACAAAAATCAAAACTACACAAAATATGGCAGCAGCTTTTTTCCGCATAGACACCTTAAGAAGCTGTAACAAAATGAAATTTTGACTTACGCGACACTTTTGGATTCCCGCCTTCGCGGGAATGACAGATAGCAACCTTTCTTTTTGTTAGACACCTTAAAAAATTAAAAACTACAAAGCAGAAGGAAAAAATTAAAAGTGCGGATAGTTCTGTTCTTTAATTTTTTGTTTTTGATTTCTTTTCGTTCTTTACCTGCTCGGCGGCCAACAAATCAGAAACCGTAGGCTTGTCCAACTTGCCGCCTTCCAAAATCAATTCGACATCATCAGCGTCAAGAGTTTCATACTTCAGCAGCGCCTTTGCTATTCGCTCAAGCTTATCCTTGTTTGCTTCTATCAGTTCTTTTGCTTTTTTATAAGCCTGGTCGGTAATCTTTTTTACTTCGACATCGATGGCCTCAGCGGTCTTCTCCGAGTATTCTTTCTCGCCCGGCATCACGTATATCATATCCTTAAGTCCGGCATCCGGCCCGTAACTAATCAGCCCAAGCTCATCAGACATACCCCAGGTCAAAATCATCTGCTTTGCAATCCGTGTGGCCTGTTGAATATCCGACTGTGCGCCGCTGGATATATCATCGCAGAATATTTCTTCTGCAATTCGCCCGGCGAAACATACCTGCAAAAGTGCCATACAATAGTTTTTCGTGAATATCGTTCTGTCTTTTTCCGGCAGGGCAAAAGTCGCTCCACCCATGGGCCCGCGAGGAATGATACTTACCTTGTGTAACGGGTCCGCCTCTTCCAGCATAGATTGTACGAGGGTATGGCCGGCCTCGTGATAAGCGGTAATTTCCCTTTCCTTCCGGTCGATGACCCTGCTCTTTTTTGCTCTTCCCCATCTGACCTTGTCGCGTGCCTCTTCGAGGTCGGCCGTCTCGATACAGTCTTTATTGGCCATAGTTGCCGCCAGGGCAGCTTCGTTAATAATAGCAGCGAGGTCAGCACCGCTAAACATAGGTGTTCCTCGTGCCAGTCTTTCGAGATTTGCATCGGGCCCTAATTTCACATTCTTTGCGTGTACCTTGAGGATATCCACGCGGCCTTTCAAGTCTGGCAGTGGCACAAAAATCTGCCTGTCAAATCTTCCCGGCCGAATCAACGCCTGGTCTAAAATATCAGAGCGGTTCGTCGCGGCAACGACTATCACCTGGTCGTTCGTATCAAAGCCGTCCATCTCGACCAAAATCGCATTCAGCGTTTGCTCACGTTCGTCGTGCCCGCCGCCGACAAAGCCTGCGCCGCGTTTGCGTCCAATGGCGTCAACCTCGTCGAGGAAGATGATGCAGGGCGAATTGTCTTTGGCCTGCTTGAACAAATCGCGTACGCGCGATGCCCCGACGCCAACAAACATCTCAACAAAATCGCTTCCTGATATGCTGAAGAATGGGACATCCGCCTGGCCTGCAATCGCCTTTGCAAGCAATGTCTTTCCGCATCCGGGCGGGCCTATAAGCAGGACTCCGCGTGGGATACGACCACCAAGGCGTTGAAATTTCTTCGGGCTTTTCAAGAATTCGATTATTTCAGCCACTTCATCCTTTGCTTCTTCGATACCAGCGACGTCCTTAAATGTAATTTTGACGCGGTCTTTGCCTTGTACTCGATGCTTGCTTCTGCCAAAGGACATTAGCATCCCTCCGGCGCCGCCGCGAAGAGGCCGAGCAAACAGGAAGTAGAAAATTCCCAATATCACAAGCAACGGCAATACCCAGCTCAACAGCATAGTAAGCCAAATACGCTGCTCGGCCCATGTCAGTTCCGCGCCGCTTTGGCGCAGCATCTCTTCAATCCGCTCGCCCATCGCTTCACGGTTATAGCTCACGGAAAAAGAATCAGAGGCACCTTCGGCCCTGTTTGCAATACCTTCCTGATTAAACTTGCCTCTAATCTCGGTCTCACCAAGCTCGGCACTGCGGATATGTTTATTCTCAACATGAGTGATAAATTCGTCCCACCTGATCTTGTCGACCCGCCGCAATTGCTGGAGCATCATCATGGCAGTGAATATCACAACCGCAATTATAATGTAGCTAAACGGCCCTCGCCTGTAGCTTGGCAGGGGCGGTTTTTTTCCGCCTCTGCCTTGCGGGCCCGACCGGGGAGAATTTGGCTTTTTGTTTTGACCGTTACTCATACGCGATATTCCATTTATATGGTTGTCCACATTTGAGCTGATGCGTCGACTCATTCACAGCAGCACATTCCTACCATTCTTCTTCCATCAATTCTACGATTCTTCGTGCCAGATTGTTTGCTGCCAGAGCCGACCCATAGGTAAAGTCCTGGTTTTGGTACGGAGAATAGCTCGCCGAGGCAGTGACCGACTGGTTGTCTATCAGTAAGTTGCCTGTGGTGAGGTCTTTCCAATTAACCACTGCCGTCAGCCGGACTTCTCTTTCCAGCGGCCGGCCGGTCTCACGTTCGGTACTAAGCACCAACTCACCTATACCTACAATCTGCCCACTTATTACGGTGTCAGCCCGGTCTTTGCTGGAAATTATCTTGTACGGCGTTGCCGCCTCGATTCGCTTTGCCAGGGCATCGGACAGTTCGTATTCCACTCCCCTCCGAAAGGTCCGGTTGTCAAACATTTCCAGGCAAACGCTGCTTACTTCATCCGGAAACAACGACTCGTTGGAATATCCGCCCATTTCGGCGCATCCGCAAAAGGCAAAAATAAAGTGCACAAGAGCATAAGCGCATAAGAGCACGGGCATATCGTGACTTGCGCACGTATGACTTACTCGCTGTTTATTAAGACGTTCTTTCATCATTGTTTTTTCTCTTCACTGCCGGAATTGCCAACAAGCATTTCCTTTGCCCTTTTTGCAGCGTTCGTTTGGGGCCAAACATTCACGACCATTCGGTAATAAAGGTTGGCCGACATTTCACTTCCGGTTTTCTGATAATATTGGGCTATCTTAAATTGCTTCAAGGCTGATTGTTCTTTTATCAGCACGAGTTTTTCATCAATCTCATATTTTTCGGCGTCTTCGGGATATCGTGATTTGAACTGCTCGTAACATCCCTTTGCACTATTGTAGTAGCTCTCCGGATTAAATGGCCGGCCGATTAGAACAGAGCCATTAAACTCCGGCCCTTCATACATAGCGTGCTTACACCGAGCCTTAGCCAGGAGGGCATCTTTACCAATTGGTTCTGTCTGCCATCTCTCCTGAACCTCGGCCCACTTATAGAAGGCCTCCTCGAACTTTTTTCTTTTCTGATAACTTTCCGCCACTGCCACCGCAGCCTCCTTTGCAATTGCGGTATCGCGAGCGCGTTCTGTAATCCGTTCCATCATTTTGACGCCCTCGGAGAAGCCTTTTATTTTGAAGATACCGAGCACGTTCTTTTTCTCTCCGGCCAGGAAGGCGGTAGCAATGCGGAACTGCCTGTCCAAAGCGGCCTCATAAAAATCGCTGTCCGGGCATTCATCCAACAACCTTTTGTAAATCCTGGCCGCCCTGGCAAAGCGGCCTTTGCAGCGCAGCAGCTCGGCCTCGATGAAGATATCCAAATCATTCGAATCGGGCCTTGCAATTTCCGGAAATTCTGTTTTGAGCTGATTAAATGCCTTCTCAGCTTCCCTGCATTGGCCCGTGTCAACTAACCTTTTTATTTGAGTGACTTTCAACAGATACTTATCCTGGCTCTGCTCTGACAGGAACTTCCAATCCCGCTCCTTGTCCAGATGCTGGATTCCGGCCAAGGCCGCCGAAAAAGCCGACAGCAGCAGCATTACGGCCAACACTATCACAATTCGTATTCTAATTTCACGCATAATGCACCTTCACTATTATTGACAATTCGGCTATATTATACCTGTTCTTGAAGCCATTGCAAACCCACAACATTAAAAAAAGAGTCGGCTGAATTGCAATTTTAGCCGCTTTTGTCATTCCAGCGAGGATTGTGGGCGCCAAAGCGGGCAGCAGCAACGCAAGTGCTTGCCCAGGCGAAAGGACAAAATACTTATCCCGCAGTTTTTTATGGATTATTTTTCGCTGCCGGCGGTTTTGAATAGCGCCAGTCAACGCGTTCGGGATGCTTGAAGATATCGCCTACAAACAAGGCGATATCCGGGTCGTAGGTCTGCAGTTGCCGGCGCGTATTGACAGGGTGATTCCGTCCAAAGGCCGGACTTTCAGCGTCCAAAGTAACGATTTGATTGGCATTAAAAAAGGATTGAACCGCTTCGGCGAAGTAGTTAAAACGGTTTTTCGCAGCAGGTGTGCCGGCCCATAAGTTCTTTTTTTTAGCGTTTCGGTAGAGCTTGCCGACCTTTTCATCAAAACGACAATCAACGCGCTCCAAACCTTTCTCATACTGCTGAACATATCTTCTCTTGTCGTATTCCGGGTCGGTTTCACGCAGCCCGGCAATATAATACATCAACAAGGCCATATCGTGAATCAGAAGGTTTTCGCCCGGGGCGGGATTGCCCGTCAATCCCAAAAGATTCGACTCGAAAGTGGACAACCGAAGCAACGGCGTTTGCTTAGCCGGCGACCCTTTCCTATTAACAAACCACTTACGCTTAAGATTTCTTACATAGGGGACTTCCTTCGGCGACCGGCCCGGCGCGATAAGAGCCAATTGTACATTCGCAACGATTATGGCTTTCAAAATATCATGTCGATAGCGAAACATATTCCGTACAATCCGGTCGGCCTCGAGCATAGCCCTGTCGGAAACCTTGTTCGAGCCCAGAATGGGAAATCCCCGGCACCAAACATATTTTGATAACCGTTCGGCGTTGACCGCTTTCGGGGGAGCAATAACTGACGGCTGTTTGACGAGCGGTTTATATCGCCAGTCGTTTTCTGAGTTAATGCGGAACATTTCGCTGACAAAATCGGCCATCTTCGGGTCGTAATCATAGAGTTCCCGCTGTGTGTTGACGTGGTTGTGGTTCCAATTGTTTTCCCTGTCGGCGTCGAAAAAGGCCTGTACGGATTCGGCCCAGTATTCGCTCATATTGGTAGAGGCATAATCGTGTTTGTATAGCCCTTTGGCCATGGCATTTTCATAAAGCGTCTTCAAACGCTGCCTGAAATCAGGCTCAATCTTTCTCAGGCCCCTGCCGTCAATTGCATGAGCGAGCTCGTGGATAAAGATGCTTTCATCCTCATAGCGGTCAATCGGCAGGGAAAGGAGGTTTTCTTCGCCGCAACTGGTAAAACGACCGCCAAATCCGCGGGACCGTTCGTTCCAAAAGTCTTTTGGTTTCATATTGGCATAATCCGGAATATCGGTCACCTGCTCCTCGGCAGCGATGATAATATAGCGGACACCATCCTTGACCAGTGCCCTGCGTACATCGGGGCGATTATCAAGCATTTTATCCAGAAGCTCTTTCACCCGGTAAAACGCCCGAACGTCAACCCGCTCGGAACTAATCACGGCGATGCCGTTACAATCCAGATACTTTTTGTAAAACGGGTTTAACTCCATTTCCGCCGGGGGTGTACCGACATGGATTTTATTATTATGGGAATTCGATACTTCACTGCTGCCCAATCCTGCATCCGATTTGCCCCGAGCATCGGCACAGCAGTAATCACTCAATATCAGTATTTTGACAAAAAGTAATGTAATGAACATCAAACGTCTCATTTGTAAACCTCTTTATTCATTTGATTTTATGTATTCTGAGCCGGGATTTCCCGTATATACTGCTCTGAAACGCTCCTGCCCACGTCAATTCCCATAATACCAAAACATTGCCTTATTTTCAACTATTTCAGCGGCGACTTATTGACAAGGAAATGCAAATCTGGTAACCTTTATGCAGCAGAAAAACGTGTCTGAGCCAACAAATCTGCAAGACTATAATTAACAGGGGCGTCAAAGATGCAAAAAGACCTGAATCGCCGCCAGTTTTTGACAAAATCCATCGTTACCTCCGCAGCAGTCGGGTCGGCTTTGGGTCTTGAGGAACAAAGCCTATCGGCAGCGGCGAAAAAGCCGGCTGGGCCTGCACGAGCCGATTCCGTTAAAGGTATGCCGACGGGAAAGATTGGCAATCTTAAGATTAGCAGATTAATTTCGGGTGGCAACCTCATCAGCGGCTGGGCGCATGCGAGAGATTTGATATATGCCCATCAGCTTATGAGGCACTACAATACGGACGAGAAGGTTATGGAAACGTTGGAGCTTCTTGAGGACCAGGGTGTGAATACGATTGTCGCGGACCCGAGCGAAAGGCCTTACAGAATCTTCCCGAAATACTGGAAAGAAAGAGGCGGCAGGATTCAATGGATTGCGGAAGGTCACCCGACCGTAAAAGACCTCAAAACCGACGTAAGAAAATCCCTGGATTATGGGGCTTCAGCAATTTATCTTCAGGGAGTTATAGGGGACAAGTGGCTGAGAAGCGGTCATCTCGACCTTCTTGGTGAGTGTGTTGATTTTATTAAATCGAACGGAGTGCCCGGAGGCATCGGCGCCCATCTGCTGCCTGTGATTGTCAAATCGGAGGAACGAGGATATAACGCTGATTTTTACGTGAAGACATTACATCACAGCAACTATTGGTCCGCAAGAAGGCCCGACCAAAATTTGGATGTGATAGAAAATGGTGCGGACAATTACTGGTCGATGACCCCGGAAAAGACCATAGAATTTATGAGGAAAGTGGAGAAACCGTGGATAGCCTTCAAAGTTTTGGCGGCGGGCGCCATCCCGCCCAAATCCGGTTTCAAGTATTGTTTTGAAAACGGTGCGGATTTCATCTGCGTCGGAATGTTCGATTTTCAAGTCAGAGAGGATGCGATTATTACCAAAAACATATTGGCTGAAAAACTGAATAGAAGACGTCCGTGGAGGGGATAAGAGGTCTTTTAGGGAAAAAGTAGCTGTATAAACTAAATGATTTACGAAAAAAAATTGGCCCATACGTAATTAATATCCGTTGCGGAAAGCGAAGGCCGACAATGTCACCCCTGCGAAAGCAGGGTCTTTGGCCTAAAAACTGGATTCCCGCTTTCGCGGGAATGACAAAGTGTTGTTTCCGCAATAGGAACTAATTAAAAGGAGAGACTATGTCAGCAGAACTTAACAGGCGTAATTTTTTGAAAAAATCTATCGTTACCTCAGCGGCAGCAGCGTCGGCTTTGAGTCTTGAGGAACAAACGCTATTGGCAGCAGTTAAGAAACCGGCAGGGCCGGCGCAGGCTGATTCCGTTAAAGGTATGCCGACAGGTAAAATCGGCAACGTGAAAATCAGCAGACTTATCTGCGGCGGTAATCTAACCAACGGATATGCACACAGCAGAGACCTGATTTACGTATCTGAATTATTAAAGCATTATTTTACCGATGAAAAAATCATTGAAACTTACCGGACAAGCGAAGAAAACGGGGTAAATACCGGCATAGCAAACGTCCGTGGCGGTGCCGGCGATAAGATGGTTGAGAATACGGTTAGAATCTTTAAGAAATACTGGAACGAAAGAGGCGGGGAAATACAATGGATTGCACAAACCAATCCAAACGTAAATGACCTGACGAGCAGCATAAAAAAGGCCGTCGATAATGGGGCTGTTGGTGCTTTTATCCAGGGCGGTGTTGGAGATAATTTTGTCAAAAACGGCCGCGTTGATTTGCTGGGAAAAGCCGTCGATTTTATCAAACGAAACGGATTAATCGCGGGCGTCGGCGGACATTCGATAGATGTGCCTATTGCCTGTGAAAAAGAAGGGATAGAGCCCGATTTCTATTTTAAGACCTTAAACAATGTGGACTATCAATCAGCTACTCCGCAACGGACTATCGAATTCATGAAGAAAGTGAACAAGCCGTGGATTGCTTATAAAATTTTAGGCGCAGGAGTTACCCATCCCCGAGACGGTTTCAAGTATGCTTTCGAGAATGGGGCCGATTTTGTCTGTGTGGGGATGTTCGATTTTCAGATACGAGAAGATGTAATCATTACAAAAAACGTATTGAAAAATATAAACAGACAGCGTCCGTGGCGCTCCTGAAAAATCCGTAATCCAGATTCCGGCGTCTAATTCCCCTGGCATGAGTTTTTTCAAAAGACTTTCTACGGCGGTGGCGGAGGCGGACTGTTATTTTCCAGCCAGTGGAGAGCCATTGCTCTTACCCTGCTAATATTCCACAGTAATATCTACAGAAACACTGCTATATCCATATATAACTCCTGTAATTCTATATGTCCCTGATGGGGCCTGAGCGTACTCCCAACGATCTCCTGTCCAGTTCATATTAAATTGCGGCCAGGGCACTCTTAATTCCGCAGATTCGCCCGGCCACAATACCACACCTGTTGGCCCTGGGGGATGAGAATGCTCCCAACCGAACGTCCAGACTTGTCTCAAGTTCTCTCCCTCTTTTACTTCAACAAGAATATCCATTACTCTACACACACGAACAACCGCCCATACCTCGTTTGTCAAATTAGTAATTCTATAAAGTATCTCAGTGTGCTCGCCCAATTCGTAAACCGATTTATCCGTCTGGACGTAGTATTCTATCCCATCATCAACAATCGTGTTAGAATTAGCAGCCCCTCTATCCTCCAGCCAATGGAATGCCATAAAGGCAAGGTCTTTGAAATTGACTATGCAATCACCGTTTATATCGCCGGCAACGATGGTTTCGCAGACCGGCTCACCAAAATATGATTTACCTGATTCGGCTGTGCCGCCATAAGCTACCACATTGACCCTCCCACCATTGGGAAACGGCTCGTTGCTAATGGGACTCATTGGATTTCCTGCATCGATACAGGGACTCGTCACATCATCCTGCACCCAATTCTGGCTCGGGGGCTCCCACCTGCCCGCCTCCGACTTCAAATGATAATCAACATTATTTGCATCAGCGAAACAAGGGTCAACATCAATGTTGCCCGCACCTGGCCAACCACCCTGCACATCGCTATATATAATGGTAATAATCGAATTACATTCGTTGGAGCTTTCTTCTGGGCCGGCGGGAGGGCAGGGGGGGATCGGAGGGGGGTCGGGGGGGATCGGAGGGGGGTCGGGGGGACTAATCGAATTATTATCGTTGTGGATTTCTTGCCCTCCGTCCCATACGATACAGTTGTTGAGTCGAACAATGTTTCGAGATCGAGTGTACCAACAAGAAGAGCAAGATATGGCTTTTCCATATTGTGCCGAATTTGCAGCAAACGTACATCTACTGTACGTTGCGATAGCTGAATCGCAGAGGGCTGTTGCACCTCCGAAGTCAGCCGAGTTACCGATAAACATACAGTTGGTCAGCGTTGGTCTACTGTGGGCAATGCACATCCCTCCGCCCTTCACCGCTGAGTTCCTGATGAACCTACAGTTGGTCAGGGTTGCCGCCCCACGGGGCGATCCATAGGATGTATCACTTATGCCGCCGCCTTCGGCTTTCGATACGTTCTCGAGAAATGTGCAGTCGGTTAGCTTCAGGTTACTAAGGGAGTTATACACCCCACCTCCTCCACCACCGCCCGCTGCGTTCTGCCTGAATGAGCAGTTCCTTATACTAGAACTGCCACGTTCGTTGTACACCCCCCCACCACTGCTTGCTGCGTTCCCTCTGAACGTGCAGTGGCTTATAATCGAGCTGCTGCCGTCGTAGTTGTGCATTCCACCTCCGTCTTCGAAAGCATAGTTGTGGCTGAACGTGCACTTTGTTAGCGTTAGGCTGCTGCGAAAGTTGGCCATCCCACCACCGACACGTGCAGAGTTGGCGCTGAACGTGCAGTTGTTTATGGTCGGGCTGCCGTCCCAGTTCATCATCCCGCCGCCATAATCATCTTTGTATCGCCAAGGGCCCCAGCTATTGATATTGCCTCCAGTGATGGTCAAACCATCCAGCACGGCTGTATTATCTGTGCCGCTGGCGGTTACCACATGGTAACTGTTCTCTGCACGAGTTGGCTCATCGATCAAATCACAGGGATCGTTCACATCGATATCATTGCCGCCGAGGTCTCCACTCAAAATGCTTTCATATAGCTCTAAACCCCGTACATTCGGGTCCGGCTCACCAAAGCCAGCATAGCCGCCTTGAAGAGTTGCCCCATTTATAAGTTGAAATGTAGCGCCTCTGTCGCCAGTACCATTCGGTTCAGCTGAAGTACTGTCCGGAGTATAAATGCCCTGTGCTACTCGGATCTCTACCGGTTTGGACGATGAATTGGCATCAGCCAGCGCATCTTGAAGATAGTTGTAAGCATCGGCCCAAGATGAGCCGTCGTGAGTTGGCCCCGGGGCATTATCGTCGACATAGATTATTTTTGCCTGGGACGAAGCGGCTAAAAAAAGGCATACAAAAGCGAGGATTAACTTTTTCATTTCAATAACCTCCAAGTGTTTTCGCGAATCCGGCGGATTTGGCGTCTGCGCGCAGAGAGGACCCGTTCAAATTCGCAAAACCAGTTTATGCTGATAAGTTTCATGCAATCAGTCCTCTCCAAGTCCAGGGCTGCTATCAGCCGAAGACCGCAAACAGACTACAACTTTTTTTTCAGGCAGGTCCAGGTTATGAAATGAAATCAGCGAAAATATGATAACAACTTAAATTTATAATAGGCTCTTTAGAACCTGCCTGCTTTTATTTAATATTAGCACAAAGCGGTTTTCGCGTCAAATAAATTCCCTCAAACTTTGCCGGTTCTTTTGAGCATTCCTAAAAATCCGTTTAATATCTTTATTTTTGGCCTGTAACCGCAGCCAGACTTGCTGAAAACGGTCCTTGAGCAGACGGATTTGGCAAAATAATGTTAGAAATGCTTGCTTTTCTTCAAATAGATTTGTAATATGGACAGACAATATTCGGAGAATACAACAAAATAAATGGCAAGTAGAAAAAACGATTTAATACAATTCACCAGAAGAATCAGGAGGCTGACATGCTAAAGAAGAACTTAAAGCTTACGCGGCGTGCGTTTATAAAACGCGCGGCAGTTGCGGCAGCGGTGCCGTACATTGTTCCAGCGACGGTGTTTGGCCGCGACGGAAAGGTGCCCCCCAGCGAGCGAATTATCCTGGGCGGTATCGGCATCGGCAACCGCGGCTCACACGACCTGCGCTGGATGATGCCGGAGAAGGACGTGCAATTTGTCGCAGTTTGCGACCCCCAGAGGAAACGTGCCGAGGCCGTTAAGCGAATTGTGGACACGCGGTACGGGAACAAGGATTGTGTCATATACCACAACACGCCGGAGTTCCTGGCCGAGCGAACAGACATTGACGCGCTGCTGGTTACCACCGGCGACCGCTGGCATGCGCTGGCTTCGATTATGGCGATGCGGGCGGGCAAGGACGTTTATTCGGAGAAGCCATCGTCGATGACCATCGCGGAAGGCCAGGGGGTGGTGGAAACAGCGAGACGCTACCGGCGGATTTATCAAACAGGTACGCAGCGGCTCAGCGAGGGTAATTTCACGTTCTGTAACGAGATGCTTCGCCTCGGCCGACTTGGCAAGGTACACACCGTTCGCGCCCACATTGCCCCGTGGGACGCGGCCGAGATGAGGCACGATTGGCTGCCCGCGGAACCTCTACCTCCCAAAGAAGAAGTGGACTGGGACCAGTGGCTGGGCCCGTGTCCGTGGCGGCCTTACAACTCGGCTTACACTCGCGGCGGCTGGCGCGGCTTCTACGATTTCCATACGAGCTGCATCGGTGAGTGGGGTGCGCACACGTTCGCCCAGTGCCAGGTGGGGATGGGTGCGGGGGACACCTCGGCCATCGAGTACCAGTATGTGAAGAACGAAAGCGGGGACGGGATGGTGACTCGTTTCGCCAACGGTATCAAGATGATTCTGGAACGTGACATGTCAAATAAATTCTGGCGCGGCTCGTGCGGTGTACGCTACGAAGGCACTGAGGGGTGGGTCTCGGCGGCCGACGGCTATTCGAAGCCGGACGTTTCCTCGCTGGCGATGATGGATGACTTCAGAAAAATCGTCTATGACTACCAGGCCCGCACGCAGCGTCCGATGAGCCACGTGCGCAATTTCTTAGACTGCGTGAAGTCTCGCCGCCAGACCGTGTCCAATGCGGTGATGATGCACCGGTCTATGACTACGGTGCACGCGGCCAATATCTGCATGTGGCTCAAACGCGACATGCGCTACGACCCCGTCAAAGAGGAATTTATCAACGACCCCGAAGCCAACCGGCTGCGTTCGCGTGCGATGCGTGAGCCGTGGATTATCTAAAGACCAACATTAGCCTGAAAGGAAATGATATTATGTCAAAGTCAAAAATAAACATACTGGTGCTCGTTGTGTTGTTGTTGGCCGGTGCTGTGCAGACGTTCGGGCAAACCATCCCTCCTGCGGGCAGTGAGGGTAAACTGATTGCCATTCTTAAATCCAACGCCTCCCACAAAGAAAAGGCCGATGCGTGCCGGCAGTTGGGCATCATTGGCACGAAAAAGGCAGTCGCACCCTTAGCTGCGCTGCTCAGTGACGAAAAACTGTCGCACATGGCCCGCTACGGACTGGAGCCGATTCCTGACCCAGCCGTAGATGAAGCTCTGCGCGACGCTCTGGGTAAACTTAAAGGCTGGCCACTGGTTGGCGTAATCGGCAGTATAGGCGTGCGCCGTGACGCCAGGGCGGTGGCGGTACTGGCCAAACTGCAGCATAATTCCGACCGGGATGTGGCACAGGCGGCGTCCAGGGCGTTGGGCAATATAGGTAACAGTGATGCGGCAAAGGCACTGACGCGTGCTATGATAGCGGATTCCACGAGGGTCAACTCTCTTGCCCGTCACGAAGGTTTGCTGCGGTGTGCCGAGAGGCTTGCCGCCGATGGCAAGAAAAGTGAAGCAATCGGGATCTATGACCATTTGCGAGGTCTACCGGCTGCACACCAGGTTCGCGGGGGTGCCCTGCGCGGTGCGATATTGACCCGCGGCAGGGACGGTGTGGCGCTGCTTCGTGAATATTTGCAGAACAAAGACTATATTATGTTCTCGGCAGCGGTGCAGGCCGCCCAGGAAATGAAAGGCTCCGAAGTAACCAAGGCGTTGACTGCCGGGTTGAATGGGTTACCGGCCGACAATCAAATTCTGATTATCCAGACGCTCGGCAAGCGCGGTGATGCAAGGGCATTGCCGACGCTGTCCGCTCTGGCAAAAAGCGGCGCGAAATCCGTACGCGTGGCGGCCATCAAGGCGATGCCGGATATTGGCAATGCTTCGGCATTACCCGTGTTGGTGGATTTGCTGGCCGATACCGATACTGAAATTTCGAAATCCGCTCAAGAAGCGCTCGCCGCCCTGCCGGGCCGGGAGGTGAACGCCGCCGTGATGGCGATGCTCAATAGCAGCGATACAAACCGCCAACTGAAGGCCATCGAAATGATTGAGCATCGCAGGATGACCGAGGTCTCGTCGGCCCTGCTGAAGGCGACCCGCGATGACGATGAATCAGTCCGTACCGCGAGCATCCGAATATTAGGCGACTTGGCCGGAGAAGCGCAGTTCCCGGTGCTTGTCGAACTGCTGGTCAAGGCCGGCAGTTCGTCGGAAATCCGGGCGGCAGAGCGTGCGCTGTCGGCAATCTGCACGCGAGAGGCCAAACCATCAGCCGGCAAAGTTACGATTCGCAGGGCCATCTACGGCGCCATCGGCGAAGGGGGCTCGGCCAACGTTACAAGAAAGGTCGCCAAGATTGTGGCGGGCGGTTCGCTTTCCGTCACGGCGTCCAATGCAAACTTCGGCGACTCGGCTCCGAGTATCCCCAAGCAACTGCTGGTCGAATACACGGTGGCAGGACTCACGCAGACTAAGACGGTCAGGGAAGGCGAGACCTTGACGCTTGCAGCCGGTGCAACGCCCGAGGCCTTCATTGACCAACTCTGCTCGGCGCTGGGCAAGGCGCCGACCCCGCAGAAGCTGGCGTTGCTGCGGGTCCTCCGCGTAGCCCAGGGCCCAAGGGCCCTCAGCGCGGTTCGCGCCGCCACTAAAGACGCCAATGCCGAGGTTCGCAGCGAGGCTATTTCCGTTCTGTGCGGCTGGCCGACGGTCGATGCACTGCCGGACGTGCTTGAACTAACACGGACGGCCACGGACCGCAGGGTCCGGATCCTGGCGCTGCGCGGGACCATTCGCTTGATACCGTTGCAGGATGTTGCCGTCCAAAAGAAGCTGGCAGCACTCAAAGAGATTCTGCCTCTGATACAGCGCAACGAAGAGAAGAAGCTTCTGCTCGGTGTACTGGCTACAGTGCCGACGGCTGAGGCGCTGTCGATGGCAATGGCGCACCTTGACAATCCGGCGACCAAAGAAGAGGCATGCTTTGCGGCCGTGTCGGTCAGTGAGAAAATTGTCCGGCAAAAGCCCCGTGAAGCTGCCGACGCGATGCAGAAGGTTTTGCGAGCGACAAAAAACAGAGATGTAACTCGCCGTGCAAGAAAAACGCTGGACGAGGCAAAGAAAAGGACAGGAAGATAAAGAAATCGAGAGCGACGAATATGTATCCTCGCGTGTTCGAGGCGCATGTTCGTGAGTGGTAGTAGTGGTTTGTAACACGGTAAATGCGTGGTGATTACCGGAAGTTGCTCCGAGCCGTCCCCAAGCTCGTCCTGATTTTAGGCAGATGCAGCCCGTAAAAAGTTGCCGCTCTCGCCCAGCGGATGGTAATTATATGAAGCACGGTAAGTAAGTCAAATAAATTATGAAATTTGACTGCGGAACTTAATCATTTGGGTCTACTTCCTGCTGGACCGCAAGGGCCGTCTTCTGGAGGTCCCGAAACGGCAGTATGCTGTATTCGGGCGTTATGTAGAGGCCTTTGCGTATTTTTATGTAGTCTACGTGGACGTCCATGAAGGCGAGATTGTGGTGCTGGGGCTTGCCGTGCCAAGCTTCCATGCGAGGCTGCACAGGCATCCATTCATTGACCCAGTTATTGTCCCCTACGAGTGCAAGCAGCGCCGGATTAGTGGTCACGTCCGTCAGACTGATATGATTGAGTCGCTTGTTAATTGTAGTGTGAAGCGCCGCGAGGTTGCCGGTAGGCGGTCCTATGTAGGTGGGGCCTATAAGGAATAAATTAGTTTGATAACTGTTTCCAAAGATGTCGTAAGCCAATTCCTGAGGGGAGTAACCAGGTACACCGCCAGTGTCGGCAGGGCAGCGGAAAACTTTGGCGCCCTTCGGCGTCTTAATCTCCGGGGGCAAACCAACATAATTATTAAGTGGACGGCGAAGTTTCAATCCGGGGCCGAGTCCTTTCCATCCGCCAAAATCGTGATTTTTGTTAGGTCCCTGGTGAAAGAAGCCTTCCCAGTCGTCAAGATATAACCTCCAGCCGAGGGCAATCTGTTTCAGGTTTCCCTTGCAGACCATTCGCTTGCTCAGCCTGCGTGCTGCATCAAGTGCCGGTATCAGCATGGCCATAAGAAGCGCAATTATTGCTATTACAACCAGCAGCTCTATAAGTGTAAAAGCGCGGGCAAGTCTATAGGTCTGACGAATATTGGCATATTTGTGTCTCATTGTAACTTTTCATCCTTAACCGTTGATGCAACTTCCTGGCTGCCGTCTTCTTTGGCCAGCTCATATAGATGTCGTTCAGCCAGCTTCTGATTCAGGCAATTACCCATTCTGTCGTATCTCGGAACCAATAATCCCTTGCAGGAATCAACAAAATGTTCTTACAGTAATTAAAACTGCTCTTTGCAAAGGAAGAACATATAGTCGAACCTTCCGGCATTATCTTTATGTTTTCGCTTGACCTATACAAGCGCTCAAAGTGCACAAGTTTAAGGTTCATAAAGAATTCTTGCCCTTGCAAAAAAATCGCCGTCATAATACTACGAATACAGAGCGGTTACGTCAAGAAAAATCTGCCGTGCGCGTGCGAACCTGCGAACCCACAGGTACAGCCTTGGAATTGCAATCGAGAATCGCCTGCAGAACCTTTTAGACCTTTTAGGATTGCTTCTTAGGGCCAAGTATTCCCGCGACAAGACTGCTGTGCTTAATGAGGCCAATATAGAGCTTGAAATCCTGCGTTTTCAGATGCGATTGGCCAAAGACCTTAAAGTCTTGCCTGTCAAGAGCCACGGTTATGCAGCGAAACTAATGGAATCTATAGGATCTCAGATAGGTGGATGGATTAAAAAGGGGGGCAAACACAAATAAAAAGGTATGGCAATCTATGGGATAGAATAATAAGCTGGGGGAATCTCGTCCTGGCTAATGCCCTGCCCAATGACCGAATAAACGGCAGACTTGTTCGAGACCATAACGACCTGCTATATCAGATAAACATAGAAGAAGGTTTGGTCAGATTTTCCGACCTTAGTTCGGTCATACCGCGAGGACACGGTTACCCCATAAGCAGTGAGCCGCGATACGGTTTGCCTGCCACTGTTTATGTAGGTTTCCAGGACCAGGGCGAGAACACCCGGGGACGACCTTCTTACAATGTTGTCAAAATCTATGATGACCCACCTCCGCCACACAGCAATCAGGACCGCAATAACCTGCGTGAAATCGAAGTGGATAACAGCGGCAATGTCTATGTCATCAATACCGGCTATACAAACAGCAGCGCTATGCCGGCAAAATGTGGCGGGGCGGACCTTGATGGTACGGGCGACGTAAGCCTCGGCGATTTTACTATCTTAGCCTCCCAATGGCGGCAAGGTCCGGGCACTCCGTCTGCTGACATTGCTCCGGAACCCGCTGGAGACGGCATAGTTAATTTCCTGGATTTGGCTGTTCTCGCCGACTACCGGCTGGATACCGGGTGTGATTAGCAACAAACAATTGATTATGCAAATGCTTAAAGCCATCTGTCACAGGTCAATTGGTGGTTGTTATTGTTAGCGGCCTCATCGTGAATCCCCCAAAAAAATAAACTTCACGATGATATTGTCGAATGTCGGAGTGAATTAGTTAGATTCTTATTAGTCTTTATATTTCGTGATACCTCGGATTTTCCTCCAGAGTAAGATATATTGTTTTGCGGTAATCAGCCCTCATCAGGCACATACTAACCGTTTGACCAGGCTGGGCACCGGCGAGATCAGATAAGAACTCCCTTAGACTCCTGACCGGTCGGGACTCAAAGGACATAATAATATCGCCTTCCTCCAACTCCGCTTCTTCCGCCGGCGAGCCAGGAATAACCTTCTCTACCAGGACACCGCCGGGCCTACCGAGTTCTTGAAGTTTTTCTGCCCGTTCGCTGCCGAAGGCGATTTCATTTACCTTAATACCAACTAAAGGGAACGTTTTGGTTACAGCAGGAAGAAACGACGGCCTCTCCTCAGGGACGGCATAGACCGTAATCCTGTGATCATCTCTTGCTACACACATATAAACTTCGCTGCCTACCTCACTCCCTGCCACATCATTTTGGAACTGTTCAGGGGTCCTTATTTTTCTGCCATTAAATGACAGTATTATATCTCCAGGGGCAAAATCTGCCTTCTGGGCCGGAGAGCCGGGAGCAACATTCTTGACGTACGCTCCCTCTACTCTGTACAGGTTCGCTCTTTCTGCCACGTCCGGTGTAACATCGATAACATCCAACCCAAGCCATGCGCTGCCCCATTGGTCCTTGAAAGTTTCAAAGTCCAGGGGCTCGGCCTTAATAAGGTTCTTTTCATGATTATCAACTGTTATTTTTGAATCTTGATAAAGAAAAAATGCTGCGATAATGTTTAGAGTCAGCGATGTAATTGTTATAACGATTAACCAGTTTTTTCTTAACCAGTATCCCATTTCGGTTTTCATCAGAGCTTTTTCGATTCTACCGGGCAGATTGTTGCGCAGGTATTACACATAAAACACTCACTGCCATTTATGCTGGGTTGCTTTAATTGGTCATCGTAGCTGATAGCATTCATCTGGCATCTTTTTTGGGCCAACCTGCAGCCTTTGCAATTATCCTGCGGTAAATTAACCTTTATCCGCCTTAGTCTTAAGAAAGAACAAAGCCCACTTAATAACGCGAAAAATGCGCCCAACGGGCAGAAATATCTGCAATAAAACCTTGAAACAAAAGCCGAAAAAACCAGCATCAGTACAAGCCATATCCAGGATATCAAATCGCCGTGCAGATTAAAAAATGTGGCAAATGGTTCTATAATGCCGGCTAAATAAATTGCAAGGACGTTGTTTGCAAACAAAAGGCCGATTAGAAGTAAAATCCCAAGATTGACATATTTTACAACTTTCAAATACCTGTCAGCTTCTCCGGTAATCTTCCATTCTATTGGCACCAGACGGTACAGCACTTCGGTAATGGCCCCGAACGGACAAAGCCATCCACAATAGAACCTTCCGGCTATAATTGTTAAACCTATTGCGATAACAACAAGGCTGTACCAATACAGGTTGTTCAAGAACACAGGGCTGTGAAAAGATAAAAGCCTTAAAATATCATTTATGGAAAACCCGCCTCCCATAAAAATACCCAAATATGCAAAGCTCATCCCCAATATAAAATAACGTAAGGATTCATTCTTTTTGAAAAATGACCAGAACGCCAGGCCAACCATAACCCACAGGAATATGAAATCTATCTGCCAGAGCAGGTGTTGGAAAAATAAGTGTTTGACAGGGTTATCTTTATCTACGTGTTGGCGTAAAACTTGTTCTGTAACCAACTCCAGGCCATTTTTTATTGAGCGGTTAATAGTGCTTGAAGTTATCGTGGCTCCTGTTATGGCGTCTACATCCGATTCGAGTATAAAGTTGTCACCTGCGTCTTTTTCCTCAAATTGTTTCAGGAACCAGCTTTCATCAGCCAGAAGTCCTTTTGTATATCTTGGACTCTCAAATTCGCTCAGCACTTTAATGCCGGTAATCTTTCCCTTTGCATCCACGCCAACCAGGGTTACTATCTGGCCCCGGTAGCCCCAGCTTTCGTCGGGGACAACTTCCGTTGTCAGAAAAACCGCCCCCATAAGGTATCCGCCGTCAGTAGTGTAGCCAAGGAAATGGGGGAAGGGTTCTGTCTTCCTGGCAAAGGCATTGGCAGCCGGCAAAACATCTGCCAGGTCTCTCTTTGTTACCAGTTCAGCAAAGCACTCATGCGTTAAATTCAAAAAGACCAGGATAGAGAATATAAATATGGCTGCTTTTGGCCGCTTTCTCGCACCAGACATAATTTGCTTTTATAATTGAATTGAAAGGGAAATGGCTGCTAATACTACTGATATTACGATACTACCGAAAACTGTGGGCTTAAAATATCGCTTGGCTGCTGCGCTAAGATCTTCTCTGGTTTCTATAATCAGTTTGACTCCCATCGCCACCAGAATACTGCCGACAACAACAGCAGCTAATTCGTCCATGAAAATAAAGCCCAACGTTGATGCCGTCAGTCCAATTAGAACTACGGTACCGGAAACCATGTTCATCTTATTTTGCCAGCGTGTATTTTTACTTGTAAGCACGCAATTTTCTGCACCCTTATTATCACTGTTCGCTGAGTATTTATATAAGCCGGCATAGACAGCCAAAACAACAAAAGCAACGAGGACAGTTATAGAATCCGGTTTTTCTACTCTATCAAGCACAAGAATCATAAAATTGTGAAAACAAATAGCCAAACCGATAGTGAAAAGAAAAATACCCATGTAGTATGTTGCCCGTATCTCTGTCTCAACGATTCTCCGGCTGATTTTTTTACTGGTTTTTTTCCTGTCGATTCTGCCATACATTTGGCAATGTTCGCAGGCACGATAATTTATAAAAAAAGCGATGACATCGGTCGCTGAATGTACGGCGTCTGCTACGAGGGCATTGCTGTTTGCCAATATGCCGGTAATACCTTTGCCTATCACAAGTAAAATATTGCAGATAAGCGAAACAAAAATTGAATTATTTTTTTCTTTCGGCGATATAATATCGTTTCCCAAATATTGTTTCGTCACGACATGTGGGATGTAGTTTGCCGGAGCAGGTTTGTTATTGATGGCCCGGGCCTCATCCCGGCAGGATTAGATTTAGCAACCCTCCCACTACAAGGCTGGATACAATCATAATTGCAGCGGATTTGAGCATGTCCACGACTCCAAGCTCCTTTACAAGCGTTGTAAAGGTAGCCACGCACGGGAAATACATTGCCAGGACAACCGATGCTATTACCAGTTGCTTGACCGTTAATCCCAGTGGAATAAGCATTCCAATGGCCAAATCTTTACGCAGGAAACCTACTATCAATGCGCCGACAGCTTCTTGCGGAAGCCCCAAAACACGGGTAACAACCGGTGCTGTGATTTTCCCTGCGAACTGAATTATTCCGAATGTGTAAAGTAGATTTACAATAAGTACTCCAAGCAGCACAAATGGAACAGCTTCTTTAAGAAACCACTTTATTCTTATCCATATCTTCTTTGCCAGGCTTCTGAAATACGGAATTCTGTAAGGTGGTATCTCTAAAAATATCTCCGGCGACTCGCCTTTGACGGTTTTGTTGAATATAAGGCCAAGTATTACCCAGACAGCAAGTAATGTTCCGTAAATAATTGCAAGATATCTCGCCCCGTGTTTTCCTACCAAGCCTACTATCATTGCCTGTAGTGCTGCACAAGGCACTGCAATGGACAATATAGTTGCGGTAATAAATTTTTCTCTTCGGGTCTCAAGAATTCTGGTTGCCAGTGCTCCCGGCACATTACATCCGAGTCCAAGCAGCATAGGCACTATTGCGAAACCATGCAGTCCCAGTCTGTGCATCAGTGTATCTACCATAACAGCTAATCTGGGTATAAAGCCCAAATCTTCCAGCAGCGAGAGAACCACATAAAACGCGAATACGTACGGCAGAACCGCACCAATTGGAACAAAAAGTCC
>Ga0114922_10000358_pt1 | contig 44414 bp, 58 predicted proteins | sample AartaG_FD_100975 | JGI IMG/M metagenome (GOLD analysis project Ga0114922, IMG submission 100975) | Deep subsurface microbial communities from Aarhus Bay to uncover new lineages of life (NeLLi) - Aarhus_00045 metaG | ecosystem: Environmental > Aquatic > Marine > Oceanic > Sediment | place... | reverse complement strand
TAAGTTTGTGCTGTCCTGTCGATGAATACATATAATTGCACTGCTTACAATCTTTCGGCAGCCTAACCACTCGCTGGAGGCGACCGGGGATGCGCGGGTTTTTAATAGCGATGATGTATGATGGGTGTAAGGTGAAAGGATAGCGGTCGGGAATGCCCCGGCGCCTCAGCTCGAGGCTGTTATGCAGATCGAAAGAAATTGCAGCTGCTGATGATCAAAAAAACAGACCATCTGATGGGGTCTGATGTTCTAGGAGCGGTTCCAGGCCAAAGCGATCTAGTTGCGTCGCCCTAAAGGAGCATCTTTTCCCAAGCACCTCGCTTCTCATTCTGCCGAGTAGACAGATCTTCCAGGAACGGAAGGGCTTACAACCTTTCCTGGTGGAGGAGACTGATTGCGAGCGAAGATTTCACATCTCCTTCCCCATACCACATCATGTTTCCTGACATTCCCTGACGCTTGCTGTGTCCAGAAAGTACCAGCTCAGTGTCTGCCAGTAGATGAGATAAGGAGTATCCTTGATCATGATGGTTACTCCCGGGTGACATCCTGGGTCATGACGCGGCCCTTGGCCCGCCAGCATACCTAATGCGATCCAGAACCCAGCAGCACGCAAGTACTACAATCATTTGGAAGCAGTTCAGGAAAGGGACCCCAAGCATGACCAATCAAACACAGTCTCATGATAAAGTCGGCAAAGTTACTCAAACCTCCCGGACAGTCGCCATTCGTTTCGTTATCCTGACAATCTTTATGTTAGTCGTCCTGTTTCTGGCTGCTGGGCGTCTGGACTGGTGGGAGGGTTGGGCCTATGTTGCATTGACTATGGGCATGCTCGTCGCGAGCCGGTTGTATATACTCAAGAAAGATCCGGATATGCTAATCGAACGTATGGAAGCCACGCAACACGAGAATGTCAAATCGTGGGATAAGATTCTTGTACCATTGATCGCTAGCATAGGTCCGCTGGGCGTCTGGATTGCAGCTGGATTGGATGCTCGCTTAGGATGGTCGCCATCTTTGCCGGTTGCCATCCAGGTGGTTTCGCTGGCTATTATACTTATTGGAACCTTGTTTGCAGAGTGGGCGGTTCACATAAATCGGTTCTTCTCCTCGCACGTCCGCATCCAGACAGATCGCGGCCATTCCGTTGTTAGCAGCGGCCCGTACAGCGTGATAAGGCATCCGGGGTATGCAGGTGCTCTTGTGGTCTACTTCGCGATCCCATTTTTCTTCAGCTCATACTGGGTTGCCATCCCTTCCCTGCTGATTCTGGTGGCTCTCATCTTGCGTACGTCACTCGAAGATCGAACTCTCCAGGAAGAACTTCCCGGCTACAAGGATTACACGAACAAGGTTCGCTATCGACTAGTTCCGGGGATTTGGTAGGCACGCGACCTCGATCGACGATTTGGCACCCCGCGAATGCATAAATAGAGCAGTTCCTCGGGGTGTGCTTTCACCTCCGAGGAATCATTTTCTTGGTATTCGTGGGGCTTGTCTGTGGATTACCTTACGGTGATCAGCACCGCCTGTACTAAACAGTAGGAGATGTAATTTCCACTGACAGGGCTGTAATCCTCACAGGTGCTCAGCATGAGCCAGTCAAGCGCCTTGGAATCGAGCGCAGAATCGAGATGACCGGGAGAGATCAGTTTGATCCGGTCCACTTCCTACGTGTAAATCTGACCAGAGGCATCAATCCTGATCTGATCCCATACCTGAGCGAACTCAAATAGACACATCTTCTGTATAACGTATCGCTGCATCGGACCCCGCTGGACGGGACGTTTTGTAGTATGCTGTCATGAGGGGCCGATGAGCTCAAGGCGTTATAAGGCATACTGTCGAAACCGAGAGTAATATTTTCTACATACTAAGTTAGGGAAATCCCAAGGAACTCGATTGGGCTCGTACCGTCGACCGAACTATAGACCAAGGAGGGTAAATCATGGCGACGTATTTTATGTTCGGAAGTTACTCGCATGACTCGATTAGGAAAATAAGTTCGAAGCGCACCGATGAGACGAAGGAATTGATAGAGAAGCATGGTGGGAAATTGACGGCTGCCTATGCTTTGCTTGGTGAAAAAGATCTGGTCTTAATAGTGGATCTACCCAATACAGAGCAAGCTATGAAAACATCGGTAGCGTTGTCAAAAATGCTAGGCGTAGGATTTTCCACGTTACCCGCAGTGAGTGTTGAAACTTTCGATACGATCACAGAAGACTTGTAAGTCCCCCGATTTCAGTATCGGCGCAAGAATCTATGAACATTCATCCAGCCATTCGGGGAGCCATGTTCTTTGGGATTTCCCGCTGATCGTCAAGGGTATCGGTGGCTACGGAAGTATTGCAGATCTGATTAGATATTGAAGGCTCATTGGATTGTGTGCCGCATAACGTTTCGCTGGAGGCGACCGGGAATACGGCGCGATTTGCAGGCGATGGGTCGGGTGCGCAGGGCTTGATTTCCTGGTCGAAAGGGTTGCCCCAGCGCCTCAGTTCGAGGCCGTTAGGCTGCTGGATCGACTTAGAAACCGGGGTGATTCTTTCTTGAAGTTTTTGCTTTGTTCTGATGGAGTTTAGAATATGTCTATGAATATGCAGGCAGCCCAACGAGAAGATAATGAATTACCGCTGGCTCTTTCTGATTGGGGATGGCATTATCATCATCTTGGTATTCCTACCGACATCCCTCGACCTGGCGAGGTATATCTCGAAAAATACAAGATGTATGTGTCGGGATTTCGCGCCAGCCCATATGGGGTGGAATGGATGAGGTTTGAACCCGAAAGCCTAGTTCCCGAGCTAATACAGAGAGTTCCACATCTTGCCTTTGTGGTCGATGATCTTGAAAATGCCTTGGTTGGTAAAGATGTCCTTACACCACCTTACTCTCCTTCAAATGGGATAGCAGTTGCCATGATTGTTCACGATGGCGCGCCGATCGAACTCATGCAATTCGAACGCTAATGAAACAGCTATACATTGAACGTAAATAAATTAGTGCAGCAGCCTAACGTCTCGCTGGAGGCGACCGGGGATGCAGCGCGGTTTGCCTCCGATGGAGCGGGAGTGCGGGGCGGGAATTCCTGTAATCTCAGGGGAATTTCATACCTCCGAGACAATAAAATTTCTTGACGTTGAAAACTCCTCCCATCCGGAGTAGCAATGCGAGAGACTGAGCTAGAGATCCATCCACAAACTACACGCCAATGAGGAAAGCCATAGTGCTACAATCCCATCTGCAAACCGCGAGCTCTAACCACCGCCGCCGGAGCCTTCTTCCTTCGCCTCTCCTCGAGATCGCCACACTGCTGTCGATGGCAGGTATGTATCTCTACAACTCGTGGCGATTCACATACCCCGCAGGATACGCCGGACTTTATTCGCTCATGGCGGAGATGCTTGTTAGGACGCCATTCCCACTACCGAATGAGATCCCCTTCTACGGACCGGGAGGAATTCCCTTTGCCTATCCCCCCGTCGCTCTCTACATCGCCGCGTTTTTTGTGAGATCGTTTCACATACCGATGTTTACCTACATGAAGTGGGCACCTGCATTTTTCTGCATCCCGGTTATGGTTACCGTCTATTTGATCGGCTATCAACTCACTAGAGACCGTTTGAAGGCGCTTGTGGCCGTGGTTATTGTTTTCTCGGCTGAACCTATTTACGCCTTCCACGCCACCGCCTCAGGCTCGGTTCGCAGCGTTGCGCTCTTATGGACCGTATTGAGTGCTTATTTTACCCTTCGGGCATATGACGTTGACCGGCGAGAACTTATGCATGCTTCCATCGCCGGGACATTCCTCGCCCTGACTGCCATGACGCACTTGTCTTACGCCGTGTTTCTTGTACCTGGCATCGTTCTAATAGCCTTCCTGTTGCCCACGCGCCGACCTCTCTTGCTGCGATTGAGGACGATGGCGGTGATCGGAGTCGTGGGGTTGGTCCTGGCAGCCCCATGGTGGGGGACAGTGATCGCTCGCTATGGTCTAGTGGTCTTTCTCAATGCCGGTTCGACCCACGGTACGGGGGGACTGGTCGCAGCCGTAGGCGCAAATCCGCTTGGGCTTGTGCGGACTATGCTGCGTTGGTATGTAAACCTGGGCCGGATGTGGTGGCCACCCATCCTTTCAGGTGTGTCCATCGTGAGCGTCGCCTATGGACTTATGCGAGGACGCTGGCTCCTTCCAGCCTGGATCATGGTGACCGTGGCGAGTCTGGGCCAGACCGACCGTTTCGAGATCTTGTTGTGTGGGCTAATGGCTGGCGAATTGCTGGTTGACCTTTCACGCTTCGCATCGAAGATCACACGATGGCCCAAGCTCTTGGGTCGGGAGACCGTCGGCGGCTTGGTTTTCCTGGCTTTGGCTGTTGGCCCAATTGGAATGCTAGGTTTCCGTGGCATCCAGTGGACAGAAGTGGAGCTTAACAACGATCTGGTTGAGGTTGGATATTGGATCGATAAGCATACCCAAGCAGAATCCCAGTATCTTTACCTGGGAAGGACACACGACGCGGAAGAATGGTTGCCTTTTTTGACTCACCGAACCCCGGGGATTTCGCCGTGGGGGGCGGAATGGACCGGCTATTACGATGAGCAACTGGCGCGGATGGAGGAGCTGAGGACTTGCATAAGTGCTCAGGATGTTTCGTGTGTGAATCAGTTTATCGAATCACTCGGAGAGGATATAGCGATGCTAATCGTTCCAATCGATAGCACCCAGTTGAGGGATAATTTAGTAGACAACATCGACTTTTTTCCGATCTATGAGAACAGTGGATTCATTGTTTACCAGAGGTTGGATTGAGCCTAGGACTGATCCTACCGTACATATGGCTTGTGACTCAGTAGCGTAATTAGGAACGAACAATGCTCTCCACCCATCAAGGTTGAGCGAATAATTATCTACGAGGGCGCATTTCCCTAGAGGACTATACCTAGCACTAGTCGTGCCAATCGATGGTCGCATCATTCATATCGTAGGGATTAGCGATCTGCAAATTAGCAGTACCGCCGCCATCGAGCTTATTCGTCTTGGGTTCAGGCCTATCGCCGTCATAGGTGCAATTACCATCGACCTTCTGGACGCTCTCGCCGACGGGATTTGGCGGGGAGGAGCTCCGGCCTTGCCGTTCATCGAGGTCGCGGTCGTTTTCCTAGCTTGGCGGAAGTCAGGCGCGTCAACTCGGCATGTTGATTGCGCGCCCGCTCCGTGAGTCGGCCGCCTTCTTCCAGTGCTTCCTGTCATTCTCGTGCGTCTAACCACTCGCTGGAGGCGACCGGGAATACGGCGCGATTTGCGGGCGATGGGTCGGGTGAGCAGGGCTAGATTTCCTGGTCGAAAGGGTTGCCCCAGCGCCTCAGTTCGAGGCCGTTAGGCAGCAATCACCTCTATGGGTGTGAACCGGATCAATTCAGAAAGGCGGGTTAGGTTAATGACTCCTTCACATATTCAGGGCTATGCAGCAATGGAAGTGGGGCAACAACTTGAGCCATTTACTTACGAGTTGCCTGAACTAGGAGAGCATGATGTCCGGGTTTCGGTAACGCACTGTGGCTTGTGCCATACTGACATCCAAGCCATCGACAATTACTACGGGATCACCACCTTCCCCTTCGTCCCTGGTCACGAGATCGTAGGGCATGTGTCCGCTATAGGGCCTGGGGTTGCCGGGTTAAAGCAAGGTGACCGGGTCGGGATCGGATGGCAGGGGCGGTCCTGTGGGAAATGTGAGTGGTGTCTGAAGGGGGAGACCCAACTATGCATGGAGATCGAAGACACGACAGTGATGGTCCCGTATGGGGGATTCTCGTCTTCTGTTGTCGCTGACTACCGATTCGTATATCCGGTGCCTCCAGCAATGCCCTCCGAGTTTGCTGCGGTACTCATGTGTGCCGGACTTACGGTCTATTCGGCACTCCGCACGCACGTGACGAGTCCTGGACTGAAGGTTGCCATCGTCGGTGTAGGGGGGCTGGGTCACCTGGCCATTCAATTCGTGCACGCCTTTGGCTGCGAAGTCACGGCAGTCTCCTCCTCGCCAGCGAAGAAGGATCAAGCCCTTGGCTTTGGCGCGAAGCATTTCCTGAATGTGAATGACAGTGCCAACATGCGGAAGGTCAACTTTGGTTACGACCTGCTGATCTGTACAACAAATGCCGATGTCCATTGGGAAGCGCTTCTCAGTACCTTGAAGAAGAGGGGAAAACTAATCCTGCTCGGCTTCCCAGATGTGGCATTCAATTCAACAGACCTCGTGGCCCATGAACTTACCATGGTTGGTTCTCTCATCGGTAATCCCACCATGATGCGGGCGATGCTCTCGTTCGCGCAGGAGCATCGTATCACGCCGATGGTGGAGCTAATGCCCATGTCACATGTCAACGAGGCTATCCAGAAGATGAAGGAGAACCGGGTACGCTACCGGATCGTGCTGGTCAATAAGACCGCTGGCACGGGAGCCCAAGCGGGGTGAATCAGGTGCTGCGTGCAATCACTATGGTAGCCCCTAATGCTGCCTAACGTCTCGCTGGAGGCGACCAGGGACGCGGTGCGATTTGCAGGCGGTGGAGTGGGAGTGCGGGCTGGGAATTATTGGCTGCTGGGCGTTCCCCGGCACCTCAGCTCGAGGTTGTTAGGCCGCTACATCATGACCGGAAATAATAATTTCAGACTATATAGAGATTGCCATGGAGTAGGAAATGAATATCCCTTTGCAACTCATTCTTTTGAGCATTCCTTCTGTAATCTATATTGCTGTCCAAAAACGACAAGAAAAAAAGTGGGGAGAAGTATTGGGGCAAATTGGTTGGAAAAGCAGTAAGTTAAAATATTATCTGTGGAGCATAGGATTAATAATTTTAGTAGCAGGGCTAGGTTGGTTAGCTCTCCAGTTGGTTCCTCAAGATGTCTTACAACATCCCAATGTTAGTATTTCAAAGTATGCTGACATGATCCCAAGTGTTGCCACTTTTCTTCTTGTATGGTTGAGAGAAGCTATCTATGTTGCTCTGGGAGAAGAGATCTTTTTCCGTGGCTTTCTTGGTGGTTGGCTAACAAGGCGATATGGTTTTGCCATTGGTAATGTGGCGCAATCCTTGATATTTTTGTTGCCACACCTACTTTTACTATTGGTCAGTATGAGTTTCTGGCCAATAATATTAGTGCAATTTCTGGCTGGATGGTTACTTGGTTGGTTACGTAATCGTTCAGACAGCATATTGCCTGGATGGTTAGCGCACAGTCTCTCAAATGCTATTAGTGCATTGATATCAATGGTGTAGAAGAAGAAAGCGCCTTACCCCCGCTCCAGACGGACTCTTCGACTTCGCTCAGAGCCTCTGAGCTCGAGGCTGTTAAATGGCAAGTAATGTCTATATAGATTGCTCACTTCCAGGTGGGGAGGCAGGCTATGTCGAACTTGGATAATCTAGACAAATTGTTCGTTTATTGGTCTTTCTTTTTCCAAATTGTCCTTATCGTTCATTTTGCATTGCGAAAACGCCTATTCGAGAGCTATACACTGAAGTATGGATGGCTTGTCTACGCGCTTTGTATTCCGGCTACAGTGATTAGCATTGTGTTACTACTCGGTGGAAAAAGCTGGTACTTCTGGTTAGCTGGTTTCCTTTTCCTTGTCTATGCAGCTTATGGCTATTGGATAGATTATATAAAGCAGATTCAATGGCGGAATCCATTGCGTTTGTCGATCGTGTTTCCCTATGTGTTTTTATACCTAGCGACAGTTATGTTTTATTGGTGGCCGCTAGCAAGGCTTAGTCGACCCCTATGGATTGCTTATACGGTTCTTTTTGTCGTTGCAACGATTTTAAATATCACTTCACATTGAGTATGTTGGTACTTGCCACCTAACGTCTCGCTGTCCCATAAATGCATTGGGATGAACGAGAGCGGACCCCGCGCGAGGTGTAAAAATCGATAGAGGTAGAGTTGCGGGGCCGATCAGCTTGATACTGTTAGGTGCACGAAAACATTGAAAGAGAGAGTGGCTGCACTACTGGTGTTCTCCTCAGAAGATATGGACTCTTCGGAAAGAATCACAAGGCAAGCCACTCTTCTTGGCCAATATCTTCTTCTTTAGAAGACGAAGAGATAGATGAGGGGCACGATCAACAAGACGGCGAGTAAAGTGCCGGCAATTACAACTGCCAATCCTAGTGTTCGAATTACCATCATCTTATTTGCTTTCTTATAAGCTTCCATTATTTCCTCCTGTGAAAGTGGAATTGGTACTTCATTGAACCCGATGCTAGTGGCATGCTCGACCATACTCGCCAGGGAGGGGTCCGTTTCCAAGAACCTTTCGACGATAATCTTTGTTTCATCGCTCCCTTCACCAGCGATATACAGAGGCAGCAAATCTACGACAACATCCCTCGTTATCTCCATTTTTCCTCCTGTTTGCCGCTCATCTCTTGGGGAAATTATCCCGTTTTCGATTGGATCCATCGTTAGGTCGCCTCCTCATTCATTCGGTTGGAGATCAGTTTCTTCCGCACACGATGAACTTTCACTCTTGCAGCGGCTTCGGAGATCTGCAAAATCCGTGCGATCTCGGCGTAAGGCAATTCGTATTTTATGCGGATGACAAACGCGGAACGTTCTACTTCAGGCAATGTTTTTAGAAAGGCTTGGATGCGGGCTAGTTCGCTGCGGACTTCAGCGGATTTTTCTGGTCCAGGTGACGGATCAGGGTGCGTATCCTCCAATTCGGTAAGCTTCCTTTGTTTTCTTAAATGACCCAGGTACACATTACGCGCAATTTTCAGAAGGTATCCCTTAAGTGTTTCCATTCGTATCGAACTAAGCTTCATCCACGCGCGAACAAATGTTTCTGAGGTGATATCTTTCGCCTCCTCGCTACTGCCCGAGAGCCAGAAGGCAAAGCGATAAACGTCTTGGGCATACATGGAGTAAAGGTCTTTGAATTTGAGCATGTTGACATCTCTATATACTATATGCACGAGAATGGCGAATCGTTACAATTAATTTAAAGGTATAAACGCTGAGGTTACTTTAGTGCACCTAACCACTCAATGGAGCGGACCCGAGATTCTGCCGAGTTTGTGCAAGTCTTGATGTATCATCGAAGTTGAGGGCGGGCCGCTAATCTCGAAACCGTTAGGCCGTAAAAAAGTAAGTTTTGTAATGTGTTTGTTTTGGTTTCACGGTTGGTTGTCTCCGAAAACAGAAATTGAGGCGGGCCATGGAACGAGAAAATCATGTGAAACACGTTATTCGTAAAGAAACCTTATTTGCAGGCATCAGAAAACCCATCGAAAGTCGGGAAGAACTCATCCCTAGAATTAAGAAGGTTACTGAGAATTGTGGAAACAGGATTTCCGGGCCACTGATTCACATTTTTCGGTTTGATACACCCGTAAAAGGATTTGATTCCGAGATTGGTTTTCCGGTTACATCAGAAGTGAACACGGGTGAAGTTTGCACACACACACTGCGGAAATTGCACTTTTTTTCTTTGTTGCATAAGGGTCCGGTAGAAACGATTAGAAATTCGACTTTGAAAATCCTTGAGCACATGAGAAAAACTGGATTATCTTCAGAACTGGAACTTATGGAGATTTACCATAATTACGATCCGGATAACCAGGATGAAAATATTATTGAGACGCAGGTTTCTTTTTTGGCATGGCCAGAAGTGTACAAGGAGCAACTTCTTCGGGTTTTAGGGACTGAATTAACAGATGAAATCTGGATGGGGGGGGAGACTATCACCCCGTTTACATTCGTGGATGACAGGGCGGAATGGGTGGCTCAATCGCTTGAGCGTTTGAAACGACACACAAATCAGGATCAACAGTTCGATATTCTATCGCGTGTGGCTTTAGTCCGACCGATTGAAGATGTGATGAAGTACAAAAAGATATATGATGAGACAGGGGATGTAAACACGGTATTAGAGGCACAGAACGAACAGTTAGGGAAATCACCTACCGGAAGATTTATTGATCCGCCGTGGTTTGAAAAAGATAAATTACATTTAAGCAAAGTAGCTTACAACCGAAAAGCCTATGACGCAGCAAAGACACCTGAAGAAATTCGGAAGGCGTATTGCTTTTGTACGTTAATTAGAGAGGCGAAAGCGCCAAAAGTGGATCCGATCTTTTGTTATCGAGCAGCCGGATGGGCACGGCAATTTTGGGAACCCATTCTTTGTGTTGAATTCAAAAAATGTACAATCACACAGTCGATTCTAAAAGGGGATAAGTTTTGTGCCTGGGATTACGATTTGAGCGAAAAAATTCGGACCTGATTTCGCCCGGAAAATTTGTGATAGGGATTTATGATAGAGAGATGCATTTCCCCAAGATAGTGGCTTATCAAACCAATGAAGCTGGCGCCTAAATCCGGCTTATCCGGCGCGAGGGAGAGCTTATCCTGAAGGCGCTTTGGCGCTGCTTATTGGCGGGTCGTCGTTAGTCAGCTATGCTCAGTTTGTCTTTGGGATTCAAATCTTTTGTAACTGAGTTACCAAAGTCATATCACTGATTTGCCACGCTCTTGCGTTATATTCCTGTCATCGTAAACAAACTGAGCGTTTGCCGGAGATGACAATATGATTGTTAGAGGGTTTTCCTGTGTTATTTACCAATGATTGGTTATTCCATAGAAGATTGTGGCATAGAATGAGAACTTCAGTTTTTGCAATCTGTGCCTTGGTTCTCGTAACCTTGGTCGACTGCAGCGCCGGAGCGCCTGCATCTCCAGTTGCCCCGCCAACTTCTACACGGCCTCCTCCTTCGTCGGTGGTAGTCGAGCCTACTCTATTTTCACCAGCTACCATAACGCCAACTATCAAAAATGGGTTTTCAATCTATCTACTTGCTCAGGATACAACTCCTCAAGAGCTCGCCATTCTAAGCCATCTCGAACTCGAAGAGAATCCCTTATTGTCAATCAATGACATTGTTTCCTACAGGAAGGCGACGCATGAAATTGAACTGACCACAACCAGTTATAACAGAATTGCTAGTTTATCTGTCCCATTAAATGGAAAGGCATTCGCTGTCTGTGTTGATGATCAGCCAATCTATGCTGGCGCTTTTTGGGTCGGATACTCCTCTTTGAGTTTTGATGGGATTGTCATCGATACCATCCGTGCTTCAAAGGAGCATCCTGTACTTCAAATCCAATTAGGTTATCCAGGACCAACCTTTTTTCATGAGGAGGATCCCAGGTCTGATCCTAGAATTTTGCAGGCCCTAGAACAAGCGGGCAAGTTGAAATGAAGACTGTGCAAAGTACGAAGCTGCCCAACAAGCGGTTGCAGCCGACCGCCTTCGGCGCGGGTATGTGTGCGCCATGAGGCAGCCCGCGCTCTGGTTCTTGGAAGAAGTCTAGCCAGAGTCGGCGGCGGCTGAATCGCAGGCTGTTAGACCGCTTCCGGTAAAAAGGAGAATCTCTTCCATGTTCAAGGAGTCATTCTTTCGCATTGCCTTATGGCTGATTTTCGGTGTGATGATCGTCATACAGGTCTGTTTTTCCCTATCGTCACGTCGGACTCAGGAGCATGCATCAGCGGATTGCAGGTTGGTTGAGCGTGAGGGTAGTTGGGCAGTACTTGTCCGCACAATTCGCTCGATCATACTGGTGGTCTTTCTTTTGCTTTCTGCAATAAATGCGCCGTGGCTTGGTTTGCTCTCAGTTCCATTTCCTGCTTGGCTACGTTGGGTCGGGATCATAATTGGTTTGTCTAGTCTTGTGATATATGTTTGGTCGCGATTGACAATTGGAAAGGAATGGTCATCTGATCTTCGACTGCGCGAAAGACATCTGTTGGTAACCGCTGGACCCTATTCCCGGGTACGCCACCCAATCTATCTAGCTTTAATACTTTTCATGACCAGTATCACCCTTGTTGCCGCCAACTGGTTGTTGATTGTCTTTCTGATTATCTCAACCACAGATCTAGTCCTTCGAATCACGAAGGAAGAGCAGATGATGATCGAGGAATTCGGCGGTGAATATGAGATATATATGCAACGCACAGGTAAGTTGCTCCCAAAATGAAACGGCCTAATGTCTCGCGGGAGGCGGCCGTACCTACAGTATGCTTCGCGAGGGATGCGGCGCGATTGGCAATCGACGAAGCGTGTGTGCAGGTCGGGAATTCCAGGCTAATAGGCGTCCCCCGGCGCCTTCCCCCAAAGAACGGGGATCTTCGTCAACTCGATGCTGTTAGGCACACTAACCATATTCCGGAGGAGCAATGCCTGTTGAGTTAAAGGCTACTGAATTTGAAGGAGTCCGTCCCCTCTTCGCGGGATTTGACTACAGTCTATCGATAGAGGCAGCTCTATTAGGAAACAATCCGGGCCGCATTTTCGTAGATGATGCCCATAATCCTAAGCTCGGATTCGCACTTACCGTTGAGAGGTATCTACTGACCGGGGTTCTAGGGAGAGCGGACCCCGCGCGAGGCGCGAAATTGGATTGATATAGGATTGCGGGGCCGCTCAGCTCAAGCCCGATAGGCACCGTATCAAACAAGGAGGATAAACAATGACAAACGTTATTGACACCGGTGATCGTGTCACGAAATGGATTCGCTGGATTGCACGTATTTGGTCATCTCCGATCATTGTTTACTCTCTGATGATGTTTATCGGCTATGCATGGAACTGGGTGACAACCGGAACAGCAGACCCGCATGCAGTGGAGGGCTATCCTCTCGTAGAAGCACTGCCCCCAATTTTGATGTTTCTGAGTGTCCTGGGATTAGGCATCGCCTGGCGTTGGGAGAGATTGGGGGGAGCGATTTCCCTTATTTTCCTGTTGGCGACGCTTTTGCTGCTTCTAATTCAAAGACCGATCACTCAAGATTTCTCTCGCTCAGCGATTCCATATCTTATGTCGTTGGTGATAGCCATTCCTGGAATACTGTTCTTGGTATGTTGGTGGCGATCGAGAAGGCTGCCAACTTATTAGAACGGTGCCTAACCAATCGCTTAAACGGACCGGGGATGCGCGTCGATTTGGAGAATGGCGCTTCGGTCCCTGACTACTAAGCTCGAAACCGTTAGGTGGCACTCTCAAATTGATAAGACGATTGTCTTGAGTCTAGTCAGGACGATCGGTAGATGAAGAGGCGCTCATGTCAGACAACAATATTTACGAGGAGAGATTATTTTCCAATAAGACAGAAGTGTTTATTATTGGTTTGACACTTCTCTTCTTAATCCTATTTATTTGGCGGTTAGGTACTGATCGCCCTGGTTTTCTAAGTACAGTTTTCCTCTTTCTCACATTCTTTTTCTTTTTCTACTCGGTAAATTACAGAATACTTATTATCCATCTAGACTCGGAATCACTGAAGCTCAAGTTCGGCATCTTCACATGGATGATAGAACTAGACAATATTGACGAATGTCGCCAGGATGATCTACCTATACTGATGAAGTATGGTGGTGCAGGGATACACTTTATGCTAATTCAAGGGAGATATCGTGCTTCTTTCAATTTCCTTGAGCATCCCAGAGTCGTGATATCTCTTAAGAAAAGGGCAGGGCCTGTGCGAGATATTTCATTCTCAACAAGCCATCCAGATGAAGTAATCCGGCTTATAAGAGCTGCGACATCCACATGGAGTGCCACCTAGCGTCTCGCTAGAGCGGTCCTCGCGCGAGGCGCGATAATACGGGAATGTAGTTTTTATAGAGCCGCTCCCCGCTCCGCTATGCTACGGGGTCCCGTAAGAATATCGGGACGAACGATGCTTCGCGAAGCTTGAGGCTGTTAGGCACAGCAGAATTGGATGGAGAATGGACAAGCTCAAGATACACGCAGGAGGCGTCTTCGGTGTGATTCTGCTGGTGAGTATCACCATTGATCTTGTTTTTGGTGTGTGGGTCAAATCCGACATCTTCAAAATTGCTTTTCTTCGCGACAATGGGGTTGTTCAAGGGGTATCAGTGTGTATTGGAGCAGTTCTATTCGTGTTGGGAGGTATCTTAGGGTACATCTCTCATGAGGCGTTCAATCAAGCAGTTAAAGAAGGTGGAAGGGTTACGCACATCATCAGAGAAGGCTCTTTCAGGTGGGTGAGACACCCATTCTATCTATCGCTAATTCTCATAGTCCTCTCATTTGTCTTACTTTTGGATTCCTACGTCCTCTTGGCAGGGTTAATCGTGGAAACAATCATCCTGGTGGGAGAAGCACACCGGGAGGAAGCGATTCTAATAAAGGAGTTTGGAGAGGTGTATTTGAGTTATCAACGCAAGACAGGGATGTTCTTGCCGAAGAGCTTTCGTGTGTGATAATTGCTGTGTCTAACCCTTGCATGCAGCTAACACTTCAACTACGGTCTTCAGCCTCCGCCCTTGGCAGCTGATGCGCCAATTAGACGGGCTGTCTGTGGTGAGCAGGGCTTGTTAAGGAGAAAAGATATGACTACCACTTTCAATAGAGGCTATGAGGGTGTTCCTCAAGAACAGATGGAACGCTTACTAAAGTTTAGGTCTCAGCATCCCTATAAACGCAACGATGTCGATGGTGTAGCGTGGGAATATATCTCGTGCGGCAATGGCACGGAGATATTGCTGTTGCTGCCTGGTGGGCTGCGGGTTGCCGAGGCAACCTTTGGCTTCATCCAGATGTTTGAGGATACTTACCGTGTGATTGCGCCAACCTATCCACCGCTGAACACGATGGGGCAATTAGTTGATGGCATCGCAGCGGTTTTAGAAGCGGAAGAGGTGTCAGAGGCTTTTGTGCTGGGCCAGTCATATGGTGGAGCAGTGGCTCAAGTGTTGGTACAACGCTATCCGTCGCGAGTGAAGAAGGTCGTTTTGAGCGGAACAGCACCATTGATAGCGCTGAGGTGGAAAAAAAACCTCAACGAGCTACTCTTGGCAATAGCAACACTGCTTCCTGAACGGGTAGTGATGAGTATTTACAGGAGAGGAATATCTTCGGTGGTAAGCGCTCGGGAGTCAGAGCGCGCATTCTGGGAGGCTTACCTCAATGAGTTGTTTAGGCGACATCTGACCAAGGCGGATATCTTGAGCCACTTTCAGACGACAAGAGATGCACAGGCTAAATATGTGTACACAGGTGGCGAGAAGAGCAGTTGGCGTGGAGACGTACTCGTCATCTGGGGAGAGAACGATCACCTCAGAACCGAGAGAGGTCGAAGGGGAATGCTGGACATCTATCCCCAGGCTCAGATCCACGTTATTGGAGGAGGGGGACATACTGTAGCCATTTCAGAACCAGTGAAGTATGCAGCAACCGTCAAGGATTTTCTTGACAAGAGATGATACAAGCGGAGCGGATGAGCTCAATACCATGGGGCAGCGCTTACTAAAAACAACGGAGGATCTTTGATGTGGCAACGGCTCTCTGATTGGATACACAGGGCTTCTAAGGGCTGGGTAACATTTTCCGCCTTGGTCATCTTTTTGCTTTTCACTGCGTTTGTGCTGCCAGGTCAAACTTCAACATCGGAGGCGGATTATCGAGATGCTGGTTCGCCTGATATGTCGTTCTATTACACGCCTGATGATCTCTATCAAATGGCAGATACGTATGGAGAGGAGGGGCGAGAGGCATACATTAGGGCACGTTTTTCATTTGACCTAATTTGGCCGTTAGTATATGCGCTATTCCTTAGCACCGCGATAAGTTGGCTAAACCAAAAAGCCTTTGCTCCAGACAGTGCGTGGCAGCGAGCGAATCTTGTACCGGTCTTGGGGGCGCTTCTTGATTACCTCGAGAACATATCAACTTCTTTGGTGATGGTGCGGTACCCGAGCTCAACGGCGGTCTTGGATATGGTGGCATCGATTTTCACGATGTTGAAGTGGATCCTAGTAGTTGGTGGTTTTGCACTTTTGCTAATAGGTGTGACTGTCGGGGTGATAAAGTGGGTGAAAACAAGGGGGATGTAGTAAGAGATTGTAAGTTCCATACCAATTCACTGCAGAGGAGCGCTTGATCGAGAGCCTTTTTTCTGCCATTATTCGCTTTTCAAGTGCCTTGGGTCAAGTCGGGCATGTTGTTTCACCCGGTTGCGGTTGACGCGCTTATCGTTATACCACCATAATAATTAGGGGATCTTCCCTTACTAGGACTGCAAACAATGCAAGGTAATACAGATAGACTAGTGTTAAATCCAGAGCATTCGTCTCTTCTCGTCATTGATGTTCAGAGGGCGCTCTTTTCTAGACCCACACCGATATATAAAGCTGATAATCTGATTCATAACATAAACTCACTAATTGAACTGTGGCAACATTCTGGTGGATTAGTGGTTTATATCCAACATTCGAACAACAAGATGCTGATCAAAAATTCAACTGGCTGGAAATTTCATCCAGATCTCAGGATGAAAGACTCTGATATTGTGATTCATAAGGTGCACGGCAATGCTTTCGAAGAAACCAATCTTAGAGAGATTCTCGACTCCAGAGGAATTGATAGTATTGTCATTACAGGATTGGTTACCCAGGGATGCGTAAGAGCTACAAGTATTGGAGGAAATATATTGGGTTACCGGGTAATACTTGTTGAAGACGGCCATAGTAGTTACAGGAAGGATGCTCAAAAAACTATCGAAAAATGGAATCTGGAATTAAGTAAGGGGCATGTGGAATTAATCTCGGCTGATGAAATTGACTTGGCGTGATATGTGGCGTTACAGCCATTGGCTGGAGGAGACCGGGGATACGCGGGGATTTGGAAGCAGGGTTGAATAATAGGCGTTAGGAAAAAAAACTAGCAGTCGGGAGATCCCCGACGCCTCAGCTCGTAACCGTTATGTGTCTAAGGAGAAGAATTCATGCAAATAACTGATACGCCTTTCGGTATTACGAATTGGCCAGAAATCGAACGAACTGAACACAAAGGTGATACCGGCATTGCTTATTGGAAAACGCAGAAATTTGGAGATATTCGAGTCCGGATGGTTGAGTATTCTCCAGGCTATCTTGCAGATCATTGGTGCAGTAAAGGACATATCTTATTATGCCTTGAGGGAGAATTGCACACAGAGCTTGAAGATGGTCGCAAGTTTATTCTCAAGCCTGGTACGAGCTATCAAGTTGCTGATAATGCAGAGCCTCATCGCTCCTCAACAGCAGTTGGGGCCAAGCTCTTTATTGTTGATTAGTGCCACACATAACAAGGCACTTTCAGTCGGACGCTCCACTCGCAAACTCGCGCCACTCAGCTTAAAGCCGTTATGCGGCTACGATTGGTACGAAGCGAAGCAAAAATTAGTGGAATTCGGAATATTCAGTTGAGGATTTGTTAAAAATGAAGACTATCGGCTTGTTGGGTGGAATGAGTTGGGAATCAACAGAGCTTTACTACCGTCTCATCAATGAGGGAATAAATGCCCATCTAGGAGGGTTGCATTCAGCCCGTATTGCGATGGTCAGCGTTGATTTTCAGGAAATTGAAGAAATGCAGCATGTCGGCGAGTGGGCTAGTGCTGGTCAGGTTCTAGCTCAGGCTGCCAAACAAGTAGAGGTTGCCGGGGCAGATTTTTTACTCATTTGTACAAATACAATGCATAAGGTTGCGCCTCAAGTCCAGGAGGCGATTAGTATTCCAATCCTACATCTTGCCGATACGACGGCTGAACGAATTAAGGCGGCAGGGATGAAAACCATCGGCTTGTTAGGTACACGCTTTACGATGGAAGAAGATTTTTATAAAGGTCGTTTGGTCGAAAAGCATGAATTGGATGTTCTTGTACCTTCGAAATCCGACCGCGAAATCGTCCATCGTGTTATCTATGACGAACTTTGTGTGGGGCAAGTAAAAGATGAATCTCGTGATGAGTTTCTGAGGATCATTGAGGAATTGCGAGACCGGGGGGCCGAAGGCATTATCGAGGGGTGTACAGAAATTGTGATGCTTGTGCAACAACAGCATACAGACGTCCCACTCTTTGATACGACTTCTATCCACGCTGAAGAGGCTGTTTTAGAAGCGATAAAGTGACAGTTGCCACTCTTTTACATTCGCTGCCCTGCAAATTACATGGGGTCTTTGTCAGCCGACCCTGTGGGCGGCGAGATTTGGGAACGAAGGATCTGGTAAGGGGATCTTGAAAAGCAAGCCGGGGTACGAGCGGGGTGGATCGAATTGCTGGCCAGGGTGAATACCCTGGCGCCTCAACTCAAGACTGTTGTGTGCCCTTGTCCGTCGTCTTGTTTAAAAAAGGAAGTTCATTGATGCAAAGGATGTCAATTAATGGTCTCACCCTATATTTCGGGGTGGAAGACCAAGATACTGTTGCACAGATTCGGCAAGCCTGTGAGAAGAGTATTCTTCTTATACAAGAGCATTATGGGCTTGACACTCCAAAAGACTGTCGCGTCTACATCATGACCTCCTGGCTTGGCTTTATGTTCCACTCAGCGCCCTGGCCTTGGAAGATATTGTTAGCAGTGACCTTGCCACTATGGGCTATTCGCGCCAAGAGGGTTTGGTTGCTTGCTGGTGGGTGGGAGCAGAGATTCGGTCAGAGGCGGGCAGTTGGCGTGAAACCGCCCCGCATTTTGCGACTTGCAGACAAAAGGATCGGAGACCGATTTTTTGTCAGCAGGGAGAATGTCGATGAGAAGGTTCAAAGCATCACTTGCCACGAGTTGACCCACGCTTTCACCTCACATCTCGAGTTGCCAACTTGGCTGAAGGAAGGTTTGGCCATGGTGATGGTGGATAAGTTCTTTGAAGAACCGACGGTGCGGTATGAAACCCTCGAGGTGTTTGAGCGTTCGTCAGACAAACACAGCCCTGGAGGGCAGCAGAAGCTGAGAATTGGAGACGAGGATGCCTTGGTGGATCTGTATGCACGCGGTTACTGGCTAACACGGTACATTGAGGAGACCCAACCGGGGTTATTGAAGGGTTTACTGTCAAGGCGGTACCATCATGATCAATTGGAGAGCAAAATAGCTACAGCCTATGGGAAGAGGATTGAAGAGTTTTGGGGTGAAATTGATGAAGTGCTGTTTTCTCATTTCAAGCGTTGAGGCGAGACCGCTTAACAAGCCACTGCATCTAACCAGGGATGGGTGCCGATTTGATCTCGAGCAATCATGTCCCAGATAGGTGAGTTCAAGACCGTTAGCTAGCGCCCTTTTCTTCATTGCTAATTAATTTTATGGCGGCTGAGTTGAAGACCGTAATTGATTTGAATGTCAAGACTTTCCTAAAGAACATTGTTGAATGGGCGAAGAATGAGCCGGATCTTATGGCACTGGCTCTTGTTGGATCGCATGCACGCGGGGAGGCAAGCTCTGAGTCAGATGTGGATCTCATCCTCTTATTTAGAAATCCTGAGGAATATCTCAATGATCGTGACTGGATTTCTGAGTTCGGAGAGCCTGGTCCCATAGTCCAGGAGGATTGGGGGAAGGTCACGTCACTTCGTGTCCTCTATACTGACGGAAAAGAAGTTGAGTATGGATTAACCAATCTTGAGTGGGGTTCCGATCCGAGTGATGAGGGTGATGCCCATGTCATTGGGAATGGTTTGATCGTCCTTCATGAAAAGGACGAGCATCTCAGCAACAAGCTGAAGTCTTTTCTCAAATCGTCGGCTGCGAATTAGATTATTGACGCTGGCTAACCGCTTAGCGGAGCGGACTCGAGATTCTGCCGAGTTTGTGCAAGACTTGATGTACTATCGAAGTTGAAAAATGAAAATCGTGATCCCTACAATTGGTTCCCGATGAGACGTACAGCCTTTTATTGCACTTGCACAAGGTCTTATTCAAGCCGGGCATGGCGTCACATTGGCATCTCATCCTGTGATGAAACCACTGGTTGAGTCCCATGGAGTGACATTTGCCCCAATCGGTCCGGATATTGACCTCGCTCAGGAAGTGGCCGCCATACGCCATCAGGCTCGCAACACCGCCATTGGATTGATACAAGGGATGCGCTTCGGCTTCGATATGTTAAAACATTCCCATGATGATATTCTGACGCAGTGTCAGAAAGCAGATATGGTAGTTGTCCCTACAGCAGTTGCGGCAGGCAAGAACGAAGCAGAACTATTGAATTTGCCCTACCTGAGCGTAACACTAATGCCCTGGGCAATCCCTTGGGATGATCCTGATCGACCATTAACAACCCGGTTTGTTTATGGCGTGATAGATAGACTGGTCCACTTGATTACTACAGGACCGCTTAACCAGATCCGCAAAAAGCACGGACTTCCTCCATTAGGGAAGAAGGTTTTTCTTCAACCCTTCTAAATCTTATACCCATCAGTCCAGCGGTCTACGCACCTAATCCTCTCTGGGAATTCTGTCATCGAGTAGTGGGGTATTGGTTTGCTGAACCGCCGGGCGAATGGAGACCACCAGCAGGTTTGCTTTCATTTCTTGATAATGGCGACCCGCCGGTATTGATAAGCTTGGGAGCTATGAGCCTGGGTGATAGTGATGGGTTAGAATCTGCCAGCTTATTTGTGAATGCTGTTCAGCAAGCTGATGTACGAGCGATCATTCAGGGTTGGGAAGCGGGGATCAAACAATTGACTCTGCCACCAAACATCTACGCTGCCGGCTCCCTGCCACATAGCTGGCTATTGCCGCATTGTGCTGGCTTGGTACACCACGGCGGATTTGGAACAACTGCAGCTGGCCTTCGGGCAGGGAAACCAGCCTTGGTTATCCCGCATATCGCCGACCAGTTCTATTGGGGGTAGCATATTCACGAGTTAGGAGTAGGACCGCAACCAATTCGGCGCGCGAAACTGGATACAAATGAATTGGTCGCTTCCCTTGATGACTTGGTGCGGAACGAAAAACAGCACGCTACAGCGTCCATCCTTGGTGAGAAGATTCGTTCCGAAAATGGTATTGAAAACGCGGTGCGCCTGATTAATGAAACGTTTGCCTAATCAGAATTTTCTGAACAAAAGGAAGTATGCTAAAGGACATCAAGCCAGTTAACCACGCGTCGAGCAGGCGAGGGGGGAACGGGGTGATTTTCAGGCTTGTGGGCAGATGAGTGGGTTTCCAAAGTTACGCTGTTTGCAATCGTCCCACACTACTCACGCAACCGTCATGCGGTATTACCTTTTTAGGTTCGAACATCTTCAACCAGTGGAGGGAATGGAAGAAGAACGACGCTAACTCAACGGCAGCGCTATCACCATCAAGGAGATTCCAGCTATGGAAAATGTATTAAGTGTCTTAGTAATGGCAGGCGCGTTCTTACTCTTTACACTAGGGATATTAGTTCTTTCGTATGCGCATAAGATCTCAAAATCATAATAGCCATATCATTCGTTAATCGCCTGCACCATTATATAAATAATGCTGCCTAACCAGTCGCTGCCCCAGAAAAGCGCTGGGACCTTCGTCAGTTTACCCCACGCGCTTGGCGATTTGCTTTTAAAGGTTCATGATGCAGAATTGGGAATAGCAAGGGTTGGTCCGAGCAGGGCGGCTTCCCCTAAAGAGCAGGGGATCTGCGAAAGCTAAAAATCGTTAGGCTGCCACCAGAGTTAATTAGGAAAGTTAAATGAGCTTAATGGAGTATATTGTCCTCGGAGGTGGTTTTGCGATAGCTTCTGCAATACAACCTGGTCCACTTCAGGCGTTTCTGCTATCCAGTGTTGCACAAAGAGGGTGGAAGCGCACACTGCCAGCATCATTCGCCCCTCTTATAAGTGATGGTCCAATAGCTCTTCTAGTCTTACTTTTCCTTAACCAGGTGCCGACTCTAACGAGGATATTTCTACAGGCGGGGGGAGGTATTCTTCTCCTTTACCTGGCATGGTCAAGTTTCCGGAATTGGAAGCGTCCACCTGTAACAAGTAACAACAAGGAGGGTTCTATACCTCAATCACTCCTCCAAGCATCCCTGGTCAATCTACTGAATCCTAATCCCTACCTCGGTTGGAGCTTGGTGTTAGGACCAGCAGCAGTAAATGCATGGAGGGTAGATCCAATTAACGCAGTAGCACTTCTTTCGTCATTCTATGGGGTAATGGTTTTAGCTCTGGCAGGCACCATTATCGTATTTGGCACAACTCGCTTTCTGAGCGAGAGTGGTAGACGCGGACTTATCCTTATTTCGGCTGTTATCCTAGCAATTCTAGGTATATACCAGTTGTTCGCAGCTCTAACACGATTAGGGGCAGCCTAACCAATTCGCGGCCCCAGATAATCGCTGGGATCTTCGTCAGCCGATACCGCGGACGGCGCAATTTGGATGAGCAGGCCCCGGAAGATGGATCTTGGAAAGCAGGCCAGCGTGGGAGCGGGGCGGCTTCCCCTAAAAAGCAGGGGATCTGTGAAAGCTCAAGACCATTTGCCAAGGAGATGATCGAATGGAATACGATCAGGAGAAAGTTGATGAAATGACTCTGGCCTTACTCTATCTCGTCACAACGGAACGACAGGAAGGACTCGGCGCCAGGGCATGGAAGGGATTCGATTGGGACACGATGAATCGGCTCCACGAGAAGGGCTGGATCGACGCTCCAAAGATCAAGGCAATGTCCTTTTATGTAACAGAAGACGGGTTCAAGAAATCGGAACAATTATTTCTGAAGCACTTCGGACAAAAGGAGAAATGATTATCGCGAACATCACCGTGGAGTCTACCTCACTGCCGCTCGGCAGCTGATGGTAAGCGTTAGGCCGCTGAACTCACAATGCTTGATTAAGGGCTTGTAAGATGAATAAGTTCTTCGAAGACTTCTTAGATCGATTGGGTGATACGCACAATGATTGCAAATTAGCAATTGATGGGCTATCTCAAGATGCATTGGATTGGACGCCAGGTCCTGGTATGAATTCTATCGGCGTCCTAATAATCCACCTGATTGGGGCAGAACGATATTGGATTGGTGATGTTGTAATGCAAGAACCATCTGGTCGTAACCGAGATCAAGAATTTAAATCCCATGGGTTGGATTCTTTTGAGCTTACTCGCAGGCTTGATGATGCGCTTGCATACATACAGAACTCACTTGATACCTTGAGTCTTGAGGATCTGACGAAAATTCGAATTTCGCCAAGGGATGGTGAAGAATTCACAATCGGGTGGTCAATATCCCACGTTTTAAAGCATAATGCGTTACATTTGGGGCACATTGAAGTCACGCGACATATGTGGGAGTTGAGATCAGCAAATCCATAATGTGTTCAGCGGCCTAACCCTTTGCTGTCCCAGATTACCGTCGGGATCTTCGTTAGGTGACCCGAGAAGTTAGGTGATTTGATATCGTGCAATCTCTTCCCGGGCCGCTGAACTTAAAACCGTTAAGCGGCAATTGTTGAGTTCGCAACCATCCCGTCTTTTTAAAGTCTGATATAGCACAATGCGGGTAACAAGCGCGACATGAATAAGCAAGAGGCTCAAGAGATTCTCAATTCCGAGCTATTGACCTTTCGTACCAGGGAATACGATGACCTTACTGTTTTAATTAGCGCACCTTTCAACTACGAGATAAAAGGTACGAGCGGTGCAACGTATCAGATTGAGGTACAAGCTTTCTGGGATAACCCTCGTGAATCTAACGGAGATATTCGAGTAATTGCCTCCATAGATGATGGTAGGTTTCCTTTCTGCTTTATTCCGCTTTCTGCAGACTTCATAATGAGTCCAGGGGGCAATCTTGTCGGGGAATAACCCTGACCCGTGGACATGGCTGAAAAGATCGCCGCCTAACCACTCGCTGGAGGCAACCCCACTAAAAATGTGCTTCGTGAGGGATGCGGCGCCACTTGGAAGTGAAGTTGTATGATGGGTTTTGTGCTGGAGAGGGCAATGGGGCAAACCCTGGCGCCTGAGCTCAAAAATGTTAGCACGTCTCAGCCAAGAAAATTTCTTAAAAAAACCAGTCGAACCCATTTATAGCATGGAGCGACGAATCGATATTTATAAGAAAGGGACTGAATTAATGCATATGGATGAAGAATATCATATCGCCTACGTTGATAAGCCTGAAGAATCTGCATGGGGAATAATTGGACAAGGCATTAGTAAATACAACAGACAAAAAGCAGGCGATAACAAATTTCAACGCCTATGTTTCGTCCTTCACGCACCTGACCAAGAAATTGTAGGAGGCTTGCTAGGCGAGACATATTGGGACTGGTTTTACCTAGATCTTTTGTGGGTAAAAGACGAACTCCGTGGTCGCGGATACGGGCATCGCCTATTGATGGTTGCAGAAGATGAAGCGCGGCAACGTGGGGCAAAGTACGTATATTTGGACACATTCAGTTTTCAGTCGCCAGACTTCTATAAACAGCATGGGTATCAGGTCTTTGGTGAACTACAAGATTTTCCTCCTGGATTTCAACGCTACTTTCTTAAAAAACAACTTTAAATAAGTGGGGCATTAAGAGAACAACTATTGAAAAACCAAAGACGGGCTATCCATTCGCTGGAGGCAACCTGACGGCTCGCGCGAAAATGGTGTTTGGAAAGCTTATTGATCTGCCATGGCCACCCAGGCGCTGGCGTTTCCGTTGGGTGACTATATGAACCTACATGCTACGGAGAAATAACATGGATTCTCCAGACGAGAACCCGGTACCGCCAGCAAACCCCGTGCTTACCTGGCGTTCACTCCAGCCCGTTGACGTTGGGGCGATAAAAACGCTCGCGACTTTGTGCATGGCGACTGATGGGGGGCACCCATTGGGTGCCACGGACACATATGTCCAGGAGCATTATTTGCCCACGCGGTCGGGAGTAACCATAGGCGCCTTCGAGAAGGGTGGGGAATTGGTCGCGTGTGCGGCGGTACAGCCGAACCATACATCGGAGGAGTACCGGACTAACATTGTGGGGCAGGTTCACCCGGCTTACCGCAAGCGTGGGGTCGGGACTTACTTGCTCGAGTGGAGCATCGCCGAGGTTAACAGGCTCCTCGCTAGCTGTCCCTCAGATCGGTCGCATGTTCTACAACTCACCACCGAGGCTCTAAGCGAATCGGCTGATCGCCTTTTCGGGCAACATGGATTTACAAAACAGTTCACAGAAGATGTATTGCGGTGTGATCTCCCCGACCCTCTCCCAGATGTTCAACTCCCTTCAGGAATAGGACTCATGATGTGGGCTCCTGCGCAGGCTGACCGGTTCTTCGCAGCCTACCAAGCAGCTTTCCGTGAGCGGTCTGGCTACCCGGACTGGAGCCGGGAGGAATGGCTGGCCTGGCTGGCGACGGATGACGACGAATTTCGTCCCGAGTTGTCTTTGCTGGCTTGCCATGATGACCTCCCGGTTGGATTCATCGTCTGCGCCGACAGGTGGATTGTGCAGCTGGGAGTCCGACCGGAGTGGCGAGGACAAGGTATCGGATCGGCGCTCTTGATGGAGGTGTTGAATCGCTTCCGGGCAGGGGGTGTTGATCATGTGCTGCTGGATGTCAATGTAAACAACCCTCGCGCGGCGCGGGTGTATACGCGGCTTGGATTTGAACGGCTCGGACGACGGGCTCGTTATGTGCGGGTGACAACGTGACGACACTCGTATATAAACATCAGGAGCTGGCTGCACAACTGGAGTGTGGCACGCAACAGGGGTGTCACCCGCACCTGTCAGGCGCGTGAACCGCAAGCCATTTGGCTGAGTTAATTGATGAGGGAAGATGATGTCTGACCAAGATTGTTTTGTTTGCCGGAAACACAAAGGCATAGTTGTTGTTCCGGGCGGACCTGTATATGAAGATGATCTAGTGTTTTCTGGGCATTCCTGGTCTGTTTCAGATCAGGAAACCCCTTATCTTGGTGGTTTTATTGTCGAACCCAAGAGACATCTCCCTACATGGGCGGAGCTTAATGATAAAGAAGCGGAGACGATAGGCAAAGTCATCAGGGATGTAAGTAAAGCGTTGAAGAAAAGTGTGAAAACCGAGCATCTTTATGTATTCGTCCTCGGCCACAATGTTCCTCATCTTCATATCTGGATTATTCCTCGGTACCCAAATACGCCCAGGGAGTTCTGGGGTTTTAAGGTATTTGAATGGCCTGATCGCCCTGTTGGAGGTCAACAAGAAGTTGAAAAGATGTGCGAGAGCATCCGATCTTGGATGGAGTGATTGATTTCTTTGGATTATAACTCGCTGGAGGCACCTTCAGGGCGTGCCATTAGACTGCGCAAGATATGCTCGACATCCATTTTCATACATGTATCACAAGCTGGAGGTGAAGCATGCATCAAATTGACATGAATACATGGCCAAGGCGTGAGCATTACAAAGTCTATAACACCTTTGACTATCCACACTTCAACCTGTGTGCAAATGTAGACCTGACCGTTTTCTATCCTTTTGTTAAGGAGCGCGGTATTTCGTTTAACGTGGCGGTAGTATATGTGCTTGCACGAGCAGCGAACGCAATTCCGGAGTTTCGGTATCGCATACGGTCGGGGGAGGTGGTGGAGCACGAGGTCGTCCACCCCTCTACAACTATTCTTATGAAGGATGATCTGTTCAGCTTCTGTACGATTGATTATGACGAGGAGTTCTCGTCGTTTGCCACGAGAGCGGCGGAGCGCATAGCGTATGTTCAAGAACATCGGATGCTTGCAGATGAACCAGGACAGGACGATTTGTTGTTCATGACAGCGATACCTTGGGTGTCGTTCACGAGCTTTATGCACCCCCTTCATTTTCATCCAGTAGATTCTGTGCCCCGGTTTGCATGGGGTAAATTCTTCGGGGATGGCGAGGGCATGAAAATGCCGCTGAGTGTCCAAGGACATCATGCATTGATGGATGCCTTGCACGTTGGGAGGTTCTTTGCAGAAGTGCAAGGCTATTTGCACCAGCCTGGGGGCGTGCTAGGTGAAGATTAGGTTGAACCAAACTGGGACAGAGGTAACGGAAAATTGCTTAATGCTTGGTTACAACTTCCTATGCATAAACTCGGTTGTGTCAGGATAGGAGCTTTCAAGAAAAGACAGGGGAGGGTGGCGTTGGTAGGCTGGGTGGATAAAATCCTGTCATCGGGATCTGGGCTGGCTGCAATCGTCGGCAACTATTACGGACCGGGAAATCCCTACTGGCGGGTTCCCTGAATCAGCGGCAGGGTTTGTTGCCAAGTGGGGGGTGAACTGTTTTTAACTGGAATCTACTTGTTTGGCGGAGTGTGTATGTTTGTCGTTGTCGGCAGGAAGAACAAACCCACAGTATTCATGGCTCAATGGCATTTTTCTAAATGAAGGGAAAATAATGATCAAAAAGGAAGTAACCGAGAACGGATTAGTGGCAGATCTTTTCACAGACAATTCAATTCAACCAAGGAAAGTAATAATCATGTTGGGGGGATCAGAAGGTGGAAAGTCGTGGAGCAGAATCAGAAGACCCATTGAGTTATTTGTTCAGCGAGGATATTCGGTGCTCTCGCTTGCATATTTCAAGTCACTGAACCTTCCAAACTCACTAGAAGAGATCCCCCTAGAATATTTTGAAAAAGCATTTGACTGGTTGTCAACACAGGCAGGGATCACACCTGATGAGTATGCGATCTTAGGGGGATCGAAAGGATCTGAAGCCGCGCTTTTACTGGGCAGCAGATATCCGCAGGTAAAGATTGTTATTGTTTTTTCACCGAGCAGCGTCATCTGGCAAGGTATCCCTGCAAAGCGATTTGATCTTGGAAAAGACCCCAAGTCGTCCTGGTCTTATCAAGGGGAAAGTTTGCCATTTCTCCCATACCCATCTCCCATCAAGAAATGGGAATTAGTATTTTTACGACTCAAGAAAATGCATGAAGACGCCCTTCAGAATATAGTGGGAGCAAAAGGAGCAACGATCCAAGTGGAGCGTATTCAAGGAGCAATACTGCTAATTTCAGGTGAGCGAGATCGTCTGTGGCCAGCCACTCGCATGAGCGAGCAAATTATTAAGCGTTTGGAAGCCAAGGGATTTGACAATCCTTACGAGCACATTGTATTCAATAGCGGTCACAATGGGATCGTTATGAATAAGGACAGTTGGCGAAAGATTTTCGATTTCTTGAAAGGTAACTACGCCTAGATTAAGATTCGTAAGAGCAAACATTTCGTTGTTGTGGACAAAGGGCGCGGGTGAAAATCATGTTGAATAAAGTTGCTCCTGGCCACTTTCCGTCGGGAACCTCCGCTGCAGTTTGCGCAATTCACAAACTTTGTGCAAATTTCTGATAGTTAGAAGGGAATAGATCATGCTAAAGAAAGTGTTGCCGCCGACTTACTTGCTGGTAGCAATTATTCTCATCCTAGCGCTTAACTTCACCTTTCCGGTTGCCACTATCGTCCAGATTCCTTTGAATCTAATTGGATTAATACCTCTTATGATTGGGGTGGCGCTCAACCTCATTGCTGATCGCGATTTCAAACGAAATCAAACAACAGTTAAACCATATGAGGAATCAAGGATATTATTAACCGATGGAGTTTATCAATATAGTAGACACCCAATGTATTTAGGCTTTGTGCTGATCCTTTTGGGAATTTCGTTCTTGCTTGGATCCATCTCGCCATACATTGTTGTTATCGCGTTTACTTTCCTAATGGAGATTGTTTTTATTAAGGTAGAAGAAAAGATGCTTAACGAGACATTTCAAGAAGAGTGGCGGCAATATACGTCGAAAGTAAGAAGATGGATTTGAGAGCAGCCTTTCCAATATCAGTCTCATATCACAGGAATGTTGCGTTGCACTTGGCTAAGGTCAAATCCCTTATACATTGGCGGACAAACGAATAATGGGATATGGATATTCAGATTGAAGCCCTGACTAAAAATGACTGGGATGATGTGCGATCCATCTACTTAGAAGGAATCGCAACCGGAGAAGCCACTCTCGAGACGGCCCCCCCCAGCTTTGAAGAATGGGATTCGTCGCATCTCTCTAGCTGTCGGATTATTGCGCGGAGGGGAAGTCAGATTGTTGGCTGGGCGGCTCTGAGCCCTGTCTCAAGCCGCCATGTCTATAGGGGTGTGGCGGAGGTGAGTATCTATATTGCTGCTTCTTGCCGTGGGGAAGGCATAGGCAAAGCATTGCTGGGTGCACTTATTGAGGCATCTGAAACAGCAGGTATTTGGACACTCGAAAGCAGCATGTTTCCCGAGAATGAATTGAGTATTCGGCTGCATAAGTCCTGCGGTTTTCGAGATGTTGGTTTCCGGGAGAGGATTGGTGAACTTGGTGGTAAGTGGCGAAATACCATTCTGATGGAACGTCGGAGCAAGGTAGTTGGTGGCGGAGCGCTGGCTTCAGACAAGGCCAATGGATAACCATTAACTGTCCGGATGTTGCGGGCAATATACGAAATCCAAGACCGTTAGGCACCAGGTTTAATACTTGTAAGATGCATCGTCAGCATCGCCAGGAGGAGATATGGTCACCACGAATGGGAGCATCACACTACGAGTCGTTCGCTGGATCGCGAGGATCTATGCTAGTGTCATGGCCGCATTGATTCTACTAATCTTCGTCGGTGAGGCTCTTGCTGATGGATTTGAACCAATTCTCCATCTGACGGTTCGTGAAACCAAAATGATGATTGCGTTCTTCGCTGTGTGGTTGGGGTTGCTCTTGGGCTGGAAGTGGGATTTATTTGGCGGATTGCTTACGATCTGCGGGGTGGCAGCCTTTTACCTGCTTGATTATGTGTTTTCAGGCACCCTTCCACGAGGTCCCTTCTTCCTGATCCTCACCTCTCCAGGTTTGTTGTTCATCTATTATGGGTGGCAAAAAAGGAAGAAACCACAAACCGGGAGGATTTAACGGTTATCTGTCCCATACGAGCCGGAGTCTTGGGGAAGTATCTGGCTTCGGTCTACTTAGCTAAGCGAAGTTCAAAATCAACTGCCTGTTGCGTAATATTCTCATAGAGGTAAAGGTTGTCCCTGCCTACGCGTCGTCGATCTGGAATATATCTTCAACAGATGCACCGAAGACTTTGGCTATCTTAAGTGCCAGATATGTCGATGGCACGAATTTCTCATTCTCTATCGTGTTGATGGTTTTTCGGGTTACACTGACGCGATGAGCTAGCTCTTCCTGAGTCCAATCATTCTTGGCGCGGTAGACCTTGATCTGGTTTTTCAAAGCCTTCTTTCTCATAATAATCTATACTTGAAATAGAATGTCGCTTGGTATGCACCGGCACCGCTTATGACTGAAGTCAGAGCGATCATAACCGGATCACACACGGGATAGAAGAACCAAGCCACTGCGAAAAAGATTGTTGTGGCAACTGCTCCACAATATGCCGCTTTCCAGGAGCGCAACTCTAGTGACTGGATCATCTCGTCATTGAGAGCCTCCTTCAAGCCAGGATCATCCTTGATCTTTCTCCCAAGTGTAAGAAATCCAACAGCGCTGATGGCAAGGAACAGCAGGCTTATAATTAAGCCAAATAATACTGCGGTTCCAATAGGTTGCGAGTTAAGACCACCAAGGCGGAAGAAGAATCGGGTAACGGATAGGATGATGAACGCTGCAAATCCGATCAAGTACAACTCAAGAAATCGCAATCTCCTCCTTTCCAGCATTTCGATGTTTGATTTCATGAAAACCTCCTCCTTATGCAACATTACGAATACCTTAATAGTAACGCTAGATGCCCATAAAGTAACGTATATTACTCATAATATACCCTAAAGGTTACAATTTATCAAGAGGCTTCGAGCGGATTTCAGAGAGTATTAGGCCCAAGTATTCAAGCGACCGAGGATACTGCAAATTTAGGAATTCGTGTATTCTAGGAAACCTTGAGTGCAGAGTGAAGGGGATATACCTCGACCGCTCAGTGTAAAGCTTTAAACGGTCGCCGCGACGATATGAACAATACCCAATCCGTTTATTTGCAAGAGGCATTTTTCTCTTGCGCTTCGCTCAACAGTCCACCGCGGGGCTACTATAACCATATATGGACCAAGAGAGATTCTCCAATCGGGGGCTATACGTCTCAAGTCGTTTTAGACATCCAGTTATCAGGCAGGTAGAACTATGCGAATTGCAATTACTCGGGAAGTAAGCTCAAGTATCGGGCAGTGTGAACTGACTCATCTTTCTCGGCAGAATATTGATGTTGACCTCGCACGATCCCAACACGCGCAATATGAGCATACGTTGATAGATTTGGGATGCAAACTCAGAAGATTATCAGAAGAATCCAATCTCCCCGATTCAGTGTTTGTTGAAGACACGGCAATTGTGTTGGGCGATGTGGCGGTTATTGCCAGACCTGGTGCAACCCTGCGTCGAAATGAAACACAAAGTGTTGCTGAAGTTTTAAAGGAGTACCGGACGATACATCAAATAATCGATCCAGGCACTCTGGATGGTGGAGATGTCTTGCGGGTCGGCAGGACCTTGTACGTTGGGAATTCAATTCGCTCAAATATCCCTGGAATTAAACAATTGCTGGAGTTCGTTACTCCTTACGGATATAACGTTGAAGTTGTTAAAGTGGATGGCTGTTTGCACTTAAAGTCAGCGGTAACCCTGGTGGGTGAAAAGACTCTGCTGATCAACAGATCTTGGGTTGACGCGAACTCATTTGACGCCAGGGACTTCATTGACATTGATCCAAGTGAACCATATGCAGCCAATGCTTTGCTCATTGGGGACGAATTGGTATATCCAACGAATTATCCGCTGACCCGTCTTCGATTGGAGAACAAGGGGATCGGGGTAAGAGTAGTTGACGTCTCTGAGCTGCAGAAGGCTGAAGGCGCATTGACATGCTGCAGTTTGATTTTTGAAGAGGAGGGGCAAGTCTAAGTATAAGCTGGAAGCTTTGTGACAAAGGTTGCGGTTGAGATGCTCCAGAGTCTTAAGGAACAAGCGCAGTGTTTTATGACCTATGCCGACGTGGTTGGTAAATCTTGGTATAACACCGTTCGATTAAAGCATGCCGGGCGTCTCCACAAGCAATCAGACCAGTCATGGATGCTCATGATCGCTAAGCAGCGCCACACAACCACCCCGTTGTTATGCCTTGAGGTTTAATTCAGCTATTATCCAAATCATCGAGATATAGGAGGTGCTATATTGAGGACTGCAATCATCGTAGGGGCTTTTGCTGCTTTAGCGACAGGTGTGGCGATTGGTGTTCAGGCTACATTAACCAGTCGAGTAGGGGGCATAATCGGTAACATTCGAACTGGATTGCTTACCAACTTTCTGGGTGGCGCAATCGCTGGTGTTGTTGTTCTCATTCTCTTCTGGCGACAAGGTTCAGGCGTCTGGAAGATCCCGACCACCACGATAGTAATGGTTGCCATATCAGGCACATTGGGGATATTGATCATCACTGGGCTTTCATTCTCACTCCAGCGAGCCGGCGTTGCAGCTGGACTTGCAACGATCATCCTCGGTCAACTTATCGTCTCTGTTATTGTCGATACACGCGGGATCGGTAACGTTGAACCTATTCCGTTGACGATCCAACGTGTCGGTGGTTTATTTGTGATGGCTGCAGCCGTATATTTGTTAATGCCTAGAAGCTGAAGGATTAGACACCTTAGGGAAGGTGAGCTCAACGATAAACAGCCTTAATCATTGGTTGCTGATTGTCACACCTGGCAGGTTGAAGTAACGGAAGGAAAATTATGACATTCACCATGACGCATACGGAAAGGGAAGCCTTCCTCGCAGCTCTTCATGTAGGAATTCTGGGAATATCTGCCCCTAATCGTGCCCCGGTGTTGGTGCCTGTATGGTATTCATATGAACCTGGGGGCGATATCTTATTCATCACGAACAAGGACGCAAAGAAAGTCAACCTTTTAAGGCAAGAGGGGAGATTCACACTATGTGTGCAGGATGAATCTCCCCCTTATAAGTATGTCAGTGTTGAAGGGCCAATAATCTCTATGGGGGATGCTGATCACGAAAGAGAATTAACACCGATTGCCCGCCGCTATCTTGGTAAAGAGCGAGGCGATGAATATGTGGACGAGACAGCGGGAGACAAAGAGATCTTGGTTCGGATGAGACCAGCGAAGTGGTCAACGGCAGACTACGGGAAATAAGCCACCTGACAAGCGGCATTGATTAGCGCATTATTCGCTTTTGGTAACTTTATTGAAAATGAAGATTTGGTGTAAACTTTGTCATTGACATCCGCAGAACCCAGCCTGAAGTGCTGCGGTACGCGAGGGTAATATTCTTGGTGAAAGGCGAAAAAAGATGGCTCCAAATAATGAAATAGATCCAATACAAGGGCGAATACGAGCCATGTGCGAGCGCGTCAATGGTGCTCAGCAGTTGGATTTTTATTACTACAACATACCAATACAGGAGCTGCACGGTACGGCGACGGCTTTGGTTGGTGGGCGTGAGATGAGTATGTTCGCTTCGTATAGTTATCTTGGACTTATTGGGCATCCAAGGATCAATGCAGCTGCTCGAAAGGCGATTGATGACTTTGGTACGGGAACCCATGGTGTCAGGACTCTGGCGGGCACATTGACCCTTCATAATGAGATGGAAGCAACCATTGCGGCCTTCAAGGGTACGGACGACGCGGTCACTTTCACGTCCGGCTATGTCACCAATCTAACGGCAATATCATCGTTAGTGGGCAGGCACGATTGTGTATTCAGCGACAAATTGAACCATGCCAGTATCGTCGACGGATGTTTGATGTCGGGATCGAAATTTATTCGCTTTCGACATAATGACATGGATGACTTGGAGGATCGGCTTAAAGAGGCGCCGTCCCAAGCTGCCAAGCTGGTGATCTGCGACGCGGTATTCAGCATGGATGGGGATATCATCGACCTGCCAAGAGTAGCAGAGCTTTGCAAAGAAAACGGTGCATGGCTGATGATCGATGAAGCGCATTCAATCGGTGTATTGGGTGAGACCGGCAGGGGTATTGAGGAGTATTTCAATCTGAAGGGGGCCATAGACATTAAGATGGGAACGTTAAGCAAAACTATTCCCAGTGTCGGCGGGTACATCGCTGGAAGCGCTGACCTGGTCAAATACCTGCGACATCAGTCAAGAGCCTATATCTTCTCCGCGGCGCTGCCGCCGGCGCAGACTGCAGCGGCTATGGAATCTTTCCGTGTCATTCTTGACGAACCGTGGCGGGTGAAAAAACTACGTGAAAACACAAAACTCTTCATCGAGGGTCTCAAGGAGCGGGGCTTTGACACGATGAGAACAGAGACTGCAATCGTCCCGTTGTTATGTGGAACGGATGAGAAGGCATTTGAAATGACGCGTGGATGTCATAAACGAGATTTATTTGTCCTTCCCGTAATCTCGCCTGCGGTACCGGCAGGATTGGCACGCTTGCGAACGACAGTAACTGCCGCCCATGAGCCGGAGGAGATCGCCAAAGCTCTGGATATTTTTGAGCAAGTTGGAAAAGAAGTCGGCGTTCTTTAACCATTGAGGATTCGACGTTATTTGTTCACAATGAGGAGACAAATTACGGTTTATCCAGGGTATTAAAACCCTGATTCGACTGCGTCCTTATGTATTCGAATTGTGAAGGGACCAGCCCCCTGAACATAATGTTTTCAGGCGTGAGTTGATCCAAAAATCCATAAACATCAACCATAAAGAAAGAGAATACATATGAACGAACCCATGATGTCCGCGGCATGTCTTAGTTGTGATCGAAGTGAGTCAGATATTCCTCTACTACAGTTGAGATTTCAGGGTGAGGAAATATCAATATGCTCGCAGTGCCTACCTGTATTAATCCATGAGCCGGAAAAACTGATAGGACGGATGAGAGGCGCGGAGGATATCGACCCAAGACCTCATAATCATGCGTAGAGATCATGATCATGGGCATGGGATTGATACCTGCCCTCATAGTTTGTGAGCGTTGGTAAAGGCGCTCAATTACTTTTTTGCTGCCGAGAGGCCGGCAAGCCATCCGGTCGAAAAAGCTGCCTGTAAGTTGTAACCCCCGGTATCGGCATCAAGGTCCAGTACTTCCCCGGCGAAATACAATCCATCGATGATGAGTGAAGCCATTGATCGGGGGTTGACCTCGCGCGTACTCACGCCTCCTGCGGTGATTATTGCTTGGGCGAATGACCGGTGTCCGCTGATCTGGAAACGAAAATCCTTAAGCCAGGTTCGCAATCGTTTACGCTCGTCAGACGTAATCTGGTGCGCTCGTTTATCTGCAGGGATGGCGGTTAAATCAATGCAGACAGGGATCAGCTTCCTGGGGAGCAGCTCTTGAAGCAGAGTTCGGTAATGCCGCTTGCCGTGTGTATCAAAATCCCTCATCAAGCGGGCGTCGAGTTTTCCATCATCCAGCGCCGGTTTGAGATCGATGGAAATTTCGACTTCATGGTTAGCACGTAAAGCGTCAACGACTTTCCGGCTTAAGGAAAGGATAATCGGTCCCGAGAGTCCAAAGTGGGTGAACAGCATCTCGCCGAAGGCTTCGGCTTGTTTTTTTCCATCGACGATCAGGCGTGCATTAACATTGCGCAAACTGAGTCCCTGCAGCCGGGGGGCGATCTTCCCCGAGGTTTTTAGAGGCACCAATGCGGGTCGAATGGGGACGATGGTATGCCCAACGTCTTCAGCCAGCCGATAGCCATCTCCCGTCGATCCGGTGCCGGGATAGGAAGCGCCTCCTGTGGCAATGATCACGTTTCTGGCACGGTACTCGATCGATGCTGACTGATCCTTGGATTTTTGCTCCAGGACGGATTCAGGAGGTTTGGAGACTTGTACTCCCACAACCCGTTCCTGCTCAACCAATAGCCTTTCCACTTTTGCTTGGGTTTGCATAATTGCGCCATTCTTTTGAACCCAATACGTCAATGCATCGACCACATCCTGCGCATCGTTGCTCACTGGATAAATACGTTCTCCGCGCTCTAAAACCGTTTCCACTCCCAGATTATCGAAGAATTCGATCAACTCGTTGGTGAAGAAACGCGTAAAGGCAGAGCGCAGAAAACGGCCATCTGGACTGAAGTGTTCAAGGAATTCTTCGAGCGGTGCCACATTAGATAGGTTGCAGCGTCCTTTGCCGGTAATGAGCAGCTTGCGCCCCGGGTGGCTCATCTTCTCAAGAAGAAGCGTTTCAGCCCCAGTCGCCGCAGCCTGACCAGCGGCCATCAAGCCGGCAGGACCCCCTCCAATAACAATCACCTGGTATTTGCTCATCCGATTCTCACGCGTGGGTACTCATAGCAATTATGGATCTTGATTCTAAACCATATGCCGGCGCTTGAGTGGGAAATCACGAAATCATGTTGGTCTTTAATGCGGCTTGTGCGAAAATGATATGGGAATTTCCATTAAACTAACTTCATGTGCACGCTTTCCCCTTGGTTCTTGCATTAGGGATTATTCTAATGACACTCGGAATGCAAAGCATGAAGGAAAGTGGATAAAACTTATCATTACCGCAGGAGAAAGATGATGGAATTACTTCCAGAATTACGGATAGATTTACTGAATGGCTGGGTGCTTTTGGCTTTTTTCTACATAGTATTTGGTATTCTGCTGGTTATTTTTCCAAAGAGCGTTGTCTCGAGGCTCTACGATCGATCCGCTTGGAGTAAGAGACAGAAGATCTTTTCTGCAATTGGAAAACTCTTTATACTTTCATGGTTTGCGTTAGTGATCCTGACTCCCTTGAATACCGGGCATGTTGTGTTTGCTCTTGGGGGAGCGATATATTTACTCGGGTTGTTGGGTTTTGTACTCTCGCTATTGAACTTCAGAAATACACCGCTCGATCAGCCCATAACAAAAGGACTCTACCGGATCTCGAGAAATCCTCAGCAAGTATCTATTCTTTTGTCATATTTGGGGATCAGTATCGCCATTGGATCTTGGGTGGCGGTAATACTGATAACCGTAGGTGCGTTCATGAGCCATATTCGGGTGATGGCAGAGGAGCGATCATGTCTGCAACAGTATGGCGATTCTTATAGGGAATACATGGAACGTGTCCCCCGGTATTTCGTGTTCTTCTAAAGAGACCTCCGAAAACGAGAATTTAACTCTACTATATTGAAGGTGTCGGAGTCTTCATAATGGGGTTAAGACATCGCGGTTGTGATCGGTTGTCATTCCGAGGCCAAAAATCTCGATCTTCACTTGATGCAGCTCCTATCTTTGTGTAACGAGAATGTTAGGCGCTGCGTACCTCAAAATGACATTCGGCAAGGACCTGGCATGCTGAGCGAAATATCTCGTCTTATTCAGGTTGACTTCCAACTCGAGGTGAAGGTTGTATAAGTGTGCCTGGATTCCGATCTCCCCATTAAAAGTCATCAAGTGTTCCGTGCACAGATTTTGGACACTATTCGGTATCTCATTGTTCCTCGTCGCATGTGCTGGACCTTCCCCACCCACTGAGGGAATTGAGTGGGGGGTAATTAGCGCAGCTACGTTACCCCCATCGCGCGCTTCCGAAACGCCATCCATGCCAAAAGTTGCATCCGACTCAACGGAGGCTTTTCATTACACCCTTGAAGATGTCCTCATGTCGTATGGCTTGGAGAGATGGATCCCGGAGGGAGGTGATCAAAGCCGCCATCCGATCACCGCGGACATCCTCTCTAATCCCGCAACCTATGGTGCCTTCCTTGATGAATTAGCGGTGATCCTCGAAAGAGCCAGGATAGACATGGAGACAATCGCGGCTCAAGGTGGTCAGATGCTCGTCGAAATTTATTGGAATGGAGTGTCTTTATACTCAGGGGGGACTGTGGTGGACATTGTTTATCGCGGAGCTGAGAATCCTGAGAGCAGTCTTTGGGTGAGAGACGAGAGTGGAGACTTTTCGCTCATCGAAGTAGGCGACCTTGGTCCCTTGATTAAAGCCAACCCGGTTGATGTGCCGGTTGAATGGCAGAATCCAGGCTATCTGGAATACGTAGATGATCCATGGGATCATTTAGCACGAGGCTTACATATCCTCGACGCCGAGGGAAGAGCGATTGCTCTCTGGGATCGCGAGCGAAGTAGCTTCGAGCACTGGATGGAGGTTGGTCCCTACAGATACAAGATTGTCAACGGGATGGATGTTGATTTTTACGGTTTCTCAGAGGGACAGATGGATATCCTATGGGAGGCATTTGCCTGGATTAACGTCGACAAGGAACATGTTAACAAATTGTTCGAGGCGGTCGTGTCGGTTCGTACCACAGATTTGCCGGAATGGATCGCGGGGGTTGCTGGTCAGGGGGACATCCGGGTGGATCCTTCGATGTTTACATATATGCAAGATAATTATGACGCGCCTCCCCAGGCCGATGTGCTCTGGATTGCAGCGTTACTCGTCCATGAGGCTGTCCATGTCAATCAACCTGGGGAGTGTAGTCCCCAATATGCAGCTACCCAGGGGATGAGCTTTAAGGAATATGGGTTGTTTATTGAAACAGGACCAGGGCAGGCGTATGAGCAGGAGGTCAAGTTTATTGAGAGAACTTTAGCGCTGGAGGATTCTTTGGGGCAAAAAATGGTCAGGGATTCAAGAGTGCGAGAGACCATCCAGGAGGTCAATGATTTTTCCGCTAGTGCCTTGGGACGATCTGCTTTCTCGAATGGAGTTCGAGTTCCAACCTGCGCAGATCCGTAAAGATCATCCGGGGTAGCATTCGGATGGATCAGGGAGCAGGATTAGGGATCGGGTGAAAGCACCTCATTTCAAAGTAAACGGTTGCGAAAATCTCGCAACCGTTTCTTGGTTATATGCAACATCCACCGCAAAGTGTCCTCAAGCAAATGTTGCCTCACCCAATGCCCCAAGGGACTACTTCGTTCACAATGTTCTCAGCCTTCAGGATTTTCCAATTTGGGTTTGAATAAACTGTTTTGTCGAGATGCTTGGAAACAACTCCCACGGCGTGCTATGCTAAAGATGCGCAAAGAGCCTGGCAATTTATGGATTTATTCATGCCAGTGCCCGGAAAGAGTATTGGATGAAGCGCCTGAGCGAGTGCGAAAAGATGGAATCCGCAGAGGGGCGCACAAATACTGGATTTTTTATGATTGACCTTTATCCAGTAGGCGTAAAGGATGAATTATGAAGGCGTACAACAATGTAATGGAATTGATTGGTAATACCCCGCTGCTCAGGCTTGGACGCCTCGCGAAGGACAGCAGGGTTTACGCAAAGTGTGAATTCATGAACCCTCTTAGTTTAAAAGACCGCGCAGTTTTAAGGATAATCGAGGATGCTGAAGAAAACGGTCGATTAGAACCGGGGAGTACGTTAATCGAAGCGACGAGTGGCAATACTGGTATGGCAGTGGCATTCCTGGCAGCCATCAAAGGTTACAAGGCCATCCTGGTGATGTCGGAGATCCAGAGTCAGGAGCGAAGAAAGGTTCTTAAAGCCTTTGGGGCAAAGTTGATTTTGACTCCTGCTTCTGAAGGAACTGAAGGGGCACGCAATAAACTTAAAGAGATCGTTGCCAATCATCCCGAATATTTTTACGTTGGGCAGCATGTCAATCCCTCAAACCCCAAAGCGCATTACCAAACAACGGGTCCAGAAATTTGGGCGGAGACCGACGGGCAGGTGGAGATCCTCATTGCTGGTCTAGGGACGGGGGGGACGATTTGCGGGGCAGGGCGATACTTGAAGGAGAAGAATCCCGGGGTGCAATTAGTGGCGATAGAGCCCGAGGAAGCACCATACATCTCCCAGGGTATTTTCAAACCGCACCGCCTGATGGGGACAGCGCCGGGTTTTGTGCCTGAAACGCTGGAGCGTGAGATCATTGATGAGATTTTCTTGGTGAGCGAAAGTGATGCATTTACTATGTGTCGTAGAGTTGCTGTGGAAGAAGGGCTCTTGGTGGGGATATCATCGGGGGCGGTGGCACATGCTGCGTTAACCATTGCCGCGCGTCCGCAGAATTCCAAAAAAGTCATCGTGGTTATTTTTGCGGACACGGGACAAAGATATTTGAGCGTAGAGGGTTTATTTGAATAGAGAGCTGTGGGTTAATGATATTTCCCGGCCCCGGAAAAACGGAGTGATTTTGTTATCCTTTTCCGGTTGAAACGAACCCAGAGGGCAAATAAACCATTTTCGTGCTAGCGGTACTTTTCGAGTGCTTTCCGTATCTAAGGTGTTTAGCACTCTGGAATGATGCTGTTGGACCCATGGCGCCTCATCTGCCATGATAATTTTCAAAGAGATTATTGATGACAATAATGGGACTGATTTTTGATTTCGATGGATTGATCCTCGATACCGAGACAGCGATGTTTCGTTCGTGGGAGGAGATTTTCACCGAATATGGTATTACTGTTTCTTTAGTCGAATGGGCGAGTCAACTCGGGATATCAACAGATCATCCCGCGGCTTATGAAATCATAGAGAAACACATCGGTGAACCCATCGATCGTGAGGCGATTCAAGCCCGCCGGACACAACGTGAACTGGAACTCATTAAATCGGAAGAGGTCATGCCTGGTGTCGTTGATCTCATCACAGAGGCAAGAGCGCGAGGCTTGTGTCTTGGTATCGCCTCAAGTTCAGACAGGAAGTGGGTTATTGGGCATCTCACGAAATTGGGGTTGTACCCCTTTTTCGCGAGTATTCGCTGCGCCGACGACGTTTCACGTACCAAGCCAGCACCTGACCTATACCTGGCTGTTCTCCATGACATGGGGCTCAAACCCGATCAAGCTATTGCTTTTGAAGATTCATTGCATGGTGTAGAGGCTGTTAGGCAAGCCGGTATTTTCTGCGTAGCCGTGCCCAACAACGTTACGCGTCATTTGCCGATGCCGGAAGCTGATCTGACGGTAAACTCATTATTGGAGATGAAGCTCGAGGAGTACATTCAGATGGCGCAAGGGGAGCCACTCAATAAATGAATCCAAGGAGAAGACAATGATAAAAGAGTTTAAAGAGTTTGCCATGCGTGGAAATGTGCTCGACATGGCGGTGGGTATTATTATTGGTGCCTCCTTCGGGTCTGTTATCAGCTCGCTTGTCGATAATGTCATCATGCCTCCAATTGGCCTCCTTCTTGGGAAGGTCGACTTCTCAAACCTATTCATCCTACTGCGCGAGGGTGATGTTGCGGGTCCCTATCTATCGATAGCGGAAGCGCAGTTAGCGGGAGCAGTTACACTTAATTATGGGCTTTTTATCAACACAATCATAACTTTCTTAATCGTTGCATTTGCCGTTTTTCTTCTCATACGCGGTGTAAACAAAATCCAAAGAACCGAGGAAGACACGACATCAGAGCCCACGACCAAGGAGTGCCCATTCTGTTTCATGGACATACCGGTTAATGCTATCCGCTGTCCGCAATGCACATCAAATCTTGAGCGTGCTACCGGATAGAAATGGCGAATAGGTATAAAATATCAAGGGTTTTCACAACGGCGCACAATCATTATTACAGCGATGTTGTGTGTCTCGCCATCGATTTGGAGAGAGCAAATGGATAAACAGTCGGAAGGAGTAAGTGGGATTGGCTGGAGGATGGTAATCCGATTCTTGATTTTCGTTGTGCTTCTGCCATTCGTTCTGTTTATCGCTGCGGATCGCCTTGATTGGACGATGGCCTGGGTCTACATCGGAATCCATATCGCTTTTACACTTATCAGCAGACTTATCGTCCTCAGGACGAGCCCAGAGACATTGGTCGAGCGTGCCCGCGGAACAGGAGCTGATGATGCGGCTAAGGGGGACCGCTTCATGGTTGTGATCGTCGGTTTGTTTGGGCCGTTGGTGATCTGGACGATCGCTGGTCTTGATGATCGCTTCAATTGGTCGCCGGATATCTCAATGTTGGTCCAGAATATCTCACTGGTTCTTGTGACATTCGGGTATGCTGTTGGCACGTGGGCGATGGTCGCCAACGCGTTTTTCTCTTCGGTTGCGCGAATTCAGGAGGACCGCGATCATCATGTTGTCACTGGCGGTCCTTACCGCATCGTCCGGCATCCGGCATACGCGGGTGGGGTCGTTAGTTCCCTGGCAATGCCCTTGATGCTCGGCTCATTGTGGGCACTTATTCCATCCGGACTCACCCTGGTATTTCTGGTGATTCGCACGAAGACCGAGGATAAAATGCTGATGGAGGAACTTCCGGGATACACGGACTTCGCACAGCAAACACGATATCGTCTTGTGCCGGGCATCTGGTAGGTGGGGGTTTAATCGTTAGTTTTGATTCTGAAAGAAGGTAGCGCGTTAAAGTCCATCTTCTTTCTACTCTGGAGAGTCGCAACTGCGGGCGGAGGGTATTATCCGCGAGGTAAATCCATTGAAGCAAAAGTTCCACAAACGAACCTATCTGGGTCTGGGTGAAGCTTGGGAGGATTTCCGCTATATCATCTCCCGTCGACCGCTAATACAAAGAGCGATGAGGGAGCTGCTCTCACCTGCCTTCCGGGAACGGCTTATGCTGGTTGTTACAGAAGTGCATGGGTGCCGGTACTGTAGAACGCACCACGCGAGTGGAGCGCTCAAGGCAGGGATTGCTGATGATGAACTCGCTGACTTGCTGGCTGGCGAGATACCCGCAAATACTCCCGAAGAAGAAATACCCGCCATGATCTATGGGCGCTACTGGGCTGAGAGCGGGGCGCAGCCCGACCCTGAAGATGTCCAAGATCTCATAGACGTCTATGGCGAGGAGATGGCTGAAGCCATCCATATCGTCCTGCGCATGATCCGCATGGGAAATCTCATGGGCAATACGGCCGATTACATACTCTACCGGCTGACGTTCGGCAGGGCTGGTGTGTAGAGGGGGAGGGAAGAACGATGGGCGAAGAACCTGCGGTAAGGGATTACTGGCGATCCTATCTTGATTCTCTTCGATCTGATCCGCCATCGCCTGATTTGGAATATTCAGCGTGGGCGTTCGGTAACACACCAGAAATGGCTGATAACTTGGGGGATCTGGTCAAGCGGGAGGTGAAGATCGCGACGGCTTCACTTGCCTGGGCTTACGAAGCTGATGGGGATCCGCATCCTGAGGTCGGTGACATCAGCATAATCCTGGACGGTGCGGGCAATCCGATGTGCATCATTGAGACGACTGCTATCGAAGTAATGGCATTTAATACGGTGGGCGAAAAGCATGCCTATGAAGAAGGTGAGGGGGATCGCAGTCTGGATTATTGGCGAGAAGTCCATTGGGCGTTCTTCACCGAGGAGTGCCATTCCATCGGCAGACAACCTGCGCGAGATATGCCCGTAGTTTGCGAACGGTTCCGGCTGATCTACTCGTGATGAGTGGATCGAAACCACGTTTCGTACTGAATTTTGGTGAAACAATCCAGGTCACCTGACGGTGATCACTGCCTAGGCGTTGTGTTAGAAGCGAGTAATTAAGATGAAAGTTGCACCGATGCTTGTCGTCATCGTATCATCTCTGTTCTTCCTCAATTGTGCTCGATCACCTGAGGCTCTAACACAAAGGAGAATCGCAGGGGTAGAACAAGGTTTGCTGAGTGACTATTCAGATCCGCCTTGGAAGAGGATGGAACTTTTAGGGCGGATGCAGCACTATCGTGTACCTGGCGTTACCATTGCGGTTATCGATGAATTTCAGATTGAATGGACAAAAGAGTATGGGGTGTTGGAGGCAGGTAGAGGTGAACCCGTAACCCCAGAAACGCTCTTTCAAACCGCTTCCCTCGCAAAGCCCATCGTGGCCGTGGCTGCCCTGCATCATGTTGAGACAGGAGTCCTTGAACTTGATCGTGATGTTAATCAAAGCTTGGTTTCCTGGCATGTCCCTGAGAACAAATTCACGGCGGAGGGAGAGATCACATTGCGTCGTCTCTTGAGCCATAATGCAGGGGTGACGGTTGAGGGATTTCGTGGTTACGCTCTTGGAGAGGAATTCCCCAATCTTCGGCAGATATTCGATGGTGAGTGGCCAGCCAACTCACCTCCTATCCGTGTGGATATTGTTCCTGGAACACAGCATCGCTACTCGGGTGGTGGTTACATGATCGTTCAGCAGCTTCTCGAGGATGTGGTCGGTGAGCCTTTTCAGGACATTATGCAGAACGCCGTACTTGAGCCATGGGGGATGGCTGCCAGCACCTTTGAATCGCCGCTTCCAGAGCATCTCTGGGAGATCGCAGCATCTGGTCACCGCGCGGATGGCTCAGTCATCCCGGGAAGGTGGCATACCTATCCCGAGATGGGATCAGGAGCGAGCATGTGGGCGACGTCTTCTGACTTGGCACAATTCGTGATAAAGGTGATGCAATCCTATACTGGACAATCTGATGGGGTTCTTTCACATGACATGGCAACCCAAATGCTGACGCCTCAGATTGATGACCGTGGTCTTGGACCGTTGGTATACGATGATGGCAGCAACTTGTTCTACTTCATGCATCCAGGGGCAAACGATGGTTTTACATCCGTCATGGTCGCCTATCCACTTAGAGGGCAAGGTGTCATTATCATGACGAATAGCGATAATGGAAAC
>Ga0114922_10000357_pt1 | contig 44468 bp, 28 predicted proteins | sample AartaG_FD_100975 | JGI IMG/M metagenome (GOLD analysis project Ga0114922, IMG submission 100975) | Deep subsurface microbial communities from Aarhus Bay to uncover new lineages of life (NeLLi) - Aarhus_00045 metaG | ecosystem: Environmental > Aquatic > Marine > Oceanic > Sediment | place... | reverse complement strand
GACTTATTCGGCCGCGATGACTACCATCCCCTCGGCGACGACGCCCGTTCGGCGGTGCTCCTGCCCCTGATCTCGCATGGCGTTATCCGGGGTGTCCTGACAGCCGAATCGGTCGCGACCGATCACCTCCAGGAAAAGGACGTTCGCATGCTCTCGATCGTGGCCCGGTCGGCCGCCCTGGCGCTCGAGAACGCCGAGCTGCACAAGAGAACCGAGGAACTCACGGTTATCGATGAGTTGACGGAGACGTATAACTACCGGTATTTTGTCGAGAAGCTGGAGGAGGAGAAGCGGCGGGCCATCCGTTATGACCTGCCCCTGTCGCTGGTCATGGTGGACATAGACTGGTTCAAGAAGCTCAACGATACCTACGGCCATGAGGTCGGCAACGTAGTCCTGAGGAGTCTGTCGACTATTATCAAGCAGTGTATCCGCGACGTGGATATTTTCACTCGCTACGGTGGTGAGGAATTCGCCATCATTCTTCCCCAGACGCCCCAGGTGGAGGCGTCGCGCATAGGGGAACGTATCCGCGCCCAGATCGAGGCGACCAGGATTGATGCAGGCAAAGCTGGTCAGGTCAAGGTGACCGTTTCAGTGGGCGTAAGCGCGTACCCGGAGAATGGGAAGTCACACGAGGAATTGGTATCGGTGACCGATCAGGCGCTCTACCGCGCCAAGGGTGAAGGACGAAACATAGTTTGTATCATTTAGACCGGAAGTGTAAGCCAATAACGGGGAGTGTTTGCAGGAGATGACAAGAAACACGACAGGGCAGATCGGGCAGTTGTTCATGGTTGGTTTCCCGGGGGCGGATCCTCCGGCGGGCTTCCTGAACTTCATCGGTGAAGAACAGATCGGAGGCGTGATTCTGTTCGGGGAAGCCTGCGCCACGCACCAGACCGCCCGAAGGAACATCGAGCGCATTCGCAAGCAGTACTCGGCCGGCACGGCGCCGTTCATTGCGATCGACCAGGAGGGCGGGCGGATTTGCCGCTTGAAGGGCATTCCCGTCGAGTATCGAGCCGCCGCTTACTACGGCCGGGAGAGCGACATCGAGCACTTCGCCGAGGACTACCAGCGGGCGGCGGTCTTCATGGAATCGATCGGAATAAACCTTAACCTGGCCCCGGTGGCCGATATCTTCCTGAACCCGGATAACAGATGCCTGTGGGATCGATGTTTCGGTGAGACGTCCGAAGATGTCGCGCGTTATGTTGAAAGATCGGTCGTGATCTCCCGTAAGGCGGGGATACTCTCCTGCCTGAAGCATTTCCCGGGACTCGGACCGGCCGCACTGGATCCCCACGAGCAGACGGCGGTGATTCCCTTTGACGAAGTTGTGTGGCGGCAGCAGGGTCTGATTCCGTTCGCGCAAGGTGTCGAACACGGCGCCGACATGATCATGACCACTCACGTGCGCCTGGACGGTTTCAGCGACGAAATAGCTACCGGATCAAAGAAAGTCATATCAACCCTGCTGCGGAGAGTCGTACCCTTTGACGGCCCAGCCGTGACGGACGATCTGACCATGGAGGGCGCCGCCCCGCTGGGCAGTATCGGTGAGCGGGCCGTGGCGGCCTTTAACGCCGGCCATGATATTCTGCTGTTCGGTCGGGACTTTGAAGCTGCCATGCGGGCCTATGACTACTTCCACGAATCGGTGGCTCGCGGTGAAATCGACCTGCAGCAAGTGCGGGCTTCATTGAGTCGGGTGTCGGGCATAAAGTTCAAGCTGGACAGTACCGTCATGAGGTGATTATTTCGGGCGATGTCTCTTGAACGGATTGCCCGCAAGAGGACGCTGAATGTCCTCGGTCTCAATTCCGGCACATCCGCCGATGCGCTGGATATGGCGGCGGTGAGTATCACGCGATCGAGGGGTACCGTGAAGGTGACCCAGTTAGCCGTAGCCGGCAAGCGGATCGGGCAGCAGATGCAGGAACTCGTCTTTCAGGTGACCGATTCCAAAACCACAACCACCGGCCAGATCATCCTCCTGGACAATCTCCTGGGTAAGTTCATGGGCCGCGCGGCGGCGGCGTTCATCCGGAAGCTCGCGCGCGACGGCATCGCGATAGACATGACAGCATCACACGGTCAGACCGTACGACATCTTCCCGGGAAAACCAGATTCGGCGACCAGTGGATTAATGGCAGCCTGCAACTGGGTTCCATCGACATGATCGCCACTCAGACCGGAAAGACGACCGTGGGTGATTTCCGGCAGGCCGATATAGCTCTCGGCAATGAAGGGGCGCCGATAACGACGGGGGCCATGCGTCGCATATTCAGCGACGGTCGCAAGTCCCGACTGATTGTCAACATCGGCGGTATGTCCAACTACTTCCATTTTCCGGGGCCGAAGTCCGGCCTGCCCGTCTCTGCCGCCGATTGCGGTCCCGGCAACAGCCTCAGTGATATTCTCTCGACCCGGTTATTTGGAAAGCGATGTGACCGGAGCGGCCGCCGGGCTGCCTCGGGAACGCTGTCCAATCGGCTTCTATCCCTCCTCTTAGGCGATCCTTTTTTCACGGGCAAAGCCCTGTCGACAGGGCGTGAGACGTTTGGCAGCGAGATGGTGGAAAGGATCATCGAGTTCGGACACCGTTTCAAACTGAGAAAGAAAGACCTGCTGAGAACCGCCGTGGAGTTGACAACGAATGCTATTGCCATCAAGGTCTGGCCGCTTGTGCGCCGCGACGTGGGCCTCACCAGATTGTATCTGACCGGAGGTGGGAGGCACAACAGGTTCCTGGTGGAGCGTCTCGGGCAGCACCTGCCTGACCTGGACATCCGTTCGATCGACGAATTAGGCCTGCATGCCGATTATGTGGAAGCTGCGGCTTACGCCGTTTTGGGCGAAGCCTGCCTGCGCTCGGAGCCGCTGCCGGTGTCCTCGAGGATGCCCAGGGGAAAGTCAACGCCCGTGTTGGGCCGGATAGCCCAACCACCGGTGTCATGGTCGCAAATGAGGGCGAGGGTGACAGATTGAGCAGGTTACAGCGGATCATACGACTTTACGGGCGGTTTGGCACCGGGCTGCTGGTGGTGGCGCTGGTCTTCAGTTGCGCCGCCGTGCCCGGGCTGAGAGAGGAAAAATCCACGACTTTTATTCGGGTGCCGTTTGTCCGGGTGCTCCTGAACGAGGACCGTGACAGCGTGACGATTTCGGCGGAATCCCAGTTCGCCGTGGAGTGTCTTCGGCAGGGACGGCAGGAAGTTTACTACTCGCGGCGGCCGGTCACGGTTCTCAACCGGCTTCATCGTCTGGCGGTGAGGAGCCACAATGGCCTGATGCTTCAGGAAGACCTGGACGAAGTAAATATCATCCCGCGTGGTTCGAAGAACCGCGTCCGGTTGGGTGAGAGGAAATACCGAGGGATCGTGAAACTGCTTCCCAGCGGTCGGAATGTCCAGTTGATCAATGTGGTGTACATGGAGGATTACCTCCGGGGAGTGGTGCCGCCGGAGATCGGGCAGCGCAACGACGACGAAATAGAAGCGGTCAAGGCACAAGCGGTGGCGGCTCGCACCTATGCCCTCTCTCACCTGCAGCAGTATGCCGGCGAACCTTACGATATGAGATCGAGCATCATGGATCAGATCTACGAGGGGATGGCCGTGGAAGACAGGCTGGTCAACCGCGCCATCGAGGCCACTACCGGCGAGGTCCTGATGTACCAGGATGACTTTATCGACGCTTTCTATCATTCCACCTGCGGCGGCATGACCGAGGACGTTACCGGCGTGTGGGATCGCAAAGAGATTCCCTACCTGAAAGCGGTCGCAGATCACGGCGCCTGTTCCTGGTCGAAGTATTACACCTGGAAAGAGGTGTTCACCGAGGCGCAGTTGCGGGGGCGAGTGGAGCAGTACCTTTCCAGCGACCGGGGCCGTGATCTCAGGATCGGCCGCATCACCGATATTCACGTCATTTCCCGGACTCCCGGCGGAAGGATTGCCACGCTGCTGGTGCGCACCGACACCGATGTCTACCGATTCAAGAAGGATCGCATCCGCTGGGTGATAGGCCGTACGTCCAATCCGGACCTGATCCTGCCCTCCGGCCGGTTCGACGTGGAAATCGACCGACGCGGTGACGGGAGCGTCAATACCGTCACTTTCCGGGGCAGCGGCTACGGGCACGGAGTCGGCATGTGCCAGTGCGGGGCGATCGGGCTTTCCCGGGAGGGGCGGACGTATGACGCCATTCTCAAGCATTACTTCACCGGCGTCGAGATGCGGAGGATGTATTGAGGCGGTGCAGTTTTTATTGCGTTCAGAGAGCCGGTTGCCTAATCTGGTTTCGTTATGCTCTGCAGACTGGTTATCATTTGCCTGCTTGTGCTAAGTAGCGCTCAGGCCGGAGTGCACAAGTACTCGCTCGGGTTGGGCGCGGGGCTGGCGCGACTGTACAGCAGCGACGACACATTCTTCCCCTACCAGCGAAGTTACGGTTTCCAGGCGGGTCAGCGAATTGGCGAGTGGTGGTCGCTCCAGTTTGACGCATCATACGCACGCCTGTACGACGACACCACATCGGGTTCGACCGTCATCTGGCGCCCGGCCAAGTCCAGCGCCTCGATGGCCTGGAGCGGTACGCGGCTGGCGGTGGTGATCGAGCGCAGCCTGTTTGCGCCGGAGAAGGCGGTCAACATCTCTCCCGGCCTCGGGGGCGGTCTGATTATCTGGAAAATGATCGACCCGGTCACCGATTCTCTCCTCAAACGGCCCGGAGTCCATCGGGAGGTTGTTGATTATGCCGCCACCGAGATCATTCTGACGGCCCAGGCTACGGTCAACGTTGCCCTCACATCACGTTTGTCGCTGGACTGGAGCGTCCGCGCCGACTACCTGACCGGTCTGGGGGCGGAGTTTGAGTCCGGCGTGAAATCGTCGCTCGACAAACTGCTGGCTGGTTCCTGTCTGTCGCTACGCTTTTCGTTCGGCCGCCGTTACGGTTGGAGGTCGGAGAAGGGTTGGACATCGAAGGCGGAACAGCCGCTGGCCGTCGTCTACAGGAAGGCCGATGACAGCGACGGCGACGGCGTCCTCGATGAACTCGACAAATGTCTGGGCACACTCCCCGGGGTTGAGGTCGATGCCGCCGGATGCCCCCGTGATACCGACCGGGACGGTGTCAGCGACGGGTTGGACGACTGTCCCGGCACTGATGCCGCAACTCGCGGAATGGTTGATATCCACGGCTGTCCGGTGGATTCGGATTTCGACGGTATCGCCGATTACCGCGATACCTGCCCGCACAACCGGGTAGGAGCTACGGTCGACGACACCGGCTGTCCCCTTGACTCTGACTCCGACGGCGTGCCCGACGGGATTGATGACTGCCCGAACACCCTGTACGGAGTGGACGTGGACCGCAACGGGTGCATCGATCTTTCCATGTTCTCAGAGCCGATGGTGCTCAATATCGACTACTCCCCGGGTTCGTTTGAGATTGATCCCAAGACGCGGGAGAGGCTGAAAAAGCTGACCGGCGTGCTTCTGTTTGTGCCCGACACAAGACTTGAAATAAACGGGTACACGGACAACATCGGCACTACCGTGGCCAACAAGAAGCTTTCCGAGAAGAGAGCCCGTCGAGTGCGGGACTATCTCGTCGCTCTGGGTATAGACAGTGACCGCATGAAGGTCTTCGGTCGTGGCGAAACCGGTTTTGTCGCCTCCAACCAGACGGCCGACGGCCGGGCTAAGAACAGAAGGATTGAAATCGTCTTCTATTACTGATCCGGTCGCGATAATGGAGTGGAGTTTCCACAGAGATACGAGTCCGGAGAGTCGGCGCAGCCAGTACGCGGTGGTATTGTTTCTTCCCGAGGACCTCGACAGCGCTATCGCCCCTCTTCGAGAGAGGTTCGATCCCGACTACAACATCATCGGACCCCACATTACGGTGGTATTCCCGTTTGATAGCGAAATGAGTCTCGACGAGTTGGCCGCGATTATCCAGGCGGAGACGGAGACCACAAGGCCGATTTCAATTGCGCTCAACTCCATCGGCGATTTTTACCCCCGGGCCCCGATCATCTATTGGAACGTCAGGCGCGCCGATGAACTGACTCGGCTCTACTACCAATTGCACTCGCGCCTGGGACTGCCCATCCCGTTCAAACAGTACCGGCCCCACGTGACCGTGGCCCGCGAGATTTCTCATCACCGGGTTCTTCCGGTCAAGGACAAGATCGCCAGTTACCTTCCGGACGTCAGCTTTGAGGCCGGGGCGGCGGACCTGGTTACGGCTCTGCCCAGCGGCAAATGGGTCTCGGTGCGTACCTTCCCCCTGTCCGGGTGAGTCGCCGGCCAGGTGCCAGGGTACAGTCACGGACAAAAACAGCCGCGCCGAGCAAAAATCGCTTGCCAAGCGTTGGGAATATCGGTAGACTGCGGCGGGTAAGTATGAACATTCTTATTATCACGCAGCATTTTCCGCCCGAGAGAGGCGCTGTCAGGCGCCTTTACGAGTTTGCACGATACTTCGTTCAGCAAGGGCACAACATCTCGGTCATGACAGCTATACCGAACTATCCCGACGGAATCGTTCCTGCAGAATACCGGGGCAGGTTCTTCTACGCCGAAGAGATGGACGGCATCAAGGTTTTCCGCAACTGGGTTCTGCCCGCCTCCAATTCCCAGCCTACCAAGCGGATGTTCGGCTTTGTAACTTTTCTCGTCACCTCGTTGATCAACTCCTTCCGGCTCAAGGGCAAATTCGACCTGGTGCTGGCTTCGACGCCGCCGGTGACGAGCCCGGTGGCCGGATGGCTTATCAGCAGAATCAGACGCTGCAAGTTTGTAATTGAGGTCAGGGATCTTCAACCGGAGTCCAGCGAGGATTTCGGCAACCTCAACCAGTCGCTCTTCACGCGCACGATTCGAAAGATCATGCACACCCTGTATCACAAAGCCGACCGTATCGTCTCAGTCACCGACGGCATTTCACGGTATATCGAGAATATGGGTGTCTCCCCGGCCAGTATTGCAACCGTGAAGTCCGGCGTGGGGCGCGAGTTCATCGAGGCCGATTCCAACGGGATCCGCAAGGAGTTTGGCTGGGACGACAAGTTCCTCGTCCTGTACTCCGGCACTCTCGGCTGGGTGCGCCCGCTTGAGACGGTGATCGAATCAGCCCGTCAGTTGGTCGACCAACCCAACATCCACTTCGTGTTCCTGGGCGACGGGCAGAAAAAAGACGCTCTGCAGAACATGGTCCAGGACTACGGCTTAAAGAACGTCAGCATCATCGGTCTGCAGCCGCTGGAGACAATTCCCTATTTTCTCAAGGCCGCCGATGTCCTGATCGAGAGCCTCAAGGAAGTGAGCGTGGCCAAGATGGCCTTTCCTTCCAAGATGTTTGAATACATGGCTGCCGGCCACCCGATCGTCTTCGGATCCCGAAAAGGGGAGGCCATCCGGGAGCTCGTCCTTGCCGGGGGGGCGTTGACCTACCCGTCCGACTCTCCCGAAGAACTCAGCCAGCTCATTCTCAGATTGCGCTCGGGCGAGATAGACCGGGAAAAACTCGGTCGCCAGTACCGGGATCACATTGTCAAGCATCACCAGCGTGAGAAGTGGGCCGAGCAGTACCTTACTTTCCTCAAGAGCATCTGACGAGCCCATGGCGCTGTTTATTTTGTCTCGGTTTCATATTTCTCCGGGCATGTTCTCTTAGTCGCGCAGTACGGCTCCAGGCGCGCCTGATATCACAACGCTTCGCCGGGCAGTAGAGCGAGTTGACAAGCGGGCCATTCTGTGTATATTAAAGTGAGATATGAGAAAACGCTGTCATGCGGGCACTATCGAAAGCGACCCTGATGGCAACCGTGCCGGAAACGCGTCTTTGTCACCGGGCAAAGCTGCGGGGCCGGCGTAAGCAGAGAGCAGCCCGCCCCCATTCCTGCCGGGCGCCGCTTTAGATGGTCAGCGCGGGAATGTTGCGGATGGTTACTATGAGATAGGGATTCGCCTGTGAAAGAACTGATTTACCTGGACAATGCCTCCACCTCCTGGCCCAAGCCGGACAAGGTCTACCGGTATATGATCGATTTCTACCGGCAGTGCGGAGTCAATCCCGGCCGGAGCGACTTCGACAAAGCTGTCGAGGCGGGTAACATCCTCGAAGACTTGCGCGCCCGCCTGACCGGGTTCTTCGGAGGCGATGAAACAGCCCCCGAAAGGCTCTGTTTCGGCTACAACGCCACTGACGCGCTCAACCTGATAATCCAGGGCACGCTTGCTTCCGGGGACCATGTTATCACTACCAACCTGGAACACAATTCCGTCATCCGGCCGGTGAATTACCTGATGCGTGATGCCGGCGTCAGGGCGACCTACGTCCCTTTTGACGAGCAGGGATTTGTAGACCCCGATGATATCAAAAAGGCTATCACGCCACATACGAGGCTGGTGATAGTCAACCACGGCTCCAATGTCCTGGGAACGATCCAGCCGGTGAAGGAGATCGGCCGCATCTGTCGGGAGCGGGGGGTGCTGTTTGCGATCGACGTCTCACAGACGGCCGGCGTGGTGCCGGTTGACATGAAGGACATGAATATCGATGTCCTGGCATTCACCGGTCACAAATCACTGATGGGATCTACCGGCATCGGTGGGCTGTGTGTTCGCAGGGATGTCGATATCCGTCACACGCGCAGCGGCGGCACCGGTGTGCGCTCCGCCTTTCCCTATCACCCGGATGAGTACCCCTACCGCATGGAATACGGCACGCCCAACATGGTAGGTGTGGCCTCGCTGTGTGCGGCTCAGGACTGGATCAGTGAACAGGGCGGGATAGAAAACATCTATGCCCACGAAATGAAATTAGCTTCCCGGCTGGCCGACGGATTCACCGAGACAGAGGGCGTCACAGCCTACTGCTGGGGGAGCATGGAAAACCACCTGGCCACGATTACCATCAACGTGGACGGGCTGGAGGCGGGCGATGTCGGGATTATGCTCGATGCAGACTTCAATATCGCCATTCGCACCGGACTGCACTGCGCGCCGTTGGTCCACGAGCAGATCGGTACGACCAAGATGCATGGCGGTGTGCGTTTCGCGATCGGCCCCTTTAACACTGAGGCTCATATCGACACCGCCATTGACGCGGTCAGGGAAATAGCCCGGCGCGCCAGAGAGAAAAAGGTGGGGTCGCTCCAGTCGAGCAAGTAGGGCTGCGCCGAATCCGCGTAGCTTCGCATCAGTACCTTTTCATATCCTACGGACACGGCGGCGGTTCAGGGCCGCTGTTGAACATGTAGTCGACCAAGTAGACCAGGTCGGCGATGTCGATCAACTCGCCACCGATCGCATCCACATTGCCTTCCTCCAGGCACCAAGGCTCAGGTCCCAGGTTGAACATGTAATCCACAAGGTAGACCAGATCGGCGATGTCGATCGGCAGGACGCCGCTGTGGTCAATGTCGCCGCGTGCTTTACAGCACGAGGCGATTGTAAAACAATGCGGGCCATCCCACGTGGGTGCATACAGGTCATAGCCAGTGCTCCAGAGCCACTCTCCAGCGGGGGGATAGTACGAGGAATCAAGACATATCTGCCCGCCTTCGTAGGTCTGGTCGATGGGGCCGATCTGGATTTCGAAGTACTCCTTGTCGTAGAAAGGCGGGAGTCCGACGGCCGCGGGCGAGACAAACGCACCAAACCCCACCGTATCGGCGCCTGAACCGGTCACTCCGATGTGGTTGATATACTGGTTAAATAACCACGTCATTAAGCTGAATGCACCGACAGTTGTGTCGGCGACCGTAGTCGTCCACGTGGCGCCGGTGAGCGAGTATATCCGGTAGCCGTTAGTGATACCTCCCATGGCCGTCTCACCATTGGCCAGTCGTAAGTAGAACGTGATGGGCGCGCCTATCTCCAACTCGCCGGTGGCATTCAGACCATCCACATGAGATAGCGAAAGACTGCCACTGGCAGTCGGAGGGCATAATGAGTGGTCGGCGCACGCAGTAGGCTCCGGTCCAGCTGTGAACATATAGTTGATTATGTATATCAGATCATGTATGTTCACACCGGCGCAGCCAGCCATGTTGGCAGCGTCAAGCGGATCAGGCGCGGGACCACCACAGAACATGTAGTCGACCAAGTAGACTAAGTCCGCCACGTCCATGGGCATTACACCGCTGCCGTCTACATCGCCGCAGATGTAAGTGGCCGACGTGAAGTCGCCGTTATTCAACAGTATTGAGACATTGTTAGAGTAACGGTTAGCTGTCGCGAGGTCGTTGTCACCATCACCGTCAAGATCAATCGAGAAGACAGAGAACGGACCATCTCCGTCGGCATAATCGACCCTCGTATCAAACATGGGCTCAAACGCGAAGCCACCCGCCACGCAGATCAGCACCCCTGCTAATACCGAAATTGAGCACTTCATAGCACCCCTACCTCCATAGCTAAACCTTTCATCCTAAGATAGCACCAATTGCCCCAATGTCAAGGCATTTCCACGTTAGCGCCCCAGCGTCAGCAGGGAGCCAAGCCGTCGAGCAAGTAGGGCTGCGCCGAAACCGCGTAGCTCGGGTCATCGCTTTTCATACAAGATAAGGAAAGCCACTCCCGGTCACCCGGGAGTGGCTCTGGCTCATGCAAGGGCGTCTGTAATGCCACATGAAGTCCGCTAATACGGACACGGCGGCGGTGGCGGGCCGCTGTTGAACATGTAGTCGACCAAGTAGACCATATCGTCGATCGTCAGGAGCGGTCCCGCGTCGCCATTGATATCGCCCTCATCCCAGCAGGGTGGGGGCGGTCCGAAATTGAACATGAAGTCCACAAGATAGACCAGGTCGGCGATAACAATCAGATCGCCATCCAGATCATCGACATTACCTCTCATCACACCCAAGCAGCAGCAGGCGTCACCAACGTCATCGCCGTTGTAGTCGGCCTGGTCGGGATTGGGCACCGTGAGGCAGTTGTCACAGGCGTCGCCAACGGTATCGCCGTCGGTGTCATCCTGCTCCGGGTTGACAACATAGATGCAATTGTCGCATGAATCACCCACGCCGTCGACATCCTCATCCTCCTGGTCGGGGTTGAAGGTCGCCACGCAGTTGTCATCGAAATCTACTACGCCGTCCTGATCCGTGTCGGCAGCCACAAACAGGGGACCCCAGTGCAGGTAGATGGAGCTGTCGGGATGGTCAATGGTACGATATTCCCAGATGACTTTGGCGCCGGCGTCAGAGACATCCTGGAAACGATCCTCGCCCACGACAAACTCGTCCTGTCTCGGTGGTTCCGGACCTCCGGCTACCCATGCGGGTTCTGTCCAAGTTGCCCCGGCGTCGTTGGTGGTCGTGGAGAAGAGCGAGTCGTTTCTGTAGAATGTCGCCACAAAAGTCAGTCCGTTGATGTGGGCTATCTCCGGGAAGCGCTCGTCGCCTTCGGTGTCGATCACTACGGATGTGACCAGGCTGTCGATGTTCCCCTGACCGGTGCTGTCGCGCCAGCAGATGATGTCACGGTCTTCCGGTGCGGAGTCGGAGTTGTATTCAGTCAGGATCAGAACGTTTCCATCATCGGCGGCCACCGCCGGGTACCGAACATGCTCGCCGATCTCGCCTACGGTGTAGACATACCCGGCCGCAATGCCATCGGGATCGTGGGTATCGTAGAACGGAAACAAACGCACCAGCAGTTTCCATGTATTGTCTTCGGGATCGAGCCGGTCATAGACGGCGTAAGCTCTCCCGGTGACGTGGTCGATGTCGGACTTGGTCGTGGCGCAGCCTTCCAGATCGTTGAACCAACTGATGGTTGCCCATCCTGTCGATATCGTTGTGTCAAGCTGATAGAACAAGTGCGGCGCGTTCACCCCGCTGTAGGCCTCACAACTGCTCACCATTGATATGACACCGAACTTGTACTGGCCGGGGAAATACAGGAACTCAACTCCGTTGTCCACGCCAATGTCAGCCGATATCATATCATGCCAGCCGTGCTGGTCCCAGTCCCAATACCTGGGCGAGTAGCCTGTGGCTGTGTTTACCGGATTGTATATATCCATCAGATTCGTGTTGCCGGAGCCGACCTCAATGGAAGTACCGTAGAAGACGGTATCGTCGCCCCAGTACTTTACCGAGGGGTACATCCACTGCCCGGACGTCATAGACAGGGCGCCGCTCCAACTCTGGCCGTCGTCGTCCGAGCCCTGCCATAACAGGGCGGTGTCATCCATGCTGAGATATTCGAATGCCAGGACGAGGTTGCCGTTGCCGCCGTTGCCCAGGGCCGGGTGAATCGAGACCGGCGCCACCGGCAGGAAGATCTCCACTTCGAGCAGATACTGGCCTTGCCCGCCGAAAACACCGTCGATGACGATATAGTAAGTGGAGTCGGCATGCAGCAGCACCGACGGGAGAGCCGGCATCCCGTTTCCGGGCGGACAGTAACCGTACTCGTTGCAGTCGACAAGTGTGGAAGTGTTGTTCATGTAGACATACAGTTGGCTTGTCCATTGCTCAGGGGAATTGCATAGGCTGATGCTGATTGATTGTTCAACCGAAGGAGTGTACGAATACACCACGTCCGGCTGGTTGGAATTGTGTGTGCAGGCCTCCTGATAGTCATCTGCGTATCCGACGGTGGTTCCCCCATCCGAGTAGTTGCCGCCGCCCGGCATGTCGGGTATAACCGTCGCGGTGGCTGTGTCCTCGCCGCCCTGTCGAGGGCCGGTGAGAAGAGCCCGGTCCGACCCTGCTCCGGGCGTGTCGATATTGGTCTCCCTGGTCATGCATTCCAGGGTCATCGTCTGAGGGCCCTGGTCGAGCTTCCGGGATTCGACCTTACTGGGCGCAAACCCTGCGCTTGCTGTTGCGACGACGGCCATCACCATTACTACGGTGAGGCAGAATGTCATTAGAGTTGTCTTCATGGTTCTTTCTCCCTTCCAATGTGTTGCACTTGCTGCGGTTGACCAAGAACAGCAAAGTCCGCAGAGACGGCGGGTGACACTATGATTTGGACCCGATAACCAGCAGAAAGGTACTCGGCTCAAAAGCAAAAATAACACGAATCAGAAATCTGCGGTATACAGATCATGGTCGAGTCGCTGGTGTCTGAAGACGGCCCGCCCTGAACGCGATGTCCCGACGGAGGCCCCAGCGACCCTTACTACTACAGTACCAAAATACGACAGAAGCAGCGAAAAGTTGAACGATTTCGCCTCTCATTACAAGTTATGTAATTATTCTCACGTGTCAACTACAAACTGCTGCAGCCAGCGGCCAAATAGGCGGCCTGTTGTCCTGTCAACCTCGCGCGGGATGCCAACCAGTCACCTATCTATAGACGTTCAACCAGAGCGGGGTTTTCAGCGCCTCCTCTTGGCGACAGCTCTCGGGATCCTCGGTAGGGATCTAAGTCGATGGTTGTCATTCGTTTCGAAAAAGAACTGGGAATCCGGGGAAGAAACCCGCCCCTCTTCTGTAATCCCCTCAGAAGAAGAGGCCACAAGGCCGAAACCAACATACCCGACAGGAGGTGGATTATGCGCCCGCAAAAACTGATTCCGTACCTGTTTATCACCCTTATGCTGCTCAGCGTGTCGGTGATAATCTACGCCGCTCCCACCGGCCGAATTGCCGGAGAGGTTACCGACAAGGAAACCGGCGATCCGGTCATCGGCGCTTCGGTCTTTGTGGTAGGGACCAAGCTTGGAGCCCAGACCGATTTCGACGGTAAGTTCGTTGTCGCTCAGATAGAGCCCGACACCTATGTGGTTAAGGTCACGCCTGTGGACTACACCACGGTCGAAGTTACGGATGTTGTTGTCAAGTCTGACCTCACGTTCAAGGTTTCCGTGACCATGGAGAAGAAGGTGACGGACATTGACGAAACCATCACCGTGAAGGCAGACCGGGACATAATAGACAAGTTCGAGGTATCGAATCAGACGGTTATCGCCAAGACGCCACCCAGCCTGCCGTCTTCTCCACAGGTACTGTCAGCCGGGGAGGGCAAGAAACGAGCCTCAGGTGACTGCCAGGGGAGTGTCCCAGGCCGTGAGGGCTATGGCTTCCCACCAGCGCACGGAGGCACGGACATTGTCAACGGTGAGGCGTTCGACGCCATGTTCTTCAAGAACTATGGTGTCAATCCGTTTGTCGATACCGAAGACGATCACCTGTCCACATTCGCCATTGACGTCGACGACGCGTCCTACGTTATGACGCGCTCTTACCTGGGGCGCGGGTACCTTCCTCCCGAAGAGGCTGTCCGCACCGAGGAGTTCATCAACCATTTCGACTATGAATACGAGCCGCCCGACAACAAGGCCTTCACAATCCACATGGAAGGTGCGCCTTCGCGCTTCGGTCAGAACTGCCGATTGTTGAAGATCGGCATCAAGGGTCGCGAGATCCGGGCGGAAAACCGCAAGCCTGCCAACTTAGTGTTTGTGATCGACATCTCCGGCTCGATGGCGCGCGAGAACCGACTCAGCCTGGTGAAGAAGGCGCTTCTTCTGCTGGTCGATGAGTTACGACAGGAGGACAGGGTCGGTATCGTCACCTATGGCTCGACCGGTCACGAATTACTCCAGCCGACTTCTCTCGCCGAGCGGGACGTCATCGCCCACGCAGTCTCCCTGCTGGTGTCCCACGGCTCCACTTATGCCGAGGAAGGGATCAGGCTCGGGTACAGGATGGCCGAGCGCAGCTTTGAAGAAGGCCGGATAAACCGCATTATCCTCTGCTCCGACGGTGTGGCCAATGTCGGTCGCACCGGCGCTGATGACATCCTCAAGCAGATCAAACGGTACGCCGACAAAGGCATCACGCTGACATCGGTAGGCTTCGGCATGGGCAACTTCAACGATATCCTGCTGGAGAAACTCGGCAACAAGGGTAACGGCCACTACGCCTATGTCGATAACCTGGCGGAAGCGCGTCGCATCTTCGTGGAGAACCTGACCGGGACACTGCAGGTGATCGCCCGTGACGTCAAAATCCAGGTCGATTTCAATCCCGACGTCGTTCGCAGCTATCGTCTTCTCGGTTATGAGAACCGTGACGTCGAGGACGACAAGTTCCGTGACGACACCGAGGACGGGGGCGAGATCGGCTCCGGCCACGAGGTGACCGCTCTCTACGAGATCAAGTTTCACAAGGAGGACGGGGGGTCAAAAGTGGGGACGATCTACGTTCGATACCAGGACCCTGACGGCGAGGATGTCACCGAAGTGAACCGCGCGATCGAGAGGACGGTATTTCGTGATGAGTTCAGCCGATCCACCTACGGATTCAAGCTGGCGACGGCGGCGGCGGAATTCGCCGAGATTCTGCGCAAATCCTACTGGGCGAAGGGGTCTGACCTGGGTGAGGTGCTGGCGCTGGTCAAGGAGATCACGCTCGAGAGTGAATCGCCGGATGTTATTGAACTGTTGGGTCTGGTTTCAAAGGCCGCGCAATACCGGGACCAGTTGGCCGGTAATTGATCCGGCGCAGCTGCAATAAATCCTTCTGTGGGCGGCGGACGTTCTGTCTGCCGCCCACGAGCGGTTGCCGGAGTAGTGCCTGTAACTCCCGCCGGTCCCTATCCACAACTCTCCAACAACGCCAGTATCGTGCCTCCCGCCATGATAAGGCCCAAACCAGCCAGTATCAGCATGATAAGCATCAGTACGCCGTTGATGACAAAGTACGTCTTGATCTTCCGCAGGGATTCCTCAAGCTGTATTCTGTCACCGGTCAGTTGTGCTGCCTCGGCGGCGGCGGCTGCTTTGAACAGCAAGACGCCCAACCAGATCGGCAACCAGCAGATAACGATACCGACAACCGTGACGGCGCTGACGATACCTTGTATGATCATCACGACGCCGAGCAGCTTCATCCATCCTTTCGACTGATAGATGGGAATGCTCAATTGCTGAATCAAAACCTTCTCATCCACGGTGTCCTCCTTGCCGTGTTGAATTCACTTGTATGCGATTGACGCACTGTCTGCGCGGCAGGTTACACCGCGTACGGCGGGATGTCAACCAGAACTATGGGGTGTGCTTGCCGCCGGGCAAGCGGTGGAGAAACCGGCCCTAAAGCATGTTGCCGTTGCCCTCGATGAAGCCGTCCTTGAGGCGGATGATGCGCTGGGCCTGCCTGGCGATGTTCACGTCGTGAGTGATGACGATGATGGTCTTGCCGGCGCTCCAGAGTTGCTTGAAGATTTTGATGATCTCGCCGCCCGACTTGGAGTCCAGGTTGCCGGTCGGCTCGTCGGCAAGGATGATATCCGGTTCATTGGCCAGGGCGCGGGCGATAGCTGTCCGTTGCATCTCGCCACCCGACATCTCCGTTGGTCTGTTGCCGGCCTTGTCGGCCAGACCAACGCGAGCGAGAAGCTCGCTGACACGCTCGCGGCGCTTTCTGCTGCTGACGCGTGCAAACAGGAGGGGCACCTCGATATTCTCATAAGCGGTGGCGTACGGCAACAGGTTGAACGCCTGAAACACGAATCCGACCTTCCGGTTGCGGATATCGGCCAACTGGTTGGATGTCATGCTGCTCACCGGCGCGCCTTCGAGAGTGTACTCACCGGCGGTGGGGGTGTCAAGGCAGCCGATCAGGTTCATGAGCGTGGATTTCCCTGACCCGGAAGGACCCACAACGGCAATGAACTCTCCGCTGGTCACCGTCAGGTCGATCTCTTTTAGAGCGTCGAATGTCACCTTGCCGGTGATGTAAGTCTTGCATAATTGCTTCATTTCTATCATGACATCAACTCCACTTCTCTACCTGCATCGGCGCCGGACAGGTCTACTCATATCGCAGCGACTCGACGGGATTAACGGAAGCTGCTTTCATGGCTGGGAAAAGCCCGGAGACCAATCCCATCAATCCTAAGATCCCGACCACAAGCAGACCGATCTCAAGCGATATGGTCGGGCGACCCATGAACTCCAGCACTTGCGATTCTATCGGTACCCTCTTGAACGCTTCCGTGACGATATAGCTGAAAGCCATGCCGCCGAATCCGCCCAGGAACGTAATCAGAGAGGCTTCTATCAGGAACTGAAACAGGATATATGATTTGCGCGCCCCGACGGCCATCTTGATGCCGATCTCGCGAGTACGCTCCCGGATGGAAACGTACATGATATTGGCCACGCCGACACCGGCGATCAACAGTGTCAGACCGCCTATGATTCCCAGGAACAGCTTGATACCAATCAGTATATTGGAAAACTCGCGTCCGCCGGTGACCGTATCCCAGACCCAGAGCGCCTGATCGTCGTTGGGGTCAAACTTGAACTTGGCGCCGAAAACCTCGAAAACACGTCGTTCTAAGGCCTCCATGTTATTCAGATCATGCGGCACGTACAGGATGTTGTTGAGGTACCTGTGCCCGAATACGGTTGCGAAAGTGGTGAGGGGGATAGAGGCCTTGTTTTCATCCGGGCCGCCATACATCCCCATCTGCATCTTATGGCGCCCCACGCCGACCACGGTGAAAGGCAACCCCTGGATGGATATCGGTTTGCCGATTGCCTCCTCGTCTCCGAACAGCCGCCTCTTAAGGTCGATCCCTAAGTATACCACCCGCCGCCTGAGTTGCATGTCCAGTTCGTTAATCATCCGGCCGCCCATCTCGGGGATATGATTTCGCATGGTCTCGAAGTTGGGAGTGATGCCGCTGACGTGCTCACTGACCACGTTCCCGCCGTACTTGACTTCCACGCCCCACCGGGTATACTCGCCGCCGACTTCCTTCAGTTCCGGTAGCGACTTCCGGAGGTAGTCGATATCCTCCTCGACGAAGTACAACTGGCGTCCCTTAGGCAGCCCTTTATACGGCATGGTGGTGGCGCCGGCCCAGAGAATAACGACCCCTTCACCCAGTCCCCTGCGGTTGATTGTTAACTGCCGGTGAAGCCCTTCACCGAAACCCAGGAGAAGCATGATCGAGATTGTGCCCCAGCCGAGAGCGACGAGAGTAAGCATGATGCGTTTTTTCTGCTTGCGGAAGTCGCGTACGAAAACGTTGTATATAACCGAAGGGTTCATGTCCACCTAATACAGCTTCAAAGCCTGAACCGGTTGCAGATTGGCGGCCCGTCGCGCCGGGAAAACACCGGCCACGAACCCGACTACACCAACCAACAGGGCCGCTAACAGGCCGATGTTGATATCCACAGTCGGCACGCCAATGTACTCCTCGATATTCAGGTACGGGAACACCGTTACTACGAGATACGCGAACGCAAAACCGGCCAGGCCGCCGGTGAATGTTATCAATAGAGTCTCGAAAACAAACTGACCGAGGATAGTGCTCTTGCGGGCGCCCAGGGCCATCTTGATGCCGATCTCCTTGGTGCGCTCTTCCAGCACCACGTTCATGATATTGGAAACGCCGATGCCTCCGGTGATCAGTGTGGCGATCCCGATGCCGACCAGGAACGCCTGGAAAGCCAGGAAGAACGTCTTGAGAAAAGCGAACCCTTCGGTGACGTCCCAGACGGAAAGGGCTTCATCATCGCCCGGGTCGAATTTGTACTTACGGCCGAGAATCTCGTAGATTTCGTTTTTGGTCATGGTCATGGTCAGCTCCGGTTTGCACTGCACCACGAAGTCGTTCAAGTGCCGGTTGGAGTACATGGCCTTGAAGGTCGTTGAGGGGATGAACCCTTTGCGGTTGTCGCGGCCGCTGTAGGAGCTGTCCTGTTTCTTGGGCTTGAGAACGCCGATCACGGTAAAGGGTACGCCGTCGATCAGGATCGTTTCTCCGACCGCTTCCTCCTCCCCGAAAAGATCGTTTTTCAGGAGGTTGCCGATAAATATCACGCGCCGTCTTTCGGCCATGTCCAGGTCGTTAATAAACCGGGAGCCGACATCGGGAATGACGTTGCGCATGGCACCGAACTCCGGCCACACGCCGATCATCTGCTTGGAGAAAGTCTTCCTGCCGCGCTTGAAGGTTACGCTCCAGCGCGAATACTCGGGGGAAATGCGCTCGACCGTGACAGCCTTCGCCTTGATAAGAGCAACATCGTCTTCGGTGAAACGTATGCGCCGCCCCTTGGGCAATCCCCGGAACTCCCTGGAGGTCATGCCCGGCCAGACGATGGCGATATTTTCGCCGAGGCCTTTCTGCGACTTCATCTGCGCTTCCGTGAGCCCCTTGCCGAAGGCAAAGAGAAGGACTATGGCGCAGGTACCCCAGAAGATTCCAAAGGTGGTCAACAGCATCCGCATTTTCTGGCGGCGCATGTCGTTGAAGAACTGCTTGAAGGACAGAAAAGACACCATGGCTTGTTATCCCGTCGCTGTTCAGTCGCCCGTGATCTCTCGCGGCGGACGCTCCACTATCTGCTCGTCTTCCTCAAGGCCGGAGACGACCTCGATGTTGATGCCGTCCGAGAGACCGGTCTCGATCTCCCGCGTTGTGATGGTGCCGGTGGTATCCTGAACCTCGACCGTCACCACGGAGTCGTCCAGAGTGATCAGCCGTTCGGGGATCAGCAGGATGTCTTCGCGTTTGGAGATAACCAGGTCGGCATTGGCGCTGTATCCGGCCCGCAGGAACTTGCTGCTGAGGTCACGCACCTTGATCTCCACCTCGAAGAGCGTCGATCCCTCGTCGCGGTGCGCCTTGGGGGATATCTTCGAGAGCACTCCCTCCAGCTTTTCATTCGGGATGGCGCCGATTTCGATCTCGGCAGCCAGGCCGTCGTACAGTTTGCCGACATCGATCTCATCGACATTGCCCCTGAAAATCAGATCCGTCATCTCCGCCAGCGTCATCAGTTCCGTGCCGGCCTGGTACGACGATAGCGGAACCACCGGGTCGCCCTCTTCGACCAGCCGGGAGAGAACGGTTCCGGCGATGGGCGCTTTAATGATGTTGTCCACCTGGCGATCGGCGATTTCGGTGCGTCCCGACTCGATCAGCGAGAGCTTCTCTTTAGCCAGCTTGAGACGCAGTTCAGCCTCTTCAAAAGCGGCCTGTTTGGATTCGTATTCCTGGAAGGAGACCAGTTGCTTGTCGCGCAGCGCCTGGTAGCGATCGTACTCGCGCTTGGCGTTGTCAAAGGCTACCTCGTAAATCTCAACCTGGCGTCTGGCCTCGGCAAACTCCATCGGCGTGGGATCAGGGGCGATGTCGAAAAGCGGATCGCCAACTTTGACCCGGTCACCGATATCGACAAAGGCTCTGCGCACGATACCGCCGATTTTGGATTTTATTGCGATTTCTTTCTTAGGCTCGATACGCCCCACCGCCAGCGCCTTGTCCACGATGGAACCGCGCTCGACCGCCACGGTCCTGAGGACATCCTGTTTCTTGGCTGATCCGTCAATTGCAAAGAACAGAACCAACCCGATTACAACCACAACAGACCCTGCCAGGATGATCTTCTTTACCACTTGCTACTCCAGTAAGTTTTTGCGTTCACCACAGCGTCTGGTTAAATTAGTACGTCATGCTGATGCAAAAGTTTCGCAGCACGACAGGCGGGTCTTCCCGCGGCTGTGTCCGGAAAAGGCGCGTCTGACGCGGCCAAACGCGATTCCGGACGAGATTGACTGCTTGACAAACCGTGCCCAAGGGGCGATTGTGTGGACGCCCGATGGGGCCTATGACAGTCCGGGAGGACAGAGCCTTGCCCAAACTGAGATTCCAGCCTGTGACAGCCGATCTCTGGCCGCAGTTTGAAAAGCTCTTCGGCAGCCGCGGAGCCTGTGGGGGCTGCTGGTGTATGTTGTCGCGGTTGAAGCGGGCTGATTTCGAAAAGCGGAAGGGGGCCGCCAACAAGCGCGCCATGAAGAAAATCATAGCCTCGGGCGAAATCCCCGGAATCCTGGCCTTTGACGGTACAGAACCAATAGGCTGGTGTTCGGTGGCTCGCAGGGAAACATTCCCGGCGCTGGAGAGGTCGCGAAACCTCAAGCGGGTCGACGAGAAAGAGGTCTGGTCGATTGTTTGTCTTTTTGTGACCCGGCAGTACCGCGGCCAGGGAGTGAGCGTCAAACTGCTGCAAGCAGCCGCTGACTACGTTCGGGTCCGGGGTGGTGAAATCGTGGAAGGGTATCCGTTTGAACCGAAGGATACGAAATGGCCTGACGCGTTTGCCTGGATGGGGACGGTGTCGGCCTTTCGGCAGGCGGGGTTTGAAGAAGTCCTGCGCCGCTCACCCTCGCGACCGATCATGCGCTACTACCTGGTGCAGTGAAAATCGAAGCGGCCCCGACCCCACTCTCAGCAAACTCCTGTGAGGTTTGAGTTTAAGATCCCTATCCTCTTACCAGCCAAATGTCAAGCCTTTGCGATGCGAAACACCCAATACTGCTTTGCATATGGGACAATAATACAAGCATCGCTTACCAAGATCACCCTTTGAAACACAGAACCAGATAGTATCAATTTCTTTTTTACAATGTGGGCATATCGGTCTTACGTCTTCTTTTTGTTCAAACATAATCATGGTCTTACTTCCTCTCTATTCTATATGGCAAGTATACTGATCTATCCAAGTGATATTCATCATTTATGGAAATCATTGAAAGTAAAAAGTAATCTGGCCGGGAGTAATCTCTGTGATACAAAATCCAGGACAACAATAAGCCTGGTGGGCAAGACTCGAGCCGGCTCACGATGTACTATTTGGACGCGTGGGCGGCAGACGTCCCGTTTGTCGCATTGTCGTTGATTGCGATGTTGTGCACAGCCAGCGCTGGATGGTTGTTCGCCCAGTGGGCATAGATCATAGTTGTCTGAATGTCAGAGTGTCCCATCAGTTTCTTGACTGTCGGCAGGTCGACTCCCTGCATGACCAGGTGGCCAGCAAAAGTGTGGCGCAGGTTGTAGAGCTTGATCAGGTTCTCAATACCGGGCAGCACTGGACATTTATGTATTCTTCTTTTCCTTTTTCGCTTTTCGTTTTTCCTTTGGGCTACGCTGCGCCTTTTTCTGGCTTTCCCTCTTACCTTTATCTTTTTTCCCCTTATCACCCATGTTTGTTTCTCCTTGTTTGAAATTGACTTGTACCGGCCTGTGACGCCGAAAAACCTTCTTCGATTGTAGAGGACGGCCGGCCCAACGCTCATAGCGGGTAAGGCCAAAGCCGCACTCCGACGATAGAATATACCAGCGGTGTTTGCGAAGCGCAAAACAAAAACCGTGGTTTTCACCGGGGTCTGGCTGATGACGGCCCCAATATCACTCTCCCCAAACTCTTGTGGAATTCGATTTCAAGGTAAAGACGGTGTATTCGAGAAATACCGGAACGCGTTGGAAAGTAATAAGATAGGACGAAAACCGAAGATGTAAGATGCTAATGCACTGACTTACTGGGGAAGTAAGCTGCCATCATGCTTTGGACAACGACAATCCATGGAAGCACATCAGCACATAGCTCGTCACAAAGATCGGGGCGATTCATGATTTTAGAAACCGCGTGTCCCACTCTATCCTGGTTAATCGATACCAAATTCCAAGGAGCAGAGTCTGGCTTGGCGTGCAGCAGAGAATTCATCGATGCCGTCAGGTCTCGTCCGCGGACTATAGAATCACGTTGCTGCTTCTTTTGAATTGCTTCGAACATTTTAGCAAGGTTCGGAGCATCCTTTTGATGCCACCCGTTCTTCCACGCTTCAATTTCAGCCGGGTATAGATGTAGATAAAGCAATATGGTCGCGCGTTCAATCAAGGCTCTCTTCAGAATATGTGCACTGAATAAATATCCCTGCCTAATGAGTTCACGAATAGACAGCGTAATGCTGATCGCCTGCGGAATGACTTGACAGGCCATCTGCTGATGATCTGTCAAATTGCTGCGATGAGTCTCGGGAGCAGTATCTGCATTCTGCTCCATCATAGAAGTTATGATTTCATCGAAGTGATATAGCAGTTCCCGCCCCAGGTAAGGTTCATTGTCCGGAGTAAATACGATCGGTATCTTGCCACACATCGTCTATACGTCCCCCATCACTAGTTCCGGATGGTTCTCTTTCAGCCAAGCTGATACTCGTCGGCCGAGTACAACAGCGACCTTTATAGCAGAATCCGCTTCCGCTTCCGAAATCATATCGACCGAATCATAGTTGGCAGTGTGGCGCATCTTCCTAATCTTGTGCAAGAGCTTGATGATACCGGGATCTATGGAAGAGACAGTGTAGGTAAGTGAATCGATGGTCCGTTCGTGTTCGCGCTCACGTCCCGGTCGATAACCACAAGCATACAGCGCTACACGTGCATAGCGCAAGGTGGCAGTATATGCCATACTCAACCGCCACCCTGCGGCGATTTCTTCAATCTCGGCGCTGCGTATATCTTCTGTGGCGCTGTGTAGCAATGCCTGAATTTCCTCGGCACTGGTTTCGTGCGTATGAAACCACCGGTTATTCAGCCAGTATTCTAAGCTCATCTTCCGACCCGATTACAAATTCCCTTTCTGATTTCATCACCGACCTGACGAAGTGGTTTTTCTGTGATTTCTTCTTCTTGAACTCGGCTTCCGAGAAGAGACCGGGGTTTATTTCGCGACCAATGGCGTTTTCAACTTTGGTAAGTGCGCTAACAATCTCATCCAATGGAGCGCCACCGATAACGAAAAGATCAATGTCACTGCCGGCGTCTTCTTCGCCTCTCGCAAACGAACCGTAAACAAAAGCGACTTTGATTTTTTTCTCCAGCAGTTTCAAAGCGTCCTTTACCTGACTGATTACGCCAAATGTCTTGAAAACAATGTTTCTAAGGTCTGGAAATATCGGATGGCTCTTATTCACTGAGTAGAACTTCTGGCGACCGCGTTTCTCGGTAGTAAGGATGCCTGCATCAGTCAGAGTTTTCAACTCGCGCTGTATCACTCCCTGGCGAGTTCCTGTCAGTTGAACAACTTCCGAGAAATAGTATTGTCTGTCAGAGTTCAGAAAGAACAGAGTCAGAACCTTGCGTTTCGTCCCTGGAAAAAGTGTCGTATTCATGTTTCAACTTTCGTACCCATTTAGGGTATAAACATACCCAATTTGGGTAATTCTGTCAAGCAGAAATCCGGAACTCTATATGTTGATCCCGTAACACCGGTAGCGAACTTGAACGAGAGTACTGGGAGAGTGAGGTTAAGATTTTTCTTGCCTGTAACTTATGGAAGGACAGCGTGATACAATTAAGCGGGGTCTACGATACGAGTTCCGCAACTGGGTGATCGAGAATTCGGCGGCGTGAATCGCTTCGAAGCCGACATCGGTTAGGAAGATCAGCCTCACATCTGGCGGGGTTGACCTTACAGAACACTGAGGGTAGGGAATGTGTGTGTACCGTGCACGATAAAACGTCAGTAATACCAGCAATAGTCGGTGTGGGAGCTTCTCAATCTCCACTCCCATTCCGGACTACAAAAACGCTATTGCCAGAGAACAAACTGTGACTTAGATTTCAACTGCACCTGTCCGGATTGTCTGACGACATACAGTCTGCAGACATACACTAACTGGACGCTATAGCGTTCTGAGCAACGTCGGACTAGGAGGCGGGCGACCGAGGAGGTATTATTGCGTTACGGCCTCATGAAAGAAAAGAAATCAGTGACGTATCACGCAATTTCGGAAACCGAAAGAAAACATCTTAATCAGTAACTACCCGGCAGAACCAGCTCTCAAGCTGTGCGAAAGAATGGGGTAGGCTCAGGAGGTCAAGAATGAAAAGAGTAATCGCGATAGCAGCTATTCTACCTGTACTCACGGTGGTAGCGTTTGTGACGGCAGCAGGCGCTGGGGCATCCGACGACAGCTTGCAGCCGGCAACCGGGTGGCAGTCTCCACCTGAAGAGGTGCTGGAGGTGCTCCACGCGCAGCAGCTCCCCTGGGTGTGGACGGCTCCGACTGGCGTGTATATGTTCCTCGCCGATCCCGTGCTCTATCCCCCCCTCGCCGAGCTAGCCGCGCCGATGCACAAGCTGGCAGGCATCAGGATCAATCCCGCCATCAACGGTCACCATGGCGAGCACGGGGGCACCTCCCCCCGCCTAGTCCGGGTCGAGGACGGAGCCACGACACTGCTCGATCTACCGGCGAACAGCGAGGTCCACGACGTGGAATGGACGGTGGACGGCCAGCGCTTCGCGCTCACCGTCGGGCACGCCGACCACATCGGCCTGTGGGTCGGCTCGGTGGAGGGCGAAGTGACCATGATCGAGAACCTGGCTCTCAATCCGCTGATGGGCACTGCCATGAGCTGGCTACCCGACCAGGAGCGCCTGCTTGTCCGCCGCATCCCTAAGCGTGGACCGGCTCCCGAGCCGCCAGCAACACCGGCGGGTCCGGAGATCCTTGAGGGAGAGGGAGCCTCGGCCCGCTCCACTTACGAGGCGCGCAACCTGTTGGAGACTGCTCACGACGATGCCCTCTTCGAGTACTACACCACCTACGAGCTGGTGATCGTCGACCCGGCGACAGGCAAGGTGAAGGTCGTCGGTGCGCCCGCTCCCTATATCACAGCCGAGTTCTCGCCGGATGGCGAGTATCTCCTCGTCGAGCGTCTGATCGGTCCCTGGTCCCATGAGGTGGCCTGGTGGCGCTTCGCCAGCGAGATCGAGGTGTGGAACCATAAGGGCGATCTAGTAGCGAACATCGCCTCCCTGCCCTTGGCCGACGAGATCCCTATCCATGGTGTGCCGCTGGGCCCGCGCTCGGTTGCGTGGCGTCCCACCACTTCCCACACGCTCTTCTGGATTGAGGCACTCGACGGCGGAGATCCCATAGCCAAGGTGTCCCACCGCGACCGGCTCATGCGTCTGGACGCGCCCTTCACGGCAGAGCCCCAGGAGGTCTTCCGAGCCGAGCACCGTATCCAGCCCTGGCGGAACGCCTGGGGCGCCGAGGGCGGCACGCTCATGCTCACCCAGCGCGAGCGGATACGCCGCTGGCGCTACGTCTGGCTCCTGGACGTGGACGAGGGCACATCGCGCGTGTGGTTCGATCTCGACGAGGACGACCGCTACGGAGATCCAGGCTATCCCCTGTTCCGCCTGCTGCCAAACGGTCGCTGGGTGCTGCGCCAGAAGGGAGACGCGGTCTACTTCCGCGGGAGTGGCGCCACCGACAAGGGCGACCGGCCTTTCCTGGACCTGCGCCACCTGGAAACCGGCGAGACCGAGCGTTTGTTCCGCTGCGATCCGGACCGCTACGAGTACTTCGTGGCGTTCGCAGGTGACGAGGACCGCTTCGTGTTGCGCTCCGAGTCTGCCGTCGACGTGCCCAACTACTATCTGGCCACCTTTGGCAAGGAGATCGAGGCGGCCGAGGGCGAGGCCAACCGGGCCCTTACGCGTGCACCGATCACGCGCTTCGAGGACCCCACACCCCGGCTGCGCGAGATCGAGAAGCGAATTGTGCGCTACGAGCGCGAGGACGGCGTACCTCTCAGCTTCCACCTCCATCTGCCCTCCGGCTACGAGGAGAGCACACGGCTGCCCACGGTACTTTATGCCTATCCCCTTGAGTTCTCCGGCGCAACCACCGCCGGACAGGTCAGAGGCTCAGCCCAGCGCTTCATGCGTATGTACGGTGCCTCCCACCTCTACTTCTTGCTCAGGGGCTACGCAGTGCTCGACCGGACCGCCATGCCGATGCTCGGCGATCCCGAGACCACCTACAACACCTTCGTGTCCCAACTGGTGGCCGACGCAGAAGCAGCGGTGGCGCAGGCCGTCGATATGGGAGTAGCCGATCCCGAACGGATCGGCGTCATCGGCCACAGCCACGGCGGGCTCATGGTGGCCAACCTCCTTGCGCACACCGACCTGTTTCGGGCCGGCATCGCGCGTAGCGGCTCGTACAACAAGACCAACCAGCCTTTCGGCTTCCAGTCCGAGCGTCGTTCCCTCTTCGAGGCGAGGGATGTCTACATCCAGGTCTCGCCGACCTTCTTCGCCGACCAGATCGACGAGCCGGTCCTGATCATCCACGGTGATGACGACTCCAACCCAGGTACCCTCACGTTCCAGTCCGAGGTCTTTTTCGAGGCCGTGCGTGGTTCGGGCGGCACCGCCCGGCTGCTGCTGCTGCCCTTCGAGGACCACGGCTACCGGGCCCGGGAGAGTGTGGAGCACGTGCTCTGGGAGCAGCTCCGGTGGTTCGACAAGTATGTAAAGAGCGCTGGGACCGCAACACCTCAAAGCTCCGACTTGGAGTGACGTCATCGGGGGGGCGCTTTTCCATTCTTTGGAGATTGAAAGATCAGTAGTAGTCTTGTTGCAGGTGGCGCGCAGAAGAGCTGGCTGACACTCACAGCGGGTATTTGGTTTACGCTATCTACCGGTTCTTCCACCCGTTCCCTTTGAAACCCTCTCAAAATCGGCTTAATTGGCGGTGCCACCGCCACTTATATATATACCCCCCGGAGAAACTTGGAGAAAATGGACCAGTGAAATACGCATCAGGGGCAACACAAATGGGGTGTAATCACTGAGCGTCGAAATCTCAACGGGGCCGCAGTCTTCAATTGTGGCCCAAAAAGCTAAACCTCCCGCAACCCTGCCGATAATATAATGACAGGTGTGGATCAGGGAGGTTTGGCGTATTTGCAGCCATCGCCAAGATAAACCAACTAGAGAAACGCTCCTCCTCTCAGTCAAAATTGCTTGTGCAGGGTAGTGTTACAGCAAGCAAACATTCTAAGGTCATTCGCACAAAGGTGTTCAGTGAGAAGACTGTGTGAATCGACAGTTTTGCCACTACGGCCCGCATGTTGGCCGGCGCTCCTATGGCTCGTGCTGTTCACGATGGCCGAGACCGGGATGGCTACTGTCGCTGTCGACGCCGTTTCCACGAATGCCGGAACAGGAAGCTTATTCACCCACGCACATACAGTGTCCGGTTCGGAGCGACTGCTGGTTGTCGCCGTCCAGTTGAACGATGGTGAATCGGTCGAGTCGATAACTTACGCCGGGCTATCCCTTGCGCAGGTGACTGCGAAAACTCACACCGGTGGCCAGCCCCGCATTGAAATCTGGCGGCTGATTGCCCCACCCACCGGTTCCGCCAACGTGGTCGTAAATCTGCCGGGAGGCATCTCTGACCGTGTAGCCATAGGGGCAGTGTCCTATACCGGCGTTGACCAGACCACAGCCGTTGACGCCGCGGCGACCAGAGAGGGCACCAGCATCAACGCTGGTCTTCCGGTAAGTAGCAGAGTCGGTGATCTTGTGCAGGATGTCATGGCTTCAATGACCGAAGGTACGCCATCCAATGGACCAACGCAAACAGAGACCTGGAATCTGGAGATGGGGGGCCTCGGTACAACGGCTCACCACGGTGCCGGAAGCACACAGCCCGGTAAGAATATCGTTTCCATGACATGGAGTCTGCCGGAGGTCGGTTCCTGGGTGTCAGCCGGGATCAACGTCTGCAGTCATGATACGGCTCAGACAGTCCTGGACGAATTCGGCGCTATTATGTATGGCGGGAACGACGGCACTCGCAATTTCAGTGACGATTGGGAGGAAATCGGGGAGTCCGACGGACCTGCCGCAGGATTGGTCCAGGTGGCTGAAAGTGAGTTTGCAGTGAGCGGCAATGCTCTGCGTATAGGTGGTAGTGCTGACATTACCAGTCTCGGGATAATGCGAGAAGCTGATTTATCGTGCGCCAGTTCGGCAGAACTGTCCTTCACCTATCGACGGCAGAAGATCGGCGGTAATGGTGGTAGTGTGAACCTGTCGATCAGCAGCGACGGCGGAGACAGTTGGGAGAATCTCAAGACCTATAACCTGAATGCTACTGACGGTGATCCTGAAGAAGCAACGTTCGATGTCACGTCCTATGCAGCACCCAACACGCAGATCAGATTCCTTGGTGCGGGGGGGGAGACAGAGTCCTATTTCCACGTAGATAATGTCCAGATCGCATTCGCGGGAGACTGCGGCAACGAGCCACCGGTGCTGAATCCGATTGGGCCACAATCCACCACAGAAGGAGTGAATCTGAACTTCGCTGTCTCGGCTACTGACGCCGAGTCGACTCCGTCGCTGAGCACATCGATCCTGCCCCAGGGAGCTGGTTTCACGGACAACGAAGATGGAACAGGTAGTTTTAACTGGACGCCGGTGTTCCCGCAGGCGGGGAACTACAATGTCACGTTTTATGCCACCGATGATGCCTCGGCAATCGATAGCGAAACAGTCCTCATCACGGTCACGAGCACCGTCAGCTACATCCAGATCGAATGGCAGGATAACACTGTCTTTGGGGATACCTCACTGACAACGGATAACGATACAACTGCGCTCTATTGCCGAGCGTATACATCCGGCGACTCTCTCCTGGGCAACCTTGAGGTCAATTGGATTGTGGCTGCCGGTGATCCAATCGGGAATGTCCATCCCGAGTCCGGAACGTCCACGGAACTGGAACTCACCACACAGGGAACTGCCCGGGTGGTAGCCACATACTCCCCCACGATTGTGGATTCGACCGGTATTATCACATGTCAACCGGGATTACCAGCTCAGCTCCTTGTTGAACCGGATGCCGCCAGCGTCGATCTCGAGGATACACGGTTGTTTGTAACCACTTCGTACGATGCCGATGGAAACGAAAGCGTTCCGCAGGTGGTAACAACCTGGGGCGTATTGGGAGATGTCGGCAGTATTACTGTTGGCGGCCTTTTCACCGCAACCACCACCGGCACTGGTTACGTCACGGCATCAGGAGGTGGTCTGGCGGATACCGCGACGGTCGTCGTGGTTGGGGAAGGCGTACTCGACCACATTATCGTATCACCAGATACGGCCACGGTGGCTATGGGGGATTCCCTTACTTTTATCGCTTATGGCTACGATATCGACTCTAATCTGGTGGATGTCGGCGAGATATCATGGCATGTGTTGGGCAACATCGGCTCGATCGATGCGGCCGGGCATCTACTGGCATCCAAGCCGGGTTATGGGCGCGTGATTGCCTCCAGCAGTCTGAATGGTGCTGCCGACACCAGCGGCATAATAACCGTTGAGACAGTTGTCTCGACCATACCTCTCGGGAGTATGGCCATCAGACCTGGCCAGATTGACGTGCCGATTCTGGCATTTCGTATCGACAACTACCTCGGAAGTGACAAGTCTGTAAGGAGCATAACTGTACGTGATGCCTCAAGGGGCCTGGGCAGTCAGGCTCAGCGTCTGTCCAATATTGCCACCCTCAACCTGTACCTGGATGATGATCAGGATTCCAGCCTTACAGGAGCGGATTCCTTACTGACCGGCAGCACCATGAATTCTGGAGTCATAACATTGGATATCTCTCCAGTAAACGTGCCGGTCAGCGAGGGGCGGAGTTTCATCTTCGGAATATCGTTGGTGGAGTATCCGACCGATGGTGACTCATTGGATCTCTTTCTCGTTCCAGCCACCGACATTGAGACCGTGGATGGAAGTACCCTGATCGGTCCGGATACGGTGAACTCGCTCGGGTATGACATCGTCGACGGTCTGGTAGCAGAGCAGTTGGTCATCCAGGGTAGTGGCTTGCAGGTCTTTGGATCGTCCGGATCCATTTGCAGGCTCCTTACCATCGACATTCCCCGCAATGGTTATCTGGTTGATACGCTCCAGGTCTTCGGTGTCAGAAACGATGGTTCAGGGTCGCACAGCGATGTAGACTCGATGCTGTTGTTCCGGGATAATGGCGACGGAGTGTGGACCGATCATTCGGAAGAAACTCATGTTGGTGTGTTATCCCATACCGGCGAATACTGGATTGGCACCGGGCTGAGCATGCCCCTGACTGATCCGCTTACCCGGTTCCACATTGGCGCCTGGATCAACCCATACCCAGCCAATGGCGCCACCTTCAGTCTAAGTATACCAGAATCTGGACTTGACATGACCTCTCAGAATGACGGTCCGATCGATTCGGCCGTAGTGGCGCGCGACACAGTGATGCTGGCCGTGCAAGACGCCCTGTCCCTGCAGGCACTGCCAATCCCGGCCACAACACTGACGCCAGGAGAACTGAGCGGTCCAATCCTCAACCTGACGCTTGCCAACACCTATGGCTCGACAGTTGACATCGAAGCGCTCACGTGCAGTCTCTTGACCGTTGATCCTGATGGTGCCAGCAGAACAGAACTGGACAGCCAGGTTGACAGCCTCCTGGTCTTCGCTGATACCGATCAAGATCATACATCGATGGGGCCGAACGATACCCTCCTATCGGTAGCTACAGTTGCCGGTGGGGTGGCGAACTTCTTATTCTCCGGGTTGTTTGTATCTCCAAGTGGGGGATCGATCAGTCTGACTGTGTCGGCGGCGGTGAGTCTTCGGAATGCCAAGGATGGTAACACGATTAACCTCCAGGTAGCAGATTCCTCAGCAGTCGATGTTTTGGGCGCGTACCGGATTTCAGGTCCCTTCCCGCTGAGCAATGACGAACATTTCACAATCGACGCCTTTCCCCTGAGCGCTGTTACCGTAAACTCCATAGATGCTACTAACCTTTTTGGCGGTCAAGAGGATCAGGTAGTCCTCGATTTCGAGCTTCCACGTAACGGATATGATGCCGACCAACTCAGACGACTGCGGCTCGTCAACACCGGTAAGCTTGACGAAGGCGATGCCGTCTCAGCTATGAAACTGTGGATGGATCATAATGGTAATGGTTATTCTCCGGATGATCCGCTCGTTGGGGAGCTTCTGTATTCGGGAACCTCATGGCAATTGACCGACGCTGCTCTTCCCCTGGAGGATCCAACGTCACGCCTCTTTGTGACGGTCAGTCTGTCTGACGACCAGTTCATTGGTGGGACATTGCAGCTTCAGATCCCTCGCAACGCCATTGGGTACGTGTCCGGACTCAACGGACCTGATGACGACGCTATCGAGAGCCCTGAGACATTCCTGATCTTCCCCTCAAACCGAGTTACCGTGATCTCAGTGCCGGCACCGTCGGCTAACGTCCACCCGGGCGCAAGCGACATCGTCGCCCTGACGTTCGCGCTTTATAACGGATATATAAACGAAGACCGATCTCTCAGGGCTTTGACGCTGGCCAACACGTCACGGACGTCATCTACACGCGCCTATGCTGACTTCGAGATGGGTCAGGTGTCACTCGTATTGGACGAGGACGCCAGCCGTACACACAACGGTGACCCACTGCTCGCGACCGGTCATCTTGTGGACGGATTCCTCCAATTCACTGGTCTGGACGTTGTGCTTCCGCCCGAGGCGCTTTCGTACTTCTTTGTGGTAGCAGACCTACCTCTGAATCTGATTGATTCCGACAGCCTGGCCGTGTCAATTCTGAGTCCGTCCGCCCTATCGTTTGACCAGCAGGTCAATGTCAACGGCGATCTCCCGCTTACCCGTGGCGGATACCTGATCGCTGATGGTTCTGTATCTGAACAGTACAGCCTCATCAGCCTGGCATCACAAACCCTCAGCCCCGGCGACACATCAGCAGTTCTCTTCGCGTTTCGTCCCGCCCGCAACGGTGATATAGCGGATACTCTGAAGTCGGTGGCGATCCACAACGCCGGCGACGCCGATCACAACGACCTGTTTGATATGGAACTCTGGAATGATCTTGATGGCAACGGTACTCTGGGCGGCGCTGATTCTCTGCTTGGGGGATTCACCCATGCCGGCGGCGTGTGGTCGATGGTCGATATCGATCTGGAGATTATTGGCCTTTCCCCCGCGTTGCTGGTCGTGGGTGATGTGGGTCAGTTGGCGACACCCAACACGGTTTTTCAGGGCGAGCTTCCAATGGGCGGTTGCTGCTATAGTTCAGAGAATGACGGACCGATCGATCAGGCGCTTACCTCCTTCAACTCAATCGTGATATCGAACTCGACACTGCGGCTTTCTCACGTCCCCGTCCATCAGACATATTCCGTTGGGGACACCATAGATCTGACCGTGACGGTAACAAATCTCTCAGCTACAACGTTAGACAGCGTCTACGCCACTGTGCTCGGTATCAGCGATCCCACCGCTGTTAGTCTGACCTACGTCAGCGCCGGGCCAGTGAGTTTGGCGGCCGGTGGCTCAACCGACCTGGTGTTCCGCTATGAGACCATTGAGCCTGCCTCGGTGATCTGGTCGTTTCAGGCGGTGGCTCCCACAGTTGGAGATTCGTCCGCAACAATTGGGGTAGGCCCAATCACCATTCAGACAGCACCCACCAGCGTCATGATGAATTTCATGAGCACCGTTCCAGCATCTGTGACCACCGGTCAGGTCCACGTCTTCCCGTTCAGCTTGTCTCTCATGTATGCGGACACCATGTCAACTCTGGCCTGCCTTCGCGTGGACAGTCTCCGTGTGAAAGTGGAGGACGCATCGGGAACAGCCCTGTCGGCGAACCGGGTTTTCAGTCGATTATCGCTTTCTGCCGGTTACTCCACAGTTGCCGTCCTGGATAACGTGTCTACAGAGACGTCGGTCTTGCTCATATTCGAGAATCCGGTTACAATCTGTGCCGGTCAGGAGAGGCTGTTCTCGCTGATGGTGGATATCTCCGATGAATCTGATGCCGGTACCTTCCGACTGGTTATCGAGGACGAGTCGTCGATTCCGGTAGTCGATGAAAACAGTCTGCAACCGGTTAGTATCGACGGCAGCTCCAGCTTCCCGCTGAGAACAGCCACGTGCCGCATCGAGCTGCCGGCCGAGGCGATTGCGGTGGGTGATGCATCCCTTCTAAATGAGACCGTCAATTACGGCCAGAGTGATTTTGATGTTCTGCAATTGAATCTGAGACATCTTGGTCCTGAGGGGACTGCCCAAATACAGCTGACCGGCTTTGCCATTCAGGCGCAGGACAGTCTTGGCGATGTCATCAGAATTTCCGAGTTGTGTGACGAAGTAAGGGTCACCCGTCGGCACACTATCGTTGGCGAGCTCACCGGCTCATCTCTCGACACGACCGAGGCATTCATGGTGCTGAGTCTTCCGCTGACTCTCAGCCCGGGGGAGGTCGATAGTCTGAAAATCCTGGCTTCTGCCAGAGAGGATGCTCTACACTCAATGTTCAGGTTCCTGATCGCCGACAGCACCGACCTGGTCGCCCGAGACCTAAGTTCAGGGTCAACGGTTGCCGTGACCACAGATACTTCAACTCTCGCAACGGGTTCTGTTTTTCCGATTGTGTCGGACTGGTCCGAACTCCGGCTCGCAGCCCTGCCATGTGAGGTGTGCCTGAGTTCATGGCTCCCAGCCTCCATTGTAGGAGGCACAGACACACTGCTCCTGATGGATCTGAAGATAGTCAACCCGGCATCAGAGGACTACTCGCCCGTGCGTCTGAGGCAAGTGACAATGGTTGTATCAGACAGCCTGTCATACGCGCTACCTGCGGAAGCCGTTTTCGACCGCATAGGATACCGGATGCCCGGCGAAGACATCGAGTATCAGCAGCTCGATCCATTCTTCGCGCCTGCGGTACTAACGTTCGCCGATACCGGCCTGCTGATCCACCCCGGCGATAGCCTCACTCTCGATCTAGTTGCTGATATTGAGGCGGATGTTCCTTATGACCACTTTGTTCTGACAATCTCCGGCGACAACGGTATAGCGCTACACGATGCCACGGACACGAACTGGTATCCCGGCCTGATGACCTCAAGCGGTTGTGCTTCTGCGTACCCGTTCTCAACGGGGTCCATCGAGATACTGCTTCCGGCAGGTCGTCCCTTGGTACGGCAGTCAGATCCCCCAACCCAGCTGGTGTTTCGGGGACAGAGTAGCGTGGTACTCATGGACGGTTGGGTAGACTATCGAAGCCCCACGCTTCAGGGTGACGTGTCCGTCCTCGGGATAAAGGGCCAGATCCTTCAGCGCGTTGCAGGTGATCTGCTCCCGGTGGTGGGCGAGAGGGTGTTTGAGGCAATCTATCTTGTGCTGGATGATCAGACGGTTGCTGCCGATTCATCCCTGACCGATGATAGCTTGCATCTGGTGCTGGCCGAAGAGTACATTGTATCCAGGGACGATAGCCTCGTGATCAAGCTGTTGGCTGACATTAAACCGACCAGCTCCCTTGGCAACTATCTTATTAGCTTTGATGATTCAACCTTCCTGGATATTCGTGACAGGAATCTCGCCACCGTGATCTATCCTGTCCTGCCCGCAGGGACCTACCCAATCATGAGCAGCGAAATATCTCTTGCTGCAGCGAGCCTGGGGAGTTCCTTCACGAACTACCCGAATCCATTCACTCCTGCAGGTGATGGCGAAACAACGATTGACTTCATCCTCAGCGAGGATGCACGTGTCGACATCGAGATGTTCACGATCATGGGGGAGGTAGTGAGAATCATTGCCGACAATTCTTTCCGTGTAGCGGCTCAGTCACAGGGGATCGACACCTGGGACGGTAGGAACGAAGCGGGACACCTTGTACTGCCGGGAACGTATTTCTGTCGCCTCACGGCAAGATATGTCTCAGGACGTACCGAGAATGTGCGCAGGAAGATAGCGGTAATTCGATGAAGTCACCGGGTATTATCATAGTTGTTTTTCTCGCGATGGCAGCCTCAGCCGGTGCCACCGGTGACGGCGGGACAGAATCTCCGTTCGCATTCGGTATAGGTGCCCGAGAACTGGCTCTGGCCGGTGCGAATCTGACCGAGTGCCGGGGCACTGCTGCCCCGTTCTGGAATCCCGCTCGCCTGGCTCGTTCCGAACATCTGGCTTTGTCCGGTTTCCACGCCCGGCTCTTCGATTCCGATGTGGCCTATCAGTACCTTGGATTCGTTGTACCAACATTGGATTTCGGAACGTTCGGCCTGGGATTCAACCGTCTGGGTATTGGCGGCATCGAGAAACGCACGACCGGCAACTTCCTTCTAGGAGAGATTGAGGACAAACGTCTTGGTATCTATGCTGCCTATGGGCGTCTCCTGTCCGGCTATGAGATCGGATTGGCCGCTACCCTGGAACATCATTCGCTGGACGAGTACAGCGATGTTTCGTCACCGGGAGTCAACCTCGCCGTTGGTCGAAGGTTCGAACCTGAGGCTACCTGGATCAGGTCCCTTGCATTCGCGGTCGTGGCCAGAAATGTCGTTCAACTCAGCTTGCAGCTCTATGAGGAATCCGTCACACACCCGCTCTCAGCGGATCTCGGCATTTCGGTCGGTTTGATACCGAGGTCGCGATGGGGTCATCTGCTGACCCTGTCGGCCAAGGTGAACAAGACCGATAAGGTTGATACTCGATCTGCCTTTGGCGCCGAATACAACATACGCGAATCACTACACCTCCGCGGTGGAGTTCGTGACGGACGATGGTCCCTGGGGATTGGCCTGCAGATCAGATCGTTCTCTTTTGACTATGCTCTGGTGGATCGGGACCTGGGCAGCATCCACACATTCAGCTTGGCGACAACCTTCGGGTTGGCGACCGGTGAGAAGCGTGCGCGGCGGATCAAAAAACGAGAGGACGAGTTCAACCGTCTGATGGATACCAGGCTTGAGATGCAAAACCGACAGATGATCGAACAGTTGGTTGACCAGGGCGAAGAGTACTTCGATTCCGGAGACCTTGTTCAAGCTACGCGGCATTTCGATCGGGCCCTCTTCCTTGCTCGAACAACCGGCACCGACACGGTGCGGATCCATGATCTGGCCTTGTCGGCGCGAGGTCGCTTGGAGGAAGTCTCGAGGCTCTCGCGATACACACAGCATCTGGACTCCTCGGAGGTCAAGCTCCAGACAGGTGATTTCGTTGCGGCACGCTACTTCGCCGGCCAGGCTCTCGTGGAGCAACCCGAATCACATCAGGCTCAGGAGCTTATGCAACGTGCTGATAGCGCGATCGCCCAGATCGCGGCACGCGAAGATTTGTTGCGGACCAAATTGTTGACAGCCGATTCACTGTTGGGCTTCGGCAAAACTGAGGAAGCGTTAACGGTGCTACATAGTCTGAGTGAATTCGCTCCTGATGATCACAGCGTGCGGATGGCCCTGAAGAGGGCGGTGTTTGAGCAAATGAAACAGGCAGCATCCGACGCCTTCGCCCGAGCTGATTTCCCCGCTGCCACGAGTGCCCTGGATTCTGCCTTATCCCTATTCCCGGAGCATCAGTCGTGTCTCGAACTGCAGAAGCGAATCGAGAGGAGGACGGCGACTGCACCTGCTCAGCAGCAGGATTCCGTCGATCCTGAGCCGCTCAGTTCGCAGTTGGAGCGCGAAGTGAATGAAGCCTACCACGCTGCGCAGGGCGCGTTCCAAGCGGGCGACTTGAAAGCCGCCATTACCGGTTGGGAGAAAGTCGAGCGTCTGGCGCCGAACTTCCAGTCGGTGCGGGAGTATTTGGTCAACGCGTACAAGTTCGTAGGGGTTGAACTATACGGGCAGAGCCGTCTGGAGGAGGCCGCAGCAACTTGGAGGAAGGCGATCCTGCTCAGTCCGGGCAATGAGGAAATCACCGATTATATCAAACGAGTCGAGAACGAAATGAGGATGCTTAGAGAGTTGTCGTATGAACCGTAGCAATCGAAATGATTTCTCCAGGGGTTGGCCGGAGGTAAGCCACTTCAGGAAATCCATTCGTCTTGAGTTTTCGCTGTATGTAACAGGCATCATGTTGGTATTGATGCTGATAACAGGATATGTGATCACCAACCGATACGTAGAGTCGATCACGACGGCGGTTGTTGAGAAGCTGCTGGTTCAGGCTCGGTCCTATTCCGGACCGGCAGGCAAGCACATACTCGCCGGCAACAGTCCCGATGTCCTCATGCTTAGCAACGTGTGTAAGAATCTGGCCGCCGATAACAAGGATGTCTTCTGGGCGGGGATCGCCGGGCTTGACAGCGTCTTTCTGGCACACACGGATATCAAGCAAATCGTCTCTCGGAATCGGTTAGTGTTTGCCTCCGTTGAAGTCGATCTATCTGCCTTGAGATCCGGAGAGACGCTATATCTGAAAGATGACACGATCCTCATTGCGATCCCCATACGCGAGGTCAATGTACCGCTCGGGACGTTCGCCGTGGCATCCTCGGCACATCAAATAGCCGATGCCCGTCGTACATCGATTGTGACCGTAGCCTCTATCACTGTCCTGATGATTCTACTTGGGCTGCCGGTGACCATGCTCATACTCCACCGAAAACTTCGCCCGATCAGTGTCATCACCAATCACCTCCGAGGGATACATTTCGACGACATTTCTCTGGACATTCCTATTGCCAGCAGGAATGAATTCGGCTACCTCGCGGAGACCCTCAAGGTGATGGGGTCCAAACTGAACACCGCGCAGAAAGAGATTATCGAGCACGAGAGGATTGCCAGGGAATTCGAGATTGCCCACGACATACAGGCCAACATTCTCCCCAAGGCATATCCCAAAACATCCCGGTTCGAGTTCGCCGGTGCTTACAGCAGCGCTCGGGAAGTTGGTGGTGATTACTACGACTTCATTGATTTTCATGATGATCACTACGCCTTCCTGGTGGCCGACGTCTCAGGGAAATCCCTACCCGGCATGCTGTTGATGCTGCTTACGCGTGACATTGTAAAAGAGATTACTCGGACAGTCCAGGACCCGGCGCAGGTCTTGTCCGCAGCGAACCGCGAACTGCTTCCGAACATCAAGAAGGGCATGTTTGTCACATTGTTTTTCGGGCTACTGGACAAGGTTTCAGGACGTTTCCGGTTTGCCTCTGCTGGTCATAATCCCCTGATCCACATGATCGCAAACACCGGTTATGTACAGCTTATCAAGACCAAGGGCTACCCTCTGGGCATGATGCCACCCAAGCCGTTCGAGAACCGTATCGAAAGCCAAGAGATCCAACTGGGAGGGGGAGACTGGCTGGTGCAGTATACCGATGGGATCAATGAAGCGCAGAACAGTGATCAGCAGGAGTACGGAATGGAACGCTTTGTCGATTCGCTCAAAGCACAAACCGGGTTGCCACCAGCCGAGCTCACCGCCGAAGTGCTTCGCCACCACCGGTCTTTCGTTGGAGCAGCTCCCCAGTATGACGACATCACACTTCTTGTCATGCGGTGGACAACCATCCAGTCCGACCAAGAGGCAATGTATAACTTGAAGGAGAGCGTCAGTGCCGTCTAGTACGCTACCCACGATGTCCTTGGTGTTGCCGGAGCAACTGAGTTCTGACACTGAGCACAGATTCGACGATCAGTTGGAAGCATGTCTGCAGCAGCGTCCCCAGGCAGTTGAGATAGATTCTTCACAACTTGGCGTGGTTACTTCTGCCCACGTGGCTTTGTTAGTCCACATCTTCAAAACCTGTCGCCAAGCCGGTATTGTTGTCAGACTGGTATCCCCGGCGCTGGACCTCGCCCGAGTACTCCAGGTACTTGATCTTTATGAGCTCTTTGTAGATGGCAACGCACCGGATGCGATGTTGCTCATGTCGAACAGCACGTGTCCTAATATCGCGGCAGGCACAGAAGAAGTTTATTCCGACGAGTTTAGCGCCGATGCCGAGGGCATCAACCGAGCGACCGAGGACTTCCGCCAGGCACTGAAACGGCTCCACATTTCTCCGCTTGTCGCTTCCGAATTGCGAACGGTTTTCTATGAAGTCGCGACAAACATCAGAAACCATGCGTGTCTGAACTGCCGCGAGCGAGTGAAGTTCGAGTCCTGGACCACGAAGTCAAGAATAATGATGGTCTTCACTGATTCCGGCCAACCCTTTGATCCGACTATGATTCCGGTCGAGATGGATCTAACAAGGGCAGCCACGGATCGACAAAAAGATGGCCTTGGAATTGCCATTATTCGGAAGCTAACGGACAGGATGTCATATGAGCGCCGGGATAATACAACGAATGTCCTCAAACTGGAAAAGCGATGGAGTTGAGGTTATGACAGATACCAACGAGCAGACCTTTGCCGTGAAACATATCTCAAGAGACATCGTTGTGATCAATACCGGCAGAACGCTTGACAACGACAACGCTCACGAGATGGTCGACGCCATTCTCTCTGCTCAGCACGGTGGGGTTAGATTCGTCATAATGAATATGGCTGATCTGGAATTCTTGTCCTCGGCCGGGGTCGGGTCCATACTTGGCACCGTGGAAACGTTCCGGGAAAGAGATGGCGATATCATCCTGTGCAATGTGTTGACAGGGATTCGCCATGTGCTGGAGGTTCTCGATCTAGCTGACTTCCTCGTGATCACGGATTCCGAGGAGGAGGCGACCATACACTGTGGACTGGGCAAATAGTCTATGATACGCAGCATATCGCAGGATATGAGCTGGATCAGCGGGACCTCTGCCAGTCAACAAGGTGCTGAAAAATCACTGATGGCGGTGGACGCACTTGCTAAACTTGCCAATCGGTTCGCCCAGAAGCCGGACTTCCGGCAATTGGTGAAGACCTTCTTGCTGATGTTGGCCGGTCAGTTCGCAACTCCAAGCAGCTTCTCCCTCCTGCGCCGCCCCGGCATTCGTGGGCGTGAGGGAGTATTTACCGCGACAGGGAAGTTCGCTTCCAAGAAACTACTGCAAACGCTTCTTCTGACTCCAGCTCTGGGGCGGTATTTCCTGGAGAATAGCGCTCCGACTCTTGTGTCAGAGATGTATATGCCGGAGGAGTGCCGCAGTTACAAGCCCATTCTTGAGGATTGTGAAGTCCGGGTCATATGTCCGCTTCTCTACAATGACGGGTTGCTCGGTGTGATTGGCATGGGCAGCAAGATCTCAGGGAAGAGTCTTGAAGCGGAGGAACGGAACCTGCTCGGCACCTTGATTGGTAACGTTACTCCCATGATTGTCTCCTCATACCACTTCCATGAGATCGAGAACCTGGGGATATGGTACCTGGACATTCTGGACAACGTCAAGCAAGGCGTGTTTGTATTTGATGACGAGGGCATGCTGAAGAAAGTGAACCGGGCCGGCAGGACAATTCTGGTAAGACACCTCCCCACCCATGATGACAAGGTCACGTTGGAGGGAAATCCGCTCGAAAGAGTATTCCCCGAATCGGTTTTCCCGGACTGGTCGCGCCGCTTTCTCAAGGCTGCATCAGTGAATGAGCGTCACAGTCTACAGGATCTCGCCGCTGACTGCGGAGATCATGAACTGCTGTATGAGGCCTACCTGACCAGAATATCGGGTGATTCGGGATTCGCGGCTGGTCTCATTATCACTCTCGATGACGTCAGTGAGCGCAAGCGGGCTGAGGAGGAGCTGAAGAAATCCGAAGAACGATTCAGAAGACAGTTTGAGGAGGCCTTGGATACGATCATCATAGCCGACGCTAAGACGGGAATAATAATCGACTGCAATCTCGCAGCATCAGAATTGGTAGGTAGAGCGAAAACAGAACTGGTGGGTATGCACCAGACGATTCTCCACCCTCCGGATGATATCAACGGGGAATTTAGCAGGACTTTCAGAGAGCATCTTGGACAGAAAGAGGGACAGGCTCTGGAATCAAAGATCATCACCAAAGGGGGCGAAATAAGAGAGGTTGCAATAAAGGCCAATCTATTGGATATTGAGGGGGAAAAAGTACTCCATGGGGTGTTTCGTGATGTCACCGAACTCAAACGAGCTGAGAAGCAGGAACGAGAACTTCGCGAGAAACTTGAGACGGCACAGCGGATGGAATCGCTCGGCATTCTGGCCGGTGGAGTTGCACATGACCTGAACAACATGCTGGGGCCACTTGTTGGATATTCAGAACTGTTGCTTTTGAAGCTGCCCGCGGATAGTCCATTAAGAAAGCAGATCCAGCGCATGGGTAGTTCTGCTCGCGGTGCCGCAGACATCGTCCAGGATCTGCTTACACTGGCCCGGCGGGGCCGGTCCGAGATGGTGTCCGTAGACATGAACGAGATTGTAGAGAACTACCTTGATTCACCGAGCTTCATGAACCTCCGGAACATGCAATCCGAAGTCGCGGTTTCTCTACATCTTGACCGACAGGTAGGCAGGATCCTTGGCTCTCCGCCGCAAATGTCGAAGGCGGTGATGAATCTGGTCATCAATGCTTTTGATGCCATGCCGGATGGTGGCCGACTCACTGTAACCACGACACAGCGGTATCTCGAATCCCTGTTGAGTGGTTATAAGAAGATTGAGCATCAGGAATACGTCTTGCTGCAGGTCCGCGATATGGGAATGGGGATCGACCCCAAGGACCTGAGCAGGATCTTCGAGCCATACTACTCCAAGAAGAAGATGGGAAGAAGCGGGTCAGGCCTTGGATTATCGATAGTATACGGGGTCGTGAAGGATCATGGGGGATACTACGATATTTTATCCGAGAAAGGCGAGGGGACAGAATTCATTCTGTATTTCCCTGTTACATCTGCAGGTGCTGATAAGGACACGGACATCGACGAGAACATGGGAGGAACCGAGTCAGTGCTTGTCGTGGACGATGTCGAAGATCAGCGAGAATTGGCGAAGGACCTCCTCTGCAGTCTGGGGTACAAGGTCCAAACGGCTGCCAGCAGTCACGATGCTGTGGAACATATGAGGTATGGATGCGCTGACATCATTGTCCTGGATATGATACTGGAGAACGGCCCCGATGGTCTTGATACGTATCGGGAAATCATTAAGCTACACCCTGGTCAGAAAGCTGTGATCGTAAGCGGATTCTCTGCTACAGAACGTGTCGCCGAGATGCAGAGGCTTGGAGCGGGCATGTATGTCAAGAAGCCCTATACTCGTAAGACTATCGCCAGCGCAATTCGTAAAGTACTGGCCGAACGGCCGAAAATCCAGAGGGCATAGCGTATCCGCCACCTTAACCGCCAGAACTACCAGTGGCTTGCGGAGCGTAATCCGTGCGGTTCATGAATGACCGCTCCCCGTCAGTAGTGCTACCAGTCAACCGGGCTGCTGAGTACGTCTCTAAATGTACGTCTTCAAACAAAGTGGACTCTATGGTACTGAAAGCTAAAACAGTCTGGTTGATGGCAGTGGATCAACCGACGATTACGGAATTAGCCGATTTCGGTGGGACTTTGGTGATGGCTGCAGTGGAATCGGGATGACGCTGGCGTACAAGTATACGACTGAAGGTACATTCACTGTTACCTTGACAGTGTATGATGCCGCCGGACAGAGCAGCACCAGTAGCACAAGCGCAACTATAACGGCTGCCCCCAGATACTACGTATATGCCGAGTTCGAACTTGGACACGTAGTCTACGGCATAGATGGTTATGAGAGTTTATTTCAAAAGGTGTGGAAATTGACAAGAAAGTAGCGTAGCCTTTCGGTGAACTCATATCCGAAAAGGTCGTGGAAGCACGACCAACGAAAGGATACGCTGATGTCAAAGTACAGGAAATTGACGGACTCGACAAGGGGAAACTACCCGGCTGAGGCGGCTGATTTTGCTGGCGATCTGGACGCCATCGCCCGTGAAGGGGCCCGGCGGATGCTGGTGTTGGCCCTAGAGGCTGAAGTGACCGAGTTTTTGGGGCGACAACGGTATGAGCGGACGGAGTTGTCTGCCGGCTATCGCAACGGGTACGGCAAACAGCGGAAAGTGGTTTTGGGCAGCGGGACGGTGCTGGTTTGTGCGCCACGGGTACGCCGGAGTCAAGAGCCGTTTCACTCGCAGGTGTTGCCTTCGTATCAGCGGCAGTCCCAAGCCGTCACGGAACTGATACCGGAGTTGTATGTGCAGGGGCTGGCCACCGGAGACTTTGAACCGGCGCTGCGTGGTCTGTTGGGTGAGGGGGCGAGCCTGTCGCCCTCGACCGTAGTCCGTCTCAAAGCGCAATGGGAGAGCGAGTACGAGGCCTGGCGGAAACGTTCGTTAGCCGACCATCGGTACGCTTACCTGTGGTGTGACGGGGTGTACCCGAAGGCGGGTTTGCGGGGTGACAAGACGGCCTTTCTGATCGTGCTGGGAGTCAATGAGAACGGTGAGAAGGAGCCCTTGGCTATTGTCGAGGGATATCGTGAGTCGACCGAGAGCTGGGCGGAGGTGTTGCGGGATCTCAAGGCTCGCGGGCTGACCGATCCAAAGCTGTTTGCCGGCGACGGTGCTCTGGGTCTGTGGGGAGCTATCGACAAAGTCTATCCTAAAGCGGACCATCAGCGCTGCTGGGTCCACAAGATGCGTAATGTGCTGGTGTACTTCCCGAAACGGTTGCATACCGAAGTCAAACGGCTGTTGCGGCAGATGTACGACGCAACTACCAAGGACCAAGCCGAGAAGCTGATGGCGCAGTTCACCGAGACCTACGGTCGTGACTACCCGCGGGCGGTGGAGTGTTTGCTGAAGGACCAGAACGCCCTGCTGACGTACTTCAACTATCCGCGGGAACACTGGGTGAGTTTGAAGACGACCAACCCGATCGAGTCGATCTTTGCGACGGTGAAGCTGCGAACCAACGCTGCGCGAAGGATCAAATCACCTCGCTCGGCTTTGTACTTGATCTTCCAGTTGATCATCAGGGCGCAGAAGCGATGGCGCCGTATCAACGCGCCCCACTTGGTGACTAAGGTCCTTGAGGGGGTGAAGTTTG
>Ga0114922_10000356_pt1 | contig 44552 bp, 25 predicted proteins | sample AartaG_FD_100975 | JGI IMG/M metagenome (GOLD analysis project Ga0114922, IMG submission 100975) | Deep subsurface microbial communities from Aarhus Bay to uncover new lineages of life (NeLLi) - Aarhus_00045 metaG | ecosystem: Environmental > Aquatic > Marine > Oceanic > Sediment | place... | reverse complement strand
TCCTACCGAAAACCACCCTGGTGGATGAGAACCGAAGATTTCATCGATCTGTAAAATGGAGGCAGCTATGCAGTTTTTTACGAGTGGACTATTCTGGTTTATCGAAGGCATTTTTGCCTGCCTTGTGGTGCTGGGACTGAAAATCTGGGCCGAAGACCGGGACATCCCCATGCCGTGGTGGAAATGGATTCTCTCATTCTTGTGGCTTGTATGGGTGGGTTTTACCCTGGCCTTTGTGGGCACCAGCCTGGGTGAAGGAGAGCCCCACGCCGCTCTGATGGGCGGGATCATATTCGGTGTGGTTTCTGTGATTTTAGGTGTGGGTCTGTGGCGACTGTTACGATTTTCCGGATCGTCAACTTAAGGATGACATTGATAAGGCATATTTTCAGTCTTTAGTATGAGATGCCCATATTTTTAAATATTCATCAGCCGTACAAACTGAAATTTTGCTTTTTTTATAATCTTTTTTATTCCTGGTGATTAAGTATTTAATATCATTTGATCTGGCTGTGTGATATTCTTTTTAGCCTTAAAACGCATAATGGGCTAAAAAATGGAATGGTTTGTACAGCCTACTTCTTTTAACGCAATTTTTGGCATTAAAATGTGTTTAATTAATAAAATGTGCTACATGGTGAATTCATCCAAAAATTGAAACAGGGTAGACAATGAGACAATTCAGCCATTCCAGCAGAAACCGAGTTCGGGTATACTTATCAGCTATTATTTTTTTATTAATCAGCAATGCTTTTGGTTTAAATCATCTGAAAAATTTGGACGAAAAAGCACTCATTCTGATTGGGGAAAATGGGAAGAGGATTCTTCCGGTAAATCTTCGGGGAGAAGCAATTAAAATCGACGGGCACCTGGATGACCCTTCCTGGAAAGCGATCACGTTTCAGGGAGATTTTCTTCAAAGAGAACCCGATGAAGGGGAACCGGCAACGGAGAAGACTGAAATCGGTGTTCTCTACGATAAACAGAATATCTATTTTGGAATCAAATGTTACGATTCCCAGCCAGATAAGATCATTGCCAGAGAAATGCGGCGCGATGCCTTTGTCGATGACGATGACTATTTTGAATTGATCATCGATACCTACCACGATAAGCGCAGTGGGTATTATTTTATCACCAATCCCCACGGTTCCAAGCGAGAGTCGGTGTTGGCCAATGAGGGACGGGATTACAATCCCAACTGGGACGGCGTCTGGCAGTGTAAGGCCAAGGTGAATGAAGAGGGTTGGTTTCTCGAAATCGCTATTCCCTGGAAAACCCTGCGATTCGCAGAACAAGATTCATCCATCTGGGGCTTTAACTGTGCGCGTATGATCCGCCGCAAGAACGAACATGTCTACTGGCAGCTTATTCCACGGGATATGGGACGTGCCGGTGTTTTTAGGCTCTCCGAAGCAGGAACGCTTCGAGGGTTGACCCATTTGAAGATGGGTGGTAATCTGGAACTGAAGCCCTATTTTTTAGGCGGTCTGGAAAATGATCTCAATACAGATTTTGCCACGGACCGATTGGGTGATATCGGCCTGGATACCAAAATATCGATCACCGCCAATCTGGCTCTGGATCTCACATTAAACACCGACTTCGCCCAGGTCGAAGCCGATGAGGAACAGGTCAATCTGACACGTTTCTCGCTTTACTATCCTGAGAAGCGAGAATTTTTTTTAGAGGGTGCCGAAACCTTTTCCTTCGGCAGTGCAGGACCCCGGCGCTGGCACAGAGGTGAAACAGATATGGATCTTTTTTACAGCCGCCGGCTGGGTCTGGTGGATGGTCATGAGGCCAGGATCCTCGGCGGTGCCAAAATGGTCGGAAAGATCGGTCAGTACCGCATCGGTTTGATGAATATATTCACGGATGATGTCACCTATGTCAATGATGAGGATGAGACTGTTAAAGTGAATGCCACCAATTTCTCCGTATTCCGGCTCAGTCGCGATGTCATACGGCGGGGAAGTTTTGGACTGTTGCTTTTAAACAAAGAGGAAACCGATTCGGATCATTATAACCGTTCGTTGGGAATCGATTGGAATTTACCCCTGAGTGATTATTTTACGGTTTCGGGTTATCTGGCCGGTACCTTCGGACCCGATTTGGTGGAGGATGGTGAACGGTTCGATATGAAAAAACAGAATGTTGCCGCTAAACTCAGCCTGGACTACAACAGCGACCTCTGGCAGTTCTCCACGTCATACCAGGATATCGGCGACCATTTCAATCCGGAAATGGGATTTAATCGCCGCACCGACTATCGACTCAGCAAGGCTTCGATAGAATATTCTCCGCGACCCGAGAAATCGAGGGTCATAAGGAAATTTGGGTATAAGGTTGAGGGCAACTATCGTTCCGACCATGATAACGTCATGCTGGATTCTGAAGTTGGTGTTGGCTATTCCATTGAATTTCAGAATAGTGCACGTTTTAACATCGATATCAAGCGAAATAAAGAATTTATCGATTTTGATTGGGAAGTTCGTGAAGGCTACCTCATTCCTACAGGCACCTATACAGGAAACGATTATTCATTGAGAGTTGAAAGCGATAAGAGCCGGTCCATAGCCGGTGAGGTCAATCTGAATTATGGGGATTATTACACCGGACATAATACGGGTTTTCGCCTTAACAGTACCATCACCCGTATCCATCCGATTCGCACAGAAATAAGTTATACACATAATTATGTCGATCTTCCTGACGGCAGTTTTCACACCAATACGCTGGGTCTCCGTGTATTCTACTTCTTTTCTACGGAGCTCTATTTGAAAGCCTATGTGCAATGGAATGACGACAAACTGAGTTTCGAAGGAAAAGAGCGTGTCATCAGCAATGTGCTGCTGCGATGGATCTATTCACCGGCCAGCAATCTGTATCTGGTCTACAACGACGGACGACTGGTCGGGCCGGGTCATACCGAGATTTCCAACAGGACATTCATGGCAAAAGCCACATTTTTCTGGCGGAAGTAGACGCTGTTCATACTTCTCAATCAAAAGAATGGGAATAGAAAATTCCATTGGGAGGACGACAGGCATCATCATAGATATTTGTAAAAATTTCTAGCGAAGCTTCGCCCTAACTGGTTGCTGGTTTCTGGTTACTGGCTACTTGATACTGGTTGCTGGTAAACTCGACTCAAATTTCAAGATATTATATTAATAAAAGGTCCAGAGGTTCGGACCTCTTTTTTTATGCTGAAACAATATTTGCATAAGTAATTCCCTGGAAAGCAATATAGTCGATTGATTAATAGAATTAAAATGATTACATTATTACACATTCTATCTCATTAATGATTTTCTCCATCAAATGAATAATAAAGAAATCCGAATTGCGGGGGCTATTCATGAAAAATATATATTTATCTATTTTTCTGTTTGAGTATCTCTACCATCGGGCGAAAACACCCATAGAGACATTCAACAAAATCATTCAGATTGATGTAGCGACGTTGAATACCATGGTCCGAGAATGCGAGATACCGCCAATTATCCTCAAAAAACATTGAGGAAACCAAAACATAAAGGTTAAGATCATGGTGAATGACATGTTATCTTGTTTTCAACGTTATCATTCTGGAGTGACGTTACTCTTATTTGTATCGCTGTTTTTTTCGTGTTCAGATCGAGAGGACTCCTCAACGAATCGTCCTTTTGGGATTGTACTTCATGGAGGCGGAGGCGTTCGCTCCAGGAAAGAAATGACTCATGAATTGGAGGAAGCGTATCGCAGCACGTTAAGGGAAGCCTTGACCGCAGGATATGCAATCCTCAAGGACGGAGGCAGCAGCGTCGCCGCTGTGGAGGCAACCATACGTGCCATGGAGGATTCCCCCCTGTTCAATGCAGGAAAGGGTGCCAGTTTCACGAATGCAGGCACCAATGAGTTGGATGCCTCCATCATGAATGGCAAGACCATGAGGGCCGGAGGTGTTGCCGCTGCACAGTATGTCAAGAATCCTATCACTCTGGCTCGTCTGGTCATGGAGGAAACGCCCCATGTTTTACTCGTCGATGAGGGTGCCTTGACCTTCGCCAAAGAACAAGGGGTTGAATTGAGGTCTGCAGATTATTTTTATACTGAGAGAAAATGGAAATCATTGCAACGCAGGTTAAAAGAAAATGTCCCCTATGGAGGCCAGCTTGAAAGTGCAATTGAGGATACCCTCCTCCCTGAAAATGAAAATGACGAAGACAAATTTGGAACCGTCGGAGCAGTCGCTCTGGATAAAGCGGGAAACCTGGCTGCAGGGACATCTACCGGCGGCAGGGTGAAGAAAAGACCTGGACGGGTGGGTGATTCTCCCATCATCGGAGCGAGTACCTATGCCAACAATCAGACCTGCGCCGTTTCCACGACTGGCCTGGGTGAAAAGCATATGGTTTTGCTGACCAGCAAAGAAATTTCCGCCCTCATGGCTCATAAAGGGATGTCTTTAAAAGAGGCGGCAAATGATGTGATCATGAATCAGTTGGTCGAAATCGGCGGAGGTGGTGGAGCCATCGCCATAGATAGCAAAGGCAACATTGTCATGCCTTTTACAGGTGAGGGAATGTACCGTGGCCACATCAAATCCGACGGGAAAATAGTTGTGAAAATCTATAGAGAGTAATCAAATGGCTCAAAATGAATATCATGAATAATATATATCTTCAGAAGGAGTATTCAAATGACCCAGTCCACGGCATCATTGTCAGAACGAGTAGCCCGAACCCCGTCTTCAGCCACGGTTCGCATCGCCGACCTGGCATCGGAAATGAGACGTAAAGGCATTCAGATTCTCGATTTTTCGGCCGGGCGGGCCGTAGAGGGAAGTCCCCAATATATCAATGAAGCGGCATCGCAGTCCCTGTTGACTGGTGACACGCATCAGACTCCGGCCCAGGGGAAACCGGAATACAGGGAGAATATTGCACATAAACTGCAAAGGGAGAACGACCTCGACGTCGATCCCGATAAAAATGTGATTGCCACACTGGGATGCAAGAACGGGCTCACACTGGCTTTGATGGCGACTATCAACCCGGGTGACGAAGTGATCGTGGAAGATCCCTGTTTTGTCAGTTATGGGGCGACCATCGGATTTTTCGAAGGCAAAACGGTGCCTGTACCCCTGAGGGCAGAGAATGATTTTAGATGGACGAGGAACGAACTCGAAAGAGCGGTCACAGATCGCACCCGATGCATATTGATCTGTTCGCCGCAGAATCCCACCGGTACCGTTCATACCGAAGATGATCTGGATATGATTTCAGAAGTTGCCAAAAGCCACAATCTCTGGGTTATCTCCGACGAGATCTACGAACGTATCACGTGGGGGGGAAGGCGTCATATCTGTATTGCTTCACGGTCGGGTATGAAAGATCGATCCATCGGCCTGATGGGATTCACCAAGACCTTCTCCATGGGCGGATGGCGAATTGGATATATGGTCGCGCCGGAAACCATCATCGAATCCTGTGTTGTGTTCCAGCAGCATTTGATGACCTGTGCCGGCTCCTTCACCCAGGCAGGTGCCGCCCTTGCCCTGTCGGAGATGGTCCGGTCGGAAGTGCTGGAGATGTGGATGGATTGGGAGAAACGGTGCCAGTTCGTCACAGAGGAAATCAACAAAATCCCAAAACTCTCATGCCGCATGCCCGAAGGTGCATTTTACGCATGGATCGACATCAGGCAGACGGGAGAGATGTCGGCCGATTTCTGTGAACGTATGCTCGAGGAGCAGCGTGTGGCCCTCGTGCCAGGCGCTCCTTTCGGCCCCAGCGGAGAGGGGTACGTCCGCATGACCTGCGTGAAATCATGGGACGATCTGAAGAAGGGATTGAAACGGATTCTGGAAGGATTATCGTAAAATTGCAAATCAAAATTAAAAAAGAAAGGTTCTCGGTAATGAAGTCATTATTCTTAAAAATAATGGGCCTGGCGATTGGTCTCTTTTTAATCCCCATTGCCTGTACAGAAAGGTCCGAAGTGAGTACGCAGGAAGACAGGGCGGTCTTATTTGACACTATTTTAGAGAAAACCATGGAACGTGAGGCGTTCTCGCCCATTAAAAATCAGAAGTTGAAGCTCGATGTGAGGGCCAACATGATGCGTTTCAGAGATGAGATGATTGCAGCGGAAACCGATGAAAAACTGTTCAATGTCCTGATGCAGATCAGCAATGCGAGAAAGGATCGTCATCTCAGTGTCAGTCTTGTCAAGGATGGTTTAAAGATTAAAAACACGGAAGAGAAGCATGCGCCCATCCGGTTTGCCGTAGATTATGGCACGCCCGGTGCCTTCTTCTTTTTCGTCAGCGATATGGCGAAAGATATCGGAGATTTTACGGGAGATGCCATGCCCCGGGTCGGTGATAAGTTGATGGCCGTGAACGGACAGCCGATAGAGGAATACTTCGATGCTGTTGAGCCGTATCATCGGTATTCTTCCATCAATGGACTCTGGTGGAAATTTGCCGAAGGTCTGCCCATGCGGACATATCGGATTCCTCCAACATTAGAATATGAAAAGATGACCTGTCTGCTCGAGAGAAAAGATGGAGAACAGGTTCAAATCAGTCTGCCCTATTTAGATGGAAGGTCCATCGAATGGGAAGGGTATTTCAAGGGCCATGGAGAGGACCGGTATTCGGGATTCGGTCTCCTCTTTTCCACTGAGACATACGATTTGTATCGGCATGACGGCGGAAAGAAAGTGCTTCTTCTGGACTGGTATGGATTCCGCGAAAACTTAGTTGCAGATGTCGATCGCCTCGTGGCCTATGCTTCGGAAAAAGAGCTTCTCGATTATGCTCTGATCTGGGATGGAACGCGAAGCCGGGGTGGATCGAAGGGAGCTTACGCTATCCAACGACTCTCTCCAAAACCCTTTAGAACAACATTCGGTAATGTCCGGATCAGTGATATTACCGAGTCGTTTATCCGGAACAAACGAGAAGACTATGCGGAAAGAAAAATAGAGGACAGCGGCGTCAAGGAAACCATCGACGATGGGTCCTGGCTGATGGAATGGCTTGAGAACGATGTCATGCAGGCCATCGAGGAAGGGAAGGCTTACTCCAACAACGTCCCTTTTAAACTGGCCCATCTTCCCAGGGATTCTGATGGAATTCTTCAGCCTGCAGATGACCATTTTCGTGGGTCTCTGGTCTGTCTGTTAGGTCCCCATGGCGGTTCCCATCTGGATCAATTCGCAGCCATGGTCGTTGACAACAATCTGGGCCATACCATCGGCATGTCCACCGGCGGTTACAGCAATACATGGGAGTGGGAAGAGACACTTGTCTTCCCCATAAGCGGAAAACCAGTTGCAGACTTCATGTGGTCCATGGGGCATACCCTCCGTCCCAATGGTGAAATCCTGGAAGGCAATCCGGCCATGGTGGATGCGTATGTTCCGGTCACGAGAGAGAATTATCTTACGTATTATGATAGTCTATTGTCGAAAGCGTTAGAACATCTGGGGATGAATTGAAATAATTATAAAAGCGTGGAACATCTTAATTTTGGGTTAAATTATCAAATATCAAATTCCAAATAACAAATAAATTCCAAAACTCAAATTCCAATCGAATGATCGTTTTTGTCATTGGAATTTGTGATTTATTTGTATTTTGTGTTTTGTAATTTGAAATTTCAAATAGCATTTATATTTTTGGGCATTTTAAAATTATTTTATCTGGGAGTTCGATTTTGAAACTCTATCAACTCTTTCGAAAGCTTTCAATCGGAACGAAAATTCTCATTTTTATGGGTCTTGGCGTCGTTGCGGGTATCATATTCGGTGAACGGGCCACCGTGGTCCAGCCTCTGGGTGATCTTTTCATTCGGCTGCTCATGATGGCTGCCATCCCCCTGGTTTTTTTCAATCTGATGGGAGGACTGACCAGTCTGACCGATCTCAAGAGTCTGGGAAGAATCTCTTTAAAGATATCACTGTTTTACCTGTTCACGATACTGCTGGCCCTGTGTCTCGGACTGGTGACCATGCATATCTTGAAACCCGGAAAGGGCATACATTTGACAGAGGAGGTCCAGGATACATTCGGAAATATTCCCGGTATCACAGAGGCACTCGTGAACATGGTTCCGGACAATATTTTCAGGGCCTTCAGTTCAGGACAGATGGCTCAAATTGTGGTGTTTGCGGTTTTTCTCGCCGTGGCCATCCTCTTGCTTCCTGTTGAGCAGCGTCAGCCGCTGTCCACGGCCTTTCAACAGTTGGCGGTGCTCTTCCGGAAATTGGTGAGCCTAATATTATGCATCAGTCCCCTCGGAATCGGAGCGTTGACGGCTGTTACCGTCGGCCAGTATGGGTCCTCCATCTTCGGTCCCCTCGCCGTTTTCTTATGTGGTATCTGGGGCACACAGGCTCTAATGGTCGTAATTTACATGATCCTGCTATATGCTTTTACGAAACAATCACCGTTCACATTTTTAAGACTCACTGCACCCCTGTATGCCACCACGGTCTCGACCTGCAGCAGCCTGGCCAGTCTGGCAGTCGCTCTGGAAGTTGCCGAGGACAGGCTAAAGCTGCCCAAGAGCATCTATTCGTTCACCTTGCCTCTGGGGGCCCAGTTGAACAAGACTGGGACGAGCATCATGCTGGTCGGTGTGCTGCTCTTTACGGCCCAGGCATCAGGGGTGGAATTCAGTCTGGCGTCTCAGGTGAGTATCGTATTGGTGGGACTGCTTTTGGAGACAGGTTCCGGAGGCATCCCCGGTGGTGGATTGGTGATTGCTCTCATTTTTGTTAAAGCCTTCGATCTTCCCCTCGAGATTGCGGCGATTGTGGGGGGTGTTTATCGATTGATCGATATGGGGATCACGACGATCAATTGTATGGGAGACATGGTCGGCACCTTCATCGTGGCCCATTCGGAAAAGAAATTCAAATGACAGGGAAGTAGAACCGGTAAACGGGCAATTTAATTTGGAAAATATACGGTTTCCCAGGTAACACGATATGGCGTTATGGCTGAGACCCCTTGAGAGAGAATACTGATGAGAAAACCTATTCTCATTTCATTCATCATGGTTACGGTGGCCTGGGGTGCCGAGTTGCCTTTCAAACGCGGTGTGAACCTGACAAATTGGTTTCAAACGTCCAGCGCCCGACAAATTCACTTTACCAAATTTACCAAGCAGGATTTTATCAACATCAAAAGTTTGGGCTGTGATGTCATCCGATTGCCCATCAATTTGCACTTTATGACTGATGGTGCGCCGAATTATACCGTTGATCCAAAGTTCTTGTATTTTTTTGATCAGATCATAGATTGGGCTGAAGAACTGGAGCTACATCTTATCCTGGATAATCATACGTTTGACCCATCGGTTAATACCGATCCAAACATTGGAGATATTCTAATTCCTGTTTGGACCCAGATCGCCAGTCATTACAAAGATTGTTCGACCTTTCTTTACTATGAAATACTCAACGAACCCCACGGCATTTCCGATACCGAGTGGAATGAGATTCAGCAAAGGGCGATTGATGCCATTCGTGCCGTCGATCAAAAACACACGATCATTGTTGGTCCGGCAGGATGGAATAGTTACAACAATCTTGAAAATATAACCTATTATACAGACGATAACCTGATCTACACCTTTCATTTTTATGATCCGTTTCTATTTACTCACCAGGGCGCCGGTTGGACGGATCCATCACTCGGTCCCCTTGCTGGTGTACCCTTTCCTTCCAATGCTGGCCCCATTCCCGCATGCCCACCGGAGCTGGTGAATACCTGGGTATATGGCGAATTAAATAATTATAATAATGAAGGTACTATAGAACATATCAAAGAGTTAGTTGATATTGCCGTGGATTTTAAAACCGAGAGAAATGTTCCTCTATTCTGCGGAGAATTCGGAGTGTATATTCCCAACAGTGATAACGAGCACCGCGTATACTGGTACTCCGTTGTGCGAAGTTATCTTGAAGAAAATGAAATTGCCTGGACAATTTGGGATTATACGGGTGACTTTGGTCTCTTTGAAGCGGGATCCAATGAATTATTCGAATATGATCTGAATATTCCTCTCGTTGAAGGATTGGGATTCAATAGTCCTCCACAAAGAGATTTTATTCTGAAACCTGATACAACGGGATTTGTCCTATACATGGATTTCATCGGACCCGGCATAGTGGAGTCCAGTTGGGTAGGAAGCGGAATCTTGGATTATTATTGGGAAAACGATCCAGTTAGTGGTAAATACTGTATTTCCTGGACCGATGCTGAACAGTACAATCAGCTTGGCTTTCAGTTTAAGCCCATCAAAGATCTTTCCGTCCTGGTTCATGAAGGATATGCGATTGATTTCTGGGTACGCGGAGATTCTCCCGGGGCAAAATTGGATATTCGCTTCGTTGACACCAAAACGGATGACCCCGGCGATCATCCATGGCGCATGAGGATGACCATCGATGAAACCATAGCCACATGGAATGGTGAATGGAACCACCTGCAAATTCCTTTAAACAATTTTACCGAATACGGTTCCTGGGACAATGGCTGGTTTAATCCACAAGGTGAATTCGATTGGCGTGCTGTGGAGTATTTTCAAATCGTGTCCGAACATCATGATCTTAAAGACATCCGATTTTGGTTCGATAATATCCGGATTGTTGATCCGCAAGGGACTGGCATTCAAGCTGATACACAAATTCCTCAAACATCCATATTTTTTCAAAATTATCCGAATCCCTTCAATTCAACGACACATTTTAAATTCCATCTCCTTTCTTCCCAACGAGTAAGTATCACTATCTACAATATCCTGGGAGAAAAAGTCGCTTCATTACTCGGCAAGAAAATGCAGGCCGGTATGCATGATATTTTATTTGATTCTGAATACCTTCCCACCGGATTATACTTTTATAAATACAAAACGAAAAATCGTTCTCAGATTATGAAAATGCAAATCATTAGATAAACCAAAGAGGAAATCCTTTAGCGGAAAATACATGGACAACGGAATCAAAAATTCTCCAATTTGGGTACTTTTGTGTATTTCAGATTCCATATATTTTGTAATACCCGAAGTCATTTTGGCTTGTTGGGAAATAAACAAGCATTAGGTGAAGTTTTTCATATCACTTCTGATGTGTTGTTGACCTGGAACCAGATTTTCGAAATTGTAGCACAAGCTGCAGGGACCAAGGCACACATCGTGCATATCCCTTCGGACTGGATTGCCAGGTTTGATCCCGAATGGGGTGCAAGCCTGTTGGGGGACAAGAGTCATAGTATGATATTCGACAATACCAAGATCAAGCAAGCCGTGCCGGATTTTTCGGCGACCATACCCTTTGCTCATGGTGCTGTAGAAATCATCCAGTGGTATGACAGTAATCCTTCCAGACAAGTGATTGACAATTCATTGAATCTTCTGATGGACGAAATGATTACTTTGTATGAGACTGCTTGGGCACCGACCTAAGAATTCATTCGTGTGTAATAGATTACTTGAACTTACGGGTTTTAACTTGAAGCATCGATTACTATTTACAAATAGTAGTTCCAAATTGTCATCGTTCAAAAGGAAATGAAGATATTGAGGACGATCTATTTTCTGATAATTAAAATGGGAGGAATAGCCATGTCCAAGTCAACGTATTTTTCATTTATTTTTTTATTGGTAGTTTCACTCATGATGATAAACTGCACACGAACATCTGATCGAGGAACAAAGAGAAATTACAATGGCCCATATACCGGTGCTTATCTCAATCGAGTCGCTTTTCCCATAGGCGGCATAGGCGCCGGTATGATTTGTCTGGAAGGAACGGGCGCCATTTCTCATGTTTCATTGAGGAATCAACCCGATGTCTTTAAAGAGCCCTGTTCTTTTGCAGCCATTAGCATTAAAGGTATTGAAAACGGTGCTAAGGTTCTGGAAGGGCCCGTACCCGCCTGGAAGGTTTTTGGGTCTCCTGGTACAGGCAATGGTGCCTCGGGTTCCAGTTTTGGTTTGTCGAGATTCGAAAAGGCTGAGTTTATCACCAGATTCCCGTTTGGAACGGTGAAGCTCTCCGATCATGATATTCCATTGGACATTCATATTACAGGATGGAGCCCTTTCATTCCTGGAGATGCAGACAATTCCAGCCTTCCCGTGGGTGCTCTGGAGTACCATTTTAAAAATAATGCCAGTATAACCATTGAGGCCGTTTTTTCATATAATACCAAAAATTTTATGGCCATGGACAGGGAAGGCCATACCATAAAATCCATTCAAAATGGTTTCGTTCTCTGGCAGGACGGTAATGAAGAGAATCCCGATCATGCAGGAAGTTTTGCAGCCTTTTTAGATGATGATCGTACCGTTGTCGACCACTGCTGGTTCAAAGGAGGCTGGTGGGATGCAGTGACTTTAACATGGAAAAATATTCAAGAGGGCATTCTCTTAGACAATCCTGAGGTTGATGGACCCTGTCCTGGTGCTTCCCTTTTTCTACCCATTACATTAAAACCGGGTGAAGAAGAAACGGTTCGTTTGATGTTTGCCTGGTATGTACCGGTGACAAATTTGCGAACCGGTCAGGATCTTGAAAGCGGAAATGCACCCGAAAAAACTGATTGTAATTGCGAAAAATATCATTCACCCTGGTATGCCAAACGTTTTAAAAATATCAATGAAGCGGCTTATTACTGGCGGTTAAACTATAAATCGTTATATGAGAAGACAAAATGTTTCAGCGATGCATTTTATGACACATCGCTTCCCGACGAGGTTGTGGAGGCGGTTGCCGCCAATTTAACCATTTTGAAATCGCCCACCGTTCAACGACAAACCGATGGACGCCTTTGGTGCTGGGAAGGCTGCTCTGATTCCCGGGGGTGTTGTTCCGGTTCCTGTACCCATGTCTGGAATTATGCCCAGGCGAGTCCCCATCTCTTTCCCGATCTGGAGCGGACCTTGCGGGAAACAGAATTTTTTGTCAGCCAGGATGAAAGAGGCCATCAGGTATTTCGTACGGGACTTCCCATTCGTCCGGTCCAGCATACCTTTCATGCCGCTTCGGACGGCCAGCTTGGCGGAATCATGAAAGTCTACCGTGAATGGCGTATTTCCGGTGATGACGACTGGTTAAAAAAGATGTGGCCAAAAGTAAAACAAAGCCTTGCCTACTGCATCGATACCTGGGATCCACGGGGACACGGCGTACTCGAAGAACCCCACCATAATACGTATGATATCGAGTACTGGGGGCCCGATGGCCACTGTTCGAGTTTTTATTTAGGTGCCTTAACCGCAGCCATAAAAATGGGTGAAGCGTTCAATGACGATGTGACTCAGTATCGGGATCTCCTCACAAAGGGCATACAATTTTTCGAAACCGAGCTCTATGACGGAGAATATTTCTACCAAAAAATTACCACAGAGGGGTTGAATGCGGAATTCAAACCTCTGGATGCTTCTTCGAATGGAGAAGGTTATAACGATATTGTGGACATGTTGAATACTGAGGGCCCCAAATATCAATATGGAACGGGCTGTCTTTCCGATGGCATTTTGGGTTTATGGATGGCGCGTGTCTGTGGTTTGGGTGAATTCATTGATACTGAAAAAGTAACAAGTAATTTGAATGCCATTCATAAATATAACCTTAAGTATGATCTGTCGGATCACAGTAATCCACAAAGACCGGCTTTCGCTGTGGGGAAGGATGGCGGCCTTCTGCTCTGTACATGGCCTAAGGGTGGCATGCTTTCCATCCCTTTTGTCTACAGCAACGAAGTATGGACCGGTATCGAATACCAGGTCGCCTCGCATCTCATGTTAGAGGGGATGGTCACGAAAGGATTAGATATCGTGAGGGTATGCCGGGATCGATATGATGGAACCATTCGTAATCCCTTTAATGAATATGAATGTGGACACTGGTATGCACGTGCTCTGTCGAGTTATGGACTGATTCAAGGGCTCACCGGTGTCAGGTACGATGCAGTTGAGAAAACATTGTATATCGATTCGAACGTGGGTAACAATTTCCGTTCATTCCTGGCAACCGCAAGTGGTTTTGGTACGGTTGGTTTGAAAAATGGCAAACCATTCGTCGAAATGAAAATGGGAAATCTTGATGTGAAACGAGTCGTCGTTTCGGGAGAAGAATTGAGCTTGTAACGCATTCAATTGTTGAATATATTATTAGAATTTCAAGAGTCGTAGAAAGTGTTTCAGAAGACTTTGCTGTGCATCACCAATTTTCTGAGATTGATCGAATATGACGAACAAAGTTGGAGCAAGGAGGACAGAATGAGTAGTCCGTACAGAAGAACAACTTTTTTTGGTACTGTCATCATTATCATATTCTTCGTGGTTTCACAAAGTAGAGCCCAACGCATGGCTCAATCCGATGAGGCCGTCAAATGGGCCGATGAAACGTTAGCCGGATTGACGCTGGAGGAGAAAATAGGCCAGATCATCTGTACCGATATTTCCGGAGGGTACATCACCGAGGATGATCCCAAATTTAAAAAGTGGATCCGGCTGGCCAGGGACCACGGTATCGGCGGATTCGTGCTCTACGGTGGCACGCCCCGGGACGTGGCGCATCTGTTCAACCGGCTGCAGAGGGAAGCCGAACTCCCCATCCTGATGTCCGTCGATTTTGAGGGTGGACCCGGCCAGCAGGTCACCGGTGCCAGTGAATTCCCGGCCAACATGGCTTTCGCCGCTGCCGGAAGCGAAGTGTTGATGGTCGAAGCAGCGAAGGTCATGGCAACCGAAGGCCGGGCCATGGGATTTCATCTCACGTATACTCCAGTGGTGGATATTTCGGTACGGCCCGACAATCCGTCGGAGAGCGTCCGGTCATTCGGCGGGGATCTGGAACTATTGGGGAAGTTGGTCCGGGCTTATGTTCGCGGTTATAAAGAACACGGTATGCTGACGACGGCCAAGCATTTTCCGGGCCGGGGCGATATCGTAACTTTTCCCAAATTTCCCGGTTTCAGCTATAACAACAAATCGGCAATGGATGTTCAAGCGCAGGAGTTCGCCGCTTTTAAACATGCCATCGATGCCGGCGTGACCTATGTCATGAGTGAGCACATTGCCGTGCCATCCGTAACGGACGGTTCGGAACTTCCGGCCAGCGTCGAGAAAAAATTAGCCACTGGATGGCTGCGCGATAAACTGGGTTTCGAAGGTATCCTGACCACCGATGATCTGTGGTACGATCATGTCATCAACCGATTCGGACCCGTCGAAGTCGCGCTGAAGGCCATCGAAGCGGGACACGATATTATCCTTAAACCCAAAGATCCGATCGAAACAATCGAAGGAATCGTCAAGGCCGTGCAATCGGGCAGAATCAACGAAAGCCGTATTGATCAATCTGTCCGCAAACTTCTCTATCAGAAGGCCATCCTGGGCCTGCATAAAAACCGGTTTGTGGATGAAGATCGTGTGAACGAGATTGTGGGCACGGCAGCCCATCTCGCAATCGTACAACGTGTTGCCGATCAATCTATTACCCTTTTGAAAAATGACGGCGTTTTACCCCTTTCATCCGGACGGTTGGAGAAAGTGGTGAATGTCATTGTCCAGAAAAACGAAACTCCTTCCCCTGCAGCATTCATCGGAAAACTGACGACTGCCTTTCCGGGCATCCGAAATTTCACGCTGCGTCCGAATACGAATCCCGCCGTCTACAACAACATCCGAACGGCTGCCACCGATGCTGATCTCGTGATTCTGTCATTATTCGTCCAGCGCAGCCGAGCTGTGGATTCGGCTCCCTTCCGGGAGGGCGATCTGGTCTTGCTCAGGGAGATTATCGCCTCCCATCCCAAAGCTGTAATCGCCATGTCTTACGGGAATCCCCACCTCATCCGGAAAATCGGGAAAGTGCCCGTTTTTCTCGTCGGCTACGGCGAAGGGGGCTGGTACGGCAATCAGGCCGTCTATTTCGACTCGTTCATCAAGCTGCTCAAAGGGGAGATTAAGCCAAGGGGAAAGCTGCCAGTGAAGGTGAGTGACGATTATCCCATAGGGAGTGGATTAAGTTACTAGGAAAGCTTCGTTTTAAATCCATAAATACTTGTTACTGGCTACTGGCTTCTGGTTACTGGCTACTGGTTACTGGTTTCTGGTTAAATAACGGGAATCATTATGATTGAATATGAGTTATAAGAATCTTGAAATATGGCAATTGGCAAAACAGTTGGTTATTGACATTCACAAAATAACTATAAGTGAATTGCCACAATTTGAAATGGTTGAAGTTTGATGAATTGCAAAAAAGATTGAATATTTTAGGAAAGGAGTTAAATCGCTTTATCCAAACTTTAGAAAGAAGTAAGATTAATAAATATAAACAATGATAAAATGTATGAATTATTAACCAGATACCAGTAGCCAGTAACAAGAAGCCAGAAAAGGGAAACCTGAATCAAAATTCAAGATTTACTATTGATAAAAGGTTGAATTTCAAGTAGAATATTCACAACAAACAAACTTCACGGAGGAATGATGAAAAATCTAAATCGTCGGCAATTCATTTCAACGTGTGCTGGTTCCACGGCATGTCTGGCATCGGGAGGCCTGACGTCTTTGAGGTGTGCCAAAACAATCAAAGATGAAGACAAGCTGCGGATCCGCATCATCTATGCTCTGCACGCAGTGAAACAACCCGGTCCCGACTGGCCCAATGTGGGATTTGATTTCGGTCCTGTCATGGAGCGGATCGATACCGAATTGTCGAAAAAATGTCCGGAATTCAAGTTTGAATCCAGCATGGCCAAAGGGCCCGAAGAAGCCGAAAAGATCCTGGCACAGGATCAATCGGCCGCCATTGATGGGTATCTGGTTTATCAAATGAACTGCTGGAACCGGGTTGTCCAGACTGTTGCGGCATCGGGGAAACCTGTGCTCTATGCCGACTTTCAGTATGCCGGCAGCGGCGGATTCCTGGTGTACACCGCAGATTTTCTGAGAAAGCAGACGCCCAATCTGGGATTTGTCGCCTCTTCCCGCATGGAAGATCTGGTTGAAGCGGTCAAGTGCTTCGGGATCATGTATGAGGGCGGCCAGGCAGCGGACTTTGCGGCAGCGACGAAGAAAGTCCGAATGAAGCGAACGCAAAAGCCCGGTGATCTCACCTGCAAGGCGGACAATCTGAAAACCATCTCCCCGGAGGATTGTCTCGCCCGAATGAAAGCATCCAGGATCCTGGCCGTACGCGACCAGAATTCCGGACCCGCAGATCCCATCATGAGTATTCCCATGGAGAAGGTTTCTTTCGCAGAAGTCAATGAGGCGTGGAAGTCTGCGGACCGTGATGAGGCCCTCACCATTGCCCAACGATGGGAAAAATCTGCGACGGCAGTCATCGATGTATCCTTTGAGGAGCTCGAAAACTCGGCAGCCATGTACCTGGGGATGAAGGATGTGCTGAAGAGGCATTCGGCCAATGCCATCACCATCAACTGTCTGGGCGGTTTTTACGGAGGTCACATCCATGCCTATCCCTGCCTGGGTTTTCATGAACTGAACAACGAGGGATTGGTCGGCGCCTGTGAGTGCGACATACGCTCTACTGCGACCATGACCGCGATCACTGCCCTCACGAGGGGACGACCCGGTTATATCTCTGACCCGGTGATCGATACCGGCAAGCGGCAGATCATATATGCCCACTGCGTGGCTTCGAACAGAGTATTCGGACCGCAGGGACCGGCAAATCCCTTCACCATCATGACCCACTCCGAGGACCGGCAGGGTGCATCGGTCAGATCGGTTCTGCCGCTGGGATACATGACCACGACACTCGAAATCAAGCCGGAACTCCGGCAGATCAGTTTCCATCAGGGAAAGGCTGTTGACAACGACCCCGATGACCGGGCCTGCCGCACCAAGCTGTGTGCCGAACCCGTCGGTGATATAGAAAAACTTTTTACTCTATGGGACGAGTGGGGCTGGCATAGAGTGACATTTTACGGTGACCTGAAAGAACCTGTCTATGCCCTGGCCGATGTCATGGGTTGGACGGTCGTTGAGGAAGCATAGGTGTCTAACCTGGATTATTCCTAACGCGCAAGTGCCTAAAGCTTGTCCTGAGCGGAGCGAAGGATCTTAAAGTGTCTAAAGTTCACAACCCAAACACCCCATAACATCGATCAATAATTTTGTTAAAAATACAAAGTTTTTCAGAGTAATACAGTAACAAAGCACTAAGTTTTCTCAAAAAGAGGTACCTGCCATTATCGAACAGGCTCCTGGGTATTTTTGAAAGCAGAGAGCATGATTCAGTGGTTCTATCTATTGTCAGGAGGAGAAGCGAAATGCGAAAAACGACTCTGATGCAGCATAGCGTGCTTTCAGCAGTTTTTGTCATTTTTCTGGTTTGTGTACTGGGCGGATGTCGCAGGGGCAACGAAGGCCGGAAGGATAAGATGACGATCATCAAGACCGATTCCGAATACCGCATCGTTTTCGACGGTAAGGAATTCGTGAGATTCTCTCTTCCTAAGTTGAAGGATTGTGGCCTTCCGCAGGTTGAAGTCACTGAGGTTGATGGCGGCTGGCAGCACGTCCGAATGCAGTGGGACGTGCCTCAAGAAATTTCCCATGACGAACTTTCTATTCGGTTTGATCTCGCTTTTGATCCCGATTTTTGGTGGGCACCTCATCTTGCACCCTATGAAGATTATGTGGTGGCGCAGCATGTCTTCCGTGCCCCCGCCATGATTGTCCAGCGTGGCTCACTGACACTCGTCATCGCACCCAATCTGGATGTCGTGGGACAACGGCCTGAGAATCCCTGGTTTATGGATTATGATGCCATCCGGAAGAAAATGTGGCTGGGCATGGTGAAAACGGAAATACCGGAGCACGTTCTATTTAAGAAGACAGGCGGGATGATATTTGCACCCGGGATGGTGGAAATCAGTTTCTTCGTGACCGCCTACCACGACCGTGGTGAGGTGAGGAATCCCTGGTCCAGAGTGGCGGATTTCCATTGGAAGCGTTGGGGGAAACCGCTCTATGATGATGGCGAGCCCCTTACCGCCGCACTCCGGAATTACGTGCGTCATACGTACGAATGGGCGTTTGACGGTTGGGGTGACTTCGTCTGGCAGGAGTTCGATCTCAAAGGTGTGCGCGTCGGTGCTCCCCAGTTCATCGTCAATATTTCTCAGTCGCCCAATTATCCGGATCCATGGTATCAACGCGAGTTTCTCTCCATCTGGAACCATGCCTGGTTTTCGTCCCTTCGCAGTGCTTCGGGGGTTTATCGCTTTGCACAGGCTATTGGCGATGAGGAGCTGCTGCGCAAAGCACGCCTCACCAAGGAATTGCCGCCCTTAAGTCGGGTTTCATCATGATGTACTGCCCCGAGAATGCCGTCGTCAAGCAGATGTGGGAAAAGGTGTATCCATGGTTCGGACCGGAGGACTACGGCTTCACCATGGAAAATTACGCCCATGGCGGACGCACCAGCCCTCAAGGCGAGGGCATGGGTGTTTTCACCATTTACGATTGGGGCAACGGGGCAGCCGCAGAAGCAGCCATGCGCATTTTAGATCACTACGGTCATGTATACGTCGATCGTACGCGGAACCAGGCATTCGGGATCGATAAAGTGAAGGTTCTTCGTTCGGGTAAGGCGTGGGAACTCATCAACGAAACCGACAGGGCACGCACGATACGCGTCGTTTTTGAAGACGGCACCTCGATGACAGAAGACATCGAAGAACGTCTCCGTATTCAACTGAAATAAGTTCTGTTAATTTTAGAATACAACTTGGGAGGATTGAAATGCACATCAGGAATATTATCGCCCTTCTCCTCGGTTTACTGCTTGTCTGGAACGGTTGCTCTTCAGGACCGTCTGCCGAAGATGAGCGTATCGCTAAGCTCCACGACGAAGCCCTCGTCTGGGACTGTCACAACGACCTCGTGTTACGCGTTGTCTATGAGAAGCTCGATATTGGGAAGCACCTGCCCTATGGGCATGTCGATATCCCCAGCCTCAGAGAAGGAGGTGTCGATGTTCAGACCGTCGCCCTTTTCGTCCATAACTTCCTTTACCCAGATAAGTGCGCCAGCCAAACGCGCAGACTGATAACGGCCATGTTGGAGGCGATTGAACAGAACGCCGACCAGGTCGTCTTGGCCCGAACCGGTGCAGATATCGAGCGGATCGTGGCCGAGGGCAAGATCGCCATGCCATTGGCCATCGAGGGGGGACATGCCATTGAGAACAGCCTGGAAAATCTGCGGGAGTTCCACAGCAAGGGCGTCTCCTCCATGACCCTGACCCATAACGTGACCCACGGATGGGCCGACTCCGGTGCGGATGAGCCCCGCTGGGGCGGACTCAACGATCTGGGAAGGGAGGTTGTCCGGGAAATGAACCTGCTTGGCATGGTGATCGATATTTCCCATGTGTCGGACGAGACCTTTTTTGACGTCATCGAGACGAGTGAAGATCCGGTCATCGCCTCCCACTCCGGTTGCAGGGCTATCAATCCCCACCGCCGCAACATGAGTGACGAGATGCTGCGTGCCCTGGGGGAGAACGGCGGAGTCATCGGCATCGTCTTTGTTCTCAATTACCTGACCCCTGAATACCTCGAGACTATGAACGAGTTGAGGGCCGTGAGTCGTCCCTGGTTTCGACAGGTTCCCCCAATCGAAGACCTGCAACTTCGCATCGCGGTGGAACATCTCAACGCCAGTCGTGACTGGCCGTTGGAGAACCTACCCACAATAGATGATTTGCTCGATCACATCGATCATGCCGTGAAGATCACTGGTGTGGATCATGTGGGATTGGGTGCGGACATGTATCCCCGAAATCCTTCGCCGGTCGGAATTCGGGGGGTCGAGGACTATCCAAACATCACCCGGGGGCTCAAGAGACGGGGCTACAGCGACGAAGATGTCCGAAAGATCATGGGGGGGAACTTCCTTCGGGTGTGGAAGCAGGTGACAGATAAGGACTGAGAATTAAGAATTAAAACGGGTGAAAATCATTCCGACTGGAAGATCTTCATTCACTCCTGCGGTGCGGTCCGGGATCTGATTCCGGAGTTTATCGATGTCGGATTTGATATCCTCAATCCCGTACAGTGTTCTGCAGTGGGAATTGAATGATGGACAAGAATACTGATGAAAAATAGTTTAGACAGGATGTACAGGATCAACAGGATATTATTTATCTTGTACATCCTGTGCATCCTGTCTAAAATTTGTGTCATTGGTATTGTGAAATAAAACATTAGGTTATTTTTTGAATAATATCCCCGGTCTTCTTGGTTTTTAGAATGGTTTTGGCTACTTAATAAGATGAAATCGTGTCTGCCGACCATCCAGAAAGGCAGTGCCCTTCCCTGTAAAAACAATATCTTGCCCACTGGATATCTCCTTCGTTGATGCCGATCTTTTTGGGATCGCGCTCTCTGACGATTCTGCCAAGGCAGTCCCACTGACTCTCCTTTTTTTGCCTATCCCAGGTTGCGGCGTCCCAGACATTTTTATAGAGACCCATGAAGTTTGTTCTGGAGACATTCAGCCTCTCAACACCTTTCTCAGGACCCTGGTCATAAAAGACAATGATCTGGGTGATGGGGCACCAGTTCTCATACGGGATCATCGTTTTGAAGATGGGATCGAGATCGTCCTCATTGCAGGTAATGATCCACATGTCGAAACCGGTTTGCCGCATGAACCTGGGAATGAGCTCATCGAGGCGCTTCTCGGTGATTTTGAAGATGAGGTCAGCTCTGTCGCGTATGCTCAGAACTGCAGGAAATCCCTGAGCAGAGGATGCGGTTACCAAATAGATAGGTAAAACCGAGCTCACCAGCAAGGCCATAAAAACGATTCTTTTTATCATGAAAAACCTCCTTTCTGCACGATTTCATATGCATGGATATCGACTCGACTATACACACATGAAACCAATTGGATTACCTCTGCAGAATGAGCTTCCTGGTTTCCACACGATCACCCGCCTGAAGGCGGCACACATAGATACCACTGACCACATTCGACGCTTTCCAGACGATTTCGTGGGGTCCTGCAGGCATGTGCTCCTCGATCAACGTCTCGACTTCCTTCCCGAGAATATCGTATATCTTCAGTTCGACATGGTGCGATTCGGGCAGGTTGAACCGGATCATGGTCGAAGCATTGAAGGGATTCGGAAAGTTCTGTTCAAGGCTAAAATCCGATGGAAATCCTCCATCCATCTCATCGATCTTTGTATCGGACTTCCAGCGGTTGTAGGAGACGTTGAGCAGGGTAGAGAATTCGGAAGAGGCTTTCTGGTTGCCCGCTGCCGTCGGATGGCTATCCCAGGCATCGCTGGCATAAGCGGAGTAGTCGTTGTTCACGGTCCGGATATGCTGGACCGCATCGACCCACCAGCGATGATGATTCCCTTCCTCCTGTAAATCATCGTTGGTGGTCGTATTGCCACCATTGCTGGTCAGGACGTTGTAAAAATCAAAGACGGTAACGTTGCTGTGGGGATAAGCCGTCAGCCAGTCGTTCACCAGCCAGTTATTAAAGGCCCGGGCGTTGGCCGAGCGCTGGGCATCCGAGTCATTCTCGCTCTGAGGGGGTGCAGTGACCGCGATGAAGAGTTTGTCCAGGCGCGTGGCAAAATAGGTCAACAACAGGTTGTAGATGCCCTTGGCATTCCCCACCGTAAGGTCAGGATTCATTTCACCCAGATCATCACGGTACGCCGGCTGTCCGCGGAGGGGATTATCGCCCACTGTAGCTGGATCGTCGGGATTACCGCCCAGGTACGAGTTGGGGTAGCAGGATTTGAACATGATGATCTGATTCTCGCGGGCGGGATCGGGATCATCGAGCCGTGTGTAATTGTAGGAATTGTCCCCGTACTCCGTGTAGAGGGCGTTTAAGATGGTGCCGCGATTGGGGCCGATAAACCAGTCCCACCAGTGGCCGATGTCGGTACGGTCACCGATGGCATCGGGTCCCCATCCGTAGTTCGTGTCACTGACGTAATAATTATTTGCTTGCAGGGCTAATCCGAGACCACCGTCCCAATCGGATAACCAGTTCTCACCACAGGAGTGGTGGATAAAAATGAGTTTGACCGTTTCAAGAGGAAGCGCAGGATCATCGGCCCTGGTCCCCTTGTTCGTCGATGTCGCCAGGCCACCGGCTATGGCAGTCGCATATCCCATCAGGACGACTGTAACACCTGCGACTCCTGCATTGACAATCTTACGAATATCCATTGGTTTTTCTCCTTATCTTTGATAACCAGGACTGGAAAAGTCCTCTATCCCTTTTGAGGTCTATCGATTTCATATCATATGAGTTGGGCTTGTGATAAATATCGAATAATCTAATATAGAAATGAATTTAACAAAATCAAGATGATTTTTATACTTGGATGCTGTATTTCCCTATGCAGCCAATGTGAGCCATTGGTCTGCCAACAATGCGCAACAGACGCTGGATAACGTTGCAGGAACCCGCAATATGGTGGCAACAGCTCTAAGACGAAAGGCACGTCGATTCATCCACATTTCATCCATTGCGGCGTTCGGGTTCCAGGCATTTTATGCCTATGCCGAATGGAAGAATTTGGTGCTATTGGACCATTGGAATGGTGATCTGAAAAGAAAATGCCAACCTTCGCTTAATCCTTTCCTATAACGCAAATCTTGATGTTTCCTATATTTTGAGATAGTAACCATTTTTAAATTTTATCAATATTTTGTTAAAATTTCGTTATTAAATACAATGGCAGAATATTTGCATATATCAAAGTGAAAGGGAACAATTTTCCAAAGACATGCTCCTGCCATCTCTTTGAAGAGGTGAATGCTGAAGAAAGATAGAATTCATTTTGAAGGGTAAAAAGAAATGATCCGGAGAGTGCCATGAAAATCATAAAAAGATGGTCTGTTCTCATTTGTATTCACGTATTTTTTTGGTCCGGTACAACGTTCAGTCACCAAAATAATGAAGTGTATAAAAGAGGGTCCTTTAGTATCGGACTGAATTTTGTCGGAACACACTTTGATGGTTATGGTACTCACAGAAGCATGGGACCGGGTGCCGAAGGATTTTTACGCTGGGGAACGAACAGTCCTTTGTTCTTAAATTTGAGTTTTGGATATTTTACAGTCACCGATAAATTTTTATATTTGAAGGAACGGAAAAGTACACTATTCCCCACAATTAATGGAGGAATAGGGCTGTGTCTTAATCCAAATTCATTATGTCATATTGATATACATTCAAGGATTAGTTATTTTTCGTACCAGGAAGAAGAAGAAACAAATGATGGCCTGTTTAAATCTAAACCATACAATGTCTTAGGGGCTGGTTGGGGAATAGGGCTACGCTGCCGTATCAATACTCAAGTAAAATTACAGTCCAATCTTGACTTTATGAAAATAATCAAGGCAGATGGAAACCCTACACATAAATATTCACAATTCAGAATTGGCTTTGAATACGCTTTATTCCGAAAGAATAAGAAAGACCAAAGGGAAGAACGTTGGAAATCAAAGGAAATGGAAGAGAATAGAATAATTGCGAATCATGTTATTATGAATGTAAGATTTCATGATCGACTTGGGAATAAAAATGGCGTGATTGATCCTTTTGAAAGAGGACGTGTTACCGTAGCCTTGGAAAACATCAGTCGAGATGTGATAGAGGATCTGGTCATGCAAATTCAGATAACACCGGCATATTTTCAAAACTATTTAGAGGTGTTCCCTTATCCGTATTTTAAAGTATCACAAATACCTGCACTGGAGAAAACAATAGGTGAATTGCAAATTAGAGCAAAAGGGAATTTACCGAAGGGAGAATTTAACCTTCGAATTTTTTCCAATGCAGAGCAATTGTCAGAAATGATAACAATAAAAACATTAGATCCGGAAGTCGATATCATCAAACCGGAAATCATTATTACACAGCCTCCTTTAAATGATATTAGGGGAATAAAAATAATTCCCTCAATCAAAGAGTCATCATTAAACTTAGAAGGGATTGTCAGGGATAAGAGTAAAATCGAGTGGGTTCAGGTCAATGATAGACTGGTAACAATTGAATCGGTTGATGGGGGCGTTCATTTCCGGACCAAGATACCGATAACACAGGGTAAAAACGTCATTCGCATTAATGCAAAGGACAAGTCTGGGAATATTGGTGAATTGACCACGTCAGTATCGCGGGCAGAGATTCCTCTGATGGGGAACACATTTCATGGTCAACGCTGGGCTGTTGTTGTGGGGATTTCAAATTATAAATACTTCTATAAAGGGATTCCAAACCTACGTTTTGCAGATCAGGACGCAATAGATTTTTATAATTATCTGCATGAAGATCAGGGATATTCTGAGGATCATATTCGACTATTAACAAACGAGCAAGCCACAATCATGAATGTACGAGATGCGTTGCTCAGTTTTCTCAGACAGGCAATCGAAGAAGACCTGGTACTGATATATTTTGCGGGTCATGGTGCACCCGAATTGGGAGATCCGAACAATTTATATCTATTATGTTATGACACTGATCCTGATAGGATGCCATCAACTGCATATCATATGGGTGACATAGAAACTGCCTTTGATCGCCATATCGCTTCAAAAAATGTTGTATTTTTTGCAGATGCCTGTCATAGTGGTGGGATCGGAAGGGGGGATTTATCCACTTTGAGGAGTACCGGACAGGAAAACGCAATCAACAACTATCTCGAAAGGCTTCGAAACGCCGGTGAAGGTCGTGTCGTTTTTACAGCCAGCGACAGGGGGCAGTTATCTCGGGAATCCGAAAAATGGGGTGGTGGCCATGGTGTTTTTACCTATTTTTTACTAAAAGGATTAAAGGGTGACGCAGATATCAATAATGATCAGATTGTATCGGCAGGTGAAATCTTTGGTTATGTCAGCCAGGAAGTACGGCGGGAGACGTATAATCAACAGACACCCAGGATTCCCTTTGGTAATTTTCAATGGGATTTTCCGTTGGGGTATGTGAGGAGATCCTTCGTTAACAGAGAATTAGATGAGTAAAATTTGAAATACATGCACACGAAGATCTTGAAGATCTCATAGCCTTCTTATCATCAGTAATGATGCAAATATTTCTCTTGACTTTCTTCAAAATAAATAATATACTAATTATATAACAACTTCAACTGAATGATCTCACATTCCAATATTACTTGTATTTTCAATAAACCGGAGGATACCCTATAGACTAACTTCATAATTCAAATCTTCGAATAAGAGAGAAAAAAGCCACGGTTCTAAAGCAATCTGTTTGAGTAAGGGGAGACGTGAATAGTACTTTAGAACTGCTGATATTGAGTCACATTTTAATAAACAATTAGAACCGAGCTTAAAAGGTGGAGTGTATTCTTTTGAGGGAGGCTTTTTTTATTTTGGGATATCCATAGGATATAAAGCACAGCTCAATGGACTAAGGTGAAAATTTCCAATCCTTGGTGGTTTGTGTAATCACTATATGAGGAGTGCAGCGTGATGGATGGAGTTTATCCTCCCCACGTGCTCACGGGATGAATAACAGTTGAAACGGTATAATAAGTGAGAGATTATGCCATCTTTAATTAACTTTTTAGATTTTTAAAATTAAATTTCGAATAGTATTGTTTTTCACATAATACCAAGAAGAGGGGGTAGTCATGCTAAAAAAAGCTAATTTTGTTGGGTGCATTATTCCACTGATTTTACTCGCAGTATTTGAGAGCCACGCTCAAATTATTTTTACGGATGTACCCAGACTCATCAACTATCAAGCTTATCTTACCGATGCCAGCGGCAATCCCATCAACGGTGATGTAGACATTCAATTCAGTATTTATACTACAGTGGGAGGTGGAAATCCCCTATGGACAGAGACACAAACTGTTACGGTCACAGATGGGCTCTTTAACGTGTTTCTGGGATCAATTAATACTCTAGATTATTCTGTTTTTAATTCGCCTTTTAGATACCTCGCCCTAAAAGTCGGCGATGATCCGGAGATGACGCCTCGTAAGCAGCTGGTGAGTGTGGGATTCGCATATCGTGCCAACAGCGCAGATAAGCTTAAAGGGAAAAAAGCCTCGGATTTTGTTCAGACCGTTGATAGTGTATCCCCCAAAGATGGGGATGTGGATTTGGTGGCCGGGGAGAATGTCACGATTACGCCCGACACAGAAAATAATCGGATCACGATTTCGGCAACTGGAGGAGGCGTAGGCCCGGGAGGTGATGATCTTAATGTGCAGACGCTTACGGCTTCGGGCCACATTAAAACAGGTTCGCCCACGTCTTCCTACGATGTTGGCGACATCGTATCCGTGGACGATGTTATTGCCGACGATGATGTTGTCGCAGGAGGTTCAGTTACCGCCAATAATAATAGTGGTGGCAATACCGGTTATATTGGAGGGTCAAGTGGGGTCTACGGTAAACACAACAACGGCAATATGGGATACTTGGGAAACAGTAGTTACGGAGTATTTGGCCGACAAGGCAGCGAGGGGAATTGGGGATATCTTGGAGGTGCTCGTGGGGCGGCTGGTGTACATAGCGCCAGCGGCAACAATGGATATTTGGGTAGTAGTTATTATGGAGCCTGGGGTAAACACCAGAGCAGTCAAAATGAGGGTTATCTTGGAGGTGGCGGTTACGGGGCGTATGGCAAACAATCCGGCAGTGAGAATTACGGATATCTTGGCAGTAGTGACTACGGTACATATGGAAAGCATCACGCCAGCGGTAATTTCGGATACGTTGGGGGACCTTTGCAGGGTATTTATGGATCATCCCATGTGGATAATGGCCGAGGTGTTGAGGGATTTAGTTCTAAGGCTGAAGGTGTCTTTGGTTTTAGCCAAGATTTTCATGGTGTTCACGGTTTGAGCAGAGATACTTACGGTGTTTATGGCCGTAATCTAAACGGTAATTTCGGAGCCCTTGGTGGGAGCGATTGTGGTGTTTATGGAAATAGTAGTGCTGGCCTTGCAGGGAGCTTTGAAGGAGATGTTAAAATCAACGGTGACGTGGAAATTACAGGTAATCTTCGAAAGTCTTACTCGGGTAATTCGGAACCATTATCTCGTGTATTACCTATAGCATACGCTCATATTTCTAAAGATGGGACTGTTGCTTCCGGGACATCCAATGTAAGCTCCAGCTGGAATTCAGAATCAAAATGGTACCAAATTACTATCGATGGAGTAGGGTATACTAATAATTATGTAACTATTGCTACTAGGAGTCTTATCTTGCCATATGATAAAGATCAATATACAAAACCATTTTCTTTAGATGCATACGGATTCGCTGGTATCCTTATAGTTGTAATTTGTTACGATGGAGAGAGGAGACAAGGATCATTTAATTTTGTAACCTATGATTCTCACTAAAAATGTAACTGACTATAGCACCATTCGGGTAAGCCACTATTTTCAATACTGAGTTCATTTGAAATTTCAAGAGTTAAATAATATTAATTATAAGACTTATGACGTGGAAGAAATAATGACTTAAGTATTCGAATAATTTCTTAATGTTAATGATGAAAGAATAAAAATTTATAGGTTGTACTAAGGTAATAAAATGGAGATTGAACATGGGATATAGAAAATTGAAAAATGGATCCGATTTTAAGCACCTAATCACTCTTGCATTAATTATTAACGCAAGAATCATTATTTCTCAAACCAGTACGAATTATATGATTGAGAAATCAGTAGTCGACATGACAGGTTCTGCATCATCATCGACAAATTATTCGTTGGTGGATGCTGTGGGCCAACCATCGGTTGCTGGAGTTGCAAGTAGCACTAACTATAACGTATGCCTAGGTTTTTTCGGAGGCATAGGATTCGACACGGGCGTAATCGAAGAGGTTGAGACTGCTATGCCGTCGGATTTTAAACTGTTTCAGAATTATCCCAACCCATTCAACCCCACGACAACGATTCGATTTTTACTGCCCAAACCAAGTCATGTGACCCTTAAAATCTACAATATCTTCGGTCAAAACATTGAGACAATCATCAACGAAGAATGGCCTGCGGGTAACTATGAGGTAGTGTGGAATGCGGAAAGATTAACGAGTGGAATATACTTGTGCAGGTTGGAGGCCGGAAAATTTGTAGAAATGAAGAAGCTAATATTACAGAAGTAGATGTTGATAGAAACTTGCCATTATTATGACGTATGTTAAAAAGGTGTGATAAATAATTCAAACTTGCCTTGATACTGGACCAATTGGCATTGAAATGGTATTGATAATTAGATGCAAATTTGAATATAATGATGATGCTTCCACGACTGGAGCAATTTTAAAAAACTGAAAGTCATTTACCACGGACAATGATACACGCACCGAGTAGGGTTGACAAAGTACATCCGGCATTAAATAATTGATTGGAACCCTCTTTTTCTATCAAAATATTTCGTCCATATATGGGAGGATAAACCATGAGACCTTCAGAGATTCAAAGTCGTCTTAGACACATCATGACCATGATGCTTTTCTTGTCCTTCATACTGAGCTTTACGAATGTGGCCTTGGCTCAGACAGTTGATTTCACTGCTGATAAAACGGAAGTCTATCCCGGCGAGGTGGTTACATTCACCGATCAGTCAACGGGTTACTCTGCATACTACACACGGGAGTGGGATTTCCAGGGTGGATCACCTTCAACCGCTACTGGGACACAAGCTATGGTTATTTATAATGCTCCTGGTTCGTACGATGTGACTTTAAGGATCAAAGATCCGGCTTATGGCACTGTAGAGGGCCAAGAGACCAAAACCGCTTATATTATCGTTTTCGAACCACCGGAGCTCGATTTTGGTGATGCCCCTGATCCCACATATCCGACACTCTTTTCGAATCAGGGTGCGGGACACTACATTGTTCAGGATTTTTATCTGGGGGTAAGGGTGGATTCTGAAAGGGATGGACAGCCCAATGCAGATGCCACGGGTGATGACACAGACGGTTCGGATGATGATGATGGTGTCGCTTTCACGACCGTTTTGAAACCGAATAAAACTGCGAGAGTCGATGTTACGGCTTCAGGAGAGGGATTCCTGAACGCCTGGATAGACTTTACCGGCGACGGTGATTGGGATGATTCGGGAGAACAAATTTTTACAAATCAATCTTTGAGCGGTTGTGTGAATGCACTTACTTTTTTTGTGCCCGCAGCGAGTCTTACCGGATATACATTTGCACGCTTTCGGTTCAGTACATCCGCAGATTTGACACCCATTGGTGATGCACCGGACGGTGAAGTGGAAGATTATCAAGTACGTATTGTAGAGACCGATACCCTCGACTTCGGTGATGCACCGGATCCGAAGTATCCGACGTTACTCGCCAGCGACGGTGCTCGACATGTGATGAGCAGTATACACCTGGGTTACTACATCGATGCTGAGTCTGATGGACATCCAAATGATGAGGCCACAGGGGATAATATTGATCACGAGAATGATGAAGAGGGTGTTTTTCTCCCCAGTCTCATGAAGCCGGGCAATACATACAATGCAGAGGTAATAACATCGGGCGATGGCTACCTGAATGGTTGGATCGATTTTAACGGTGATGGAGATTGGGATGACACCAATGAAAAGGTATATGATGCCATATATTTTTCTGGCTCACCCTACCACGAAGTGCCATTTACCGTACCCGATGACGCTGTAGCTGGATATACCTATGCTCGTTTCCGTTACAGTTCCAATTCCAATTTGACTTATAAGGGCTACGCTTCGGATGGCGAAGTGGAGGATTATCGGGTCGAAATTGCAGAGGAAGATACTCTGGACTTTGGCGATGCACCGGATGATTATTTCACTACTCTGGACAACAACGGGGCGTGCCATCCCGTCAGTTTTGAGGTCTATTTGGGTCATTCTTTGCCTGATGTAGAGACCGATGGTCAACCGAGTCCTATGGCCTCTGGGGACGATGATCATGGGAACGACGACGAGGATGGCGTTATTTTTCTGGATCCACTGATTCCGGGTCAACGGACCGACTTAGAGGTGACTCTTCACAATGGTGGTAATGATCAAGCGTATCTTTACATATGGGTAGACTATAACAGAAATGGGAATTGGGATGATCCGGGTGAAATGCTCTTTAATGGAGCAAATCTAGGTAGTGGAACTCATTCCGGTTCCATGACAATACCCCTTGATGCCGTTTTGGGAGACACCTATATGCGTTTACGTTACAGCCTTGATCCCCCTCCATTTGTCTATTACGGTCTGGGTGCTACTGGTGAGGTGGAAGATTATCTTGTCAACATTGTTAGGGGAGATAGCCTCGACTATGGTGATGCCCCCGATGATAATAATTTATATTATCCCACCCTGCTGTCTCATGATGGAGCACGTCATCTCATAAGCGACGAGATTTATTTGGGTTCTGATGTGGACAACGAGTCCGACGGTCAACCGGGTATCGGGGCCACAGGTGATGATCTGAATGGCAGGGATGACGAAGATGGTATGACTATTCCCAATCTGATACCAGGTCAATATAATCGAATGACCGTGACTGCTCATGGGGATGGCTATCTCTGGTGTTGGATCGATTTCAATAGAGATGGCGATTGGGATGATCCGGGTGAATGCATTAACGACCATTTTATTGCTCACCTCATAGACGTCATTGATTATCCCTTACATGTAGACATAACGGCCGACGCCGACACAGGCTATACGTATGCCCGGTTTCGTTTTGTGTCGAGTCCGAAGCCTCTTTCACACGACGGAATTGCCGTTGATGGTGAGGTAGAGGATTATAGAATCTATATCGAAGGACAGGAGCTCGATTTTGGTGATGCGCCGGATGATCAGAATTTTTCTTATCCGACGCTTCTTATCAATGATGGACCACGGCACGGAGTCAATGAATATATCTACCTTGGTTATGTGGTTGACGGCGAGGACGATGGTCAGCCGAGTGTGGATGCCGATGGGGACGGTTACTCCGACGACGGGATTTCGACGCCTGCAAATTGGGTTCCGGGTCAGACATACAATCCGGAGGTAAGGACGACGGGGGATGGATACTTGAATGGTTGGGCTGATTTCAACGGCGATGGAGACTGGGATGATCCGGGTGAGCACATCTATCAGAACGTATACTTGAGCGGTGGATTCATGCACAATGTTCCCTTCACGGTACCCCTTGATGCCAGGCCGGGGAATACGTACGCCCGTTTCAGGTACAGTACGGATTCATATCTGACCTGTACAGGATACGCCCGGGATGGTGAAGTGGAGGATTATAAAATTTATATCCCGGCATCCCAATTTGATTTTGGCGATGCGCCGGATACCGGACTGTCTAGTAGTTTCTCCGAACTATTGTATCCCACACTACTTTCCAGAAATGGTGCGAGTCACCCCATCAGCGACCGTATCTATTTAGGGGGTTCCGTCGACGGCGAGTATGATGGTCTGCCAAATAAGGGCGCTACGGGAGATGATTTAAATAATAACGATGACGAAGACGGTGTTTTCATCCCGGACCTGGTACCGGGGCAGATAGACACTATCAGAGTGACCGTTCATGGACAGGGCCACCTCAATGGCTGGATCGATTTTAATGCAGACTATGACTGGGACGATCCAGATGAAAACATCATTTATGCCCGTGTCCTGACCGACGGTACGCATTTCATAACCGTGAATGTCCCATCGAATGCCGTGGAAGGATATACTTACGCCCGTTTCCGGTATAGCTACGATACTTCTATTGGTTATACGTATAGAGGGTACGAAGGCGAGGTGGAAGATTATAGAGTCAGAATTATGGGACAACTGTATGACTTTGGTGACGCTCCGGATAACAACTACAAAACGCTGCTATCCAGCGATGGGGCCTGTCATCCCGTAAGCGATCAGATCTATCTTGGTACCTCCGTTGATGATGAACCCGATGGTCAACCGAATGGTGATGCCACGGGAGATGATTTGAACGGCAGCGATGACGAAGATGGTGTGGTGATACTCGAATTGATACAGAACCAAACACCCTACATCCAGGTGACCACTCATGGGGCCGGCGTTTTACATGGCTGGATAGACTTAAACATCGATGGCGATTGGGATGATCAAGGCGAGAAATGTTTTTATTCTCATGTGACAAGCGGAACGCACATTCTCCAAGGGCAGGGCATTGGAGGCCTGGTGGGCGATACATACGCCCGTTTTCGGTATTGTCCGGATGAAGATATTGGCCCCGGTGGTTTTGGCGCCGCTGGGGAAGTAGAGGATTACAGAGTGGAGATTCAGGGACAGGGATTTGATTTTGGGGATGCGCCTGATGACGAATCATTTCATTATCATACACTGATAGCTAACGAAGGAGCTTTCCATCCCATAAGCGATATGATTTATCTGGGAGCTTTGGTCGATCCTGAAACCGATGGGCAACCCAGCTCGGAAGCCAATGGCGATGATCTGGGCAATACGGACGACGAAGACGGTGTCGTCATTCCCGTATTGGTACCGGGTCAGACGGCCAGTCTTCAGGTGGCTACTCATGGAGCAGCCACGTTTCGTGGATGGATAGATTTTAACCGTGATGGGGATTGGGATGATGAAGGCGAACTGCTCTTCGGTTATTGGGAGATCCCTTTGAATGAAGGAATTCACACCGTGTCTTTTGAAGTGCCTTCTGATGCCGTCGAAGGACCCACCTATGCCCGTTTTCGTTACAGTAATGATTATTGGCTTGGCCCCTACGGCCCTTCTGATCATACAGGTGAAATCGAAGATTATAAGGTCCGGATAGGCGGGGAACAATATGATTTTGGCGATGCGCCGGATGATGAGACTTTCCATTATACAACCCTTTTAGCAAACGATGGGGCACGCTACAACATAAGCGCTGAACACTATCTGGGTTCTTCAATTGACGGAGAAGACGACGGTCAGCCGACCTCGAATGCTAACGGAGATGATGTGAATGGCAATGATGATGAAGACGGGGTGATTATTCCGGTTTTATTAACGGGCAAAACCGCCCGTCTCACCGTGATAGTGCATGTACCTTATTTTTATTTCTTAAATGGCTGGATTGATTTTAATGCAGATGGTGACTGGGATGAATTTGGTGAGCATATTATCGAAATGGAAATAGATGACGGAACACATACCCTGAATGTAAACATACCTTCCGATGCGGTGACGGGCTACACGTATGCACGATTCCGTCTTGGGTCGCAGTCTGGTGAACCGTATTGGGGCATAGGCGCCGGTGGAGGAGAAATAGAAGATTACCGTGTCCTGATTGCCGAGAGCACACTTGATTTTGGCGATGCACCGGATGACGCACCATTCCATTATCCGACGCGACTGGAAGACGATGGGGCATGCCATGCTTCTCCCCCTCAGATTTTCCTGGGGACAAGAAGAGATTCGGAGCATGATGGTCAGCCCAATTCGGATGCCACTGGGGATGATGTTCGAAACGATGATGAGGAGGGCGTTGTCATTCCCCCCTTGTTCATTGGTCAGACCGTCAACATTGATGTGACGGCCCATGGAGCAGGATATTTGAACGGTTGGATTGACTTCAACGCCGATGGTGATTGGGCGGACGATGGTGAACATGTTTTTCAGTCAGAAAAAATAAACTGGGGAACGCAAACGTTGACCGTGACAGTCCCTTATAATGCTGCAAAGGGGAATACCTTTGCCCGATTCCGATTCAGCACAGAAAAGAATTTGTCCTTTTCCGGCCACGCTCCCGATGGTGAGGTTGAAGACTATCAAGTTCAGATCATGAAGCCCCTGTATGACTATGGTGATGCGCCGGAGGGTCCGTCGTTTCATTATTCGACACAACATGTCAGCAATGGCGCATGTCATCCCATCAGTGAGGCGATCTATTTGGGATCTCTGGTCGATGACGAAACAGATGCTATATTTGATTTCAATGCAACGGGCGATGACTTGGATGATCTTGATGACGATGATGGTGTCCTCATTTCCGAGTTGATACCGGGTCAGAAAACGACCATTCAGGTGACCGCTCATGGTCAGGGATACCTGCATGGATGGATCGATTTTAACCGAGACGGTGATTGGAACGATCAAGGAGAGAAGATCATTTCGGGCGTGCTCCTGAACGACGGTACACATGATCTTCCCGTGGGCGTCCCCTATAATGCAGAACCGGGCCCTACTTTTGCTCGTTTTCGATACAGTTACGACAAACGACTCGATTCGGGAGGCTTGGCTTCCTTCGGCGAGGTGGAAGATTACGAAGTTATCCAAGGGGAGATAGAATACGATTTTGGTGATGCCCCGGATGATACGAGCTTTTCATATCCGACCTCGTTGGCAAACAATGGTGCAAGACATCCTCAGAGTGAGAATATTTATTTGGGAACCGCCATCGATACTGAACGCGACGGTTTTCAAACCCTCGACGCCTTAGGAGATGATTCTCATAATATAGATGATGAGGATGGTGTGGTGATACCACTGTTGATCCCTGACCAGTCTGCGAATATCGTGGTCACCGTTCATGGCATTGGATATCTCTGGGGATGGATCGACTTCAATCGAGACGGTGACTGGGATGATTGGGATGAAAATATCTTTTCTCCGGAACCCTTGATCAGCGGGACACATACCTTAACCGTGAATGTACATTCCAGAGCCGTTACAGGAGATACGTATGCCCGATTCCGCTATTGCACGTGGCCCGAGCTCGTGTCGTATGACGGGTTTGTTACAGACGGCGAGGTTGAGGATTACAAGGTTTTTATCGGGGGACAGGGTCTGGACTTTGGTGATGCGCCGGATAATTCGGAGTTTCATTATCCTACACTGCTGGACAACAATGGAGCGGGTCATCCCATAAGCGATTCGGTTTATATCGGGTCTGCTCCCCCCGATAGCGAATTAGACGGCCAGCCGAGTACAAATGGCGATGGTGATGATACCCATGGGGACGATGACGAAGATGGTATCGTTATACCCGACCTGATGCCGGGGCAAACTTCCACGATTCAGGTGACCGTTCATGGCCGTGGCTCTCTCTGGGGTTGGATCGATTTCAATCGTGATGGTGACTGGGATGATTCAAATGAATCCATCTTTCGTTCTATCACTTTGACGGATGGAACCTATTCTTTAAACGTAAATATACCACTGTTTGCCGTTACAGGCCATACGTATGCCCGATTCCGTTATGGCACATGGTTCGAGGTTGTCGACCCTTACGGGATATCCGATGCCGGCGAGGTGGAAGATTACAAGGTGCACATCCAGGGACCGGAATTCGACTTTGGCGATGCACCGGATGATTCGGTGTTTCACTATCAGACACTGCTTTCCAACAATGGAGCCGGCCATGCGATAAGTGATGAGATCTATCTGGGTTCACAGGTTGATGGCGAACCGGACGGCCAGCCGAACGAAAATGCTGACGGTGATGATACCCATGGGGCCGATGACGATGATGGGGTTGTCATACCCGAACTAATACAGGGGCAAACCACCTCAATTCAGGTGACCGTTCATGGGGAGGGAGATCTCTGGGGCTGGATCGACTTCAACCAGGACGGTTACTGGGATGATTCGAATGAATGCGTTTTTAATTCTATTGGCTTGACCGATGGGACTCATTCTCTACAGGTGAGGGTGCCTTCGAATGCGGATCCCGGTCATACGTATGCCCGGTTCCGTTATGGTGCCTGGCCGGAGGTTATCGCACCTTACAGGATTTCCGAAGCCGGCGAGGTGGAGGACTATAAGGTGTTCATCCAGGGACAGACATTCGATTTTGGTGATGCTCCCGATGATGAAACATGCCATTATCCGACCCTGTTGATGAACAATGGGGCGCAGCATAGAGTAGACGAGGGATACTGTCTGGGTTCTACTGTTGATGGTGAGTACGATGGTCGGCCGAATGATAACGCTTCCGGAGATGATATAAGCGGGAGTGATGACGAAGACGGTGTCGTCATACCGGTCTTGTCTGCGGGTGAAACGGATTCTATTCGAGTGACTGTCACCGGTTGGGGATTCTTCCACGGATGGTTCGATTTCAACGGTGACGGTGATTGGTCGGATTCTGGTGAGACTGTCTTCAATCATGAATTTTTAAGCGGAGGGACGCACTCTCTGCCTGTGACCGTTCCATGGGATGCGGTACAGGGTCATACTTATGCTCGTTTCCGCCTCACTTTGTCGACTTCTCCCATTTTCTATACCGGTGATGGAGGACGTGGTGAGGTCGAGGATTACAGAGTCCTGATCGAAGGGCCGGGTCTTGACTTTGGTGATGCGCCGGATCCGAATTATCCTACCTTGCTGGCCAGAAATGGTGCGCGGCATCGTATAAGCGACCAGGTTTATCTGGGTTCATCCATCGACGGTGAGTCCGACGGAAAGCCGAATGGCGGCGCTTCCGGAGATGATCTCATCCATGATGATGAGGACGGCGTGGTCATCCCTGTACTGATGCGAGGTCAACAGGCCTCTTTAGAAGTAACTACAGTGAATACCTCAGGAATGGGATTTTTATTCGGATGGATAGATTTTAATGCAAATGGCGATTGGGAAGATTCAGGGGAGCTAGTCGTTCATGACACTGGGTGTGACAACAGTGGTACCTTCATGTATTCTATAAATGTACCTGATGACGCCGTGCCCGGTTATACCTATGCACGATTCCGATATTCATCAGAGCAAGCTCTGAATTGTTATGGTTATTCCGATGATGGAGAAGTGGAAGACTATAAAGTCTTAATCGAATCATCTGAAACAGGTGTAGAAGAAATATTTTCCGATGAGAGGATCCCGTTGGAGTTTGCCCTGTTACAGAATTATCCCAATCCGTTCAATCCCCAGACGACGATTGCCTATCAACTACCGCAAACCGCCGATGTATCGCTTACAATCTATGACCTTAAAGGAGTTAGAGTTCGCACGTTAATTTATGGACCGAGGCAGGCAGGTTATCATAAAATATTGTGGGATGGAAGGGATGTGTCGGGACAGGTCGTTGCGACGGGCATGTATTTCTACCGAATTGAAGTCAAGACAATGGGTGCCGGACAGAGTGTCTATTCGGATGTCAAGAAGATGATTTTTATGAAGTGAGCGGGCTACAAAGCTCTATTGACCTTGTTCTTTGAGATGAGAATCCTGATAAATCCTATTTCGGGTTGTTATCCGGGCATTCAGTGTAGTAATATGCTGTATTAGACCTCGGAACCATTGTCAGTTGTGCCGATATTAATTGGAATAGTATTTGGGCAGAGTGAGTAATGAGTTGATATGAATTGGCGTGTCCTGACGCGTGGGGTTGATAAAGTACATCCGGCAATAAATAATTGATTGGGGCTTTATTTTCTTTATCATATTTGCTTATTCAAAATGATTTCCTATAATTAACATATATCATGTCTCTGTATCTACCTGGGTGAATCTGACTCAGGCACGATGTACTCAGGCCATTTTGACTGATGCATCGTCATCAAAAGGAGGCCGTCATGAAAGTACTAAATGTAAAATTGTATTTCATCATTATTGTCTTATTTTGCCTTCTCTTCTGCCATAGTGTGCAGGCAGAGAGAAATAGCCAAAATGCCTCATGGGAATCTCTGGGTCCGGAGGGAGGCTGGATTCGTGACTTTGTTCAACACACCTCCGACAGTAATATTTTATATGCACTGCCGTTTGGAAACCCGGCCCGACTACACAAATCCACGAATAAAGGCGACAGCTGGTCTGAACTTTCTCAATTGGATGGATCCGGCTCTGTACTCGCCGTTGATCCCAACAATTCATCAGTCATATATGGTTTATACGGCCCCTATGTCTATAAAAGCATCGATGGCGGTGTTACCTGGAACAGGAATACTTTCCCCGATCATTCGTTCTATGGCGTACATGTCGATCCTATCAACTCTAATATTCTTCATGCCTGCGGAACACATTACAATGGATCTTACAGGTGTGTATGCTATTTTAAAAGCAACAACGGTGGCAGCAGTTGGTCGAGGCACTACCCATTGCCGACAACCGAATATACAAATCCACACTCCTTGGAAGCGGATCCAACCAATTCCGATATTGTTTACATTTCAGGTCGCTACTACACGGGCTCTGAATATTCAAGCTTTGTTTATAGAAGCACCGATGGGGGGGCATCCTGGGGCGATGTTACGGCCGGTACAGCCGGGTATATCTATGATATCGTCATCGATCCCACTTCGGGAAAGATATATGCAGTATCAGTTTCCGGAGTATACAGGAGTACGAACCATGGTAACCACTGGGACAAAAACAACGGATGGGCAATGGGTAGTAAACTGGCAATAGATTCCAATAATCCTAATATTCTGTTCACGGGCGATTATAATCGATGCTTTAAGAGCACAGATGGCGGTGTGAACTGGACTCTATACACCAGCGGATTATTCGGCGGCATATGTCAACAAATCATTGTGGACAGAGGGAATTCCAACAACGTTTTTTACGCGAGTGCTGCCGGTTTTTTCAAGAGCACGGACGGCGGCGTTACCTGGTTCCCCTCCAATTCCGGTTTGCTCCTCGCAAACATCACCGCATTAAAACTTGTGCCCACAGCACCCACAACAATGTACATCGCTTTCGATAATAATGCCGTCTACAAGACTAACAACGCCAGGGGCAAGCTGAATACCCCTTCCGCCGTTATTTGGAATAGACTCCCCGAATTCTACGGCTGTCACAACATAGCGGATTTTGCTATCCCCCATGCAAATCCCGATCATATCTTTGCCATGGAAGGGTTTGGGTGAGGCAACTCCGAGCTCTACTTGAGCACGACAGGTGGGTCCACCTGGAGAGAAATTGACAATACCATGGATGATGGATATAATGTTGCCATTGGTTCGGTTTATCAGGGGGGAAGCTGGGATCATGACGATTATTGGGATACACCCGATGTTCCGAGTGTTTTCAAGAGTACTAATAATGGTGCGACCTGGAATCGCTATGCATTAAATACATCATTTGGCTATATTTATTCTGTCGCTGTACACCCGACAAACACCAACATCATTTTTGCCGGTGGTAAATACAAAGATGCCGGTGATAACTGGAAGGCCGGTCTCTTCAAGTCCACAGACGGGGGGGCGAGCTGGGATGAGATAGGGAGTTCGATTACGGCTGATCGCGTGACAGATTTAAAGTTCGATCCTTTCAACACCAATAAGGTCTATGCTGGAACTCTCCAGGGTGTGTATATTAGCACCAATAGTGGCTCCACCTGGCAATCGCCCTCAAAATACATGCGTGTAACTTGTATCTCAGTCGATTCGACAATGACAGGCAGAATCTTTGCAGGTACCTACTGGAAAGGCATTGTTGTGAGTACCAATGGTGGCTCGAGCTGGACCGAGATGAACGACGGATTATTCGAAACTGACGTGAACTGCATGGATTTCGATGCCATCAATGGTGTGCTTTACATCGGTACCATCGGTAGCGGTGTCTTCCGGTCCTCCGTGGGAACACCTGTCGAAGATGAGAGAAATGAATATAGGCTGCCCAATCCAGCCATCCTCTGCCAGAATTTTCCCAATCCCTTTAACATGAGCACCGAGATTCAATACGAGCTGCACAGGAACGGAACGTTAAATCTGTCGGTATTCGATATCAACGGTCGTCTCATCAGAAACCTGGTAGACACCCACCAGGAAGCCGGAATCAAGCGTGTCGTCTGGGACGGCAAAGACGCTTATGGCCGTGAGGTTTCCAGTGGTCTCTACATCTACAAATTACAAACGGCAGATCATGTGGAAATGAAAAAAATGGTGTTACAAAAGTAGAAAAAATTATGCAGAATAAAAATATGTCTCAACAAATCCACTGGAAGATTTTTATCCAATTGATCTTCGGGGCATTTCTCCTCAGTCAATATACAATGGCTGAGGAGTATTCTCAGAATTCGACCTGGGTTTCCCTCGGACCGGAAGGGGGTCCTGTCAATTCAATTATTCTGGATCCATCCAACAGCGATATCCTATATATGGCTCCTGATGGGTACCCTTGTCGGATACACAAATCTACAAACAAGGGGGATACCTGGAATGAATTATCTGTGTTAAATTCCTCAGTCTCTTGTCTGACCATCGATCCAAACAATCCATCGATATTGATTGCCGTATCATACGACCGCTTCATGAAAAGTGAAAATGGGGGGATTACCTGGGACAATGTATATTTTCAGAATCACTATTTTTATGGAGTCATGGTGGATCCAAACGATTTCAATATTATCCATTGTTACGGACAATGCAGGATTGGAAACGTTAGTTATACGACTTATTTTAAGAGTGACGACGGGGGGATCAGTTGGTCCAACTACCAGCCAGAAACAACGAGTGATTATACACATCCATACTGTCTTGCCGTCGATCCCACAAATAGGAATGTCGTCTATTTAGCGGGATTAATTCGAATCGATCAGACTTATTACACCAAACTGTATAAGAGTACCAATGGAGGAACAGACTGGAACGATATCAGTCCGGGGAACGATGATGCAGTGTACGATATTCTCATCAATCCTTCCACCCCAAATAAAGTGTATACCGTCGGCAATACAGGCATACATCGAAGTTCGGACGGGGGTTCCACCTGGCATAAAAACAACGGATGGGCATATGGCGACAAACTGGCCCAGGATCCCAATGATTCCGATATCTTATATGCCGGTGCCTACAATCTGTTTTTTAAAAGTACAGACGGGGGAATGAACTGGAGCCTGTACATGAGTGGCTTATATGGAGGTGCCCCTAATGGACTCATTGTGGATGGAGGAACACCCAACATCTTATATTTTGCAAATCGCGCCGGCTTTTTCAAGAGTATTGATAATGGCGAGCATTGGTATCCTTCAAATTCGCACTTCATTGCGACCAAAATTACCCATTTGAGGCACGTGCCCTCTTCTCCCAATATTCTTTATGCTGGATCCGAAAACAGCGGCCTTTTCAAAACCACGAATGCCATAGGTAAAGAATTGGTTTTATCACCCTGTGATTGGGAGAACGTTTTGGAATTCAAAGGCGAGACCATCTCTGCAATAGAGTATGTCCCGGGTGATCCGGGTATGCTGTATGTAGCGATGCAGGACGGGTGATGTGATGCAAAGCTCTTTACGAGTACAGGCGGGTCCGCCTGGCAGGAAATCAATACGCCATCAAATTTTTTAATCAACGATATATCCATAGGATCCATCGTCATTGGGGGAGTACAGGATAATGGAACCGCCCAGGTGATGTTTGTTTCAAAAAGCACTGATAATGGACTTACATGGGATGGTTACGAGCTATCGTCTAACTATGGGGATGTCTATTCGATATTGGTCGATCCATACGATTCCAATATCATATATGCCGGCGGGTCTTATGTGAATGATCAATATTATTCCATACCAGGCCTGTTTAAAACAACCAATGGCGGTACCGATTGGCAAGAAATCGGATCGACAATCACCGGAACGATTTATGCGCTTGCTTTTGATCCATTCAATAATGAGAAGATTTATCTGGGATCCTCGGGCGGATTTTATACCAGTAATGACGGCGGATCATCCTGTATCAAATCTCCGACTGTAAATTCGGTAAGGGCTGTTATTGCCGATCCCATTACCCCCAATAAAATATTTGCCGGGACAGCTTACGGCGTTTATGTAAGCACTGACGGTGGAACCCACTGGGATACGATGAATAATGGTTTGCTCTTTAATGATATCCGCTGTCTGGATTATGATCCGACAAACAACGTTCTGTATGCTGGGACAGGGGGTTATGGTGTATTTCGATGCTCACCGGGAACCCGTGTCGAAGATGAAGATCATAGTACTATTCTTCCAATTGCGGCCGTCCTGTACCAGAATTATCCCAATCCGTTTAATATGAGTACCGAAATCAAGTATGAACTGCACAGAAGCGGAAGGGTAAATCTTTCGGTCTTCGACATCAACGGCCGTCTCATCAGAAACCTGGTGAACACACACCAGCCGGCTGCAATCCAACACGTCCTTTGGGACGGTAAAGATACATATGGGAAGGACGTTTCCAGTGGACTGTATATTTACAAATTACATACATCAAATCTTGTGAAAATGAAAAAGATGGTCTTACAAAAGTAGGTATTTATTACAATTCAACGGAAATAACATCCATGATTAGAAACGATTGTGAGGTAAATAATGAAGGCTCCTCATGAGAATCTGTGCATTAACAAAAGAAAATAAATATATGAAATAAAAAGACCCATACTTTTAATTTTTGATGTTGAAACCATCTATGAGTTCCAAGGGCGTGGGGGTGATAAATTACATCCGACAAACCCAAATAACAGGTTTCGACACAAGGCTCTCCTTCCTTAAGCTGTTGTTGGGCTTCTGCAACAGAAAGTTTTGATTTGTCCCAATAGATCCGAAGATGTGGCCTGCTTCCCTCGGTTTCCGGATATACCATTTTGGTCTTGATCCCGGGGATTGATAGGATTTTATCGGAAATGAGGTTTAACACCTATCTCTTTGAAGTAATCCCGTCCTACCGTTGATTTGGTACCCGCACAACCTCCCTTTAAAAGTGGAAACGTTACGGATGCCGGTAATAACCCCGTAAATTTCTTTAGAAAATTTCTTCGATTCAACATAACCGTTCCTTCAATTATTATATACAGAAAATGCTGGTGTGAAGACTATTTAATGCACTGACATACCTATTGATTTTAAGTATAAACTTGAAGGAGGAATAAAGAAAGGGGAAATTTCTATCCATCGAAATGATAAAATGGTCAAATAATAATGTGAACTCGTGACCATCAATTTATATCACAGTTAGGGGCAGCCTTCTTTTTAATTTCTTCTATCATGGGTCGGAAACATGTATTTATTAAACCGATCCTTTTGGATATTTTTATCAAATGTCTTATATTTTATTCAACTGTAGTTTTGCACTTTTTATGACATAAGACATATTACTTGTTTTTAATAAAAAAGGCTCTTACCTTATAGGCAAAATATCTCTGACAAATATTAAAAGCCTATAGGGGGTAAGAGCTACGGAAAGTATACAATTTCCTGAGAACTTTGTCAAGCTGATTTTGGAGCTTAGAGAAAATTTTACAAACCCAAGTTTCAAACATTTTAAGTTAGTACTTTCCGCCATTTTAATCGGTGGTCCCAAAAAGACACTTACAGCTGGAATTAGGCTTCATGATTTGGGATGTCATTTTTCAAATATACATCGTTTTGTCAGCTACTAAAAATGGGACGTTACTCAAGTTGCATTTTCACTTTTTAATTTCATGAGAAAGCTGTTGAATATTTCAAAAAATCTGGTATTCGCATTGGATGATACATTAGTCCCTAAATACGGTAAAAAGATATTTGGTCGAGGATGCCATTTTGATCATGCATCTAAACCGAATACTCCCCGCTATATTTTGGGTCACAACTGGGTTGTGTTAGGGCTTCTCTACCACTGGG
>Ga0114922_10000355_pt1 | contig 44596 bp, 41 predicted proteins | sample AartaG_FD_100975 | JGI IMG/M metagenome (GOLD analysis project Ga0114922, IMG submission 100975) | Deep subsurface microbial communities from Aarhus Bay to uncover new lineages of life (NeLLi) - Aarhus_00045 metaG | ecosystem: Environmental > Aquatic > Marine > Oceanic > Sediment | place... | reverse complement strand
TTTGGACAATTGGTGAATTGGGTTTGTTTCTACGAAAAGTAGTCGCACTTTTCGTAGTTTTTCCTTTGAATAACCAAACTTTTTCATTATTTAACTGCTTTTTCACGACTGAGTACTCATTTTTGTAATTCGAGTTTCATATCTTGACCATATCTTACAAGGGAAAAAAACAGTCCCTCTATAATTAGACGTACCTGCACGTTTTTGTCGAAATAGAGGGTGTTTTTTAAAGGTTAAAATTTGCTAAGTGTTTATGAGGAAAGGAGATAAAATTTTTTTAGAAAAATTGAATTTTGTTCAAAATTACCAGCGTTTTTTGTCGAAAATCTGGTGATTTTCGCCAGTATTGCCCCCGACCCCCGGCAGACAAGCAGGAAAGCACATACCGAGGGTAAAATCCAAATCAAGTAAGCTAACATTCCTTATTTGTGTTAGAAATCAGAGATTTGGGGGTGGTTTTGAGGGTTTTTTTAGTGATTTTTTACTATATTTGAGTGTTTTTTGTCGAAAATTGGTCAATTTTTGCTTCATATCATTAGTTTTTAGTGCTTAGCTACCCGGCCCCCTGTTGTAAGCCAAGAGTGAGGTTGTCGGGGGTAAACTCCAAAGCAAGTAAGCACACACCGGGGACAAGCTAAAGGCAGACCAGCTTTCAAATGATTATTGATGATTTACTATTGATTATTGGAGTTTGAGATTATAAAGCATTTATACCTGAGGCCAGCATGAGCATCGTACAGTCACGTAAACACGGAGTGGTGAAGTGATTTAAACCGACGTGAACCGAAGGTAGCACAATGAGATGGATTTTTACCAGAGAATTGGTTAGATGGGGATGACACATAACAAAGAAGTAGTGAAAATTTGAACTTTTTATTTGTGCATATAGAAGATTAAATCCCATTTATTTTAATATCGTGTTAAAACTTCATCGCAGATTATCTGTATAGAACTCTTTAATGCATCTGTGATATTTTTTTTTGATGAGAGCACTTTATCCAATTCAGCTAAATTAAGTGGAAAGTGGCACTTAGGTATTGGATTCTCTGCTTTTTGGACGTGTAAATGAGGGCCTCGTTTGTATCTGGATTGTCGTGTATCTGCTATATAGTAAGGCTCGCAGTGTATGGAAACAAGTTTATCAAACGAGCGTGTTTCTTTATTCTCTATGACAACGTTAAGATATGCTCGATTGAGAGTTAACTTTGAGAAACCATTGAAGGGTTTCCACAATTCATAGTATTGGCACCATATTTGGCCTACAAAAGTTCTGAAATACCAATCGTTAAAGTTCTCAGCATTTTTAAAGCCTTCGTGTGCAGCAACAACTTTGCAGCCGAAGTATTGATATCGGCAAATGTTACATGCAACTGATAATCCGGTTTGTCGCAATGGAGCCAGAAGGGCAATTATATCTTGGACTCTATTAACAAGCTCATTGATTCTGATCTGTGGAGAGGTCATCGTATCCAGCCATACCAATTTCTTTTCTATCATCGTGAGATAATTCATACAACTCAGCTATTATTATGTCGATTCTTTCATCTATTCTTGAATTTTCATTTTTGACCCGCTGTTGCACAAGTCTTTGTATTTCTTTCATGGTTGAGGGAGAAACATTCGCAGGATCAGGGACACACAATTTTTTCAAGGTTTTGGCTTCAAGCATAAAGTACCCGCTTTTATACTTGTGTGATAAAGACGCGATCTGCCAATAGATCGTCGAGGAATTCAAAACCGCCAGAAAATAATAAAATAAATCGATCCCTCCTTGTGTTTCCTTCAGATACATCAGTGGGGACCGTGATATACCGTACTTACCCTGGGCATCAAGGGAAAATTTGGGGAGGAGAATCAAGTGAGGAGTTATAATCTTAGGCCTTAGCATATGTTCTGGTAGTCTCGATCTTTCTGGACTCCACCAATCACAAGTTTGCTTGATAACTGCTTGACGCTTTTCGAGCGAATGCCTGTGCTTTTTTAGGTACTCCCAAGTTTCAGGATAATTCGTTTTTAAGTCTCCTTCCTTAATCTTCTTACATTTTATATATGGGTAGAAGACAAGTTTCTGGGTTTTTGTTGGAACGTTGTATTTTTGCATTTCCCTGTCCTGCAAGTAGGGTATGTATGCCATCTTTTCATTTTTTGGAATGTCTGAAAGTTTTCTAATAAAGATTTTATTAGCTCCGGTGCTGAAACCAACTCTAATAGTTAAAAAATTATCCAGTGTTGGATGTTTACTGAGTTTTGTTTTTAGAGAAGCTTGTCTTGACGTTAAGATTTGCCACTGCTCGCTCACAAAAGATTCTTGGTCTACCTCATAAATCTGATATAGGTCGGTAGAAATCCTTTTACCTTCAAGCACTGTCTGAAGTGCATAGCCTGGGAATCTCCTACAACGCACGATTATAGCGTTCTGCTTGCTAACATCCTCTTGGCGTTTCTTTTGAATTATAAGCAAAATAACATAAGAACCTATGCCTTCAAAAACATCAATTTCTGACAGATCAACAATCGATCGGACCGAGTATTCTACTGAAATCTTTTTGCGCAGCTTCTGAGCATTGTCTGCTATTAAGAAACTATGGGGAAGAACATATAAGAGATAACCTCCCTCTTTGAGTAATTCCATGCCAAGTTTCAAAAAAGCCAGATAAAGATCCACTTTCCCCTCAGAATATTCTTCCATGAACTGAGTTAGTTTTTGTTGATCATCACTACTTATGTTTTCCCACTTGACAAAAGGAGGATTTGCAATGACGGCATCGTAAGAATTTGCCAGCTCATTATGTCTCCGAAAGTAATCGATTGAGTTAGCATTAATTATTTTTAGAGATGTGGGGAAAGTGTCAGTTAAGATTAAATGCAACAAGTAAAGGGATAGACGGGCTGCCTGACATGCATTCTCGTCAATATCAACACCTAGAACATTAGAAAATGCTTGTCGAGTGGGCTCTCTCATATCAATTTCCTGCAAAGGATCACATTGCATTTCGAGAATTGTCCGAAGAAAAATGCCGGAACCACAGGCGGGGTCCGTGCATCTAAGGCGTCGAAAAAGTATTGGTGTAAGGTTCTCCTTTAGGTAGCGTGCGAAAAACCTAGCTATGTACTGAGGTGTATAGATCCCGCCATATGTTCGGTCTGCTACTTCTTCTGGAAGATCAGGAAAAAATGTCATTTGCGGTAATTCAATACGATTAAGCAGTGAAACATAATGTTCATAGATGCGGCTGAGAGCGTGCTTTGACATCAATGAAAAATCGTAGTGATAGCGTGCAAATTTATTTATATAGAAATCTCTAAAAAGTGATAACACAGTGTCTCGTGACAAAGCATCAAACACTTTTATTTTTTCCTCGTCGAGAATTTTGCTTGGTATACTTCCTGTCCCTAACGTCCTGATGCATGACTTTATGCATGATCTTATTGTTTTTAAGCGGTTTGCATTAGAAAGCCACTTTTCAACAAGAAGACGTGTTTCATTTGGCCTGTTCCTTCTTCTGTAATCTTCAAGGGCGCGTGCAAAAATTAGACTATTAAAAAGTGCTGAAATATTCTCGTTTTGGACGCTGGTACCTAGTTCAGAAGCAAGGGCCCTTTTCCACCATGAAATTGTTTCGATCAAAGCATTATCCAAACTTTTTACGTTTGGATTTGGACGTTTTCCTGTGATTCTGTCAAAAGCTTCGGCCCTCCATACGTCTTCATCCTCATTTATTGAAATATATTTTGTGCCCTCTTTCATCGACTTAACTCTGTTGTAAACTAAAGTGAGTCCTCTTTCGTCTGGGAAAGAATGCCATTCCACTAGATTGTTATATGAGATTGACAAGAGTCGAAGTTTTTGTTGGTAGTCTAGCTGGCTAAATGGTTGATTTCTCTTGAGAAAAGTAATGACTGCTGTGTTTTCCAAGCCGTGTTCAACAACGAGATGTCCATTTGCGTACTGTTCTGTCCCAGGATATTCATCGATTTCATCGCTTGGAAGCCATTCATTTTCATCAGCAAACCTCTTTAAGGCTTCTCGTCGTTGCGAAGCCGGCAAATCTGGATTAGTCAAGCGTACTATTATTTCATAACTTTTTCCCATGTTGTAAGTTCCTTATACTTCTATAATTGTAAGTGCTGTCCGCATCACACCTTTAGTGGTAGAGAATAACGTAACAAAGACAGAAAAGCAAAAGAATTTTTTAGAGGATTAGTTAATTGGAAACACCGCCCTGTGTTCCACTCAATTACGTTGTTATATGGTTTATGGTTTAATTACTCAAGTTTAACATATAGCATATCATTTTTAAAATCGATGAACATCGGATGTTTAATAAAAAAGTTATAACCTAATAATCCATCGCGTTCGGGGTATTTATAATCGACGACCATAAAATCCAAATCAGGAATTTTGATTCCATGAAGTTTTAAATCACTTGAACTAAATATACCAACGATGGCCGGATCGTCTTGTTTAGGTATAATCAGCCCGTTTTTTTCCAGATAGTTACCAAAAGAGGATTTTAACCTTATCATTCCATAGGGCTTTTGTTCATCATCCAAGGCAATGTGTCCATCTTCCAATTCTTCATTAAAGACAATTGGTACGGACAGCAGCTCATTCGAATTATCAGAATTTTGGCATGAAATGGAAAGGCAAATGGTGAAAATAATGATAATATTCAATAAGAAAGAATTTATATGCATTTTTTGGATTACTTTCATTTGTTCTCCTAATTATTACTTTCCGTATAACAATGTTTATATGGTTCCGTATAAAACGACAAACAGTTTCGCGCTTCGTTAAATCATATATAGTGTTGATTCCGCTCCCGGATGTCCCACGCCTTTAGGGGCAAGAATAACAAAAAGCTTGAAAAGAGTCAAGCTTTTAGAATTGAGAACGTAGAATTTAGAAACTACGAAAGCCAGGCCTGCCGCTGGTTATTATGTTCGGCTATAATCAGCCCTCCGCCGAAGTTTTTGGGGAAATCAATATATGGAATTATTTGACCTGTGGGAAGTTTGAAGTTTGTTTTGGTTGGTCTGACGATAACCCGGTAAATTCTATGGGCCTTGAGCTCGCAATTTAGAATGGGTATCGTCGTATAAGTTGATTGAGACCACAGCAAAGAGGCGAATAGACGCAGTGGAAACTCGGATAGAAGGTTGAACCAATCAAACAAATTTTACGCTCGACAGGCCTGGCTTCATAGAAGAATTGAGAATTTAGCCCTTCGTCTCCACTCACCCTTCGTCTCCGCTCACCCTTCGTCTCCGCTCACCCTTCGTCTCCGCTCACCCTTCGTCTCCGCTCACCCTTCGTCTCCGCTCAGGGTGAAGGGGGTGTATAGCATTTCTACCCCCCGGCAGGAAAGCAAGTAGGCACACACTCCCCTGCTTCGAGTCAGGAGAGCAGTTCCCGGGGATAAACTCTGGACAAGCTCTGGCCAGCATGAGGTGCCTTATAGGCACGTAGATATTCGCAGGCACGAAGCCCCCAACCCCCGGTAAAAAAGCAAGTAGGCACACACCGGGGGTAAACTCCAAAGCAAGTGAGCTAGCATTCCCCTGCTGCAAGCCAGGAGAGCGACACCTCCCCTGTTGTAAGTCAAGGGAGCAACTCTCGAGGACAAGCTTGGATAAACTCTGGGTAAACTCCGGAGTAATTAAAACGCGTGCGAACCGCAGGCAGCACACTGAAAGGGATTTTTGGTAAAGAATTTGGTTAATTTCGTTGGCAGTGGGGGGGTGTAGTTAAAATGCTTGCCCACGCATTATTTTCTAGATTTCTCTATGTTTTTCCAGGTTTTTCTATATTTTTCCATATTTTCAAATTGACAAATAGTATCACTATTGCTACTATTTATTTGTGGCAAGGATTGCTGATATTCTGAGTGATATGCGAAGGAATCCCAAGGCAGTCCGTTTCAGGGCCCTTTGCCAGGTGTGCGATCATTATTTCGGGCAGGCACGGCAGCGTAAAAGCAGTCATCGTATCTACCGAATGCCCTGGGCAGGCGATCCTCGTGTCAACATTCGGAACGATAAAGGTATGGCGAAAGCATACCAGGTGAAACAGGTGCTTAAAGCTATTGAGAGGTTGCAAAATGAAAACACCACCAAAGATTGACCATTACACATATCGTATAATCTGGTCCGAAGAGGATAACCAGCATGTTGGCTTATGCGCGGAATTTCCAAGCCTGAGCTATCTGGCCTCCACGCCGGAAAAAGCTGTCCGTGGTATTATTAAGGTTGTGGCTGATGTTGTAAAAGATATGCAGGCAAATGACGAACCTGTGCCCGAGCCGATTTGCTTACATAGATACAGCGGCAAATTCCAGGTTCGAGTACCACCGGAAGTACATCGTCAACTCGTACTCGAGGCCGCCGAGGAAGCAATAAGTCTAAACAGACTAGTAAGCGCAAAATTATCTTCATGAGAAATACATATCTAAAGTCTAAAGTCTAAGGTCTGAAGTCATCTTTTTTGAAATTTGAGCATTTTTAGTATCACTTTTTGTCGAAAATTGGGCTCGATTTTGGATGCTCGATGCTCGTAACTCGTTTTTGAATAAAGAGATAAAATTTTTTTTAGAAAAATAGAAATTCGTTGAAAATTACCGGCGTTTTTTTTATGATTTTAACAAGATTTTCGTAACTATTAATATAAAGCCTCAATTCTACTTCATACGTCCTTGCTTACTTTTCATTAAGTACCAGCGATTTTTGTTTAAAATTCTCGCGGATGGTTACTATGAAACAAATTACTGTATTTATAAACAACTTTAATTTACTCACCTGGCCAAGGAAAATGGCGACGTATTTAGAGCAAATTCCTAATCTTCGGATTATATTTGTTGATAATAAATCTGATTATCCTCCCTTGCTCGATTTTTATAACAACTGCCCCTATGAAATAGTTTATTTAGATGAGAATTTGGGTCATAGAGCTCCATGGGATAGTGGGGCAGTTGATAAATATGCAGACAACTATTATATCGTCACTGACCCTGATTTGGATTTAACAAGTATTCCATTAGACGTCATTGATGTCTTAATGGAAGGGATGAATGAGTTTGATGCATTTAAATGTGGGCTAAGTTTAGAAATCAATGACATACCGGAATCTTGCCCCCTACGAGATAAAGTTATTTCATGGGAAAATCATTTTTGGCAGAGCAAAGCAAACACCAGGTTTTTTTATGCAGCAATAGATACCACCTTTGCTTTATATAATAAACAGAATAATCGTTCCCAAGGTCAATATAGGACCGATAGACCTTACACGGCCCTCCACATGCCATGGTATGTAACAGATGAAAACATGGAGGAAGATTTTTTGTATTATTTGATGACAGCAAATGATTGCTCTTCTTGGGGTAAACATATTAGGCGAAGGTATGGTATTTATTAGGGACAGTGGGGTTGTTGGTTTTTTAGGCATTACGCCGGTTAGCGAGGATTTGGGCTTCGGTAGCTATTAGCAGTTACTCCGGATTTATGATTGACATTGATTAATTATTGGGGACTTAGGACCCCTCAATGAATTGCGGGGCTAAATATCAGGACAACCACGCAATGACCCCATTAGAGTAAACGGCACTCTAACGGGGCAAGTAGTTTATATAGCATTTCTACCGTAGGCCAGCAATGAAATGATTAATGATAATTGATGATTGATTAATGGGATTGAGATTCTTCACTACGTTCAGAATGATATATATTTTAGATAGACCCTTCGACTGAGCTCAGGGTGACGATTGTTTCAACTCGCAACCTGCGTCTGTATTCGGTAGTGACTATTGAGGATGTTAGGGCAACCACATGGGGTTGCCCCTACAATGGGGGATATTGTGAATTTGGTATCGACAAATCACCTATTTCGAGGGGACACTTATCTTGATGAAAATATTTTCCGGTTCGCTGATACAATCGACCGAGTAGCTGCCCGGCCTGTCAAGAGCCACAGTTTCCTTTTGCCCACAGCCGTCAATACTATAGCCATGCTCAATGCGTATATTGCTTTTTGGCAGACGCTTCGGGAGTAAGTGCAAACACGCACGAATTGTATTTAGGGCCGGATTGCCGGTAAACTTTACATAAACCTGTTCTTCCGGCCTTTCCAGAATAACATCTTCATCCCAGTTGTATCGCCAGTGATTTACCCAGGTGGGGACGGACGATTTGTAAATCTCTTTGAAATTTGTGGGTTGGCCGACCGAATAGGCTATACGATTGTCGGTATCTTTTGCCTGCTCTCGCTGGTATGTTCTGAAGGTGGCGCCGGTGGTGAACCACGCAATTTTGGTCCCTTCGGGAGCTGTCAGGCGCATAATTACATCGCCGCGGATACGGCTGGTGTTGCGCTTCGGGTCATAATCTTTGGGCTTCTTTATTAGATACTTCTTCAGGTCTTCGGGGTCGGCGGTATTGGGATTTATCAGCATCGGGACTGTGGCCAGGCCGTAGCGGTCGCCGAGGTTATACTGAAAATGATTCTTTCCTTTTTTTAGCCTTGGCAGGCTGATGGGCGCGACCTGTACCCAGGTATCGATTTTCAGGGACTTTATTGCGGGTGCATTTTTGCGGCCGGAGGTGGAAAGTTTTAAGAGATAGCCGTAGGAGCCTTTGACCATGTCCGTCAAATCAATTACGGTCTTCTTATCAGGTTCGTACTGGCCTGCGGCTTTCCATGTAATTCCATGGTCCAGCGATACAGCCGCATCGAAAGGCAGGAAGGCCTCTACGGTCACAACTGAGGCCTGCGAATCGTCGGTCAGGTCTTCGAGGTCGTTGATTTTCGCAACGATAATATAGGGCGTGAAGACTTCGAAGATAACTTCAGCGTCTGCCGTTCGCTTTAAATGCAGACCTTTTGGCCCGGGAGTAAGGTTTGTTACGGCATAAAATCCATCTGCAAAATCCGACGACTTATCAGATAAAACGGGGGCGTAGTGAAAGAGTCCGTTACCGTGATTCCAGCGTGTAAACTCGCGATGGTTAGGTTTCATACCGACAGGCTTTTGCCGAATGAGTTTATTTATCCATTCGGTTGTATTATACCGGGGCAGATGGTTCCAGCGGCCGCCCTGCGGCGTCCAGAAGCGTGTGAACGACTCGCCCTGCCGGAGGGAAAAATCCATAGTGTGGCCGGCCTCGAACCAGCGGTAATAGTAATTGACCCGGCTGCCTCGATAAATTTCGAATACCCTGTTTTTATCATGGTCCTTTGGAAAAAACGGCTCCACCTTTACCGGGGGATTTGTCCAGAGGTTTCTGTTTCGTTTGGCCTCATCCAGACTGACCACCGTTCCGTCGGCGTCCGTGAGAACCCCGCGGACATCCAGGTCGAAGTAGTGCCAGGCATTATCATACCAGAGTTCGCTTGCGCAGTGGTTCCACGCTTCAAGACCGAAGGAACGCCCCTTTTCGAAACCAACTCCCTGGAAAATACCGTCCAGAACAGGGCCGAAAATTCCGCAATAAGCCATATTGTAAACATTTAAAATCTTCAGCGGTTCGCGCACCGTCGCATATTCGTCAAACGGGTCCTGCCCTTCGAGAATCTCGTTGAAATGATAGAGACCGGTTTCATAGCCGCACAAATATTTCCATACCGCCAGGGCAAGGTCGTTACCCTCTTTATCTCTCCATGCCGGGAACTGCCGGAAACGTTTCAAATCCGTGGTGTCGGCCGTGTGCTCACTGGTAAGCCGAATGCAGGTAACTTTTGCCATAGATATGCCCGGTACTATAGCGAGTATGCAAAAAAGAATTATCACACAATAAAACTTGCCTTTATGCCTGTACTTGGAAGAATACATATCTATCCCCTTTTAACTAAACGGCCCCCTAAACGGACCTAAATGTTAGTTTTACATTTTGGTATCGCAGCTAAAAACTTAGCGCCATAAGATTTACTGACTATTCTGCTGTCCAAAATAACGACAATTCCGGTATCGCTCCTGCTGCGAATCAAGCGCCCAAAGCCCTGCTTGAATTTGATAATGGCCGAGGGTAACTGGTAGTCATAAAAAGGATTGCCTCCCAGCTCTCTTATCTGCTCAAGCCGGCCGGCAAGCAAGGGCTGATCAGGAACCGCAAAGGGTAATCGAACAATAATTACGTTCGAAAGAGCCTCTCCCGGCACGTCAACTCCCTGCCAGAAACTGTCAGTGCCAAACAGTACGCTGCCGCCCCCAGACTTAAAGCTCTTTAAAAGTGTAGCCCTGTCAACATCCAATCCCTGCTGGAGTAAGGTAATATCATTTTCAGTCAGCCAGTCGGAAAGCTTGCGGGCTACATCTTCGAGCATTGCGTAGCTGGTAAAAAGCACAAATGCTCTGCCGGCAGTTTTGAGTATATATTTTTTCAATACCTCAGCAACAACTCCGTTAAAAGTCGATTCGTTAGGATTCGGCAGGTCCTTCTCGATATAAATAGTAACCTGTTTTTCATAATCGAATGGCGAGCCGAGTTTAACCGCATCAAAATCATGCAAGCCGATCCGGGCGGCAAAGAAATCAAAGCCGCTTTGCTGCCCTGCCTGGCCCGTGCTTAAAGTTGCGCTTGTCAGTATCACTGATTCGTATTTATCAAACAGGCACCTTTTCACATCCGGCCCGACATTAACTGCTGCGCTTCTCAGGCGTGTAGTTATAGTTCTGCCACCACCCGCCTCACCCGCCTCAACCCAATAGACATAATCCGCCTGCTTCTGCATCAGGAAATTCTCAAAATCGTGCACCAAAGCCTTGCAGCGGTCATTGAACCGCATAATCTCGAATTTTTCATCAACTTCTTCCGTTCGCTTTGCAAGCTTAGCTAATTCCGAGCTAAGGTCCTTGAAATAAACCGAGATTGTATCATCAATAAAATGCTTATAGCATCTGCCTTTGGTTTGGTCTTTTGCGCCCTCGTACCAGTGGCGAACATCTTTTAGGAAATTTCCGGCCTTTTTCCTTGCCCGATTAACAAGATCAACTGCCTTATCGGCATTCATATTGGCCAAAAGCCCCTTATGTATTCGCAGATTGTAAAGGCCGTCCAGCAGAAATCTGATTCTGTGATTACTGATATTTATCCCGAAATGGTCCTCGGCCACATGTTCGATATTATGTGCCTCATCAATCACCACAAACTTATAATCAGGCAGAACCGACACTCCTTCTTCACGAAGCACCAGGTCGCTGAACAAAAGAGCATGGTTGGCAACAATAATATCCGCCTTCTCCAGGCCCCGTCTGGCACGCCAGTAAAAGCACGTGCGAAAATAAGGGCACTTCCTCCCGCGGCAGTTGCCGTGCTCGCTTTTGACCTTGTCCCAGACCGCACCTTTAGGCAAAAATCCCATATCACTCAGCGACCCATTTTCGGTTTCGCCTGCCCAATTTTTTATTTGTTCGAGTTCGGAACCGAAATCATCGAAAAGGTTTCTTTGCCTTCTCACGGCAAATTCGAGCCGGCGTTTGCACAGGTAATTACCTCTTCCCTTTGCCAATGCGGCTACGAACGTCTGAGGAAAACAATCGCCTAAAAACGGAATGTCCTTATTGATAAGCTGTTCCTGGAGCGTAATGGTATAGGTGCTGATTAGTGCCTTATTGCCCGTCCGGCAAACAAGCTCGATAATCGGAACAAGATATGCAAAGCTCTTGCCGACACCGGTTCCGGCCTCAATAGCTAAGTGCCGGCATTCCTTAAACGTCGCTCCAATAGCACCGGCCATTTCCACCTGCTGAGGACGCACCTCAAATCCCGTCAGGGCCTGCGAAATAAAACCAGCCGGGGCAAATGCTTCCTCTATATCTAAGTATGTATAAGGTCTTATCATTGTCAGGTGAATAAAAACGCCCACCTCTATGATTCATTACTACTTAGCCGGTTAACCCACATAATAGTTTTATGTAATAATAGTACAATCGGCGTGAGTTGCAAGGGTTCTCTTTGATTTGGTGGCGGGCGGAAGGAAAGTTGTTATTTGACAAGTATAAACCATTCGTTTAGATTCACTTATAAATGGAACGGGGGCAACATAAGTTAAGGAGTACAATAAATGAATAATGATATTGCCAAATCAAGAACACTGAAGAAGATCCATACATTTATTCTCTGGTTATCATTCTTTTCGGTTATCCTGTTTCTTACATCAAAACCGGCCCTGGCTGTTGTCTCAGACAGTTTTAATGTGCGAGACTTCGGCGCCCTGGGAGACGGGAAGACAGACGACACAGCAGCGTTCCAAAAGGCCCTGGACGCAGCAGGCGAAGCCGCAGGGGGAGTTGTTTATGCACCTGTCGGCAATTACTTCTTCGCCGGCCATTTAAATATACCAAAGGCCGTTACGCTGGCAGGTATCTGGCAATCGGTTCCGGCCCACAACGGCATTCGAGACCGTGGGCGTCCCAAGCCAACCGACGACGGCACCACATTTCTGGTCACCGAGGGGGCAGGTAAAGAAAACGGGGCCGCCTTCATTACTCTCAATACCAACAGCACCCTCAAAGGGGTCGTCTTATACTATCCTGAGCAAAACGTGGACGAGGTTCCCAAGGCCTATCCCTGGGCCATCGCTATGCGAGGCAAGAATCCGGCGGTTCTGGCGGTCGAAATGCTCAATCCATACAACGGTATTGACGCCTGCCGGAACGAGCGCCATCTCATTCGCGACGTACAGGGGCAGCCAATCCGGCGGGGTATTCTGGTTGACCACATATATGACATCGGACGCATCGAGAATGTGCACTTTAATCCGTGGTGGAGCATGAAACCGAAATTGTTTCAATGGCAGATGGAAAACGGTGAGGCGTTCATTTTCGGCAAATCCGACTGGCAGTACGTCTTTAATACCTTCTGTTTCGGTTACAATATCGGCTACAAGTTCACACGAAGCAGGTCAGGCCAATGCAACGGCAACTTCCTCGGGATAGGAGCCGATGATTGCTACACGGCCCTCGTCGTGGAGCACTGCGCCCCCTTCGGCCTGTTAATCACTAACGGTGAATTTGTCTCGTTTCACGGGCCGGACCCGACAATGATAGAAGTCGAAAAAACAAATACCGGAAGCACCCGTTTTGTGAACTGCTCTTTCTGGGGCCCATGCAACCAAATCGCAAAAATAGCAGGCACCGGAACCGTCGGCTTCAGTGATTGCACGTTTGTGCAATGGGGCGGCAAAGACCGCTCTCGCCCCGCGATCCAGGTGAAAAGCGGCACCGTTCTGATTCGCGGATGTGAATTCCGACAGAACCGGCCGCATATCCTGCTGCAAAAGGACGTCAGCCGAGCGATAATTGCCGAGAATATCTTCACCGGCCCGGAACGTATAACAAATCAATCCGAGGGAAATGTACAAATGGGGCTAAACATCAGTGACTAACACAAGAATCGGCCGGAACCAAACCAGATGGCAATGCCGCCAATAAATTCAGCGTCGCATCTATTGTGATGTTATAACCTTTTGGAATACTAAACTCTCACGCGGGCTGTCATTAGGGTCAAAAGGCAGCTTGTAATTCGGATGTTTCTTCGTATCTACGATGTATTCCGGAAAATTGTATCGGTCGGCCCACCACAATCGCCCGTCTGTGGAAACCGAACCGATAAAGAAATCCCGAGTCTTACCCTGCACGAGGTTGTCGCCAAGTTCGACACGAAAATGCTCGATTGTAATCTCAACGATTAATTCCCGCCTCTGCTGCGAGTATTGAACCGTCCATTTGCCCGGCTCGAACCGCCCTTCACCACCCAATACCATCTGTGTTGTAGTTACCCGGCCGGGTTTCATTCTCACCTTAGCCAAACTGACAACTGCAGAGGAAATCTTACCGTCCGGCTCAAAGACAACTTCCCACCCGCCTTTATCCGCCTGCCATCTGCCAACAAGAAATTCCGGAAATCGTCCGTCGCCGTCAATGATTACTTCAATCCCGCCCTTACTTCCGACAGAACTCTGACAGCCGCCGGACTGAAAAACAAAGAAACAACAAATCGATAAGACAAATATTTTTTTCATAGCTCAAAATCCGTTTTTAAATATTAAGCAAGACCGGCACGCCCCGCAAGATAAAAAAAGAGGCAAGTCCGAAGACTTGCCTCTTTGCAAACCAACTTATGTTGGCCTTGGCCAAGGCTAACAATCTTATTTGCGACGACGCAGAAACAGACCTCCAAGACCGAGCAGTATAACGGTCATCGGCTCAGGAACAATAGTGACAGCCACTGAATCTAACGGATTCTCATAATTCGGATCAAGAAACAGTGAAATCCTGGCGGTTTCGCCTAAAACACCACCTGAGTAATTCATCGTAAACTGCGGTCCGACGGCAATAGCGGGAACACCTCCCTGACTCATTGACACCGTAAGCTCATAACCGTCACCCCAACCAGCCTCCGAATAGGCTGAAAAAGCACCGATATCACCTGCTGCATCAAGTTTGGCTGCTTCGCCCAAGACACCAGTACCGCCCTCTTCGACGATTATATAACCCAGCCAACTGGAGGCGTCCTCACTTACAACGCTGATTACTGATGTGAAACCTTCAGCGATATCAACTACCTGAGAAGGGTCCTGACCATCAACTTGAATAAGCACAGCATTCGCCGACGATGCCATACCAAGAACTAACATCAGCAAAAGTAGTCTTTTCATCATAATCTCCTTCCATTTCGCAGATGCTATTCTCTCGAAACAACAAACCCTTTAATATCCCGGCTCTTTAAATTCGTAGTTACTACAAATCTTCTGGACCCAAATTACGGACAGTCCGGAGCCGGAACATCGGGAAGCTGCCAGTTGGCTATCAAGATGTCCAGATCATTGGTCGAGACACGATACTTATTTTTACCCTGAGACAGGTGGTCAAAATCAGCACAAATCTGATTACCTGTGAGTGACTCCAAAGGTTTGTTCCAGGCAGCAATCAGGATGTCCAGGTCATTAGTTGATACCCAGTATTTATTTTTACCCTGAGAAGCGCCATCTGCGTCACCATGGCACTGTCTCGGATTAATACTGGCAATCCAGCACTCAGGCGAACCTACTGCGAGCCATTCGTCTTTGTGCGGGCCGGTGTATGATCCAGTTGCAGCAAGGCTGATTTGAACATTGTTTGCCCCGGTCAAATCCACGACTGCTTCTGAAGCATCTTCCAGGACGACATTGCCCCGAGTTGCATTTGTGGTAACAGTCAGCAGGCATGGTTCGCTGCAAATAACGGTGCATAGCGTGCCCTGCCTGGGTGGAGCTTTCGTGTCATAGAGTGAGCCCATCTCGATTGTGATACCATTCGTACCCAGGCCGCCCAGTGCGCCCGGGTCATTACCGTCAGCCACGGGCGAATAACCGGCCACACCCCAATCGCTGACTTCACCGGTCGCAGGGTCCACAGTAATGTACAGACTGAAATTACCCGGGAAAATTCCGTAACCGTTGTTGTCGTCACCTACCTTGAAATCACTAATAGCATCAATAGTGCCGGCGTCAACTGTGATGTCCAGAGCAAACGCTCTGACCAGCTCAGTCTCATCCGACGAGTAGTCAATAGCAACTACTCCTTCGCCCAGGTCGGTGGCAGTTATTGTAACCGTTGCCCACACTGGTGAGGTGAGCACTGCCACAACCAGAACAAAAAACAATTTTCTCATAGTACAACCCCTTTCTTCTCATTTGGTCTGTGCAGGACAATATGCCCCGCCATCCTGGTTTTGTTTCCTGCCTTGACAACAAATATTAAGCACGCTCGTTCATTATGACCGTAACTACTTTTGAATCATTGAACACAGCGCCCCGGCGCCGGCAGGAATAGCCGGAAAAGCACGCAATCCTTCCCTATACATCCTCCTTTCCCGCTTATTCAGCGAAATATGTGCCCTACAATAGTTGCACAGATTCTAATTGGTGAAGATCAACTTTATCGTAACAGAAGTTTATGTATATTTCAAGAGAATTTTGCAAAAAATCAATAATTCAGTCTGAAAATACGTTGGATATCCCCTTTACCAACGACTAAGGAAAATACATAAAGAAACAAGGACCAATGGTTCTGTAGTGAAAATTGAGTGCAAAACACTGCTACTTTGTGTAAAAGTTATATAGAAATATAAAAAAGCAGAAAAAAATCAGACTTTTAGATATAATTGCCCGATTTAAGACTTAGAGCACCTAACAAAATGACTTTATTGTATGTATTTATGCAACTTTAGCGTATCTAAGTTAATGCTGCCGTTATGTACAACTTTTTAAAAGGACGACTAATAATTGTAAGGCTATTCCTGATGGTAGCTGTTTTGCTGCTGGTCGGCATCGGTATAGCTACTATCTATTCTGTTGGTAATCCTGCAGAGATCAGCCCTGCCAGTCAAACCGGCAGCCTTGGCGGTCTCTGGAAAACGCAGGTCAAATACACCGTAGTCGCCATATTCGTCTTTATAGCGGTTAACCTGGTCAATTACAGGCGTTTAGGCTCGATAAGCTACTGGTTTTTCGCCGGAGTGCTTGTACTGCTGGCTTATTTGCTGGTCAGCAGATATCTGGTCGGGCTGCCTTTTGCGCCGCCCAGCGGACAAGGGGTACACCGCTGGATAGTGCTGCATCCATCGCTGCCCAGGATCCAACCGTCGGAGTTCTGCAAACTCGCATACATAGTGGTTTTGGCCTGGTATCTTCGCTATCGCAGCAATTACCGCAGTCTGAGCGCTCTAATCGGCCCTTTTGCTCTAACTCTTCTGCCAATGATCCTTATACTTTTTGAACCGGATTTGGGTACTGTGCTCTTAATGATGCCAATTTTATTCACAATGCTTTTTGTGGCCGGTGCAAAGGTGAAACATTTGCTCATTATTATACTTATGGCTCTACTGGTTAGTCCGCTGCTATGGTATAAGATGAGGACCTATCAGCGAAGAAGAATCAGCAGCGTCGTACTGCAAAACACATGGGTTCGTGACAAGGCCGAGAAGCACCCGTGGCTGGGTCAGGTTCTCGTCGGCACAACATTCAGCGAAAAGCAATGGAAAAGTGACTGGGGCTGGCACCTGATTCGCTCGAAATATGCCGTTGCTTCCGGAGGCGCCACAGGGTACGGTTTTCGACGAGGGCCATTCGTAAAATACGACTTTCTCGAAGCGAGACACAATGACTTCATCTTTGCTATTATCGCTCAGCAATGGGGCTTCGTAGGTTGTATCGTTTTGCTTGTGCTTTATATTATTATTGTCGGGTGCGGGCTGGAAATAGCAGTTCACAACAGCGACCCGTTCGGAAAATTGCTGGCCGTTGGTATAGTCGCAATGTTTGTCGTTGAGGTTATAGTCAATGTGAGTATGACCCTGGGACTTATGCCCATAACAGGTCTGACTTTACCGCTTATAAGCTACGGCGGCTCAAGCCTGGTAGTCAGTATGGCCTCTATAGGTTTATTAAATAATGTCGGACGATGCAGGCCCTTTACAGTAGCACCAAAAAAGTAAATGAATAAAGCAAAATGCAAAGTGCAAAATTGAGGAGTTCATCGCCGCACAGCGTCAATTCCACAATTTTGATTTTTTATTTTTAATTTCAGAATTTCTATATGATAAAAGGCTTCAGACAAATTGCTTCTCTAACGGCACTATCAAGAATTTTTGGTCTGATACGTGATGTTTGCTACTTTTACTTTTTCGGTGCCGGAACGTTTTTGGATGCCTGGTTTATTGCCTTCAAGATACCAAATCTCAGCAGAAGACTTTTTGGTGAGGGGGCAGCATCTGCCTCGTTTATTCCCGTTTATAGTCAGCAGCTCCAGGAAGATCCTCAAAAAGCAGCGCGATTGGTGAATACTGTAGTAACGGCCTTGTTTGTATTATTGTCTGCATTGACAGTACTTGGCTGGATAGGTATTGCAGTTTATTACAAATTCTTCGCAACGAATTCCGAGACTCGACTTATTTTGTCTCTAACCTCTATCATGTTGCCATATATGCTGTTGGTTTGTATGGTCGCAATATTAGCCGGTGTTCTCAATGTGCACAGACATTTTGCCACACCTGCTGCTGCGCCCATCGTGTTGAATATCTTCATCATCAGTACTGTCGTATTAACCGGCTTAATTCTTAAGATAGAGGCGAAAGGACAGCTTTTTGCGACAGCGGTCGCAGTTTTGCTTGCGGGACTGGTACAATTAGCAATACAGGTTCCACCTTTACGGGCCAGTGGAGTTTCAATCAGGCCTGTATGGGATATCCATTCCGATGCGTTCAGAAAAATTATTATTATGATGGGACCAATGATACTGGGTCTGACGGCAACACAGTTAAATACGTTGTTCGACGACATTATAGCGTGGTGCTTTTCCAGTTCGATAGAAAAGGGCGATGCCTTTTTATTCATGGGCAATCAGATAACATATCCTTTACGTCGCGGCTGCGTTTCACATCTTAACGCGGCACAGAGACTTTATCAAATGCCGCTGGGCGTTTTTGGGATATCATTGGCTGTCGCAATTTTCCCCGTGATGAGCGCCAATGCTGCTGAAAACAACATTGATGCCCTTAGAAGAACAATTTCTCGTGGTATTAAAGGTGCTGTCTTCATTGGTTTTCCCGCCACTGTCGGTATGTTTCTGGTGGCCGGGCCTTTAGTTTCAGCACTGTTTGAGCACGGCAGATTTTCTGCCGTCGATGCGCAGATAGCGGCGAGAACGCTGTTGTTTTATGCTCTGGGTTTGAACGGATTTTTTATCCAACAAATTGTTACAAGGGCATTCTATGCTATGCACAATTCTAAAATACCAATGCGTAGCGCACTGATAGCCGTTTGCGTCAATATCGTATTGAATTTGACTCTGATTTGGGTATGGGGTACGGCAGGTTTGGCTTGTTCGACGGCACTATGTTCGTATTTGCAGGTTGTTATTCTTGTTACGGCCCTTCGGCGACGGCTTGGTGAGGGCGTACTGCATGGGATGGTTTCGGCACTAATAAAAACGGCTGTGGCGACGATTGTGATGGGGATTGCTGGAGCGGGACTCTTATACCTGTGCCAGAATCTGTCTGGTAGTTTCCGCTTTGATGTTCTCAGGCTTGCTGTGGTTGTACCGTCTGCTGCAGGGGTCTATTCGCTGGCCGCCAAACTCCTCCACATCGAGATGCTTTCTCTGTTCACGGGCGGCAGGCCCCGGCAAAAGTGAATGTGGCACTTGACAGATAAGTGTTTAAGTGATACGCAGACGTTTAATCTGTCTGTTTGTCGCTATTTCTAATCTAAGAGCACCTAAAGCAAAAATGGTAATTGTCTGAAATATATTAATAACTTCTGTTTTGCCCCTGCTGCTTCGTCTGTAAAGCAAAACAGCGGAAGAAGCAGGTATGTTTTTTTATATTGTTAACGGAGAAACAAATGTCTAAGAGAGCGTCTTTGGTTTGGCGTAAAACGGGCCCCCTCCCGGTATTTTCGGCGCTTCTTTTCTTTCTCTGTTTTTTGCCTGCGCCCCCCCTGCTGCTTTCCCGTGAAAGCCCGGGGCAGCAGGTGTTTTCGTCGTCTGTCAGTCAAAAATTTTATGAGCTGGCTTATGAGCTGGCCAACTCAGAAGATGTTAATGCTCAGCAGATTGAACAGGCAATGGTCTTTTTGAACGCGGCGATGCAGCTCGATAACAGTACCAGAGATGCCCATGCCCTTCTTATTAAGCTTGCCTGCCGTAACTCGCAGAAGGACAATTCCGAACTTGTGTATAGTTTACTTGTTAATTATGCAGATGAGTCCGCTGATGCCGGCCTGGCAAAAAAAGCGGTTGAGTATTTATTGGCTCAACTTAACACCCGCCAAGAGCGGGAGAATCTGCTTGAGCAAATATTGGGGGTCCTGGGTGGCAAAAACGTCGTCCTGGCTTCAGAGCTGACAACTTTGCTTGGCCAGTTAAAGGCTGAAAAAGCGGATGTGGAAGCCGCTGAATTTTACCTTATGCAGGCCTACAAAAAGAACAGGTACAATAAGCCGGCCTTTACCAAGCTGATGGAAATTAAGCCGGAAAGGATTGGGCCGACAATATATCTGGAGCGCCTGAGATTAGCGTTGCGTGAGAATCCATCTGATATCGACGCCGCTCTTGCCTTTGCGCAGCAGGCTGAACAGTTGCAGCTTTACGATACTGCCGCAGGGGTATATGAATACTGCGGGAATTTATTTAATTACCTTTATCCGTCGGAACCTCTACCTGCCCGCATTTATCTGCCCTGGGCGATTAGCAGCTATAACACCCAGCGAAACCAATCCAAATGCCTCCAGATTGCCCAGCAAATACAGCAGGAAGGCCGATTTGACCTGCGTATAGAGGCCATAGCAGGTAAAGTGGTAACTAAAATGGGCAACGGTGAAGTGGCGACCCAGATATTCCAGGACGCCGAAAAAAAAGCATTACAGCTCCTCTCACAAGCCTCGAAACAAAATGCTAACACGCAAAGGAGTGATTCAGAGCAGGTAAGTATTAATCAGCTTGCCTGGTTTTATTGCTTTGCCCTGCCGATTCCTGACAAAGCATTACACTGGGCCAATAAGGCCAACTTAGCTGAGCCCAATTCGCCCGCTACACGCGCTATTTTGGCTTATGCGCTTATGATGAATAATCAGACGGAATGGGCAAAACCTATTATCAATACCCCGCACCAAAAGAGCCTCGGCTCACGCCGTTTTGGTGCGGGGCAAATTGCGGATTTAACTCTGGCTCAGATTCAATTAGCACAGGGACAAAGGGATTTGGCAATAGAGACTTTACATACTGCAATCGCCAGAGACCCCGGCTCATTTGCGGCCGAACGCGCCAAAGAAATTATGACCCAACAGGGCCAGCAGTACAGTCCGCCGATCGATCCTGATGCTGTTTTAAATATGTTGGAGAAAGTCTTCGAACAAACACTGGTTCCCGTATTTGCTGCTCCGGAGAAGATGTTTTCGGCCGAGCTTAATATTCGGGGCGATGAGTTTCCATTCGGCAGTGAATTCAACGGTAATGTCGCGATAACAAATAATTCCGCCGAGCCTCTTGTTATCAGCGATGATGCTTTATTTAAGGGCAATATCAGTATTGACGCCGATATTAGCGGAGACCTTAACAAAAAGATACCGAACCTGTTCTCTGCAAAAATTCGGACGGCCCTGTTCATCGAGCCCGGCCGCAATATCCTTATTCCCGTGCGTTTTCTTACCGGCAAGCTTAGAGAAACGCTTCTTAGCTATCCGCAGGCATCTTTGAACATAGATTTTACGCTCTATCTCGACCCCGTAACAACTAATCAGGGCAATATTACTAACAGACTAACGAATATACAACCGACCAGGCTGCGAATAAAACGCCCTGGGGTCAAACTTACAGGCCAATACCTGAGAAGCCGGTTTAATTTAATATCAAAAGAAAACATCAACGAAAAAATCAAAATCGCCCGGCTTTTCATCAGCCTTTTGAGAGAGCAGCATGAGATGCTGAAAAAAAAGCCGCTTTACAGATTTTTATATGCTGACTGGATGGAGCCTTTATTGAGGAACGCACTGTTACATGAAACCGGACTTTTGCGCAGCTCTACAAACGGCCAGTGGGTCGTCAAAGTGCACACTATGGCCGAAATGCTCTCTTTGCCGCTGGATTATGAACTTATCAGCGCGGTGGCAATGAATCTGAACAGCACTAACTGGACGGTTCGGTTGATGGCTCTTTACCTGCTGAGCAAAGCTAATGACAGCAACTTCTATAAGGTACTGGACTGGACAGCAAAAAATGACTCAAACAAGCATGTTCGTGATATGGCGATTGCCCTGGGCAGGTCTGCACCTGAACGTTAATGGCAGCTTTAATCCGGCTTTATAGTCCCGAGAAAATGGTTGTCGAGCCGAATTTGGCGGAATTTACATAAAATTTGGCTGTGGCATAAAATTTCCTCAAAAAGAGGTTGTAAAATCGTTATAATTTTGTAACATTCCGTTTTCTATTTCGTAACTAATGTATCGCAAAAGTTCAGTCAGTACTTAGTCAGTTATGAGTTTTTTTGAAAGGGTTGTATAAATGCCGGCCAAAGTAGATGAGGAAAAATGCACTGGTTGTGAAACTTGCGTGGGAGAATGCCCCAGCGAGGCTATAAGCATGGTTTCTGAGAAGGCCCTGGTTGACGTTGAAAACTGCATTGATTGCGGAGTTTGCGTTGACGCCTGTCCTGAGGAAGCAATCACTATGGAATAAACCTGGTTGGCCCCATCGTCTAGGTAGGTCCAGGACACCGGGTTTTCAACCCGGCAACAGGGGTTCAAATCCCCTTGGGGCTATTTTATTTTCAGCCAAGAATACGTTTTTAAGCGTGTCTTGGCTGTTTTTGTGTCTATGGTTGTCTATGGAAATCTCCTGTTTTTTACGCTTACTGTCCAAGCAGGAGGACAAGACAAAATTCCCAAAATTCGGCAGCAAAGCTACTGCCTTTTGTTCAGCTTCTTCAAAAGTTCCGGCGTAAGTGTTAAATGTCAATCGTGGGTCTGAATGCCTGCAAGTTTCTGAACAACTTTTGCAGGGGTTTGGCTGTTCGCAAGGAATGAAATATAGGAATTTCGCAGGCTGTGGAAAAAAATCTCATTGCCATCTCTGTCCGTCAATTCAATCCCAGCCACCATTAAATCTTCTCTGATAAGCTCTGCCGTGTTAATCTACTTGCCAAAGGACAAGAAAACACCCTGTCGTTATTGTTTGGCCTCACATTGGCTTTCAATGCCGTCAGAACGTTAACCAGTATCGGGGGGACAGGCTGCTCAGCTTCTTTTCCGTTCTTGGCTATCGAAGCCTTTACTTTGAGAGAGGCATTGCCAGCCGACAGGCTTATAGCGTCCCAAGTAAGATTCAACAGTTCTTTCCGTCGCAAACCAGTCAATCCCGCTATGAGATAAAGCACAGCCCGCTCTTGCCCGGTTTTCCTGCCGATGAGGATATTTTTTTCAGAGGTTGTCTTGATTAAGTGAACGAACTGCTCAGGGGTCAATATTCCTTTTTTCTCAGAATCCCTTGCCGGTTTCTGCTTCGGACAACATAGTCTTTTGAATACCCTTTAGCTTCAAGGATTTTAACATAATCGACGACATGCTCAGTCAATGACTTTGTTATCTCTGCCCGCTGGCCTTCAATTAAGCCCCACGATACAAAGTTTCTCTCTCAATAAACTATCCGGCAGAGTTTCTATCCACGGGTTAAGTTTTGCATCAGGCTCAAGCCCTGCAATCCTGCAATTAACAAGGGCTTCAATATTCCGTCCGAAACCCTCGCTTAACCGCTTATCGGTAAAAGCCGGTATCTTTTGCCGAAGCTGGTTGTGGTCGGAAATATCAATATACCATTTAACGGTTTTTCGCTTCTTACCGTTTCTGTCTTTGTATGTAGCTTTGTAAACTCTCATAAGATCGCCTCAGAGTCTTTTTAGTGTGTTTATTTTCTCGATATACTGTGTATATGAACCACAGGAATCCACAGCCGAACATTATCCAAATTGCTTTGGTTAAATCCATACCATCTCCAACAAGCAGACCTACTATAAGAATTCCTAACGCAGATAGCTCTATATTGGTATTAACATTTTTAATCGCTTTGCGGTTCTCTCTTATTTCAAAACATAAGTCTTTTATCTTATCATTAATGTCTTGTTCCATTTCAGTTATCCCTTAATATTTTTCCCCTTTTTGGTGATAGTCAGCCCAAAATACTTGAGCAAAATATCAGCGGTCTCAACTGTACAGGTCTTGCCCTGCATTATCCTACAAAGCTGAGCTTCATCAACACCCGTATCTTTGCTGATTCGATACCTTGTTTTTCCACAAGTTTTGATTTGTTTCCTAATCATCTCGATAATCATAAACATAAAATACATCCTTGCTTGTTATCTATCAAGCATAAAAACCATTTTTTTTTCGCCCGCCGCACCTTTTTGCTCAGCTTCAACTTCCCGCAACGCCTTCCATTGTGCCTGTCGCCGCTGTTCACGCTCTGCCTCTGTTAGTTCCGGCTTCCGGCGCCGCCCCCCTCATTCCGAAGCCACACTTTAGCTGTTCAACACGTTTCAGTGTATCTTCTCTTTCTTGAAAGTCTTTCAATTTCTGTTGTTTGTCTTTAAGCGGCGCGTGAGCCTGCCCTTCAGCAGGCAAAGGCGAACCGCCGCTATGTTCATTAGTTGATTTATTTCTATGTGGAAGACCTTCTCGAATCCAATTTTCGATTTCTGCCTTGACGTATAATCGTTTCCGGCACAAGCCGACTGATAGAGGGGCAAACTTCCCACTTTGATTCAGCCTGTAAAATTCGGCGCGAGAGATATTTAGTAGCTGGCAGGTTTGCTCAATCGTCAAGAGGGCAGGATCAATTTGCAGCGGTTTAGGAAGTTGCCTTTTAGTATCTATTCTTGCCCCCCCCTTCTGCTGCCATTTCCAAAAGCGCAGCTTTAACGGCCTCTATATTAAATCGAAACCGCCGTCCAATCCTTAGGCAGTGTATCTTTCCCTTGACCGCCTTTGCCGTCAGGGACAATCATTGTTCCCCAAGCTGGGTGCATTTTTATTTTTTTATCTTTTTGGCGGAATACATGAGTTAATCGAAAATTATCAGCTTCAGAACCAATAGCTTCACCGATGCTCTTTTCTCTGGCTCTTTTGCTGTTCCATAGATACTTTATGGATATTTGATATTTTGATGTGATCAAATTAAATCTCTGTGATATGGCTTAATTACAAATGGGGATAAGAGAATGAGGTATAACCTGTCGGGATGTATTCGAAGTTTTATAGCTCACGAATTTGTGAAGCGTGATCATCAATATTTTTGAACTATAAAGAAGTGTGTGATCAACTCTCCTTATAACTGTACAAGTGTCTAAACTTAGTTCCCGCCAAATTTTTACTTAAGTTTTACTATTTTTTTAATAAGCAAAAGTTATTCTGTGATAACAGATACCAAGAACCAACTGATACTGTTGTAGAAGATGTAGAAACGATAAAAAAGATTGAAAAAAGGGTGTCGGAATATTGCTTTAGCCAATGAGCTACATTGTTTAGAAAATATTTCGCTTATTTTCCAGACCTTTTATTCTGATTAAGCGAAAGGAGGAGAATGATATGAATATCCTGTAAAAAAGTATTGTAAGATTTCAAGATGTCGTAAAAGTGAAGTGCATTTTGTCGTGCATGAACTGAGTATTTAATTTTAATCACAGAAAAAATATGAAAGGAAATAATTATGGCGTGGATCAATAAACCAGTAGATACAGGTTATGAAAGTGCACTAGCAAAAACACCAGGTTCTAGCACCGGCTTGTCCGAAAAGGGTGTGTGTGTCTGCATCGGCGGCATTGGCATATGTACTTGTACTTGTACATCACAGTCTTCATGCGCCAGCCCAGAATCTCCTAAAGCTGAATATCCATCAGCATTTAAAGGTTTGGCGGTGTGACAAATTGAGAGATTGGCCATGTTTTACATACTCAAGCTGACCGATTTATATTGTTATGTCTGTTAAAGCAGGCACGCAGAACAAAAGATGTGACAATAATATACTCTGGATTCGGCTCTTGCTGAATGACAAATAGCCTTATGTTCTTAATTAGAGCAATATCTGGCTTAAAATCGGTCAGTTTGAGTTGTTATAATTGCCGTTACGAGGGACATGCCTTTGTTCGTGTTTATTGGCGCAAGAGTTGATAGAAATTACTCGATGACTTATCAACTTAACTTTTCTTCATTTTATTTAATGTACAGTTGTATAGCCGATGGATTAGCAAATTACCTGTTGTGATTTAAGGAATTACAGATGAAAACAAAAAAAACTGTTCATCTTGTCGAAGCTCCTTTTGCCTTTGCAACCATTCCCAGTTTGGCCCCGGCTTTGCTCAAAGCTGTTTTGCAGAAGAATGAGATTTTGTGTCGTTGTCACTATCTGAATTTAAAGCTCCTTAATTCAATCGGTAAGGAGCGTATACAGTATCTCGGCGGGATGCCTTGCTTAGGTAATTTCATGTTTGCTCGGTGGTTGTTTCCGGAACATGAAACGCTGATTCAGAACCACGAGCAGATGTTGTCAAAAACTATTCCGTCAACCATTGCGAAACATGAATTAGCCAAAGATGTGAAAGAGGTTGCCGATAAGTGGCTTGATCAGCTTGTTCTCGACGATGTCCTTTTCGTGGGCTTTTCTGTCGGGTGGTCACAGTTATTGGCTAGTCTCTACCTTGCACAGGGAATCAAGCAAAGATTGCCTCACGTTTCTGTTGTGTTTGGTGGCGCCCTATGCGGAATCAGAGACATAGGCATATCATTACTGAGAAATTTTTCCCAGATTGATGTTATTGCATTTGGAGAAGGTGAAGAAACTATTATTGAACTGACCAACTCATGTTGTGCGAAGGAGAGCCTGCACGAGATTGCCGGCATTGGTTATCGGGATAAAAAGGATCAGGTTGTTACTACTCAGAAGCGACCTCAAATTAGGGACCTGGATGCCCTTCCAATCCCAGACCATTCGGATTATGTGCGGCAACTAGGAGATCATTTTGTATGGCAGAACGCGTTTCCTATACAGATGTCACGTGGTTGTTCTTGGAATCGGTGCGCATTTTGTGAGAACCCAAGTGCAAGTGGAAAGTTGCGTAATCGTTCGGCTCAAAGTGTGCTCAAAGAAATTTTTTACGTCAACGAAAAGCATCGAGCTTTCTTCTTCTTTTTTGTTGACTCAGACATAACCGGTGCAAAAGAAGAATTAATTAAGCTTTGCGAACTGTTGACAAGGTCTGACAAAACGCTCATCTTGTTTGCATGTTCACGAGTATCCCATCTCTCAAAGAAAATTCTGAAGTTAATGAGACGTGCAGGTTTTGTATTCATACAACTAGGAATCGAATCATTAAGCAGTTCTCTTCTAAAGAAAATCAGAAAAGGTACTACGGCAATGGACAACATAGCCGCACTGAAACATGCGGCTGAAGTTGGCATAAAAGCCCACTATAACCTCATGTCTTATTTTCCGGGGGAGACGGAATCTGAAGTTGAGTGTAATATTGATATCTTGCAGCGTTTGCGTCATTTTGGTCATATGACGACAAATAGTCACTTTATGCCTCAGAGAGGAGCGTATGTTACCCAACATCTTGATAAATACGGAATTGATTTACAGGGCCCATACGATGATTGGATATATTGTTTCCCTGAGCATATTCAAGCCGATTTGGCTCCTGTGTTTTTTCAATTCTTCAATGCAAACGAAAATGACTCAATACGCAACTTGTGGGCTTGTATCGACAAAGAAATTTCTTGTCATGCGGTTCGATTTCTCTTCTATCTGGATACGGGCAAGGAATTAGTAATTCTTGACACGCGAGAGGAAAAGCTGCAACAAACAATCCTTAATATTAAGGAACGTGAGATCGTCTTATTCTGTAACACGAGGCACACTCTAACTGAAATATACAAAGCCTTCAGTAACTATGATCCTTCCTATATAAGACAAATCCTAAGTCGTTTTGCGGAAGAAGGCATATTGTACGGTGAAAGCAACGAATATATCAATCTCGTACTTAAGGGAAATGGCGATATGTTTTTGTCACTTACGAAACATGATGTGTCTATATTATTAGGAGTGGAAAATATTATTAGAGGTGAAAAATGAGTAATAAAGCAAAGAGCAAACCTGAACTTGTTTTTTCCAAGTATGTGCATACTATTCAGACTGGGAAGAAGGAATATGCATTATACAGTGGTCTTTCTAGTGCTTTAATAAAGACTGATAAGACGGTACAACAGCTTCAAAAGCAGTTATGTGAATCTCGCAGTGGCATTAACAAGGATTTAAAGATTCAACTACAGGAGGGGCTGTTTCTAATTCCTGCTACAATGAACGAATTAGAATATCTTAATCAAAGATACCAATTTATGAAATATAGAAACCGCGGACTTTACGTAACTATTATTCCAACATTTCGTTGCAACCTCCGTTGTGGCTACTGCTTTCAGGACAGAAATAATAACGATACCATGTCAGAAAAGACTAAGAAACTATTGATTCGGTCCTTGAAGCAGAATATCAATGCGTCTTCGCATTATAAAATTTTGTCGACTATATGGTATGGCGGAGAACCTCTCCTTATGGTAGACGACATATTGGGTATTGGACTAAAGCTGAAGAGGTACTGCGAGACCAAAAAATTAAAGTACGAATCAAATATAATTACCAACGCAACCCTGTTGAATGAAAAAGCGGCAGATATACTTGTTGAAGCTGGTGTTACTGGTTGTCAGATAACATTAGATGGCCCGAAGCATATCCACGACAAGCGTCGTCCTTTTCCAAAACCAAACAATTCCAGCTTTGTGAAGACCGTTGATGGCATAATTGCTGCGATGGAAAAAATGAAGGTGCGGATTCGTATTAACCTAGACCCAGCTAATATTGCATATGTCGAAGAGCTCTTGGATGAACTTGAAACCTACAATCTTTTAGAACATCTACAGTCTGGGAAAATTGAAGTATATTTGGGAAGAGTATTTGATTGTTCAAAAGGTGGAAGTTGTAGGTATGGCTCAGAGTTGTACAGTGTGGAGCAGTTTGCAACTGTGGAGATGGACATTCTTAATAAGTTTTTTGAGCGAGGAATAAATTCTATTAATTTCCCAATCGCAAAATTATTTTTTTGCAGTGCCATTGATGTTGATTCGTTCGTTGTTGATCCTTTGGGTAATATGTATAAGTGTTATGCAAATGCTTGGGATAAAAAACAATCCTTTGGTAAACTTGGGAAGCCTGTCAAGTTCACATCTGAACAGCTGCAATGTTGGATGACTTACGACCCCTTCAAGGCAAAGGAGTGCAGGGATTGTAAGTATCTTCCTCTGTGTGGTGGAGGTTGTCCCCTCTTATCTATAAAGGAAAAAAACCGAAAGGTTGAGATATGTGAACGATGGCGTTTTGTACTTGATAAATACCTGGAACATTTTGTCATTAAAGCTACGACAAGGTCATAAATCGGCAAGTTTTTAAAATTTTTTTCTTCAGATGAGCTTGGTCGAAAAACAAAAAAAGCTACAGCTTGGAGATGTAGTATGAAGAAAAAAAATATCGTATTGGTTGCTGTTATAGCGGTATTTGCACTTTCACTATGTTTTATATGTTATGTAATGCCCGAGAAAACCACATCTAACGACTCAGGCATTGATGGTATAGAGGGGCAAAAACCTTCTTTCCCACCCAGTCAATTGAAGAATCCGCAAGGTTCTTTGGCAGACACCGGTAAAAAAACAAGCATAGAAACTTCCTCTTTGTCACCAAATATAGATACGGATGATGATTGGATGTATGATTTAGAACCGGAACCCCAACCCCGGTCTCTTGATGAAATTGAAACCTTTCTGGCTGAGGTTCATAAGCCCATGGTGTTACAACCAAGATCTAAATTATCTCAATTGAGAAACACAGAGTCTGATAAAGTTCGTGCATATCTTGATTCGTCGAGACAGAATTATGAGCAATTTCAGAATATACACACAAGTTTCTCAGCAAAAATGGATGATAATACATACTCATTGGAAGGTGAAATAGTAGCAAAAACTTACTCCGGTAAATATGATTATATGACTGTTGATATGAATACATCCTCAGGTGGGAGACTTGTTCATATATTCACTAATGGAATAGTAATGGCCGGTCAAGGAGACTGTGAAAATTCAGTTGGTATAGAAGTATGTGACAAATCTGATCTGCCAGCAGATCCAATGTTTCATGATGTCCTTTGTCGCGAGTATAAGTTAGTGGAAAATGACAATAAAATAGCCGACCAAAATGTTGTGTGTTTACAGTCAGGCCCTTACACTCTGTGGGTGAATAAGAAAACGAAATTGATATCACGTTACAAGTTACAACTTGACGAAGAAATTAGCAAAGAAGTGATTATAACAAAGTACAAAGCTTATTTTGATGAACTTTACTACCCCGAAGAAATGATTATTAATGAAACATTAGGTGATGAAACACGTAAGTTTACATATTCTTTTACCGATGTTGCAATTAACCTTGATAAAGACACTACAAAGAAAGTCAAGCCTCCCCCAAATACGCATTATCGAATTCAATAATATATGCAAAAATACTGTTATCCCTTGGATTAAGTAGTTTCAGAACTTCTCCTTGGCTCGATGCTACTATATGGGAGGCACTATGACTTGGCGATCTTTGTGACAAGTCTCCTCCACAATATGTTATGGTTTAGTGATTTATTTGCCAGGAGAACGGCAGAAAAAATGATATCAGATACATATAATACATTTAGGCAGATACAATATGGATAGAAAGATAGATTGGCTCTGGATATTTCAGCAAGCATACAAAGGAAAGATAATGGTAGTTTGTCTTTCTGTCGCATTCTGTTTTATTGGATCTGCCTGTGAGTTAACACTACCACTGGTTTTCAAACAAGTCTTCGATAAAGCATTACCTACGAATAATTATTACTTGGTTTTGGGATTAGGCTCCATGTGTTTCTTGCTTCTCACTGGCACATATGTGTCTGGTTACTTGTACAACGTGCTTGTTACAAAGGCTAATATTGAGGCGATTAATAATCTAAAAATGATAACACTCAGGGCCATTTTAGTAAAGTTTTGGCGCGGGAGTATTGCCAATGTGAAGCAAGGAAAATTATTAAGCCGTATTCTAACTGACCCAGATAGCTTTATCAATAATACGGGTATTAATTGTGTTATAACGTCAGCAAAGGCTATGGTAACAGTTGTTGCCGTGGTTATTGTGATGGTCTATCTTGACTGGCCAATGGCGCTGGTATGTTTAGTTGTGTCAGTCATTTCAGTGGTGTCACAATATAAAATGCCTCGAAATTTGGAATGTAGCAACCAACAGGTTGCTTTACATCGTGCTAATGTAACCAACATTGTTAATAACATTTTAGCTACTTGGAGAACACTCGTACGCCACCATAGGATTGTCCATGAAGTTGCTTATGTTGGCAGGTCACTGACAGGGCTATCTGTTCTTCAAAAAAACGCCATAAATAAGATGCATAGAGCTAATTTGTGGAATGTTTTGATTATGAACCTAGCTACTTTTATTTTGATGTTGCTAGGTTCTTTTCGCATTGTGTCGGGAAAAATAAGCATAGGAGCTTTATTGGTTTTTTACACGTATTTCTTTATAATGAAAATGTCCTCGCAAACCCTTTTTGAGATAGGATTGAGTATTTTTGCAGGTAGGGGGCAAGCGATAACTTTTGCTCGACTAATAAGTAGCGAGAAAAATGAGGAAAAGCTTGTTCATCATCATGATTGTCCCGATACCATTAGAACTCTTTATATTAAACGGTTAGTCATAAACGCAGGTAAATTCACTTTTAGGGCGGATGAGATCTATTTCTCAGAAGGTTTTACCTATCTCTTGACAGGAAAAAGCGGAGCGGGAAAGAGCACATTTCTGGAGTTTTTGGCAGGATTAAGAAAAGCTGATCATGCAGAAATATTTATCAACGACTGTCGAGTTGAAACTGATAGGTTTTTGCAAATAGCTAGGTCATTTGGGTATATTGAGAAGGCAGAGATATTGCTAGACAGGAGCATATCTGAGAACATTTATACTCCATCATCAGATAAATCAGGGCGTATCGAAGAGTATACACATATACTGGGAATGGACTATTACTTACGTAAGAGTGTTACGGGTCTATCTTCAGGAGAGAAGCAGATGATTTCACTTGTTCGTGAAATTATCAGAAAGCCAGCTCTTTTTATTATTGACGAAGGTATTGATTCTTTAGATAAGAACTTGAAAACAAAAGCACTTAATTTGATACGAAAAGAACTTCCCAAATGTATCATAATCATTTGTACACATAACTGGCAGAATGACATAGATATAAATGAGAAATTGTTAATGTCAGATTTTCAGATATATCAGGAGAATTCTTTGAATTTGGTTAAAAGCGATAACTTGTCATAAACAATTTGATGTTATAATTTTTGACTTTGATTTTCTGCATCCTTAGCTTGGGTCAAATATTTTTGAGGTTATTTTGATATTTTCTTTTATATATTGTTGTGGGAGAGTTAGGCAATTTATGAAATGAAGGTCAAATTGAGAAAATTGTTAATATCAGACGCCAGAAGATGTTGGGAGATTATTAGTCATCTGGATCTAAGTTATTTACCTATCAATGTGCCAACTTTACAGGAGGTAAAAGAAGGTATCCGGATATCAAAAAAGCTCCGAAAGCAGAGAATGAGGTTTGAATTTGCAATAATTGCAAATGGAAAACATATTGGTTGCATAAATATTGTTGTTAATGAGCAGAAACCGCACATTGGTACAATTGGGGCTTACATTGATAGGCAGTATTGGGGCAAGGGGATTTGCACCATATCAATTGGGTTACTTGAAGAATTCATATTAGAAAATATGGATATCACCCGGATTGAGATGATTATGGCAAAAGATCAAGTTGCCAGCCAGAGGGTTGTTATAAAATCGGGATACAAAAAGGAAGGTTTGATGAAGAAATATATGAAAATCGGCAACAAATTTCTCGACTGCTATCTTTATGCTAAGATAATGAAATGATCGGATATAATAGAATTTTTAGTATTCCTTTATAATACTTCGTCCGCGAGGGCGTAGATGTAAGAATGATTTTGTTGTTCATCGATTAAAGTACCCGATCGAGTCAAACAGGTTTTAGGAGAACCAAACTATGAATGATGCTTCTCAAACAACCTGCCCAGAATGCGGCACCAGGCTTGAGGCCGGATTCATCAGTTATGGCTCAGGTCTCATTTGGCACAAAACAAAGCTGCACGGCTTGAAGCGTGTCTTCATCTTTGCCTTTGCAACTGGGCGAGCTGTTGCGTACAATTGGATGTCCAGTGGGCTTATGACCTCTTGTCCGGCAATGATGTGCGATGATTGTGGAACAGTTATATTGCCAAAAATAGCTGCAGGCCGTTTGGGCTAATCCCTCATAGGCTATTTAAACGACGAACTCGTCTTGAGGGGTATCATAGTGGATGCGGTGAGGGTGCTATATTAGCGGCTTCGTCAATCTTTAATCAGCGGTATCAGCGTATCTCGACTGGAGAATATAGTTTAGAATATCTGGCCTGCTAATAATTCCGACCATTTGGTTTTTTGTTGATGTTATAGGGATTTCTCTGAAGCGATTAATCATCATAAAATCACAAATGGTCTTCAAGCTTTCATTCTCCCTGTAGTGAACTGCCGGCTGTGTCATAAAATCTTCAACGGTTTTATTTTTCTTATATTCATCAGCGTAGGACAATCTCAGTAAGTTCTTCTCCGTAATGATCCCCGCCAAAGTCATGTCATCTTCTACAACAGGCATATCTGTAATTCCGTTTTTTATAAGAAGCACACCCGCTTCATATATTGGTGTTTGCTTTTTCACCCAAATTACATCAGTTTTCATAAAGTCTTTTGCTGTAAGCATCTGATTCTACTCTCCTTGCAAGCTGTTTTGTACACTATGCACGTAAAAAAGAGCGAGGTGGTGGTTCCGGCATGGGGGGAGACCGGTTGACCACACTGCCTCGCCGAGGATTAAGGGAAATAAATTGAACTTTTCATAGTAATATATCGCCGTTTTCAGAGAGCAACTTTGTGGAAAATATGGGACTGAGAATAGTTGAGAGCATCCGCTTGCACCCTTTTTCATTAACTCAGCCAATCCATACCCCTCTCATCTTCCAATCTAAAGCCCCTTACAGGCCATTTAAACGGCGAACTCGGTTTGGGGGGTATCTAAAAAGTGTGACTGGTATAGGACTTTCCCCTATAGAAAAAACAGGCCCAACCCTGATTTGCATAAAATACCGATTGGTTAAACTCTGACATTTTGAGCTAAGAGTAAAGGTTCTCTGGTGTGTCTAACCAATGCGTGCAGCTGACGCGGCTTCGAGCCGCGCCGTTGAGGCCTGGCGTTGGGTGCATGGACGTGGCGTCTCAGAAAAGAGGTGGTCCACAGGAAAATAGCCAGGGTTGGAAGCGAAGTATGTTGTTTGCAGAAGGATTAGATTCAACAGCAATTTATTAAGAAAGGAGAAGTAAAAAATGTATGCGACGTATAAACCAGTGGAGATTCCGGAGGTAGGACAGACTGTAGGTACAGGGTGGTTGCCGCCCCCGCCAGATCTGCGAGATTTCACGGATGCGGAGCCGGAGATCGCGAAAATGGCTAAGAAGTTGGGTTTGCCAAAGGGTAAAGAACTGAAGAAACCACAAACAACCGTCGATCTCAGGACTTGGTGCTCACCAATCGAAAACCAGAAAGGCCTGGGTTCCTGCACGGCACATGCCGCCGTAGGCGTGGTCGAGTACTTTCAGCGCCGTGCACTCGGTAAACACATCGAAGGTTCTCGCCTCTTTGTCTACAAGGCAACGCGTAACCTGATGCAGGTGACTGGCGATACCGGAGCCTGGCTGAGGAATACGATGGGTGCGTTGGCGCTCTGTGGCGTTCCAGACGAAAAGTACTGGCCGTACACGGACGCCACTCCTGACTTCGACGAGGAGCCGAGAAGTTTCGTCTATGCGGTGGCGGACAACTATGAAGCTCTGCGGTATTTTTGCCATGATCCTGTGGGTGCCAACATCCCAGGGAAGGCAGTCCTAACCAACGTCAAAAGGTATCTCGCCGCCGGGATCCCCTCTATGTTTGGCTTTTGGGGATTCCCGTCGTTCAGTTCGTGCGATGTGAAAGGTGGAATTCCATACCCATGTCCCGGTGAACGAGCACAGTGGGGCCACGCCATCGTCGCAGTCGGCTACGACGACGGTAAGAAGATCAAGAACACGAAATGCAACAAGACGACCACTGGGGCACTACTCATTCGCAACTCGTGGAGCACAACATGGGGAGACAAGGGCTATGGGTGGTTGCCTTATGACTATGTCACGAACAAGCTGGCTCTCGACTTCTGGTCCTTGCTGAGCATGGAATGGGTTGACACGAATCAATTCGGCATCTGACGGAAAGGGCAGGTTCCCTTGAAACATGGCCCTTGCGCGCGCGAGCTACCGCCTACGAATACTCGGGTAATACCCAAGCCAATACCGACGCCTCCGTCTCGCGAATCGGTCAGAGGAAAAGCGGCACGCATCCTCTACGACGGCTGCGGTGATTTCATGGGCTTCGTGTTGTGTCTCTGTCCCGGTGAAAGGACATTCCTCACCCGTGATTGTGGGCTCAAACGCCTCATTATCGAGGCATGTGAGCACCACTGGGTCATCATTGCAGTGCCGAGTGAAGATGAGTCGTCGGGAGTCGCAAGCATTTAGGTGCACTGTTAGCCATTGATGAGACAGTAGAAAGGATCGAGGGGACGCATAACCGTAGTCTGACGGCTTGTAATATGGGTTGTGTCCTCCGCTCAGAGTCGGTATGGGATATCCGTGTGTTTGCCTAACATCAAGTTCAACTCGGACTGCCCAAAGCTGCGCCGCTTCGCTCTGCAGCTTTGGGTAGCTGGATAGCCTAGTCGTTAGAAGTTTTGTAATTGAATCCTCAGAAGACTGCGTCGGTCTTTTGGGGGTTTATTTCTGCTCTGAAAGTTGTTGCTCTATAGCTGTTAGCCGCTTATCCAAATCCTCTTATTCCTTGTGCCGGACAATAAAGTCGTTAACGTCTTTGGCAGCCAGCCTCTTTGGTATGTTCTGACAGTTCCGGCCAGACCTTGACAATTTCTCTTAATTCGAGGTATTTCTGCAAGGTTTTGTCCAAGCTGGTGGACAAGACAGGATTGCTGTTTTTCGTAAGTCGTTTATTCTTAACGGCTTTTGAATTGTTGTTAAGTGGTTCGAATCCCCCTTGGGCTATTAGCTAAAGCCTGAAATTGTTAGCTGTTAGGTCGTTTGGCCGTTTATACTTTCATTCCGGATATGGCCGCTTCAAATACCATAGAACCCTCGACGACTCCCTGTACACTTGTTGTAACATGGGCGGTGTCTTTCCGGCGTTTGAATTTGGTAATATGTCCAAGCAGATATAATCTTTTGCCCGGCTCTACAACGGAGCGGAACTTCGCTGAATTGATACCGGCAAAACCGACAAAGCCTTCCAATTCATAAATCCGCTTCATAAAAAAGCTCGCAAGCTGGGCTGCGGCCTCAATCATTATTACTCCGGGCATCAGCGGCCGGCCAGGGATGTGCCCGCGAATCCAGAATTCATCATCGGTTACATCTTTATAGCCTAAAATCAAACGTTTGTCCTTATCACACCAAAGGATACCATCAAGATGCTGCATCTCAAATCGCTGAGGATTTACCTGGCAAATTGCTTCCCTGTCGAATACAGGTTCGGCCTGAAGATCTATTGACGACAAATCAAATAATAAGGGAGGGGGCATTCTTGTCCTTAAAAAAACTGTCCGCGCTCACATATTGCGTATTATCTCTGAACTATTCATACGCAATACTTCAATGCGCACCATGCGCAACGCATGATGCATAATTATACAAGCATTTACCAATACTTGTGATGGTTATTGGGCCGATCTGATTTCAAGAACGCGGTTGCGAACAACTTGAGCAGCCTGTTTGACTTTTTGCATTTGCTTGCGAACCCGCGTTCCGGCAGCCTTATTTCCACCCTCGGCTTTGCTGATATCGTGTTCAACTTCAGCAACCAGCATTTTCAGGTCTTCATACTCTTGCATTTAAGATTCCTCCACTTTGTGGATTAAATTGCCGTTTTTTCGATTAGAATCGGTAAAAACTTAACTGTGCATTACTGTTTTGTCAAAGAAAAATGCCTTTTTTTTAAAAAAAACGATATTTATTTTTTTAATGATTTTAGGGTTTTTCCCGTCATAAGTGGCATTAGATAACCCGGAAATACCTCTCAAAACGAAGCATTAGCCTGTCAGGCCATCATTTTATTGGTCAGTTTTGCCACTCTCCGGCCACAGCGCTGACATTGTTTTTCTACCCGCTTGTCGGGCTTGCTAATGGAAACCGGTCCATAGTGGTCACCTTTCGGATCGCCCTGTACGACCATTCCGCTGATAAGCATAGCCTCTATTATACCCATAATCGTGGTCTCATTACCACCGCCGATATTTGCCGAACTGGTAAACGCCGCCCCCACTTTACCGTCAAGCTTGCCGTGCCTGCCTACCAAATCATCTATCAACTGCTTAATCTGCGCCGCCATTTGGCCGTAGTATGTTGGAGAGCCGATTACTATTGCATCATAACCGAACACTTCATTAGCTTCTACATCGCTGACAGACCTGCATTCGGTAGGCAAATCAGTCTTATTCATAGCCCTTGCTATTATCTCGGCCATCTCTTTCGTATTACCTGTTCTCGAGTAATAGATAACTATACCTTTTGGCATTTTTACCCCTTCCTTTTTATCGACGCAAGTACTCAAGTTTTTCAGGCAGAGGAACATTGTTGCCGAAATTGTCCTCGCCATATCCGGACTCTGCCAATAAATTTATATCAGCCAGGACCCGCTTGTCCCCGATAAAGGTTGTAGTCAGATTGGCATCCACATCGATTTTACCCATTGCCAGCAACCGGGCCATTTCGTCAGTAACCCTCTCAAGGAGCGTTCCTTCCTTTCCAGTGGGCTCTTGCGGCAACTGCAGAGGCTGCTCGTACAGGATTAGTTTCCCTCGCTCAGCCAACGTTAGTACGACACTGCGAACGACGGGATCTATATTGCTCCGGCCCGCCTGCTGCTGTTCTCTGATAATATTAAGATGGACGATTTCCGAGGCCAGCCACCTTCGTTTTTGCGCATTTACCTTCTCGTTGGCACGGAACAGCTCCAGTGGTGAGCCGGCATCGTAATCCTCGTCGTCCATCTGCATTCGAACTTCACTGCCATAATGCAGGACAAGTTTGGAAATCAGAGTGGATGGGCGAACATGGAAGCCGCGATATGGCGGAACGGACACCTCGATTCGGTCAACCTCAGCATATCGCTTAAGCATCCTCTGACACAGATGTTCGGCACAATCAATGTACAGACTAATGCTCTTAACCGAGTAGTTCATCAGGACCATCAGCAGCTCCTCGGCTTTTACCAATGGCTCAAACCGTGTTGGTGAATCGCACAGCTCCTTATTAACATGCCGCTCGTAATAGTGAGCAAATGATGTGGCTGTTTTCAGTAAATGAAAAACGACGCTTATATGACCTCTCAAAACAGGCAAGTCTGTATCCAAATCTTCCGCTTCAGTACCTGAGACATAGGTGTCGTATAGTGACTGAAGATTGTGGAATCGAAGCTCGAGACTTCGTAACTTTTCCTCACTGACCGAGTCCAGAACAAAGGAAGCGTATTCTTCAGGCTTGGCCTGACTGGCAGCGCGAACGTCTTTACTTTCAGCAGCCAGGTTCAGAAAGGCCGTGGCAAGTAAAGTAACTGTCTCGGAGACTGTTTCTATCCTGCGCGTGCCGCAGTCGTGCGGCAGCCGGCCGGCAGGCAGATCTTCCGTGTAAGATTTCTCTCGTAAGGCTCCCTGCGGAATCGCAAGGTTAAGCTGACAGGCCCTGCTGATCATTTGCTTTCCCGCCCGCGAAAGTATGGTGCCGGAAAACTCAAGAGCTTCTTCGGTGGCCTTTATGAAATCAAGCACAATCGGCAACAGCCGGTACGCAGGCAATGAATGTTGAATGTGGAGCAGCTCATAACTGACATCAGAAAAAAGCTTCATTGCGGCCGTCAGTGACCTGAACGAACACCAGCGGCAGTTATTGCCTGCATCGTAGGCGTCGAGAAGCTCCTCAATCTGCATGGACTGTGAAAGCAACTGGCCCAGAAACGGACGTATCAGAATTTTATCGTTCGATTTGCATTGTGACAGATATCTGGCAAGGCCAAGCAATGTCCGGGCACGTTTTGTTATCAGCTTCTGAAAAGCCTTGTCGGCAATTGTTACTGAACTCATGTTATTTTCGTTCGCCCTTTTTCGGTAACGGTCGTATGTCCGGCTCATCGAAACCTGCGGGTATCTTAAAGTCGAAAACCTTCCTGTCTATTTTTTTGTTAAACTCCGTCTTGAGAAATTTTATCTCGGAAACATCCTTCAATTCTACCGGCTCGGTAGCCGGCTCGGTCGAAACCGTTACTATTTTGGCCGGCAGGCCTAATTTCCTGTCAATCCAGAAATCAATATATACGTAGTCATCTTTATAAATCGAATTCGGCTTAACTTTCAAATGTACTTGAATAAAATCTTTCGTCTCGGTTTTTTTCTGCTCAATTAATGTTATCTCAAACTGCTTTTTGATATCTTCAATCCTGGAAAAACCAACCATTGGAAAATTCTTGTTAATCAAATCAAAAACATCAGTCGGCTTATTCGGGTCGCCCGCTTCGGCCAATTGAATATACCTAACTGCCTCCATTTCGTAGTCGATCTGCACAGCCCACATCCCTTTGAACCGGTGACCGGGATGAGTAAGAAAGGCGCCGTCGAGCACTATATATTCCTCAACGTATTTTTCTTCTTCTTCATCGTCTATCTGACTCGTTTGAAAATTTAGCCTCAGCTTCGAAGTGTTGCCGAGCCTGGCATAATAAAAAACACCTTTCTGCAGCTTTTCTGATTCGAGCAGCGGCTGAATGAATCTATACTCAACCTGCGCCTGAAAGGACTTAAGCTCCGAGGTTTTCTGATTCAAATTTTTTAAGACCTTATCGACTTCATTAGTTTTTTCCTCTTTCGGCTGCTTCGTATCTGAATTTCCCGAGCATTCACAAGCCTTAGAGCAATCAGAAGCACAACAGGCGTTCAACGTCCATAACAGTATAATGACAACTTTGATAACTCTTTGTTTATTCATTATTCCGATTTCCTTTTTCTCTAATCGCTATTTTTTACCATCGATAATTTCAAGTATCCGGCTGATATCTTCAATACAAAAATCCGCATGCTCGACAAATTCGTCGGCCTGGTCGTGATTGGCCAGAAGCACTGCAACAGCACCCGCCGCCTTCGCACAGAGTAAATCGAACAGGTAATCGCCCACCAGCATAGTCTCCCGGGGTTCCACGGCGAATAGCTCACATATCTGCAAGACCCCGAAGGCATCGGGCTTGACCGGCCCATCTTCCCGGCCGATAACAGCATCGAATTGAAGCTCGTGCTTTTGGGCGATAGCAAGGGCATTATCCCGCTTATTACGCGTCAAGACCCCGATACGAATACCTGCTGCACGAAGTGCCGAAAGGGTCTGTTTGGCATTCGGATTAAGTTTGGATTCTGTTACCGCTTTTTGCTCATGATAATGAAGTATTTTCTCGGCATCCTGCCGCTGCTGAGAGGTCATCTTTTCCATCGACTCCAGCACAGGCCCGGAATCTCTGGCTAACCCTATTTCCTCCCGAATATCGTCAAAATTGAAGAAAGGCTGGGTTATCGTGCCGTCCAAATCAAATATTACAGCTTTAATCTGCATCTGTCGTACTTCGCGGATGTGTTTATACGCCCTATAATCCACATATTTAAGTTTCACGTTTTTTTCGCAGCAGCTCAATAAAGTATCGGCCAGCCTGGCCTATAATTTTACCTTTACGAAGAATTATTCCGGTAGTTCTAACAAATTTTTCATTAGAAAAGGGAATTGCCTTTATTGTTCCACTGTTCAGCTCAGGCAGAATTGCCGTTTGAGGTAAAATACTTATCCCTGAATTTATTTCCACGGCTCGTTTGATCGTTTCGATGTTATCAAATTCCATCACATGCCTGACAACAACATTATAACCCTCCAAAATACCATCTATCCATGCCCGAGTAGGAACACTTTTCTCGAAAGCAATGAATTTTTCAAACTGAAGTCTGTGAATATCGACCTGCTGTTCGTCTGACAACAGATGTTTCGGACTGCAGACCATAACCAGCGGCTCATCCTCAAAGTCATACACTTCGAACCTCTTGTCTTTTTTTGGAACAGCTACAAGGCCGATATCGACATTACCCGACAAAACCAGCTCATAAATCCTGCTGGCACTAAAGTATTCAATATGGACATTAACATCCGGATAGCTGACCATGAATTTCTTAACGTAGTCCGGTAAAGTATGCATCCCGATACTGAAAATAGCTGCTATGTTTACCCTGCTCGAAGAAGACTTCCTCAAGGCATTAAGTTCGGTCTTAAGCTGTTCGTATCTGTCAAGAATATCTTTAGATGCCTGGTAAAGCAGCCGTCCGGCCTTGGTAAGCTCGATAGGTCTTTTCTTGCGGTTTATCAACTGGCATTTATGAGTAAGTTCAAGTTGAGCAAGCTGCTGTGAGACCGCAGATTGACTTAAAAGGTGTTTTTCGGCGGTTCTTGAGAAACTTCTCAAATCTGCCAAATCACAGAATACTTTTAATATATCTATATGCATTATAAGCTACTCTAATAGAATGTATTAACATTAATATCTTGTACTACACTTTTCAAGTATGTTATTTTATTGTTTTACTCTTGCTGTTAGCAACACAATTATGAGGTGTTTTATTAGTTTAACTTATTTTAATAGTTGGAAAAAACGAAAATTATTGATTCTTAACGGAGATGACTTAAATGACTGCAAACACTGTTATTAACGCCGCTTACGAGCAGGTCCAAAAACGTAATGCCGGCGAACCAGAATTTCTTCAGGCCGTAAAAGAGGTTCTGGACACTTTGGGACCTGTACTGGAAAGACATCCGGAATATGTCGATGCTAAAATCCTCGAGAGGATTGTCGAGCCGGAAAGACAGATTATGTTCCGAGTACCCTGGCAGGATGACAAGGGAAACATCCAGATCAATCGTGGATTTCGCTTTGAATTCAACAGCGCACTTGGCCCATACAAAGGCGGCCTCAGATTCCATCCCACCGTTACTGCAAGCATCCTTAAATTTCTCGGATTCGAGCAGATTTTCAAGAATGCCCTTACTACTCTGCCAATGGGTGGAGGTAAAGGCGGATCAGACTTTGACCCCAAGGGTAAAAGCGACAATGAGGTTATGCGTTTTTGCCAGAGCTTTATGACCGAGCTATGCCGTCATATTGGCCCCGACACCGACGTGCCTGCAGGTGACATAGGCGTAGGCGGACGCGAAATCGGTTTTATGTTCGGCCAATATAAACGTCTTCGCAATGAGTTTACCGGCGTTTTGACCGGTAAAGCACTGAACTGGGGCGGCTCACTCATTCGTACCGAAGCCACCGGATACGGCTGTGTGTACTTTGCCGAGGAAATGCTGAAGAGCCGCAATGAGAGCTTCGAGGGTAAAGTCTGTACCGTCTCCGGCTCCGGTAACGTCGCTCAGTACACAGTAGAAAAACTTGCCCAGCTCGGTGCAAAGGCCGTCAGTCTCTCCGATTCCAACGGTACAATCTATGACCCTGACGGAATTGACGCAGAGAAACTGGCCTTTGTCCTGGAGCTGAAAAACGTGCGGCGCGAACGCATTAAGGAATACGCCGATAAGTTCGGTGTCGAGTATCGTGAGGGCAAGAGGCCCTGGGACATTAAATGCGACTGCGCCTTCCCAAGTGCGACCCAGAACGAAATTGACGGTGAGGATGCAAAAACACTTCTTAAGAACGGCTGCATTCTTGTCGCAGAAGGAGCCAATATGCCGAGCACACCCGAGGCTATTGAACAATTCCTCGCCCAAAAGATACTTTACGGTCCCGGCAAGGCAGCAAACGCCGGTGGTGTTGCTACCTCCGGCCTGGAGATGTCGCAAAACTCACAACGGCTGTCCTGGACTCGTGAAGAGGTTGACGAGCATCTACATAACATTATAATAGCCATCCACAAACAATCCTACGACTCTGCTAAAGAATATGGACAGCCCGGCAACCTGGTTATGGGAGCAAATATCGCAGGCTTTACCAAAGTCGCCGATGCAATGCTCGACCAGGGACTCGTATAACAAAAAAGCTTATAGATTCAGCAAGGGCGTTTGCTGTAGTATAGTAGACGCCCTTTTTTATTGCGTAATTCTCAAGAGGCCGTTACAATTCGCTGCGATGAGAAAAGATGTGGACATTGATAAAGTCGTTCGTCAGCATCTTGAGATGGAGCAGTTTTTTTCCGGCTTTACTCTCAAAGGTAAAACCGGAACTGACGAACCGCAACAAAAGGAAGATAATGATATGACCACCGCCGAAAAAGCCGCCGAGCTTGAAAAAATCGCCGAAGAAGTTAACCAGTGTCGGAAATGTGGCCTGGGATCATTACGAACAAACGCAGTCCCCGGCGAAGGAAATCCCAGCGCCCAAATTATGTTTGTCGGTGAAGGACCCGGAGCCGACGAAGATGCGCAAGGCCGGCCTTTCGTCGGAAGAGCGGGGCAGCTACTGGATAAGATAATCGCTGCCTGCGGCCTTGAACGAAGCGATGTTTATATAGGCAACATCCTGAAGTGTCGTCCGCCCGACAATCGCGACCCTCGCGCAGATGAGATAATTAGCTGCCTGCCTTATCTTCAAAGGCAGATTGAGATAATAAATCCTGAAATCATCGTAGCTCTGGGCGCCCACGCCGCCAGAACACTTTTGAACACCACCAAATCGATAGGCCAGTTGCGAGGCCAATTCCTTGAATACTACGCCGGCATCAACAGACCCCCTGTTAAGCTTATGGCAACATATCATCCCGCCTATCTGCTGCGAAATTATTCACAGGAAAATCGCAGAAGGGTCTGGGAGGACATGAAAAAGGTCCTAACCGAACTTGGCCTGCCTATACCCGAACACTAAAAAAGTGATAATTTCACTCAAGTTCGCCAGCAATCCAAAATCCCCCAATCCTGTTGCGAACAGAGAACTCTGGGAAACCGTGGCTTTGCTTGCTCGGATAAGTTTTTATGGTCGCATTCATTTTTTTCGTGTAACCAATTCGGCTCTTGCATACATTATACTTTGATGGGACACTTTTTTGACAATGAAGCTATTGAATTACTCCATGACAAAGACCCTGATGCAGTAAAGGCATGGTTCGAACGGTTTGCGGACAGTGTTTACACTTTTGTTTATTACCGTGTTGGAAAAGATGAGCATGTAGCCTCAGATGTTGTCCAAGAGACTTTCCTGGATGCGTTGACTCAAATCGAACAGTACGATCCCGAGAGAGGTTCTATGGAAGTATGGCTTACGACTTTGAGCCGAAATTTCATATCCAGGGCACTAAAGACCAGGAGCATGGTATCCCTGGACCAGATCCAGAGCAATGCTGACAAGGAACTTCTGGCCTGCTTTGAGCGGCTGGCAACAGAGCCGCTGCCGCAAGACATACTTGAGAAAAAGGAGACGCACGATCTTGTCTGCGCGACGCTGGCCAGTATTCCGGGCAACTATCGGACAATTCTAACGCTCTATTACCATCGCGGCTTATCGCTCAGAGACATTGCTTCGAAGGTAAACAAATCCGAGGGAGCTGTGAAAGTACTGCTGCACAGGGCCAGGCAAGCATTCAAGGAGGCATTCTTACGATTGGGTGATTCGGGCATTTGCCAAGGGGGTCAATCATGAAAAGACAAGATTACTTAGACCATAACCTGAATAAGCTATTCAAATGCACTGATCTGAAACTGCATATGCCGGCCGA